>Ga0210402_10000786_pt1 | contig 34414 bp, 33 predicted proteins | sample IncBWC7MmetaG_FD_161055 | JGI IMG/M metagenome (GOLD analysis project Ga0210402, IMG submission 161055) | Forest soil microbial communities from Barre Woods Harvard Forest LTER site, Petersham, Massachusetts, United States - Inc-BW-C-7-M | ecosystem: Environmental > Terrestrial > Soil >...
TCGTTGGTCGAACGCGCCGTTAAATCCAATTTCGATCTGGAGATTGCGTTGACCCGGTTGCAGCAGGCGCGCACCTACGAGGCGGTTGTCGTCGGCCATGCACTACCCGAGGTCGACGCCACGGCGGCGGCCGGGCGCGGCACCGGATCGGATTTAACGCGCGGCCGGGCTGAACAAGGTCTTCGCTCGGCGGATAACAGCAGCGGCCTGCAACAAATCAATACGATTGCCGGATTCGACGCGGTGTGGGAGCTCGACGTATTCGGTAAATACCGCCGTGCGTTCGAGGCGGCGCGCTACGACGCGCAAGCCGCGGCGGCGGCGCGTTCGGCTGTCATCACCTCTCTCATCGCCGACGTGGTTCGCGGCTATATTGACCTGCGCGGCCTGCAAATTCGCGCCGGTATTCTGCGCAGCGCGAGCGGCGTGCTGCGCGAGTCGCTGCGCATCGTGAACCTGCGCTATGAGCGCGGAATCACGAATGAACTGGATGTCGAGCTCGCCACGCGGGAACTCGACACGCTCGAAGCGCAAATAGCGCCGGTCGACGCCGAGGTGAGCGCGAGTGAATATGCGCTCGCGGTGCTGTTGGGCGAATATCCCGAGAGTATTGTTCACGAACTATCGACCCCCGCGCTCATCCCTTCCATGCCGGCGCCCGTGGCGCCCGGCGCGCCGCTCGATCTGCTAAAGCGTCGTCCCGACATTCAACAAGCGGAAAGCGAATTGGCCGCGGCGACCGCGCGCATCGGCGTGGCGACGGCGGATCTGTTTCCACAAGTCGCGCTCGTCGGGTCGATCGGATCCCAGTCGCAGGGGTGGGGAACCACGCCGGGAATCGCCAAGCATATCTGGTCCTTTGGACCGGGCGCCATCTGGCCGCTGCTGGACTTCGGCGCGCTCGATGCCGAGGTGGACATCGCTCAGCTGCAAGCGCACGCGAGCCTGGTGACTTACCGCAAAACGATCTTGAGCGCCGTGCAGCAAGTGGACGCGGCACTCGATGGCTACAGCGCCCAACAAGATCGCTTGAAGTATTTGGGCGATGCCATGGTTGCGGGACAACGCGCCGTCGACCTCGCGAACGCACGGTACAACCGCGGTCTGACGGATTTCCTCAACGTCGTGGACGCCGAACGGCAGTTCTACGACCTCCAGGAGCAGTACGCCGCGGCACAGGTCACCCAGGGAGAGCAATTCGTTCAACTATATAAAAGTCTCGGCGGCGGATGGCAAGGCTACCAAAGCGTTCCCAAAATCCGTCTGCCCCAGCCGGCCGTCATTGCCGCGTTCCGACGAACCTTGAGCAGTTCCGCGCCCTGATCTCAAACCGCGCGACTGAGTTGTTTCGCCGCGATGCCGATCGGAATGAGCGCCAGGATTTGCGTAAACGCCGCGACGGCTACCGTCGCGCCCACCGAATGATCGTACAGAGAACCCAGGATGGCGCTCCCCGCAAACCAGGCGACGCCGAAAATCGCGGTGAATAGTCCATAGGCGCGTGCGCGACGATGGGTTGGAACCATGTGCGCGATGGCCGCGGCGATGACCGTTTCATGGACGCCGAGGCCGATGCCCCACAGCACCATTCCGCCGAGCGCAGCCCAAAAGCCGCCCAGGAACACCAAGGGTGCATACGCCGCGATCAGCAAAGTCGATGGCAGAAGCATGACCAGCCCGCGCCGATCATACCAACGGCCCGCTGCCAGGGAGCCCAATCCTGCGGTGCCCATTGCCAGCGCATACAACACGGGAACCGAGGCGGGAGACATCAAATGCGACATGGCAAAGTGATAGGAAATCAATGCGTAGTCTGCAAAACCAAACGCAATGAGCGCAGCGCCGGCGCAGTACCACCAAAACGCAGACGGCAGCCGGGAACTGTTGACGCCGCCTAAGCGCGCAGCGTCGGCCGGCGTGATGCGCCCGGCGTTGGGATAACGCACCCGCACCGACAGAACCAGCAGAACGGTGATTGTGGCGGGGACCGCGAGCCAGGCAAAGGCGGCGTGATAGTCGTGCCGCTGTGCGAGCACGAGCGCGGCCAGGAGAGGGCCGACCGTGGCGCCGATCTGGTCAAGCGCCTCGTGCAAGCCGAACGCCCAACCCTGCCCGATGCTTTCCCCGGCCTGCGAGAGCATGACATCGCGGGGAGGATTGCGCGTCGCCTTGCCGATGCGCTCAAGAATGATGAGCGCCGCCGCGGCGGGCCACGTACCGATCAATGCCAGCGCCGGCACCGCAGCCATCTGCACGACATATCCCACGAGCGTGATCGGCCAGTACCAGCGGCTGCGATCGGCAAGGCTTCCCGAGGCCAGCCGCAATGTGTACCCGAGCAATTCGCCAATCCCGGCGACCATGCCGACTGCGGCACCGGTCGCTCCGAGCAGCGCAAGATAGGGCCCGGAGATCGAACGCATGCCCTCATAGGTCATGTCGGCGAACAGACTGACGATGCCAAAGGCGACAACGAAGCGCAGCGCGCCTGAAGCGCTCATCGACGTCCGGTTGCTTTCGTCGTCCATGGTGCCCGTATAATTCATCCGGCGAGTGGACGGATCTCCATCGAAGGAAGGAATAACAAAATGGACTATATTCTAGATCACTGGCCGCTCATCGCGGCGGCGCTGGGCGTAATCATTCTTCTGGCGTGCTACCGATGGGTGCTCGCGCTCTTCGGTGTCATCCTAATTCCGGACGACAGCGTCGGTGTCATGACGAAGAAATTTGTGCTCTTCGGGAAGAATCGGCGCCTGCCGCCAGGAAGAATCATTGCCTTGAACGGTGAAGCCGGGTATCAAGCGGACACGCTGCCGCCGGGACTTCACGTCGGAATGTGGCCGTGGCAGTACCAGGTCGAACTGGTCAAGTTTTGCATGGTGCCGCCCGGGAAAGTCGGCTGCGTGGAGGCGTGCGACGGAAAACCGCTGCCAAGCGGCCGAATCGTTGCTCAATTGGTGACTTGCGATGCCTTTCAAGACGCACGAGCGTTCCTCGAGAACGGGGGTCAGAGAGGCCCTCAAATAGGGCTGATCCCACCCGGCACCTACCGGATCAACACATTGCTTTTCTCAGTCACGCTGACCGATGCGATCATCGTGCCGCCGGGTCAGGTCGGCGTCATTGAGGCGCGCGACGGCATTCCCTTGGGCAGTGGACGCGTCATTGCGCGGCATGTCGAGTGCGACTCGTTTCAGGATGGGCCGGCATTCATCGCCGGCGGCGGCGAGCGCGGTCCACAGATGGCACTCATTGCGCCCGGCAACTACCGGATCAACCCCTTTCTATTTTCGGTGCAGATGTCCGAAGTACTCGACATCCCCGACAACAAGGTTGGCATCGTGACGACACGCGAGGGATTGGCGCTCGCCGCAGGTGAAATCGCGGGGGCAGTCGTCGAGGGCCACAATATGTTTCAAAGCCCGCAAGTATTCATCGATGGCAAAGGCAGCAAGGGACTTCAGGAGCAAGTTTTGCTCGCGGGCCGCTATTTCATCAATCCGAGTTTCGCGACAATCGAGTTGGTCGCCATGACGGAAGTGCCGATCGCCCACGTGGGGGTGGTCATTGCCTATGTGGGAAAGGAAGGCAGGGACGTCTCAGGCGAAGCTTTTCGGCATGGAAATCTTGTGGATCGCGGCGATAAGGGCGTTTGGGTCGAGCCGCTTGATCCGGGCAAGTATCCGATCAATCCGTACACCCACAAGGTGACCAACGTTCCCACGGCCAATGTGGTGCTGAACTGGGCCACGGGTAAAACAGAAGCGCACCAACTCGATGCCAACCTCTCGACGATCACAGTGCGATCGGCCGACGGATTCAAATTCAATCTCGACGTCTCTCAAATCATTCACATCCCGCGCAGCGATGCGCCCAAGGTGATTGCCCGGTTTGGAAGCATGTCGGCCCTGGTCACTCAAGTACTCGAGCCGACCATCGGCAACTATTTCCGCAATGCCGCCCAGGGATCCGACATCATCGATTTCTTAAAGAATCGCTCCGTGCGCCAGGGTGAGGCCCGCGATTCGATCTCTCTGGCGCTGAAGGAATATAACGTAGGCGCCGTCGATACCCTGATCGGCGACATTGTGCCGCCGGATGCGCTGATGAAGACGCTCACCGATCGAAAACTGGCGGAGCAGGAGCGCGTCACCTACGAAACACAGCGCCTGGCGCAGGTTGTGCGCCAGCAATTCGAACAAGCCAACGCCCTGGCTGTGACGCAGGCGAAAGTGGTCGATGCTGAACGGCAGGTCGCCATTGCCGACTTCAACGCGCAGGCGAACGTCAAGTCCGCCGAGGGTCAGGCGCGTGCCAAGACCATCAATGCCGAGGCGGACGCCACCGTGACGCGAACAGTCGGAGATGCCGAAGCGTCGAAAACGCGAGCGGTTGGCGGTGCGGAGGCGGAGGTCATCAAGCTCAAGATCGCCTCCATGGAGTCGGGCAACTATGCGGTGGTGCAGGTGGCCGAAGCCCTGGCGAAATCCGGCGTCAAGCTGGTGCCGGACATTGTGGCCGGCGGCGGCGCGAGCGGCGGTACGCTCGTGGACGTATTGCTGGCCAATGTAATCAGGGACGGCACGCTGCGAAATGCTCCAAGGACTTAGAGGGCCGTGGTGAGTGGGCGGCCGCTACGCGGCAGTAGCCGCCCCATCCGCCGTGAGCTCGGCGCGCACGCCGAGACGACGGGAAAAGAACGCCACGATGAGTCCGAAGAGCAGCATCGCGGCCATGTTCGCCGCAAATTTGACGGGCGTAAAATGCGGCATTGACTTCCACGCCGACAGCGGGACCACGACGTAGTTCATGACGAAAAAGATGACGACTCCGCCGGCGAGCCCGCTGATGATCCAACGGCGCAGCAATACCGGGATGGATTTCGCGAGCAAGACATAAATCGCCGCAATCAGCAGGCCCATGACCTCCTGCAAGACGGCTCCCAAGAGCATGGTCGCCAAGCCGCCCTCGAAAGATGCCTTGGCAAGCAGTCCGCCCGCAACGGCCTGCAGAATAAATCCCGGGCTGCGGCCCGAGATGACGCAGGCCGCTCCGATGTCAATCGCGCCCGCGATCGCACCGCCAAGAAGAATGGCGGTAAAAACGTCACGCTCTTTTTTCTGCATGCACTGCTCCTCAACGACGCTTCGAGGACGACACATTAGGTGCACGCGGTGGCATACTCAAGGTCCGATCCGAGACTCTTTTAGGGTACCACTTTCGATCTAATGCGACGCAATTCTGCTGAGCGCCTGATCGGCTTCGCGCAGCCAGTCGTCTCGATCACTGCCCGGCGGCAATGCCTCGCTCAAGTCTCGTGCACGTCGATAAGACTCTTCCGCGCCGTGCGCGTCGCCGGTCTTCGCCAGCGCCTCGGCAAGCGCCAACACATTGGGCGGATATTGGGGTCGCAGGGATACCGCGCGGCGCGCCGACGCCAACCCCGCCTCCGCATCGCCGGGACCCAAGGGCCACGCGGGCGCCTTGACCAGGACCAGCGCCTTCACGCGTGCGGGACCCGCCTGGTCATATTCGGGGTCGGCCGCTTCCGCGCGACCGAGCATCTCCAACATCGTCTTCAGCGCGTCGTTGGCCTGCAAAGGATGCGCCCGCGCCTTGAGGCCCATTGCGATCCCATCATAGTAAAGACAGGCGGGAGCCTCCGGTGCGCGCTCGAGGCAAGCTTGCGCGTCGCGACCGGCATCGGCCGCAAGCTGATCGCGGATTTTCGAATCCCGCTCAGCGTCGCTGCGCCGTGCGTCCGCGGCGACCGCCGCAGCCAGTTGCTCGACCGTCATGGACGCAGGCGGCGCGGCAGGCCGGCTGGGCGGAACCTTGCATCCCGCCACGCTCAAGGCCGCGACCGCAACGCCGATGCAACGCTTCACGGTTTGACGGCATTGCCAGGAAGCTGCGGCATCACAAACCCTTTCAGATGCACCGATGCCAACGTCTCTGCGCCGCCATTCGCCGCATTCATTTTAATGAGCGCCGCCTGAAACGCCTTGGCGCGCGGCTCGGGCAGGCGCGATTCGACCACCGCGATGAGGGCCACCGGCAACGGCGCGGACTGCGTGAGCGTCTTGATTTGCGCGGCGAACGGCAGCGTCGAGAGCGCCGCGGCCTGCGTCTGGTCGAGCAGTGCCACCACCGGTTCCCCGGCCGCGACACGCCGCAAGGCACTCAAGATTTGCCCGGTCGACTCGATCTTGACGTCGGTTGGCAGGGCCCATTCACTGAGGGCCGAATGCTTCACAAACTCCGGCGCGTAACCGGCGACGCTCAAAATCGTGTAACCAGTCATCGATGCCGGGCCAGTCACCGGCCCGCCCGCCTTTCCCACCAGCGTCCAACGCTCCTGGATGCCGACCCCTGCCACATCGGCCTGCGCGAGCGGCGTCAGGTGCAGCGCGCCCGCATGCTGCACGTAAAAAGCGTAGGGCACGAAAGCAAGCACGGAGTCCTTGTCGCCTAGTTTCGCAAGCCCACCCTGCTCCGTAGGCTCATAGGTGGCCGCAAGAGCGTCGGACTTCCAAGCCGCGGACGCCGCGGCGGCCTTGGCAAACTGATCCACGAAGGGCTGCGCATCGCCGGATGCGCCGGGGTAGCCGGGGGCGCAAAAAACCAGGGTGGCGACTGCAGCCAACGTGAGAGTGCTCATGGTGACAGGCTATCATTAGCGCACGATGAGTGACTATCGGACCATGTTCGTCTCGCCCTGGCTGCAGCGACTCTTTATGCGGGTGTTGCAGGCACGGTATGTGATTGTTGGGGTATTCGCTCTCCTGACCCTCGCCGGCCTCTACGGCGTCGTGCAAATACCCACCGACTCATCGATCGACCGGTTGATCGTCCCTGGCGACCCGGTGGCGCAAGCCACCCGCGAGTTTGCGCGCACGTTTCCGGAAGGCGAAGAAGCCCTCATTGTGCTCGAAGCGCCGGACCCATTAAGTCCTGCTGCGCTGCAAGGTGCCGATCAACTGGAGCGCGAGCTCGACGCAATACCCAAGATCGAGGCCCATAGCCTTCTCAACTTTTATTTTCGCTCCGGCCCGCCGGCCAGCATCGGGGCCGGCGACGCGGCGAAGTTGCGAGCCTTCGCGTCGGGAACCTCGCTGGTCCGCCGAGCGGGGTTGATGGGCGATCACTATCTTGCCATCGCGCTCGATCTTCGGGTGAATTCGCCCGCCGAACGCGACCAAGTCCTGTCCGCCATCGACGCCAAGGTTCTGCCGCTCAGTACCTCCGGCCACCCTTTCACCGCGGTTCGACGCGTCGGCTCGCCGTGGCTCGATGCGTGGCTGGAGCGGCAAACCGGCGAATCCACCAAGAAGTTCATGCCGCTGTTCGGCATTTTCCTGCTGACGCTGGTGTTCATTCTTTATCGTTCGTGGCGCGCGCTCGGCGCCATCATTCTCACCCTCGGCGCGGTGGTTGCCGTGGCGGTGGGATTGGGCGAGCTGTTGGGCTTTTCCAATAGCGTCGTGTCGACTTTGGTGCCCTTGACCGTCATGGTCACGACCACGGCCACCCTGGTCTACATTCATTCGAGGTACATGGAGCCGGATGCGGCTCCGCCCCTCGAGCATCATGCTCGCGCGCTCGCCAATAAGTTCTTGCCCTGCACCGCCTCGATGTTCGCCACCGCGGTCGGATTTGCGGCGTTGGCCGTGTCCGACATTCGCCCCGTGCGCGAAATGGGATTGTGGACCGCTTGCGGATTGATCGCCGCGTGGGTGGGTTGTTTCACGCTGTTTCCGGCGCTGCAGTCCTTGTTGCGCGCGCCCCGGCTGTCAAGCGCCGCGACGGATAACAAGTGGTTCGCCAAATTGGTCGATGTGCTGGTCCCGGCGACGCGCCGCTACCGCTGGCCCCTGGTCATCGGCGCCGTGCTCATCATGCTGTGCGGAGCGGCTTCGCTGTTCGGCATTCCCGGCAAGCTTGCGCCGCTGCAGCTCGAGACCGACGCGCTGACGTACGTCAATCCCCGCGAGCCCGTCGCGCAGGATACGCGCCAATTCGTCCAGGAGAATGGCCTGGACGTACAGGACTTGTGGCTGCAGACGCAACCCGGCCATGCGCTGGATCCAGAGTTTCTACGCAGCGTGTACCTGCTGGCACGTCGGCTCGAACAGCATCCCGGGGTCAATGCCGTCGACGGACCCACCACACTGCTGCGTTGGGCTCGTTACATCCAATCCGGTTCCGATGAATTGCCGACGGCACCGGAGGCGTGGCCGAAGCTCGCCGCGGATCTCGAACAGATCCTCTTGACCGAACCTGGGGCGCGCGGCTATGTCGACGTGGCCGATCTGTCAAGCGTGCGCTTGAGCATCCGCGGCCGTGCGGAAGTGTTCGGGCCTTCGGGCGCCATGCGAAAATTCATTTTGCAAACCTGGAACGAGGCTCAGGCGAGCGACGCCAATTTCCGCGCCGTGCACGGCCAAATGGCCGGCAACGGCGTGCTGTCGGCCATCATTACCGAGCGGCTGCTGCCGACGCTCACGCAAAGTTTTGCGATCACCGCGAGCGTTATTTTTCTTGCCTTTCTGGTGGTGTTCCGCAGCCCGTCGGCGCGGCTCATGACGATGATTCCCTCCTTTTTCGCGATCCTGTCGGTATTTATCGTCATGCGCGTGGGAGGCATTCCGCTCAACATCGCCACGATTCTCATCGGCTCGACCGTTCTCGGCGCAACCGAGAACGATCAGGTGCACTTTTTCTATCACCTTCAGGAAGGCCGATCGAGCGGTACCACCAGCGGCGCGCTGGAACACGCCATGCTCACCGCCGGCCGGCCGATTCTGTTCGCCACGCTCATCAACACCAGCGGCTTTCTGGCGCTCACGCTATCGGATCTGCCGCCGATGCGGCAGTTCGGCGTCGTGTCCGCGTCGGCATTCGTGCTGGCATTGATTGCCGACTTTACCGCACTGCCCGGCGCGCTCTGGATTTTGAGCCGCGAGGCGCGGCGCAAATCGGCAACGGCGAGCGTTTAGCGCCTGTATATATCGCGGTGCAGTTGACGTCTCAGCCTTGCGGATCGATCGGAACCGCGATGCTCCACTGCGTCGCGCCCTCCGCCGTCGGCGTGATCGTGAGCTCACCGTTCAGCCTCACGATGCGATGTGACATCGACGCGAATTCCGGCAGGTTCGACAGGGCCGCGTGGTTGATCGCGCCGCCGCTGTGCGAAATGCGCACGAGCAGCGTCGAATCGCTGACTGCGGCGCCCAGGGTGATCGATCGTGCCTGCAGCGAGGTCGAAATGAGCCGCAGCGCCTCCTCAGCGATGCGATAAATCGCGATGGCGACATCGGGGTTCAGAACGGGCTCCGATCCAGCAAACTCGGCGGTGCATTGAAGCGCAGAGACTTCGCAGAATTTCCCCAAGTGCCAGCGCATCGCCGCGAATAGCCCGACGTTCTCCAGCAACGTCGGGCGCATTTCCTCTATCAGGGTCCGCTTCAAGTCCACCGCCGCGCGCAAGGAATCATGGGCTCGGCGAAGCTTCGCCTGCAGTTCGGGCGATTCCAAGCGCGTTTCGACCCAAGCGAGATCCATCAGTGCGCCCACCAACAAGCCGCCCAGGTCGTCGTGCAGTTCGCGCGTCAATTGCGATCGCTCCACTTCGATAGTGGCCTGCAAATGCGAGGCAAGCGCGTTCTGGTCCGTCGATGAATGCTCGCCGGCTTGTGGACTGGTCGCGGAAGGCAAGCTCGCAACTCCTGGAAACATGAGGCCGAAACGTGACTGTACCGCCCCCGCTGCGTGCACGCCCGCCCTGATATCCCTAGTACCGCGTAGGGACTCACTGACAACGATTGCCGATGCGCCGTATGCGCATTGTCCTACAAATGACGGACCAGCCTGGGCCGAACTAGCCTGGGGTCGTGCTGCGAGCTTCGGCCATGGCGAGCATCCGGCTTGCCAGCGCGGAGATTTCTGGAATTTTGATGGTTTGTCCGCGTCTATACAGGTTGATTGCATGGCGCTGATGCAGTGCAATCCCTTCCATATACAGGGAATGGAAATCCGGCCCCTGTTTCCCGCGCATGTGCTGCAGAATATTTTCGTGTTCTTGGTCGAGCGCTCTCGGCACCGGTAAGTTCTTTCGGGTTGCTATCCGGGCAATTTCCAACAGGGTTCTTTCGCAGTCTTCGACCAGACGCGTCGCAAAATTGCGTACCGCGTCCGATGTTTCCTGCGCTAGCGCCAATTGAGCCAGCTGCACCTCGGTCATGCATGTCATGGTTGCACTCGCGATGAATGCATCGGGCTGAATAGGCTCGATAGTAGGTCGATGACGCTTCATTGGCTCCCTGGGAAGCGGCGGCGCCGCCTTCATCACGACTCTACTTCGTGCTCTTCGCACTGATCCAGGCTTTCAATACGACAGTTACGGTAGGTGGAGTCTCACAAACTTGCCGGGCGAGCGGCGATATAAGCGCTTGGCCAAACCGTAGCTCACGGCTTGCAGCTTTTCGCGCCGACGATGGATGCGCCCTTTAAAGACGCCGCGCACCGCGTCATCCGCCCCCAGCAACCCCCTGCCGTGCAGCTCGTCCAGTTTCAGCTCGAGCAACACGAGATCGTGATCCTGGCCCAACAGCGTCTCCAATTCGCGCGAGCGCCGCCGTATTTTCTTCAGTTTTGCCCCGAACAACGATCGCACCAGGCTGGCTTGGTTTGAAAGATATTTCACCTGCTTGCGCCATTCGTGCAGCGTCTCCGGCGCCGGCCGCCTCAGGGCGGCGCCAAAGGCCGCACGGCCTTGGCGATAGGTTTTCTTCATCCCACGCCGCGCCGATTGAAGATCTCGTGTCTTGGCGGGCATGGTTCCCATACGCTGGTTGATCGTGCGCAAACTCGCCGCACACTTGCGCAACGCCCCACTCGTCAGTTTGGCTCGGCTTGACGCCAGTTCGGCCCGCAGCAGGCGCCGGGCCTGTTTGGCGTAGGCTTTGCAGCCTGCCACGTCATTAGGCCGGGGCAAAAGCTCGAGCGAGCGTATCGACACCGCCGCGTCGCGCAGCGAAGTGAGCGGGCGTGCCGCGTCGCGCACCTCCTTATTGAATGCGCGATACGATGAGTCGCCAAGGGCCGCCCGCAGGAGGCGCAGCGCCGCTCGAATCCGCTTCATTTGCCTGCGCGACGAATGCACGGATTTGTCGCTGCCGCGGGACTCGAGGTTTGCAGCCTTGGCCAGCATTGCACACACAGCGTCGCGCAGCGAATGCGCCGCAGACGATTCGATCAGGTTCGGCCGTGGGGAGCTCATGTCCGTCGCGCTGTTGATGCCTCGGCGAGATTATCGCCCATCATTCGTACGCGCACTGCACCAACTTTCGCGAGTATGCAGTCTACAATGAGGCGGCCTTGCGAAAGGTGGACGTTGGGGAAATGCGGATGGACCATGATCGTGCAGCGGGGCGTAGATTTAATGGATTGGTTGCATTGGCGATTGCGACGTTGGTGGGGTGTAGCGTGCAGCCGAAAATCGACACGAGCTATCACGCCGGAGCCCAAGATAGCCGCGTGCAGTTCATCGTGCTGCACTACACGGAGATCGACTTTGCGCGCTCGCTCCACAGACTGACCAAGGAAGAGGTCAGCAGCCATTATTTGATTAACGACGAGCCGCCGACGATCTATCGCCTGGTCGATGAGAGTCGGCGGGCCTGGCATGCGGGACGAAGCTACTGGCAGGGCTATAGCCACCTTAATTCGAGTTCGATCGGCATTGAGATCGTGAATTTAGGAAACGGCGGCAATCCGAATGCGGCCTATGCGGAATATCCACAGCAGCAGATCAAACAGGTCATTGCATTGGTGCGGGATGTCGAGCAGCGGCACGGCGTGCGTCCAGACCGGGTGCTGGGGCACAGCGATATTCAGCCTTTGACCAAACAAGATCCCGGGCCGCGCTTTCCTTGGTACGAGCTTGCGCTCAAGGGGCTGATCGTGTGGCCCGATCCGGATGCAGTCACCGCTGCGCGCGCGCAGTACGCTAAGGAACTCCCGGCGGTGTTGTGGTTTCAGCAGCGACTTCGCACGCATGGCTTTGACGTGCCGCAAAGCGGTCAGCTAGACCAGGTGACGCGGTCTTCTTTAAGTGCGTTCCAGATGAAATATCGCCCGTCCCGCTATGACGGCGAGCCGGATGTGGAGACTGCGGCATTGCTCGAGGTGTGCACACGGCCTGGCGGGTGGGTTGTGAGGGGTGCGGATGATCATTGGCATGCATACAAGGCGCCGGAATGACTTCGCGGTGGTCAAAAAAGCAGCACTTAAGCGCAACTCGCTGAATGACAGTGACGTTTCGGTTACAAGGAACCGGTTGTGCACCGAGTTATCCACCGAGACGGGGGATATGAGACAGCCAATGCGATGGCTCGCGGCGGGCTATTTCGGCGCGAGCGGACAGAGGCCCGTGATAGGACCGAAAGCCTCCTCGCCGCTCATGACTTTGACAATCTTGTAGTAGTCCCAGGGATATTTGGATTCCTGAGGGGATTTGACCTGCATTACGTACATGTTGTGGATCATCACGCCGTCGGCGCGGATGTAGCCGCCCTTGGTGAACATGTCGTTGATCTTTATTTTCTTGAGTTCCAGCATGACCTTGTCGGCGTCCGTGCTACCGGCAGCCTTGACGGCATTCAGGTAGGTCATCGTTGCGGAATAGTCCCCCGCCTGGGTCATCGAAGGATATTTTTTCATCTTGTCGAAATAGCGCCGGCCGAAGGCGCGGGTCTCGTCATTCAAGTCCCAGTACCATGCGGTCGTAAGAAAGAGCCCTTGTGCCGTCTTTAATCCGACGCTGTCGATGTTATTCACGAACACCAGAAGACCTGCCGGCTTCATGGTCTGGGTGAGACCGAATTCGTTCGCGGACTTCAACGAATTGATGAAGTCGCCGCCCGCATTGGCAAGCCCGAGCACCTGCGCGCCGGAACTTTGTGCCTGGAGCAGAAAGGATGAGAAGTCCGAGGTTGACAGCGGAACACGCACTGCGCCTAAGTTCTTGCCGCCGTTTGCCTCCACAACCTTCGATGCCGCGGCCTGTAACTGACTCCCGAAGGAATAGTCGGCAGTCAAATAGAACCAGGTCTTGCCGCCGTTCTTGACGATTGCGGAGGCGGTACCGTTGGCGAGCGCGGTCGTGTTGTAAACGTACTGAACGGTGTAAGCGGTACAGCCCTCGTTGACCAACGATGCGCCGGCGGACCCAACGACAAAATAGGGTACTTTCTTGGCGGCGATGATTTTGGCCATCGCGATGGCGACGCCGGTGTTCGCTCCGCCCAGCAGCATGTTGAGGCCGCTCTGGTCAGTCCACGCTCGGGCCTTCGAGGCGCCGATATCGGCTTTGTTCTGATGGTCAGCCGACAGCAGTACAATTTTTCGACCGAGCACACTGCCGCCGAAGTCGGCGATCGCCATCTTCGTGGCCTCTATGCCGCCTATCCCGCCCTCGTCTGAATACACGCCCTGCAGATCGTCGATGGCGCCGATGACCACGTCATTGGTTTCAGCCCATGCGGGTGATCCGCATGCGATCGCCGCTGCCGACATGATCGCGAGGACTGTGAGCTTCATGATCCGCATCAGCGTCGCGGAATCAGCCAGAGTTGCCGCGAGCGGGCATGCACTTTGCCTGTCGCGTCGAAGATCGCCGTTCCCGCGTGGAGCTTGCGGCCCTCCTGCGCCATGGTCCAGCCGATGACCATGTATCGGTGGCCAGCTTGCAGCGGCTGATCGATCATCGCGGTCATCCGCGCAGTGACAATGTCCGTGCCGGCCGGCAGACGGTGGATCCAAGCGATGCCGGCGGAGCAATCCAGCGCTGCCCATGTCGCCTCGATGGTCAGCTGACCATTCTCGTCCGCTGCCAGGGGCGGCGCCGTCCAGGTTGTGGCGACGATCCCATCGTCCCCGACCGGCCCAGGCACAATGCGCAATCCGTCGCTGCGGGCGAAGCCACAGCCGAAGCATTGTGCGTAAGGGACGTTCATACCGCGTTGTGCACTCATCTTTTGGGCCAACAAACCGGCGGCTTCGGCCTCATCCGGGTCTGGCGCCCTTGGTACATCCAGTTCCAACGGGGCCAGACCGGCTTCTGCCACGAGAATGGCATCGTTTTCGAGTGCCACGGTGCCATCGTCCCGCCAGCGTACCGACATCGGCACGGCCAGCGGTGCGGGTGCGCGTAGCGCGACCGACACCGACTCGCTGCCAAGCAGCCGCGCCAAGCTACCGGCTACCCAGCCACCATTGCCACTGGTTGTCGGTCCGTTGTGGCGACGGTCGATGATGATGGTATCGACACGGTTGGATTGTAGGTCCGTGATCATGCGCTCGGTGCGGATTGCGGGTTGTTGAAGTGTACATGGCTTGATTGCTATCGCCATGGTCCTGGCGGTGGCATATTCGATTTCCGTCACAGGCTGTCGAGACCGCCCTCGGTCGTTCGTTTAGGGGCAGATAACCGGCATGTCGCCGGCTCGAGGAGTTGAGCATGAAGCAGTACTTACTGAGTGTCTGTTATCCCGCCGGCAGCAATCAGCCCCCACCGGCTGCACTGAACAAGATTATGAGCGACGTATTGGCGCTGCAAAGGGAAATGCAGTCCGCCGGCGTGTGGGTCTTCAGCGGCGCACTCCACGCGTCCAATTCCGCCACGGTTCTCCGCCATCAAAACGGCGACGTCGTGCTCACTGACGGGCCATTCATCGAGAGTAAGGAGCAAATCGGCGGTATCACCATTGTGCGGGTACCCGACCTCGATGCCGCGCTGTTATGGGCTCGAAAGCTCGCAAGCGCCACGACCACACCCGTTGAGGTGCGCCCGTTTACGGAGCAGCCAAGCTGAACGCAGAGATAGAAGCAATCTTTCGTCGCGAATATGGACGCAGCGTAGCCGTGCTCACCCGCTTCCTCGGCGACATTTCGTTTGCCGAGGAAGCGGTACAGGAAGCCTTCGCAATCGCGCTTGCCAAGTGGCCGGGCACCGGCATTCCACCGTCTCCGGTGGGCTGGCTCATTACGACCGCGCGCAACAAGGCATTGGACCGTCTGCGCAAAGAAGCCACTCGATCTGAGCGACAGCATGCCGCCCAATTGCTGAACGACGTGGAACAGGCCGAGGAGCACGATGTGCACGATGATCACTTACGATTGATTTTCACCTGTTGCCACCCCGCGCTGGCGCCAGACGCGCAAGTCGCGTTGACGCTGCGATTGATTGGCGGACTGAGCACCGAAGAAATCGCCCACGCATTCCTTTTACAACCCACTACGCTGGCACAGCGCCTATCCCGCGCCAAAGCCAAAATCCGCGACGCCAATATCCCGTATCGCGTTCCGGAGGCGGCGGAGCTACCGGCCCGCCTGGGAGCGGTTCTGGCGGTGGTCTATCTGATTTTCAACGAAGGCTACAGCACTTCCGCCGGCAATGAATTGCTTCGTACCGAGCTGTGCGATGAGGCAATCAGGCTCGGTCGATTGCTGGTAACGCTCATACCGCAGGAATCGGAAGTACTCGGTTTGCTTGCGCTGATGCTGCTGATCGATGCCCGGCGCGACGCGCGAGTGGCGGGCGGAGACTTCGTACTCCTTTCCGAGCAGGACCGAGCCCTATGGGACGAGTCCAAAATCGACGAGGGCCGCGCACTCCTGCGAATCTGCCTTGCACTAAATCGTCCAGGCACCTATCAGCTGCAGGCCGCCATCAATGCGGTGCATACTGACGCACCCTCCGCTGCCCGCACTGATTGGCCGCAAATTTTGGAGCTCTACGATCGGCTTATGTCCATAGCGCCGAGCGCGGTAGTCGCACTGAATCGTGCCGTAGCTGTAGCGGAAGTACACGGTGTTGAGCCTGCGCTTCAACTGGTTGAGGCGATCGATATTCCGAAATATCATTTTTACCACGCGGTTCGAGCCGATCTATTGCGGCGAATCGGGCGCACAGCCGACGCGGCGTCCGCCTATCGCCTGGCATTGGAAACTTGTGAGAACAAGAAGGAGCGCGCCTTCCTGATGCGTCAATGTCAGTCACTGACGAGACATTGATGGCGAATCGCCGCGCAGGCGATCGCGCACTCAAGGAATCCTCGTGGCTTCGTAGTCCTGCCCGAGATGCACGGTGAGGTTTGCGACGACGCCACCTGCATTTTTGCGCAACGTAATGCTAAAGCCCTGTGCGGCAAAGAATTGCGTTTCCGATTCGGCAAATAACTCGACCGGCTCAGGACCAAGAGGGTCCGCTTGCAGGAAAAGCCGCCCATCCCTTACCGTCAGGTGCACCTTCGGCTCTGCCGCATCCGGGATCGCAAGCAGATACGACGCTGCATAGGTTGATAGCGTCGACGGATCAATTCGCACCGCCGCCTTCTCCTGCGGCTTAAAATCGGGCCACCCATACTCCTGCGCAACGGCGCGCTCAATTTCCCCAATGAGCGCGCTACCGCCATCGGCATTCGTCATCACGGCAATTCCCTGTCCTGAGCCGACGTACGCCTCGAGATCGCATTTAAATCCCTCATTTGATCCGCCGTGAGCAAAGCGCAACGGCTGGTCCGAGGCTGAGAGCGCCACCCCCAATCCCCAATTGTCCTTTTGGTGAGTGAGCATCAGATGCGCCATGTCTTTTGACAGCACCTTGTTTGAGATTCCCGCGTAGTCGTTTTGGATCTCAATCGCCGCGCGGGCCAAATCCGTCGGCGTGGTCCAGAGTCCGGCCGCAGCCATTTCCGGATAGACGTGAAAATCACCCGCGATGGGCTTACCGTCAGCCCCGTAAGCCGTCGCGGCGCTGCGCTGAAGACTCTTCGGCAACGGCTGCGCAAACGTACTGTGCGACATGCCAATTGGTCGCAACACCTCTTCGCTCAAAAGATCGGTAAATGATTTTCCGGTGACGTCCGTCAGCAGCAGCTGCATGACCGCGTAACCGCCGCCGGAATACCTCCATTTTGAGCCCGGGATCGTATCGACTCTCACCGCCTTCGAGTTGGCGGGGGTTTGACCATCAAGAATTTGTACGATGGTCGGCGAAGGCTCGTTGGGACGATATCCACCGAATCCAGAAACCGTCAATCCAGCGCTGTGGCTAACGATTCGTCGCAACGTGACCTCTTGTTCCTTCGTGAACTCATTGTCCGGGACCTTCCAGCTCTTGAGCTTCACATTTACGTTTTCATCGAGGTTCAATTTCCCATCCTGCACCAGTCGCAGCATCGCCAGAGTTGAAATCGGTTTGCTGATGGAGGCAGCCTGAAACAGCGTTTCGGACGTGACCGGTGTCATCTTGGCCACGTCGGCGTAACCGTACACGCGGGTCCAAATAATCTTCCCGTGAGCAAAAAAGGCGATGCTCATTCCCGGAACCTTGTAGTACTCCATCCGCTCATATAGGTTCATTCCGTGAGCGTCTCGGCCTTTGACCATGATCGCCGGCAAGAGCCCATTCTCGATTCTATGGACATGCTCGTGATCGGAAATAGTGTTTGCGGGTTTGAGATCGGCAGCGGCGGCAAGTGCGCCACCGGCTGCGACCCAGGCCGGCAGGCAAAGCAGAAGTAAAATGAAAGCTATGAAAGTTCTTTTCATGAGCATGCCAACTCGACTTCAGGCTGTTGGGCAGACATATTGGCCGGTATCGGAGCCGCCCTGATATTGGTCCACAACCTGACCGGCCCGAATGCGGCTTCCTAAGAAGTGTAAGAGTTTCCGCCAAATACTACCGCTGATCCGCTTCCGGTCTCGCAACGGCCAGCACAAATGCCGCCAATTCCTCGGCATCTAGCTCGCCGTCGTGATTTCTATCCGCCCGAGCAAACTGCATTTCGAGGAATCGAAACACCTGGTCTTTCGAGACCGTCTGGGTCGCTGCGATGGATCGCACATAGTCTTGAATTGCCATGAAAACCTCCGGCCACAGAAAGGGCCATGTAAAACGAGGGCAAACCACACCATCGCGGTTTCATGGACGGTCATTATAACGCCTTGTCTGCATCCTTGCCGCTCAACTGCTACCGCTCCCGTATGGGCGCGTGATCACTTCCAGATAGTGGCCGTCGGGATCAGGAAAATAGACTCCGCGTCCGCCGTCGTTATGATTGATCTCGCCAGGGCGGCAACGTCTCGGGTCGGCCCAGTACGGGAGACCCTGCTCACGGACGCGGCCGAAGACGGCATCGAAATCAGCCTCGGAAATCAGGAAAGCGTAGTGCTGTGGCTGGATCGGTTCATCGGCGTCCGCGAAATCGAGAGACACTCCGTTGTCGAGTTCGACCACCTCGAAGGGACCGAACCGGACTGCCGCCGGCAGCCCTAGTATCTCGGCCAGAAAACGGGCGGACTTGGTGCGGTCTGACGAGTAGACGATGGTGTGGTTGAGTCGAGCGATCATGTGTAGCCCTCGTCGATTGGTGGAAGGCCGGATCGGCCCAAAACAGGGCACCGGACTCCATCAAAACATTGCCTTGAAGCGGCCATTCCCGGCGTGCGCTAAACTTAAGGCGATGATTTTAGACCCGGCCGGATTGCAAGGAGCGCACAAATGCCATTGACTGTCGCATATATGGCGTTTTTGTCGCCTAATTAAAAATTAGGTGTCACCTGTGAACGGATGGGTATGGTTTCGGCTGGTGGCAATAGGGCTCGTGATCACTGCCGGCTGTTTCGTTCCGCTGGGTCCACGCGCCGCCCCACCGCTTGATTGGAATGTATTAGGCATAATTCTCGTATTTTGCCCAATCGCCATGGTCATAGTATTTGGTATTCAGCGCGTTAATCCACGCAGCGCCAAGGTGTGGCACCGCCCTTCGTGGGCAACTAATCCTTTCAATTTCCGCGACCCAGTGCAATTCTTTCATCTTGGTGCGATCCTCTCAATCGCGCAGGGTTTTATAATCGTTGTGCGAATTGCGCTGACATCTTTTCCATTCTATGTCGAAGCGTTGGTGCCCTTCGCGATGGGCTTAGGTGTGTTGGTTGGAGTAAAGGTCGTGGTTGCGGTCTTTAGCTCAAAGTTCGAGCCCAACACCTAACAATCGGTTCGAGCGATCGCGGGGCGGCATCTTCGATGGGCCAAGGAGGGAGTCGATGATCTGGATAAATCAGCTTCGTTGGTCGTCAACGCAGCCCCGCGTCGCTCAACCTCATCGTTAGATGCCCCAGAGGTGCAATTATGACCATCGCCATCCTTCGCGATCTCTTATTCTGGTGTGCCATCCTGAACTACGTAGTACTGATCGGGTGGTTCTTGGCCTTCACGTTTGCGCACAACTGACTGTACCGGCTTCACGCGAAATGGTTTCGGCTCTCAGAAAATCAGTTTGACGTTATCCATTATTCGGGAATGGCGGCATATAAGATCGCAGCGCTCTCGCTTAACGTAGTGCCATATGTCGCACTGCGTATTGCAACTTAGTTATGGCATCTAACAATCGCTCGATGGTTACTTCGTGGTCTTGTTGGTGTTAGGCCTCTGCTTTCTGGCCGGTCGCTGGGCGCGTCGCAATGCTTCGACCGTCGCGGGCGCGGCGTGCGCCGTAATCGCACCCCTGGCGTGGCTTGGGCTGAATTTTAGAGCCACTCTCTTGATTGGTGGTTCGGTCGCGTGGTTCAAGCCGCTCACGATTTTCGTAATAATCAGCGCGAGTGCGCCGCTCATTGGCGTAGCTTTGGGCTGGATCTTGTCATCATCGAAATTCCGGCCAGCGCACGGCGTCTAATAATTGCCGCCTCTCTGTCGTTTGCCACACTTCCGAGCCAAGGAGTCTTGACCCTATGACCTCACGTTCATTGCCGATGGTTACTGTCGTTTTGGGTGCCGTGTTGGGCGCAACCGCCTGCGTGTCTACAGACACCCTCAAGCTCATTAGCGCCGGGCACACTGGTTGTACACCCGACCAGCTAACGATTTCGAACGTACAGGGCTCAATGTGGAACGCGACTTGCAATGGAAAGATCTATCTTTGCTCTGGGGTCTCGACCGGCAAATCTTCCGCAGAATTCAGCTGCGCGCCAGCGCAATAGCGGTCGCGGCATCCAAGCCCTAAGGATTTGGAAGCGTCTAGGAACTTCCCTTGTTGGCCATAGCGACGGCTTCGCCGCGCGACTGCACGCCCAGCTTGGAGAGGATCGCAGATACATGACGGTCCACCGTCCTGGTCGAGACGAACAGACGCTTTGCAATCGCAGAATTGCGCATGCCTTGGGACACCAGCGTCAAAATCTCCGCCTCTCGACGCGTCAACCCGAGCCGATTGCTGCGGGTCGAGACCCTCAAGCCCCGCGGAACTGCGCGCACGCCTTCTGCGCGCATTCGTTTGCGCAGGGCCTGAGCAGCGGGGGCGGCGCCGAGCCGTTCGAGGACTTCAAGCGCCTCTCGCTGTTCTGTTTCGCCGCCGTGCCAAGCGAGCAGGGACGCGTACTCATAGGGACAACCCAAGTGCTTCCAACTGAACGCTGCGGCACGCCAATCGCCGGAAATCTCCTGCGCGTAAGGATTCGCAATGTCGGCCGGTTGCCCTTTAAGAGCCCCAACCCGCCACAGCCAGCTTGCGAGTTCGCCCTTCATCCGCGGATCGCGCCGCTGACACACCATCTCATACGCGGGCTCGACCGCCCTCCGTACGCCTTCGCGATCGCCCGCGAGCCACGCGGCCTCCGCGCGGATCGCCGCCAATGTGCCGATGCGCTGCAGCTCCTGTGCGGCGCCGCCGAGCGTCCATGCCTCTTCCAGTGCTGCCTCTGCCTGCGGATCGCCGCGGCGAATTCTGATGTGGCCTAGCGTGCGCAGCGCGGGAATGCGCATGATCGGCGAGGCTAGCGGATGGCGCAGCACGGCGTCGGCATCCTCGCTCGCAGCCGGCCAGTCGCCCTGCTCGAAAGCTTTACGTGCGCGATATGCGAGCATGTAAAGCCGCAAGGAATCTAGATCGTGCTTTTCACAGTAGGCCAGTCCCTCGCTGAGCCATCGAGACGCCTTGTCGTATTGCCGCCAGGAGACGGCCATGGCAGATAAATCGTTATAGGCACTGGCCACCTGCTCCTGTAGAGCGCCGTCAAGTGCGAGACGCAAAGTCCGCTCGAGATCGGCCCATCCTGAAGCGTCACCCGCAATGAGCCGAGCGATGCCCAGCACACCCAATGCATCGCAGAGAATTTCGTTCGCCGCGCACGGCTCCGCAATTTCGATGGCGCGCTGCGCCCAGCTGATGGCCGATTCCAATTCGTGAGACTCCATGTCAAGTCCCGCACAATTGCTATATGCCCTCGCCAATTCGGGACTGGGCGGCAGCGATTCGAGCGTCGCCACGGCCTCGGCGCCATAGCGATTGGCGTCAGCGCGACGTCCGAAAAACCAGCTCTGCCGCGACAGCCACTGCAGCGCATCGCCCTCGCGCATCCGCGTGCCCGACGCGCGCCAGATCTCGAGCGCTGCGCGGCTCGCTTCGATGGCCTGCTCGCATTGAGCGGTCAAATGACACTCGTATGACAATCGTTCATAGAGGCGTGCCCGCTCATCCGGCGCGATTTCTTGCGCATATAGGAGTGCAACCTGAAACAGCGACGCGGCCTCCCGATGTGAACCCACCGACGCCGCCTGCATGGCCGCCAGCGGCGCGAATTGCAAAACGGCCGCTGCATTGCGTGCACCCGCAGCATGGTGCGCGAGGCGTGCCGCGGAGATATGCGGCCGCGCGGAGAGAGCTGCGAAAACCTTCGCGTGCAGAAGCTGCCGGTGTGACTGCGATAAAGAGTCTTCGAAGGCACGCCGCGCGAGTTCATGCCTAAAGCTAAGCGCGCCGTCATCTGCTCGCACCATGCCGATGCTCAAGCAGCCTTCGATGGCGACTTCATCGAACTGAACTGCCTGCTCCAGCAACCAGGATTCCGTGCTGCCGGGGACGACGCAGGCAAGCTCCGCGATTTTGCGTGCCTCCGGGGTCAGTCTCATGGCGCGCGCCAGAACCGCGTCGCGCACGCTCACCGGCACCGTATCGGCCACGGCGGCCAGCGCTTCCGTGACGAAAAAGGGATTGCCGCCCGTAATGCGATACAGGTTTGCCGATGATTGGCCGGCCTGCGATGCAAGTTGAGCCACTGCCGGCTCGGACAGGGGAAAAAGCGACATTCTGTGCGTGGCGGCCCGCGGCAAATCCCCAATGACGAACCGCAATGGATGCCGCAGTCCGACCTCATCATCGCGGTAGCTCACGACGAGCATGGTGCGGGTGCGCTGAATGCGTCGCCCCAGATATTTGAGGAGGTCGAGCGTGGCTTCGTCCGCCCAATGCATGTCTTCGAAGACGACAAGGGTCTGGGTGTGCTCCAACTCGTTCAGGGCCGCCGCGAAAATGACTTCGCGATTTGCGTTGCGGTTAATGGCAGCCAAGAGGTCGCCCTGTGTCTGCCGCGCGATGTCGTATAGCGGTCCCAAAGGACGCGGCGCGAACAGCGCATCGCATCCACCCCATAACACCCGCGCACCGAGCGGTGCCTTGGCGAATTCCTGCAAGAGCGCCGTCTTACCGATTCCTGCTTCCGCACCAAGCAAAGCAATGCACCCCGCATCTTTGATCGCGCGCCGGAGCCAGTCAGTAAGCTCGGCCAGGCATTGGTTGCGCTCGAGTAATTCCATTGAAGATGTTGTAACCGATCCCCGGCGTGCGCGCAAAGCGTGTCAAGGCCGGCATTCACCCCTGCAATGTGGGTATGCGACTCCTCTAAATTGGGTAGATCCTGTGATTCGCCCGCCTCTCCAGCAACCCATGATTCTCGACCGTAGGTTTGCACTGGAGAGTTTCACATGGCCCGGTTTCTGATTGAACGAGAGTTCCCGGACGGTCTGAACATCCCGCTCGATGAGACCGGCGCCCAATTATGCCGAAACGTCATCGATAGCAATGCGGAAGACGGGGTCACCTGGCTGCACTCCTACGTGACTCCCGATCGCAAACGCACCTTTTGTCTTTACGACGGACCGACGCCAGAGGCTGTGCGGCGCGCCGCGGTTCGCAGCCAATTGCCGATCACGCAGATCACCGAGGTTCGCGTCCTCGATCCGTACTTCTACAAATAACGGTTTTTGTCCACTCGCCCATAAGCCAATCCAAAGGGAGATCATCTATGAAAATTGCAGGCCGCTTGATATTAACTTTGCTGTCTCTATCCGTTCCTTTCACAGCCGGCGCGGCAGAGCCACCGCCGCATGCCATGACGATGAACGCCGTCGATCAAAATTCGCCGCTGGTTAACAAGGTTCACAAAGCAACGGCGCAATTCAAGGACATCAATGCGGCGCTCGCCGCCGGCTTCGTGCAGGCCACGCCCTGCGTCAGCGGTCCGGATTTTGGTGCGATGGGAGTGCACTTCGTATTGGGCTCCCGAATCAACGCCGGGACTCTAAACGCAACCGAGCCCGAAGCGCTGATTTACGAACCGTTACCCAGCGGTGCCTTTCGCCTGGTCGGGGTGGAATTCATCATTCTCGCCAGCGTTTGGCAGACCCAGATTCCACCAGGGAGCACCGCCACGCCCGCGTTGGAAGGGCATTTGATGAACTTCGTTGACGCACCGAATCGCTATGGCTTACCGGCGTTTTACGAATTGCACGTTTGGGCCTGGGAACACAATCCCGTGGGTAGTTTTGCAGACTGGAACACGCAGGTGTCCTGCGATCAGCAGCCCACCAACTGAGAAAGCGCCAACTTAGGGTAAAAACCGCCGGCGGCCACGTTTCCGCCGGCGCTGTTTTCGCTGCGACTGGGTTATTGCTCGCCGTGGCTCACTGTTTCTCTATTGCAGGCGCAACCCTAGATGAATTTAAGTTCATCGTTTTTTCGGTCGGCCTCGAGGCTCCGCGCGCGTTGCATCACGAGGCTAAGGTTTGATTTTGGCGTCCAAATAAGGAGACATTTCTATGAATTCCATGAAAAGAACAGCCGCCGGGGTGTTACTCGGGATGGGGCTTTGCGCGCAGCCCATTCTTGCGTCTGCGGACCCGGTGCTCTCGATACAGTCGGAGCGTGCTGCGCACCCAAGAATCGTCGCGGCGATTCGTGAGATGAAAGAAGCGTTGAGGGAAATGGAAGCCGCACCGGATGATTTTGGCGGCAATAAGGCGGCGGCCATCGCGGATACCCGCAAGGCTATTCATTCTTTGAAAAGGGCGCTGTATTTCCGGTTGAAGATGGATGACGCCGCCATCGACAGAGCGCAGTAAAGGATGTTCGCCGTCTGGCCCGGCCGTTCGGGCATGGCGCCCTGGCCGGGCCACGGCGGGTTAGCGGCGTGACCGTGGCGGACCCCGCGCCCTCAGGCGCGGGGTCGCTTGCTTGAACGGTGCTGGTGTCTCCTATTTGGAGTCGTCCGTACTCGGTTTCGGAGACTCGGGCGGAGCACTCGGATTGGTATTCGGCGTGTTCGGCGGCATGGGGTTCGATGACGGCGGCGGCATTTCCGGTGCACTCGGTGAAATCGACGGCGACGCGGGCGCCGGCGTGTGCGATGTGCAACCGGCCGCGATCGCGCCGAGAGCGATCGCCGCAAGCATGAATCTTGGTGCGTTCATCATATTGTCACTCTCCTCTTAAATGACTGGTTACTCGCCGCTGACTCGCGCATCGGCGGCGATCGACTGAATCTTTTTCAAGTGCGCTTCCAGCGTCGGCAATGTGGCGCGCGCGAATTCCCTCGCGTCCGGGTCCTGGCCGGAGGTGGCCTCCTTCTTGAACTCGGCGACATCCTCTTCGTGATCTTTGATCATTCCTTTGATGTAGGACTTGTCAAACGAGTCCCCGGAAAGAACTTGAAGCTTGGCCTTGGCCGTCATCTCCTCAACACTCGGATTGGCAGGCAGCGTTATATTCTTCGACTCGGCGAGAGCCTTGAGTTTTTCATTCGCAGCCGAATGATCCTTGACCATCTGGGCGCCGAAGTCCTTGACGCTTTGGCTGCGCGCTTTCTGCTGCGCCAAGGCGCCCATCGCGACCTCGGCCATGCCGCCCTCCGCCGCATCTCTATAGAATTTGACGTCAGGGATATCCGCAGCCAATACCGCGAACGGGAACAATACCAATAGGAACCCTGCAAGACCCTTCATAACGAGACTCCCACGAGCGAGCGATTGGATAGGCCCAAAATGCACTTCTCAGGCTGCATTTCGCATGGCCAAAACTTCCACGCCTCTCGTAGGACAATGGGTATGTTTGCATTAGGAGAACGCGCGAGCGGTGCCAGCGACTTTTTGTGCGAGACACACTGGGGCGAAGATCAGCGGCGGGAGGCGCCCTCGGTTAGCTTCATATCGATATACAGCCACGCATGTGATCTTATCTCGGCAAGGCGTACGCAACCAGGTAATCGCCGCGGGTGCTCGAGTCTTTGTAACCGCCGGCGGCGATGACCACGTATTGCCGCCCGTCGATGGCATAGGTCATCGGTGTGGCCTGGCCGCCTGCCGGTAGGCTCGCGGTCCACAGCAATTTTCCGTCATCGGTATTGAAGGCGCGCAGCCGGTCGTCAAAGCTGGCCGCGATGAAAATCACCCCGCCCGCGGTGACGATGGGGCCGCCGATACCGGGCATGCCGAGGTTCAGGTGAATCATCGGCGTATCGCCCAACGGAATTTGCCATTTGATGACGCCATGCTGCATGTCGATCGCGGCCAGCGTGCCCCACGGCGGCTTGACGCAGGGGATGCCGAAGGTGGACAGGAACGATTTGCGTCGCATCCCGTAGGGCGTGCCCTGCTGCCGCGCGAACTCGAAATCCTTGTACTCCTCTGCGGCGCGCTGCGCGGCCAGGTCGCTGCGCGGAATCAGGGCCACGACGAACGGTAGGTTCATGGTGTTGGCGACGGCGAGCTGCCGCTGTGGATCGAACGCGATGCCGCCCCAATTCGAGCCGCCGGCATTGCCAGGCTGCATGAGCGAGTCCTTCAGCGCGGGCGGCTGGAAGATGCCCTCCGAGCGATATTGCTCGATGCGCTTGCGGCAGGCCCGGGTGTCGAACCACGCAACGCCCCACGCGTCATCCGGCGTGATCTTCGCCTGGCGAACCAAGGCCGGCGGCGCCGTGGGAAATGGCTGCGTCGGCGAAGGGTGTTCGCCCGGGACTGCGTCCTGCGGCACGGCTCTTTCTTCAATCGGAAACAGCGGCGTGCCGGTGTCGCGATCGAATGTGAACAAAAAGCCAGTCTTCGTGGCCTGAATCACCGCCGCTACGGATTTGCCGTCGTGCATGATGTTCGCGAGCGTCGGCTGCGATCCCACATCGTAGTCCCACAGATCATGATGCACGAGCTGTTGACCCCATTTGAGCGCGCCGGTGTCGCCGTCGAGCGCCACGATGGAATTCGCCCAACGATTACTCCCAGGCCGCGCGCCGCCAAAAAAATCCGGACTGGCAGAGCCGGTCGGCACGAACACCAAGCGGCGAGCGGTATCCACCGACAGCGGTGCCCAGGCGTTGGCGGCGCTCGCGTTCTCAACCGTCTGTGAATCCCACTCCTTATATATAGGGTTGCTTGCATCTCGCGGGATGGGATCCCAGCTCCACACCAGCCGGCCGCTGCGCGCATCGAAGGCCCGCACGGTGCCAAGCTCCTCGAGCACGGCGCGATTGTCGCCGATCGAGGAACCCACGATCACCTTGCCGTCCAGAATCGCGGGCGGCGAGGTCACCAAGTAGTTGCGCCACTCATCGCCCTCCTGGAATTGGGAACGAATGTCCTTGAGCAAATTCACCGCACCCTGTTCGCCGAAGTCGGCGCACAGCTTCCCGGTCGCGGCATCGAGCGCCAGCAGCCGCCCATCCAGCGTGGGCGCGAAAATGCGCGCGCGGCAGGTCGCATCCTGCGCGCTCTGCTCATCGACCCAGAGAGACACGCCGCGCGATACGCCGTCGGAGTAGTGCAGGTCCTTGCGGCTTTGGGAGTCATGCCGCCAGCGCATCTCGCCGCTGGCGGCGTTCACCGCGATGACATCGGTGCTGCTGGTGGTCAAGTACAGCGTGCCGTTGTAGAGAATGGGGGTCGCTTCGAAAGCGGAGCGGCGCCAGTCCTTGACGCCTTGCCCGAGTTCGCCGGTGCGAAAAGTCCAGGCGACCTTAAGCTCGCCCACATTCTTCGCGGTGATCTCTCTGAGCGAGGAATAGCGCGCACCGCCGGGATCGCCCCCATAAGCCGACCAGCCCTGCGACTGTTCAGGCGCGGATTGCCCGGGGGCCGCGTGCGCAAAAACGGGCGCGGCTGCCAGAATCAACAACACTATTCGGTGCATAAGCTATCCCGCTACGAATGGATAGCTATGATCCTATCGGCTCAGTTTGCGGCTTACCACGCGATTGTTACGGACGGCGCGGCGCCGTGCCGAGCGGGACCTCGGGCAGGACGAGCGGCGTTTCGCGTGAGTGTATCCACGCATGCAGGGCGACTGCGCCGAGCACCACGGGCAAGCCGATGAGCACGTTTGCGGAAAATGTTTCACTGCCCAGCCAGCTGCCCACAATCAGGGCCACGGGCGGATTCACGTAGGCATAGGTTGCGGCAAGCGACGGCGACACGCGCTCGACGACGAATCGATACGCCGAAAACGCGATGAGCGAGCCGAATACCACGAGGTATCCCCACGCCCACCAGACGTGCGGAGCCTGCGGAATCGCCCAGTGCTCACCGAGCGCTGCGCTGACTGCCAGCCCCATGAGGCCCGCGGTCAGCATCTCCGCGCCGAAGCCGGTCGGGCCATGAGGGATGTCCACGCGGCGGGAGAGCACCGTGCCCAAAGACCATGACGCTGTTGCGAATAGTATGAGCAGCGTGCCAAGCATGCTGGCCTGCAGGTCGCGCCCCATCAGCATGACGGCGGCGCCCGCGGCGCCGAGCGCAATGGCGATCCATTCGGCGCGTCGCGGCCATTCCCCGAAGGCGCCGGACCAGAGCACCGTCGCCAGCGGCATCACGCTGATGAGTGCCACGGTTGCGCCGGAGCTCACCCAATGTTCCGCGATCGACACGCCGCCGTTGCCGACCACGAGAAGCAGAAATCCGACCAAGGCTGCCCCGCGCCACTGCTTCGCCGTCGGCATAGGCGCGCCGCGCAGCGCTTGCCAGCCGAGCAGCACCACGCCGGCGGCGGTAAAGCGAGTTCCCACCAGAAAAAATGGCGCGATGCCTTCAATGGCCACCTTGATCGCGAAGTACGTCGTGCCCCACACGATGTAGACGATCAGCAGGCAAGCGCCGACCAGCCAAGCGGATGGTTTTACGGCAGCAGGATGCTTCGGGTTAGGCGACATACGGGGGTTCCCATCGGCGCGACAGGCGCTGCGGGAATGGTACCGGTCCTGAAGCAACCGCGCTTTAGGTTATCTAAACCAGGACTTAGTTCTGCTAACGCAGGGTATCGATCAGCGCCTGCTCAAAAGCCCTCACGGCTGCGCGGTTGCCGTCCGCTTGCGTCGCGGCTCGGCGCATCGATTCACGCCGCACGGCCCGTTGCCCGCGATCGCGTGACTCTTGTGCCCGAAGAGCAGCGATTTGCACGTACTGGTCGGGGGATGAGGCGATTCCGTCGGTCATGCCGATCTGCCGCAACAGACCTGCCGCCAGGCGTTGACGCAGAAATTCTCCTTCCATGGTGACGATGGGAATTCCACGATGAATGGCCTGCCAGGCCGTGGTGTAACCGGAAAAGGCCGGGCAATCCAAGAACACATCCATCTCGTCCAAAAAACCGGCAAATTGGTCGCGCGACAGCCAGGGCATCACGCGCAGGTGAGCCTCGGGATCGAGCCCTTCGGCGCTGAAGGCGGCCGCCAGCCGGTTGCGCAGCCTCGCCGTCGCCCAATGCAGCTTTTTTGGCGCCGCCAGCCAGAACTCGCAGGGGCCGACGACCTGGGCAATGCGCGTCAACAGCACATCGTCAGCCGGATCGAACTTGATCGGCTGCTGACACAACGCGAAGCGGACACAATTTTCTTGCCGAGCGGGACTTTCCCATGGCTGAGACTGAAGGGGTGCCAAGTCGCTGCACACCCCGGTCCCCGGCAAGCGTATGAGCTTTTCGCGGTAGTGGCGTTCGGCTCCCGTCCCTTCCAGAAGCTCTCCGGACACGAACAGATCGATACTGGGTAGTCCGGTGGTCACGGGATGCCCCCAACCGGCGACCTGCAGCGGCGCCAAGCGCAATGTCGCGAGCGCACAGGTGGCGGGATCCATCCCCACCTCAGGGTAGAACATCACGTCGGGCCGATCGCGTGCGACTTCATCCAGCCACGCTCGCGTCGACCGAGGGCCCTGCACGAAGCGATCGACGCGGCCTTTTGCCCAGGCTGTTTCTTCGTCGGTCATCGCGCCTGTGTGATACAGAGCGATGTCGAATCGCTGCCGATCCAGATGAGCCACGATTCCCCGCAGCACGACGTCCCACACCGGGTGTTGCCGCACCTGACCGCTCACCACAGCGATGCGAACACGCTCTCGCGACGGTCGAACGGTCGCACCTACGACGATTCCAGGTTGCCAATGAGCCGCCGCCTCGGCGCAGATCAAGTCACCGTAGCGCGACAGCAAGGCCGTCACATCGGCTGGCCTGTACGCCAAATAAAAGGGCTGGCTGAAGCCGACCGATTTTCCCAGCTTTCCCGGATGGGTGCCGCTCCAAGCGGTCAGCTCCTCGAGCGAGCGCGCGAATTTTTCAATCGCCGCGATGCTGTCAGCGACGGTGTCGGCAAACACCGGGATCGTCGCGGTGGCCTGGCCCAATCTTGCTTCCGTATTGTCGCGATCGAGAACGAGTGCCCTCTGATAGGAGGCTGCGGCTTGGGCCGACTGGCCTTGTTCCCTGAACGCATTTCCGAGGTTGTTATGCGCCTCGACGTACGCCGGCTTGTGAGTCAACGCCCGCCGATAGGAGGCCACGGCGCCATCGACATCGCCCTGCTCCAGTAGAACCAGACCGAGGTTGTTGTGACCTTCAGCGTAGTCCGGCTTATGAGTCAGCGCCCGTTCATGGGAAGCCAGCGCCTCCCCATAGTTGCCCTGAGCCATCAGCACATTGCCCAAATTGCTGTGCACCTCGGCATAGTCCGGCCGATAGCGGAGCGCCGCCCCGTAGCAGGCCACCGCCTCCTGAAGCTTTCCCTGCGCCTGCAAGGTATTGCCGAGATTGCCGTGCGCCTCGGCGTAATCCGGCTTGTAGCTCAATGCCCGCCGATAAGAGGCGGCCGCCTCCTCCAACTTGCCCTGCATCTGCAGCACCAGCCCCAAATTGAAAAGCGCCCCGACGTGATTCGGCTGATACACCAACGCCCCCGCGTAGGAGGCCGCCGCCTCCTGAAGCTTTCCCCGCGCCTTGAGCGCATTGCCCAGGTTGTTGTGAAAGGAGGGAACTTCGCCATTCTGCGCGATGGCTCTGCCGATCAGATCCACCGCCATGTCATGGCGGCCGATCTGATGAGCAAGTACACCGAGAAGATGCAGGGCATCTGCATGGCGGGGATTGGCCCGCAGAATCTGCAGATAAAGCCGCTCCGCTTCAATCAGCCGTCCGGCCTGATGAAGCTGCATGGCAGCGGTGAACGCCTCTTGAATGCCCGGCGATGCCTCGGCCGCCATCAGTTCAGCCTCCGCGCAGCAAATGCATCACGCGCGCTCGAACCTTGCCGTAATTCTCTTTGAGGGCGCCGAGCAGACCGTGCTGGTCGGGAGGCAGATGCGCCAACGGGTGGCCGTGGCTGCGAAACACATAGTGATCGAAGAAGGCTTTCCACGCCTGCCGCTCCGCCGGCGGCCGCTCGGCAATCGTGATCATGGCGAGCAGCATGCTGGTATGGGGCGAGTCGGGACCCGAGCGGAAAGCATCCCACCAATAGTTCACCAGCACATTGAACGATGCGGTTGATTCGACTTTGTGCCACCAGAGCTTCGGCAAATACAGCGCATCGCCGGGCGCAAGCTCTGCGATGAGCGACTGATCTTTGATCTCCTCGAAGAGCGGAAATCTTTCTTTATCGGGGGCCGACGATGCGGCCAGGCTCACCGGCTGCCCGGCCATGGTGTTGTCGATCGGGCCGACGTAGAGTTTGTCGATCAATTGCGGCGCGAAAAGCGTGAAACGCCGGGCCCCGACCGCCACGCACGCCAAGTTGTCCACGGTGTCGTAGTGGGAAGAGACGTTCGCGGCGTGGCCGACCCACACTCGCGGACCGATGCCCGGACTCAATAGTGGCATGGGATTCAAAGCAGCAAATCGCGGCAGAAAATCGCTGGTCGGGACCGACCCCACGTAGATCGACGGCGATCCGGGCGCGCCGACGGACGACACGATGGACTCGAGCGCCGCAGAGAATTTCATTCTCCGCCGTTCAAAGTTGAAGCCCTTCAAATCCTCCGTGTAGAAATATTTTCCCGCAATCGCGGGTGCCCCAAAAAACGCTTCGACCTCACCGCCGGCATCCAACGGCATAAAATGATCCCGCACGGCTGACGGCGAGAGCCGGCCCGCCGCAACGATCGGCCAATCCTTGACGAGTCCGCGCAACACCACCGGCCGGCAAGGCTCCACCACTTCACCCAAGAATTGCTCGGGACCCTCAAGATCGGAAGCCTCAATACAGCGCGGACTCTCAGACATGCGGGACGTAACCAGCTGCGCGGTCAGGCGGCAAGAAACCGGTCGTTTTTCTTCTTCGCCAACACGGGAATTTGCTTTAGCGAGGCAATGAGCAGATAAATCAATTGCAGATAGCCGCGGCGAAACAATTCAACGACGGAGGCATCCGGCAGCTGCCTGAGAATATCTTGATTGACGGTATAGAGGTCCACGAGATTTCTCTTTGAACCGTCGTCGAATCCGAGAACGACGTCGACCGGTTCCAGCAGATTGAGCTTCAACAAAGTGTCGATGAAACGCTTGGTCATTTCGATGCCGGGTTTCAATTGCTGAAACGCCGCCCTGATGCTCTCAAGATACAGGGTCGGTTCGCCCCCGTCGCTGAACAAGGCCTGCCCCGCGTCGGCGCCGACACGCGGGTGATCCAGGTCGATCGCCAAGTCGTCGCCGGAGACGAAGAACGGCACGCGTTGCAGATTCAGCGGACGATATCCCTCGTGGCCCTTGCCTTCCTTCAAGAAAAGGTTCTCCCCTTCGTCGATCCCCAGCATGGCGCCGCAAAAGAACGCGCCGGTGTCGGCGTCCTTTGAAAACAAAATGGGATAGTGCGTTACCAGGAGGGAAAACTCGGTGACCACCACCTGCACGAAGCGTTGATTGTCGCCGAATTTCGCCGCGGGCTCGGCTTGAACACGTACGGTGCGATGGACGAGGTTGTTGAGAACCACGATATTTGTCATTTTGAAAATTATCTAGATGCGCTGCAGTCCGTGCTCGTGAATCTTGCGCAGCAGGTCGCGATTCTTGGGTAATTGCGAACGCAGCTGTTTGGTCATCGCCGCATTCTCGCGCAGCAGCCGCGTCGCAGTCGATTCGGTATCGGCACTGTCCATCGGTCCCACTTCGGTGCGGAATCCCATGCCGTACAGGACATATTGATAGCTCGCCGCGGGAAACACCTCCTCGAGACGGTCGAATTCATCGAAGAACCACGGCGATTGGTATTTCCAAAGGTGCAACAGGTTCTTCAAGCGGTCGGGGATCGACTTAGGATCGAGATTGTCGCGCCAAAACGGCTCTGTCCTTTGCGTAAGCACGTAGTGCAATTTGAGAAAATCGATGATGCGGCCCCAGCGATAATGGTTCACGTCATTGAATCGCGCCGCGACGATGTCCATGACACCCCGGTTGACGGGCATCTGCTCCGCGATCAGCTTTGCCGATAGTTCGATGAGGACGATGGCCGAGGACTCGAGCGGCTCGAGAAAGCCCGCGGCAAGCCCCACGGCGACACAATTGTTCTTCCAAAATGTCTCGCGATGCCCCGAACGGATGGCGATCTTGCGCGCGACCTTGTCTTTGTGCTCGGGGCCGACGTAGCGCAGCAGCGTTTCGCGCGCCTCTTCCTCGCTGCTATGCCGGCTCGAATAGACGTAGCCCGTGCCGCGGCGCGTCGGCAATCCGATATCCCAGATCCAGCCCGCTACTTGAGCGGTCGAGATCGTGTGCGAGGCCATGGGCGCATCGGGCGTCTCATAGGGTATTTGCAGTGCCAGGGCGGTGTCGCAAAACAGGACATCGCTGCATTCCTTGAATCTCACGCCCAAGGTTTTGCCGAGCAGCAACGACGAGAATCCGCTGCAGTCGACAAATAGATCACCGGCAATCTCACCCGCTTGTTTGGTGAGCACGCTCTTGATGTCGCCCGACTCGCCCTGATTCACGCTCTCCACGTCGGCCAGTACATGGCGGACACCCAATTTTTCAACGCAGTGTTTGGTCAGAAAAGGCGCAAATTTGCCGGCGTCGAGATGATAGGCGTAATTGGCAACCGCTTTGTACTCCGGCGTGGTGATCATTTTTGGCGCCAGCCCCGCTTCGCAGAGCTGCTCTTGCGGGCACACGAAGTCGCTGAAATTTCGCCCCTGATCATTGCGCAGCCAATGCGGCACCAGATTGAGCTGCGTAAACCCCTGCGGCAGCATCAGCGGATGGTAGTAGTAGTCGTTGCGCGCGCCGGTGGTCCAGCCGGCGAACTTCGCGCCCTGCTTGAAGGCGGCATCGCTGTGGCGGAAGAAGTCCGTTTCGGAGACCCCCATCTTTTCGAGCGACGATCGCAACGTGGGCCAAGTGCCTTCACCCACACCGATGATGGGAATATTGGGCGATTCGATCAGTGTGACCGAGAAACCCGCCTTCATTCGCCCTTGGTGACGCGCAGCAACAATGCCGGCGGTCAACCATCCGGCGGTGCCGCCGCCGACGATGACGAGCTTCTGAATGGGTTGGGTCATGGGCGAATTATCTCACGAACCCGCCGCCGCCGCGGTCGCGACCATGGCTGCGCAGTTTCGACTGATGAAGTCCTCATGCTTCGGCATGGCCGCGGCGCATTGCCGAACGACGCTGCGTATGTTGCTCAGATTGTCCATGACCTGCCGCGGATCCAATATGCTCACCAGCGGGTCGTCGTTTTGCGGCATGATGTTTTGGCCGACCAAAACATACAGCCAACTCTGCATCGGGAAGAGTTCGTTGTCTTCACGGATCAGGCGTCCGCAGCTTTGGAACAGTTCGATTCTTTCCCTTAGGGTGTCGGGCTTCTCGATGCTGCGGCAATAGCGCCAGATTTCGCTGTCGTCCCGCTCGGTCGAAGAGTAGTGCAGCACCAAAAAGTCCCGAACGCGCTCGTATTCGCTCGTCACGATCTTGTTGTAGCGATCGATGTCCGCGGTGTTGAAATTGCGATCCGGAAAGTAGCTCAGCAGCAGTGCGAT
>Ga0210402_10000787_pt1 | contig 34408 bp, 22 predicted proteins | sample IncBWC7MmetaG_FD_161055 | JGI IMG/M metagenome (GOLD analysis project Ga0210402, IMG submission 161055) | Forest soil microbial communities from Barre Woods Harvard Forest LTER site, Petersham, Massachusetts, United States - Inc-BW-C-7-M | ecosystem: Environmental > Terrestrial > Soil >...
GGATTGAAATCGCGGCCCGGCAACGCGTGGAACGGGAGTTCGGCTGGGACGAGATCGCGCGGCGGCAGGCCAGGTTGTATCGCGAACTCGCCGGGGTCCACTCGGGATCTTGATATCGCTCATTCGCTGACGAGTATCCGGCGCACGACGGTGGGCTCTCTCGCAATGACTGTCAGGTACGCGCGAGCCGCCGAGTCTGGCTGGCGAGCGCCCTGTTCCCACTCCTGCAACGCTCGTTTGCTGATGCCATAGGCCCGTGAGAATTCCGCTTGCGACATTTTCACCCGTTTCCGAATGGCCTTCACATCGATCGGCTTCGGCCAAACCTGCTCCACTTCGATTTTGCCGCGCCGATGCTCCAGAACCAGATTCATTCCCTCGATCAGGTCCGCTCCAAAAGTCTTGTTCGCCGCCGCTTTCTTTGGCATTCTTATTGCACTCCTTTCAGATGAGCCGCGATTTGCCGTAATTCTTTCTTTTCGTCCGCGGTCAGATCGGTCTTGATATTCTTCGCATAACACCGGAGCAGGTAGATGCGCGCGGCGACCACGACGTATAGGTAAATGATCCGTGCGCCGCCCCGCTTGCCCTTGCCCTTCGCCGCCCATCGCAACTTCCGCGCGCCACCTGCGCCTGGCATCACGGCTCCGGCGTCCGGATAGTCAATCAGATACACGGCCAGCGCATCAATTCCGTCCGCTCCGATCAGTCCCGTGGCCTCGGCCTTAAACTTCGGCATCTGCAGGACCGTGATTTCAGGTGCGTCGTCCATTGTTTGACAGTATACCGCAATGCGGTATAGGCATTGTGAGAGGTCATCGACAGGTTGCGTCGGCCCTTATTCGTAGCCATCAAGGCGGAGTAGTCCACCTCCTGCTGGCTGCAGCCTTCGCGTTGTGCCGCAGTGGGAGGCGTGTCCGACGAACCACGTCTCTGCTGCCATGCCGGGCATTGGCAGATCGATCTTGTCGAACCCTACGGCTTCCCGCCTCCCCGCCCGGCACCCACAGCCGGACCGTTCACCTTAGCTTTCAAAGCAGCCCATTTACCCATCAAGGCTGTATAGGCCGCTTCCTGTTGGCTGCAAGCCTGTAACTGCGCCGCCGTGGGAGGCAACTCGGAGCCCTGCATGCCCATCACGGCGGCAACCATTTGGCTGCCAATGTTGGCGAGGTTTGCCGGAGCCGGTGGTTCCGCCGCGGCCGCACCAAAGCCACCCCCACCGCCGCCGCGACCGCCACGGCCCCCGCCGCGGCCTCCGCTTCCAATCGCCTCAGCGGGCGCGATCTCCTCAACTTGCTTGATGAGCCCGTCATTAGCCGCGGATTGCGGGCGGGCCTTGAGTTGATCCGCCTTGAGCCTGTCAAGCAGGGCGCGAGCCGCGTTGTAGGCGCTGGCGGCGCGGGTGGCGTTGTCCTCCATCTGCGTGGTCAGGGTGAAGATGCGCTGCACATCGGGCGTGATCTTCACGCGCGGGTCCATCTTGACGGTAATTGGTTGAGTCAGGCTCTTGCCGTTCACGGTCAGACGCACCGCATACACGCCGGGGGCTACCCAGGGCGCGTTGACTCCGGAGTAAGTGCGATGCGGCACGGCGGCATTGCCTCCTCCACCGCCACCGCCGCGGCCCCCACCGACGCCTGCGCCGGGAAGCGGATCGTAGTGCATGTCCCAAGTGAAGCGGTGCATGCCGGCCGTGGTTGGCAACACCTGCGGGGGCGCCGGCCAATAGAGCGGAAGACCGCAATCAGGCGCGGCTGGCGTCTGCTGGCAAAGCTTGTTGTAGGCAACCGGGTCGGTAGCCGGATCGGGGCTGCGGACCGGGTCGCTGCTGGAGTAAGTGCGAATGACTTTGCCCTGAGTGTTGAGTAACTCCAGCTTCACCTCGCCCGCGGCAGCGGCCGGTAGATAGTAGTCGATGATCGCGCCCGCCGGTGGGTTTTCCCCGGCCGGCAATTCCGGCGGCCACGGCGTTGGATCGTTGGTGCCGAAGCGAATGCGAATGCCGGTGGCGGGCTTGAACAGATACGCATCGGATGCTGCAGCCGCCTCGGCCGCCTGACGCAGCGGGGTCACGTCGTCCAGAATCCAAAAGCCGCGGCCGTGAGTGCCGGCCACCAGGTCAGAGCAGAGGCACGTGGCATCGTCCTTGACTTCAATGTCGCGCACCGAGATGGCAGGCATATTGAGCCGCAGCGAATGCCAATGGTCGCCGTCGTCGAAGGAAACCCACACCTGGGTATCGGTGGCGGCGTAGAGCAGGCCTTTCTTGCGCGGGTCCTCGCGGATGGAGTTGGCGACCGCTCCCCGTGCGATACCGTTGTTGATTTGGGTCCAGGACTTGCCCCCGTCGTGGGTGCGCCAGAAATGCGGATTCATGTCGTCGAGCCGCAGGGTATTGGCCGCGGCGTAGGCGGTCTTGGTATCGAAGTGGCCCGCCTCCATGTTGAAGATGCGCACCCAGGGCGTAATATCGGGCGGCGTGACGTTGGTCCATTTCTGGCCGCCGTCAGTGGTCACCTGGATGAGGCCGTCGCCCGACCCCGCCCAAAGCACATTCACGTCGAGGGGCGAAGGCGCCAGCGCCGTGACAGAGCCCATAGGTGCGGCGGTCACGCCGGCGGCGTACTTGCCGGCGCTGGCGGGCACCTCCCAGGTTTGGCGAGTCAGGTCGCCGCTGATGGCGGTCCAGCTATGGCCGCCGTTGGTTGTCTTCCATACGCCGGCAGTGGCGTAAAAAAGAACGTTGGGATCTTTGGGCGACCAGATTAGCGGTTGGGTGCGAACGGTGCGCGCGGGCGGCTCAACTGGCGACGCGGTGACCACGCCGCCACCACCGCCACGGCCTCCGCCGCCCGGGCCGACGGCGGCTTTTTGGCTGGTCACGCGGTTATAGACACTCACCTTTCCGCCGTAGATCAGGTCGGGATTCTTCGGGTCGGGCGCCGCTTCGCCGTACTCCTCGATACCCACCGGGTGCCAATCGTGGAACGTAATTTCGCCGTCCATACCGCGGCTGTCCACGCATGCGGAGCCGGAATCCTGCTGGCCGCTGCACAACCGGTAAGGGAACCCGTTGTCGGCGGTGACATGATACATGGCGGCCGTCGGTTGGTTGTACCAGTTACTCCATGACTCGCCGCGATTGGCCGAAACCACGCCGCCCTGGTCGCTCACCAGCAGAATGATATTCGGGTTGTTGGGGTTGACCCAGCTCTTCTGGTAGTCGTCGCCGCCCGGAGCGCCGCGTACTGCCGACCAGGTGACGCCGCCATCCTCGGTGCGCCAGAAGACGGTCGAGCAACTGTAGACAATACGGGCGTCTTTGGGATCCACGGTGACGGTGGCCAAGTCGCCGCCGCCGATGCGCCCCAGCGGCCGGTTGTCGGGCGGATGGCGTTGCGAACCGGTCTCGCTGATGCGCGGATCCTCGCTAGCCAGAAACCAATGGTCGCCGCCGTCGGTAGTCTTGTAGAAGCCGATGTTGCCGCCCGCGCCGCCACGCCCGCCGCGTCCCCCCGCTGGCGGAGCGGTCGCGGCGCCGCGGCCTCCTGTGCCCGCAGCGGTAGCCGACGCCACCATGGCGTAGATGACCTTGGGGTCGCTTGGCGCAATAGCCAGATTGGCCTGGATGATGGGCGGCAGGCCGGCGGTCAGTTGTTTCCAGGTGGTGCCGCCGTCGGTGGATTTGAAGATGCCGCCGCTGGTTCCCCCAAACGCGCCGTTCTCGTAGAATCCTTGTTGCTGCTGCCAGAGGGCGGCGTAGACGATGTCGGGATTGCCGGGATCGATGCGGACATCGTCGCCGCTCGTGTATTCGTCTTTAAAAAGCACCTTTTCGAAGGTGGCGCCGCCATCGGTCGAGCGGAAGATGCCGCGCTCGGCGTTGGGACCGTACGGATGTCCGAGGGCGGCCACAAAGAGCCGGTTTGGGTTTCTGGAATCGACCTCAATGTTGGCGATCATCTGCGAATTGCGCAGGCCGGAATCGCGCACGCCAAGGTGGGTCCACGTCTTGCCCGCGTCGGTGGATTTGTACATGCCGTCGCCCACCGCCAGATCGGGCCGGATAATTCCCGCACCGCTGCCCACATAAATGATGTTTGGGTCCGACGGCGCCACCGCGATGGCGCCAATCGAGCCGGTTGGCTGGTTGTCGAAGAGCGGCGTCCAAGTGGAGCCAAAGTCGGTGGACCGCCACACGCCGCCGTTATCGAAACCGATGTAAAACACATTGGGCTGGCTGGGCACGCCGGAGAGCGCCCGCGCGCGACCGGCCCTGGGCGGTCCGATCCCGCGCCAGTGCATCTCGGAATAGAGCCTGGCGTCGGGCGATTGGGCCGGCGCAAAGTGCGGCAGTGCGGCCAGGCCGAGACCGAGGAACGTCAAACGGCGAATCCATACACGCGGAATAAACACGTTGGCAACTCTCCTGAGACCCCTGAGTGTATACGATTCCGATGGCGCTGGCGGGTCCGACATTGGTATAGCATGACTCTTATCAGCCTTGCGTACGGATCCCCATGGGCCAACGCGTCGACTTCTCCGCCAACGCACCCGTCTACGATCGCCGCCACGGAGCCGTCCTGGCATCCGGCTTGGCCGAATGCCTTGCGTCCGGTGGGGCGCTGCAGCGTGGGGCCCGCGTCCTGGACGTTGGCGCAGGCACAGGTCGCGTGGCAGTCGCGTTCGCAAGCATCGGCTGCAACACAGTGGCGCTCGATCCCGCCGTGCCTATGCTGAGCGAGTTACAACGCAAAGCATTGGAACGTCAGGTACGGGTTGTGGCCGGGGAAGGCGCCCGGCTTCCGTTTGCCGGAGGCAGTTTTGATGGAGTGATTCTCGCCCGAGTCTTATACCTGATGTCCGACTGGCAGGTAGTGTTGCGGGAAACATACGATGTGCTCAAGCCGGGCGGATGCCTTTTTCATGAGTGGGGTAATGGACAGGCCGACGAGACGTGGGTGCAGATACGTGAAAAGGCTCGGGCGCTGTTCCAGGATGCCGGTATCGATAGCCCTTTTCATCCTGGCGCCCGAACCGAAGCCGAAGTCGAGGATTTTGTTACGAAACTAGGTTTCGGCCGGTGTACGGAACTGCCGGTCGGTCCCGGTCCTGGTATGACGCTGCGCGACTTCGTCGGGCGAATCGCCAGCGGCGAGTTGTCGTACATGTGGAACGTGCCAAAGCAAGTTCAGGAATCGTGTCTTCCCCAGTTGAAGAAATGGTGCGAAGGGACGTTTGATCTGGAGCGGTCGGTCCCAATACCCAGAGACATTCATTGGACGATCTACCGGAAGGAAGCGGTCTAGCACGTGGCGGCACGCCGTGCTCGGCGGCGCAAACCGGCTGCCCCGTTATCGGCGTCTACCCGCATCGATCCCAGAGCCAACGTCGACGACCGGGAGTATAGTTTAAGGAAGTGGCGGGGAAAATGACCTAACGATGGACCACGAACAGTGGCTGGCACAGCACGACCGGATGACCGCGGACCATGAGGCGCGTCACGACCGCGACATGGCGGAGTTAGGCGCAAGCCAAGCCAGGACGGAAAGCACCTTCGCAGGGCCATCCGTCTGAGCGTCCAGGATGCTGTGAACGAGATACCGAGCGCGATCGCCAACGGGATTTGTCCTTTACGTATGGTTCGCATTGCGAGTCGCTCCTGGTCTTTCATCCTGAACCGCCGGCGCTGCCAATTTCACGTCAATTCGGGCTCGAAAAGTGCGCAGACAGGCATCCAGTTTACAGGAGCCGCTGTGCTACTACCAGCCATGTTGAAAAACCGGGCTAGAATCGTCAGATGGCACCTGCTGCGACGAACCGTGTTCCCCGCTTGATCCCGGGTCTGCTGCTCCATGGGCGGCGTTCCGCGAAATGGCTATGGAGCGTGGAAGCCTGCCTGCTAACAGGGTTGGCCGCGGTTGCCGTGCAGCCGATTTCCGCCGCGCCGCAGCGCCAGACGGGCGGCAACGACATCCCCAAGACCTTCACGGTCCCGCTCGCCGGCTACGACTATGTCAAGCGCGAGGAGATGGTGCCGATGCGTGATGGCGTGAAGTTGCACACCGTGATTGTGGTACCCAAGGGAGCCCGCAACGCGCCCATCCTACTGACCCGCACGCCATATAACGCTTCCAAGCGGACGGCTCGCAATGACAGCCCACACATGATCGCTGCTTTGCCGCAGGGTGACGAGTTATTCGTAACCGATGGCTACATCCGCGTATTTCAAGACGTTCGCGGCAAGTACAAATCGGAAGGCGACTACGTCATGACGCGCCCCGTGCGCGGCCCGCTGAACCCTACCGCGGTGGACCACGCGACCGACGCCTATGACACCATCGACTGGCTGGTGAAGAACACGCCGGAGTCGAATGGCCGCGTAGGTATGATCGGCTCCTCGTACGAGGGCTTCACGGTGGTGATGGCACTGTTAAGCCCGCATCCGGCGCTCAAGGTGGCGGCGCCCGAGAGCCCTATGGTGGATGGCTGGATGGGCGACGATTGGTTCCACTACGGTGCGTACCGCCAGACCAATTTCGACTACATCGCGGGCCAGACTACTAAGGCGGATGCGGGCGACCCGGTGCCGCGCGACGCCTATGACGATTACGAGGCGTTCCGACGGTTCGGTTCGGCCGGCGCATATGCCCGCGCCCACGGCCTGGATCAGCTCCCCTGGTCGGAGAAGATGGTGGAACACCCGGCCTATGACGCCTTCTGGCAGGGTCAGGCGCTGGATAAGCTAGTCGCCGCGCAGCCTTCGCAGGTACCCACCATGTGGATTCAGGGATTGTGGGATCAGGAGGATATGTGGGGCGCCATTCACTGCTACCTCGCCCTGAAGGCCAAGGGACAGGCCGATCACAACTACCTGGTGATGGGCCCATGGAGACACAGCCAGGTGAACTACGACGCCGACAGTCTGGGGCCGTTGAAATGGGATGGCGACACCGCTCTGCAATTCCGGCGCGATGTGCTGAAGCCGTTTTTCGACCGGTACCTGAAGGCCGGAGCCCCCAAGCCGGAAACGCCGCCGGTGTTCATCTACAACACTGGGGAGAACCATTGGGATCGTCTGAAGAACTGGCCGCTCGCCTGTGAAGAGCACTGCGCGTCGCCCATGAAGGCACTGTATCTGCAAGGCGCCTTCGGCTTGGGTTTCGACAAGCCGGCCTCCCAGGGGGCGGTCGCCGACTCCTATGTTTCCGATCCCGCCAAGCCGGTCCCGTATCTGCCGCGGCCGGTGCGATTCTCGGACTCCGACCGATGGAGGACGTGGCTGGTCGCCGATCAGCGCTCAGTGGCTGACCGCACCGATGTGTTGACGTATGAGACGCCCGTGCTCACGGCGCCGGTTCGCATCGGCGGCGCGCCGGTCGCCGACCTGTTCGCCGCCACTACCGGCACCGACTCGGACTGGGTGGTAAAACTGATCGATGTTTTTCCGGACGAAGTGCCCAGCCAGCCGGAAATGGGAGGTTATCAACTGGCGGTCTCGATGGATATCTTTCGAGGCCGTTACCGCGAGAGTTTCGAGCACCCCTCCGTCATTCCGGCCGGCCAGCCTCAGCGGTATCGCTTTGTTCTGCCGACCGCCAACCACGTGTTCCTTCCGGGCCATCGGATCATGATACAGATCCAATCCAGTTGGTTTCCCCTCTACGACCGGAACCCGCAAACTTACGTGCCGAACATCTTTTTGGCCAAACCGGAGGACTATGTGAAAGCGACGCAGTCGGTTTTTCGATCCGCGGACCGGGCCAGCGCGGTTTGGCTGCCGGCGGTGCCGTAGGGGAGGATATCGCTCAAACGATCGGGCGCAAGCCGTGGCGGAGGCCTTTCGCCGCAGTATTGGAACCGGCCGGTCGGCCGGCGCCGGCGGAGATCTTACGCGATGACTTTCTCGACTACGCGCCCCGACACATCCGTCAGACGGAAGTCACGCCCCTGAACCTTGATTGTCAGCCGCGTGTGGTCCAGCCCCAGCAGCCGCAGCATGGTCGCGTGGAAATCATGGATGTCCATGCGGTCGCCCACGGGCGAAAAACCAAACTCATCGGTTTCGCCAATGGTCTGTCCAGGCTTCACCCCTCCGCCGGCCATCCACAGGGTAAACGCATCGATGTGGTGATTGCGGCCCGCCTTTCCGGACTCCCGAACCTCGCCCATCGGAGTGCGGCCGAATTCACCGCCCCAGATGACCAGCGTGTGGTCCAGCAGACCGCGCTGCTTCAGATCGCTGATTAGCGCGGCCGTGGGCTGGTCAACTTCGCGGGCTACCTGATCGAGCGGCTGGCCGAGGTCTGTATGATGGTCCCAATCGGTGTGATAGAGCTGCACAAAACGCACGCCGCGCTCCACTAGCCGCCGCGCCAGCAGGCAGTTGTTCGCGTAACTGGACTTTCCCGGTTCCGCCCCGTACATCTCCAGCGTCTGGTTGGATTCCTTCCCGAAATCGATCAGATCGGGACCGCTCGATTGCATCTTATAAGCCATCTCATACGATGCGATGCGCGTCGCGATCTCCGAGTCGCCCGTTTGCGCCATTTCCGAAAGGTTCAGGTCGCGAATTGCCTGGATGGTTTCCTGTTGCGCTTCGGTTGAAATGCCCGGCGGCCTGGATAGATCCAGAATCGGGTCGCCGCCCGAACGGAACGGGACACCCTGATAGGCAGTGGGCAGGAACCCGCTTGCCCACAAAGCCGCGCCTCCGCGAGGGCCGCGCGGTCCGGATTGCAGCACCACGAATCCGGGAAGGTCGGTGGATTCGCTGCCGATCCCGTAAGTGATCCAGGAACCCATGCTGGGGCGTCCAAACCGTGTGGAGCCGGAGTTCACAAAACACTTCGCGGGCCCATGATTGAAGTTCTCCGTGGAGACTCCCTTCAGAAATGCGATCTCATCCGAGACGCCCGCGATATGCGGCAGCAAGTCCGATACCCAGGCGCCGCCGCGGCCGTGCTGCTTGAAATTACGGCTGGTTCCCAGCAGCTTCGGCTTATCTTTAGCGAACGAGTCCATGAAGGCGAAGCGCTTGCCCGCCATCAGCGAATCGGGAACCGGCTGGTGGTTGTATTTCTGCAGTGCCGGCTTGAAATCGTAAAGCTCGAACTGGCTGGGCGCACCCGCCATGAAAAGGTAGATAACATTCTTGGCCTTGGCCGGGAAGTGTCCGGGCTTGGCATCCATGGGATTGGCGGGGGCCGTTTGTGCGAAGAGGCCGTCATCGCCCAGCAGCGATAACAGCGCCAGCCTACCCAGACCGACGCCACAACGGCTGAAAAAGTGCCGGCGTGTTTCGAATTGCAGCAACAGGTCTTCCCGGTTCATGGCATTACTCCCGTGGGAATTACTCCCGTGTCAGAAAATCGTCCAGGTTCAGCAGCACTCGCGCCACGCCCGTCCAGGCCGCCTCAAGCAGTAGATCCGAAGGCAGCATGGCCGCCAGTTTCGGCGGCGGCGGATTCGCCGGAGTACCATCCGGCCCGAACTTCCCGCCCTTGTAGATCAACTCCGTCGCGCGCGAAGGCTTGGTTTTGTATTCATCCACCCGGTGGGTCAGAACCCGTTGCAGCCGTTCCTCCTCATCCGGCCTTGGCGCGCGGCCCAGCACCAGCATGTACGCATAACGGATACGCTCCTTGTTTTCGGGCGGAGCTTCCTTGAGAACTCTGGCGGCCAGCCCTTCGGCGAACTCGAGGAACGTCTCATCGTTGAGCGTGGTCAGCGCCTGCAGCGGCGTGTTCGACCGGGTGCGGCGCGTGCACGCCGATGTCGCATCGGGGGCGTCAAAAACGGCCAGACCCGGATACGCGGCCGAGCGCCGGAAGAAGGTGTACAGACCGCGGCGGTAGCGGTCCTGCCCGGTCGCGGTGGGCCATGCCCCACTGACCTGGGTCACCGACATGGCGCCCTCCGGGATGGGAGGATAAACGCTCGGCCCGCCTACCGTGCCGGTCAACAGACCGCTGGCGGCGAGCGCCGAATCGCGAATGATCTCGGCTTCCAGGCGCAGACGGTTCTGCCGTGCCAGCAGCTTGTTATCAGGGTCCACTGCCTCCGTCTCAGGTCTCCGCTTCGAGGACTGCCGGTATGCCGCCGACGTGACCACCAGCCGGTGGATCGCCTTCTGGCTCCACTTCTGCCGGACGAGTTCGCCCGCCAGCCAGTCAAGCAGTTCCGGATGCGAAGGGCTGGCGCCCTGCTTGCCGAAGTCATTTTCAGTTTCGACAATTCCCTTGCCGAAGTAGGCTTGCCAGATGCGATTGACAGTGACGCGGGCGGTGAGCGGGTTCCGTGGATCCACCAGCCACTTGGCAAAGTCCAGCCGCGTATTCGCGCCCGCCGGCAACTGGGGCAGCACGGCCGGGATGGCAGGCTGCACGGGAACGCCCCGCCGTGTGAAATCGCCTCCCAGTTGCACATAGGTCTCGCGCGGCTGCGGCAACTCGCGCATGACCAGCGTGGTGGTAAGCTTCGGTTCACGTCTGCGGAGATCGCGCAGGTTCTGCACCCGTTCGATCAATCCGGGATCTTTCGCCGGATCGTTCACGGGATCGTTCAAATGATCCGCGCCGCCAGGTTTTCGCGCACGCGCCGCCAACTCCCTCACATACGTAATCAACTCCTTGCTGAGTGACGCCCACTGCGCATCAAACGCTTTCTTTCGCGCCAACTCTTCAGGCGCCGGCACGGTGAGGATGGGCCGGTTGAAGTCGTACCGTTCCACCTCGCTGGCAACCTCGTCTACATTGTTGAAGTAAGCGAAGAGCTGATAGAACTCTTTCTGCGAGACCGGGTCGAACTTGTGATCGTGGCAGCGGGCACAGCCGAGCGTCAGCCCAAGAAAGGCGGCGCCGTTGGTCGACACCCGATCCACCACCGCCTCCACGCGGTACTGTTCGAAATCAATGCCGCCTTCATAGTTGCTGGGCGTATTGCGATGGAAGCCGGTGGCGATCAGTTGATCCACGGTTGGGTTGGGCATCATGTCGCCCGCGATCTGTTCGATGGCGAACTGGTCGAAAGGCATATCGCGATTCAGCGCATGGATGACCCAGTCGCGGTACTTCCACATCTGGCGCGGGGCGTCGATGGTGTAGCCGTCGGAATCGGCGTAGCGCGCCACGTCCAGCCAGTGCCGGCCCCATCGCTCGCCGTAGTGCGGCGAAGCCAGCAGCCGGTCGACCACGCGCTCATAGGCACCGGGGCTGGTGTCGGCAAGGAAGTCGTGAATCTCCTCGGGCGACGGGACCAGGCCGGTCAGGTCCAGGCTGACCCTGCGGAGCAACGTCTCCCTGGAAGCTTCGGATGAAGGCCGCAGATGTACCTTCTCGAGACGTGCCAGGATGAACTGGTCGATCGGATTCCGCACCCACGCGGCGTCGCCAACGGACGGCGGGTTGACTCGCTGGACCGGTTGAAACGCCCACCAATCCGAGCCCTTTGGTCCGGATGCGGTCACCTCGCCGGCGGGCCCGGCTTTGTCTGTAGGCCAAACTGCGCCCAACTCAATCCAGCGCCGGAGGCTGGCTATCTGGTCCGGCTGCAGCCTCCGCCCCGGCGGCATTTTCAGATCGCCAGACTGCTCGATGGCACGCACCAGCAGGCTCTCCGCTGGATTTCCGGGCTTGATCGCCGCGCCGCGATTTCCGCCGGCCAGAATGGCGTCGCGACCGGTGAGCGCGAGTCCACTGGACCTGGTCGTATCGTTGTGGCACGGCTGGCAATTGGTCTTCAGGATCTGCTGGATCGCGGTAGGTTCGATCGGCGCAGGCGGTTGTGCCAACAATACGGACGGCGTGACCAGCACGGCGGCGGCCACGAGCGTACGCAGGCAAAATCGACCGTGGTGGTCTATGGCCATGCCCACACCTTATCAAAATGCGGCGATGGGGTGGTAATGCTCATGCGCCACGTTCCGCAGGTGGCCACGGTGGCCACGGCCTTGAGGTGGACGCGGTGGGCGATCTATACTACATCTTGTCGGGGCCCGCGCGAAGGCGAAGAAACGATCAAGATGGTAACTCCGGCTGATCGGACGGCGAAATGTTCTCCTTCAGGCTCGAGATGCGGCATATGGCGGGGCGATTCCGGTCCCCTCAGGCATCGATTCATGCCTCGACGGTCGCGCTCCTCCTGAGCGGCGGGGTGATCGCCGTGCTCGGCATTCCTGCGCCGGCGTCGCCCCCCGCCCCAGATCCCCGCGCGTTCCTGGATACGTACTGCACCGCATGCCACAACCAGAAACTCCGGACCGCCGGACTGGCGCTCGACAGTGTGGAGGTAACCAGTTTGGATGTCACCAGGCCGGCCGCGAATGCGGAGGTGTGGGAGCGGGTGATCGCGAAGCTGCGGGCCGGGTCCATGCCGCCGCCCGGAATGCCGCGGCCCGATGCAGCCACGTATCGTGCCGTAGCCGGTTGGCTCGAAGACGAAATCGACCGCGCGTGGGCGGCCAGTCCGAATCCAGGCAGAATCAACGCGGTCCATCGTCTCAACCGGGCAGAATACAACAACGCCATTCACGAGCTGTTCGCGCTTGACCTCGATGTGAAGCCGCTGCTCCCCGGCGATGAAACGGCGGACGGCAGTTTCGACAACTTCGCCGATGTCCTCTCGATTTCGACGGCCCACATCGAGCGCTACATGTCGGTGGCCCGGCAGGTGACGCGCCTCGCCACGGGTCTGCCACCCGCCAGTCCCAGGATCGAGACATTCCAGATCCCGCTGCACGTGCTGCAAGACGACCGGCAAAGCGAAGATCTGCCGCTCGGCTCTCGCGGTGGCATCGCCATTCACCACGACTTTCCAGTCGGCGGCCAGTACACCATCAAAGTGCGTCTCCAAAGGCAGTATCAGGATTATCTCAAGGGCATAGGATGGCCGCAGCAGCTCGACGTTCGTCTGGATGGCAAGTTGCTAAAACGGTTCACCATCGGCGGCGCAGCGCAAGGCAGGCCCGCCGCGGAAAGTTGGGCCGGCAGTGGGGAGCCAGGCTTTGCCGGCGATCCGGAATGGGAAAAGTACATGCAGGTTACCGGAGACGCCGGCCTCGAGATACGCGTCCCGGTGGAGGCGGGCCCGCACTTGGTTGGCGTGTCGTTCGTGCGGGAATTGTGGGAACCGGAAGGCCTCCCGCAACCGCTGCAAAGGGGCCGGGTCATCGCCGATGACCAGGTGTACATGAATTACGCCAACGTGGGCACGGTGCAGATCGGCGGTCCTTATCGGAGCGCGGGATCGGCAGCGGGTTCGACAAAGGCCACGGGATCGGCGGCGGGAACAGCAAACGACACACCCAGCCGTCGCGCCGTTTTCGTCTGCCAGCCGCGGCTTGCCTCGGAGGAGCGGCCGTGCGCCACCAGGATTCTCTCCAGACTGGCCCGCCTTGCCTATCGCCGGCCCGTGACGAAGGCAGACGTGCAGACGCTGCTGGAGTTTTTCGACATCGGCCGGCACGATGGCGGTAGCTTTGACAACGGGATTCAGTTCGCGCTCGAACGCGTTCTGGTCGACCCGGACTTTCTCCTGCGTGTCCATCGCGATCCGGTCAAGCCAGGACAGACGCCCCAGGCCGCCTCTCGCCTAAGCGATCTGGAAGTGGCCTCGCGCTTGTCGTTTTTCCTGTGGAGCAGCATCCCCGACGAGCGCCTGCTGGCCTTGGCCGAGCGCGGACAACTCACCGATCCGGCGGTCCTGGAAAAGGAAGCGCGACGCATGCTGGCCGACCCGCGCGCCACCGATGCCCTGGTCGACGATTTTGCCGCCCAGTGGTTGAATCTGCGCCGCGTCGGGGAAGTGGTGGTCGATCCGGACCGTTATCCGAACTATGACGAGAGCCTGCTGCAGGCGTTCAAGCTGGAAACCGAGATGTTTGTCGCCAGCACCCTGCGCGAGGATCGCAGTGTGGCCACCCTCTTGAGCGCGGACTATACGTTCGTCAACGAACGGCTGGCGCGGCATTATGGGATTCCGGGGATTTACGGCAGCCGTTTCCGGCGGGTCAGTCTTCCGAACCACGATCAGCGCGGCGGTCTGCTGGCTGAGGGCGCACTGCTGGCAACCACATCGTACCCGGACCGCACCTCGCCCGTGCTGCGCGGCAAATGGCTGCTGAACAATATTTTCGGATTGCCGGTTCCGCCGCCTCCTCCGGGAGTCGATACCAACCTGGAGACTAAGCCCGGCGCCCGGACGATGTCGATGCGTGAGCGGCTGGCGCAGCACCGGCAGAATCCCTCGTGCAACAGTTGTCATTCGGTCATCGATCCGCTGGGGTTTGCGCTGGAGAATTTCGACGTCATCGGGGGGTGGCGGACGGTTGACGAATCCGGCAGGCCGATCGACGCCGGCGGCGCCACGGTGAGCGGCGCCAAGGTCGAAGGGCTTTCGGGACTGCGGGCGCTGTTGCTGGAGCAACCCGAGCAATTCCCCCGCACCGTCACCGAAAAACTCCTGTCCTACGCACTCGGGCGCAGGCTCGAGTACTTCGACCGGCCGGCGGTGCGCGAAATCGTGCGGGGTGCGACGGCCCATGATTACCGCTGGTCGTCGATCATTCTCGGGATTGTGGAAAGCCCGCCTTTCCTGATGCAGGGGGCACGCAAAGTGAACTGAAGATCCTGTTGGGCCGCATCGGGCGCGATGACGTGGTCTATACGTAGCGCTACCGGGAGTCAGACCAATCGGTTCTTTCAGGATGTCAACCCCTCGCCCGGTTTCGCACCACCTCTTTCGCAACCCGCCTCAAGTCGCGAGTCTCAACTTCCGGAATGGGTCACCGACCGGATGGGTCACCGACCGGATGGGTGGAGCAACTTCCCAGATCGCGTTCCTTTGGTAGTGGGATGGGATTTCGCGGCCAGCTACCGGTTTTCTAAACCCTGCGGCATTAGGGACGAGCGAGTCTTCTGATATCTTCGACGTGCCTGCCAATAGGGTTCGTGCAGCGAAATGTGGTCCAAACTCGGGATGTGGTCATGCTTGGTCCGCATCCGCTCGTAGCGCAGCCCCCTGATGTCATTCCTCGCGCAAAATCTCCAGCGGTTTCCTCCCCAGAATCCGGAAACTGGCGGCCCAGCCGGCGGCGGCGGCTACCAGTGAAGTGATCAGCACCGTAAGCGCGTGCGCCGCCAGGTCCGGGTGGAAGTCGATCTCCAATAGCCGCTTCAGCACCAGACCCGAGAAGGCCGAGGCCAGCAGACTTCCCATCAGGCCGGCGACGGCTCCTAACGCCAGAAACTCCACCGAGAAGATCCAGGCAATGCGGCGGCGCGTGGCGCCAAGGGTCTTCAGCGTGACCACTTCGCGCATACGGCGGAAACGCGTGCCCGCCACGCTCGAGGCCACCATCACCGCGCCGGCCAGGATGGTGAAAGCGGAGATGAACCGGATCACCAGGGCAATCCGCTGCACCACTTCTTCCACAATCGCCATCACGTCGGCTACGTTCACCACCGTGACCGTGGGGAAGCGCTGGTAGACGGTGCGCTGCAGCGCGGCAACGTTGGCGGGCCGCACGCGCGCGCTGCCGTAATATACCGCCGGCAGGCCAGCCAGGCCCCCGTTGAAGATAAACTCGAAGCGCGCCGTCATGCGGATGGATTCGGTGCGCTGGATGCAGGCCACGCGCGTGCGGATCAACCGGTCCCAGATGTTCCACTCGATGGTGGAGCCGGGCCGCAGGTTCAGTATCCGGGCCGCCTCTTCGTTGGCGCAAAGCTGCGGTGCGGGGTCGCCGGGCTTCCACCAGGCGCCTGCCATGATCACCGTGTCGGGCGGCATCTTCTCCATGGAGGTGACGGAGCGGGTGCGCACGAAGCGGCGCGCGAAATCGCGGAGCGCCAGCTTTTCCACCGGCTGGCCGTCCACCGCCGTAATCCGCGCGGCCACGGCGAAGGCCACGTCCGGCGCGGCTGTGACGCCGGGTTGGGATTGAATGAGATCGGCGATGGCCTGGCGCTGGGCCCCCGGGATATCCAGCAGGAACACGTTCGGCATGCCGGAAGGCGCGCTGCCGCGAATCTGATTGACCAACGCGCTCTGCACCAGGAAAACGGTGAGGGTGAACATGACGCCGACGCCCAGCGCCACTACGGCTGCCTGCGCCTGGTTTCCGGGCCGGTACAGATTGGCGATGCCGTGGCGGACCGCGCCCGGAAGGCGGTTGCCCGCGTGCCTGAGAAAAGCCCGGAAACCGCGCAGGGCCAGCCAGCCGGCCAATGTAAGCAGTGCCAACCCGATGGCCAGCGCCAGGGCGAAGTAAGCGCCGGTGCGAATGGCGTCACGCAGGCTGCCTTCGGTCAAGGTCGCGGCCACCACGGCGGTGCCCAGCAGGATGGCGGCGCGCGCCACCATCGGGGCACTAACGCGGGGAGCTTTGGCGCGGCGGCCGGCTCGGGCAGCGCCGGGCTCGCCCATGTCCCGGCGGAAAATCTCAGCCGGCTTGATAGCCCGGATGCTGAGCAGCGGCGGCAGCGTAAACAGCAGCGTGACCAGGCAGGCGATGGCGATGCCCTGCAGCGCGGGCCATGCGTCAAACGTGGAGGCCGCCTCCACCTGGAAATATTTCGCGATCAGCCCGGGAAAGGCCGCTGCCACCCCCAGCCCGAAGGTTACGCCGATCAATCCGCCGCCCAATCCCAACATCAGAGTTTGGGCCGTGTAGATGCGGATCACCTGCGCCGAGCGCGCGCCGATGCACTTCATCACCGCGATGGAATCCAGCTTCTGTTGCAGGTGGCCGTGCATGGCGCTGGCCACCCCCATGGCGCCGATCACCAGCGCGATCAGCCCGATCAGGCTCAGGAATGTGGTGGCACGGTCCAGGCCGCGAGTGATGATGGGGTGGGTTTCGCGGTAGTCCGCGATGGTCGCCTCCGGAAACGTCCTCTTCAGAATTCTGCGAACGTCTTCCACGGTGGGCGTGCGGCGCCCGCCAGGCACGCCGGCGGCGGGCAGTTTGAACAGGAACCGTTCGGCGGCGCGGCTGCCGATACTGATGAGGCCGGTGCGCTCCAGACCCTGGCGGGAGATCATGACGCGCGGGCCCACGTTGAGGCTGCCGGTCATGCGGTCGGGTTCGGCGGCCACCACGCCGGCGATGCGGAAGTCCTGGCCGCCAATGCGAATGGTCTCGCCGGTGCGCACCCGGAGGCGCATCAGCAGGTCGTCGGAGACTACGACCGACTGGGCGTCGAGCGCCTGGCGAAGCGCGCGCGGGGGATCGAGCTTCACCACACCGTAGTAAGGATAGGCGTTCGGGTCCACGGCCGTGACGGAGATCAGCAGCGGATCGGGCGTGGCTTCGGAAGAGGCCATAGTGACGGTCTCGGTGATCCACGTGCGCTCCACCCCGCGCGTGCCGAGGCGGTTCAGAACGGCGTCCTGCTCCGGGGTGGGCATGGCGAAAACGCGGGCCGAGAGGTCGCCGGCCATCAGGGTCCGTGCCTCGCGAAGCAGCATGCGGCGGAACGATCGGCTGAAGCTGCGCACGCCTGTGAGCGAGCCCACGCCAATGGCGACGGCCAGGATCACGAAAAGAAACTTGGCCCGCGAGGCGCGCATTTCGCGCCAGGCAATGCGGAGGGCCACGGACCAGGGGAGGCGGGGCGGGCTCATCATAGGCGTTAAATAGGCCGTTGCCAAAACGACCTCGGCTAGCCCGACTTTCGCACTTCGAAGCGGTGCTTGGCAACTGCCGAGCGGCGTGTCACGGGAGGAATCGGCCAGTTCCCTAGTCGCGGACGTTGTCGGACTCCGAAGGCGGGCCACCTTACCGATAACACCATATCGTTCCTCTGTGGCGCAGGCTGCTGTCAGGGCATTCGGCTACAATGGTTTATGAAGTCAGCGACATGCATCCTCGGCGTAATCGGGATCTCGTGTTGTGTACTGTGGCCGTTAAATGCACGGAAAATGATCGTGCTTTCGTATCAGCAATTACTTGATCGTTCTGATCTTGCCGTGATCGCAACACCAACCACTCGAACGAAAGACACTACCGAATCCTCGCACCTACCCGGTATATTCCGTCAGGATGCAACTGGTGTGCAAAGCCAGATCTCGTCGATTGGCGTCGAGACTGCGTTCAAAGTCTCGACCGTCCTGAAGGGTGAAAGGAATATTCAGGCATTTGTCCTGCATCATTATCGCGAGGCTGTTCCAGAGGTCACGGGGGATGGGGCTGCATTTTTGCTGATCTTCGACCCAGGGGATATTTCAAAACGAAGCTCCTATCTCCTCTTTCTGGTCAGGGAGCCTGATGGCCGCTATGCTCCGACTGGAGGGCAGACCGATCCAGGTTTTAAAGCCGTGCTCAAGGTTCAGATGGACTGAGGTGCAATTCTCTCTTTCGCGACTGCTCTCCGAGTGCGGTTGTACGAGCTTACCGGAAACTGGCCTGTCCAGGTCCGCCATGGGCGGCCAACGGACCGATAACCACTTCACTGTAACAATCCCTCCCTATCGCCACGAGACGGAGTAGCCAAGGGTCTTTCCTTCCGATCCGTCCGCCCAGAAGTTGCGCGTGACCATCACTCTTCCATAGGTCCTCGTTGATTGCCCCAGCCGTCCCGTGATGCTCTCGACCCCGGGGAGAAGCGCCTTGCGAACAGTCAGCGTAAGAACCTCATCTAGCACCTGCTCAGCCGCAGTCGCGTCAATGACTTGGTCGATACTGTAGGGCTCGTCGTTGAGCGCCGTAGAGTAACGGCGGAGCTCAACTCGCTTAACGGATCGGTCATGGGTATACCATACGCTCAGCGCCAATCCTGGGCGGACACGGGATCGTTCGTAACTCCGGCGGACCATATTGCAATTGGAGCGACAGTCGAGTCTCGGAGGAACATTGTGCTTTGGCCGTGAGTTCGGCAAAGCTGGTTCTTGCTGGGCTGAATGGATAAGGACGTTCATGCCTGATCCGCCAGCAGCCGAAGTCTTCTATATCGTTCGCCGCACTGGCCGGCGTCGAACCTCTATCGTGCTCTGCGAGGTAGTAAGGAACCAAACGGTCCACAACCAGATCAATTGCAGCCGTTGAGGCATCAGAAAACGCCACGGAGACGAAATCGGAGGGGGAGATCTGGAGGGCGCAAGCAGCTCCGGAGTCGTCGTATCGCGCTGCAAGGCTGAGTTGTGCATCGATCCGGTAGCGCTGGATGTAGGGTTCGCCATACCGCGATCGAAACTCGTCGAGATTGAGAATCTGAGCGCCGGACGTCATGGCAACCGCGATCACGAGCAGGGGAACCCGCCACATAGCTCAATCATACGCGACCAGAGACGAGATGGGAGAACAGCGCTGGCACGCGATTGGAGCGGTTCGTATTGAGACTGATGCCGCCGTCGTTTTGCTGGTTGTCCACGTTCATAGAGAGGAGGCCAATGGCGAAGAAATCACTCGCATCATCGCAGCCCGCAAAGCTGAAAATTCGGCGCCACGCGGCCAAGCATGCGAAAGGCGACGATTCGGATATCAAGCGGAGCAACGCACAGCGCACCGGTAGCTGGTTGCTCGGTCTTCGCCGAGCCCATGTTCCGGGCAGAACGCGCCATCGGGCGCGGCATCCGCTCAATTCAGGGCTTCGCTAAAGCATACGGCGATGGTGGGTGGCACACGGCGCTCGGGAAACTGGCCTTGGGCTGCGTTGCCGGACGGCGCTCCAGCCAGCCGGGCAATTTCTCTAAGTCCTGAGAGGGTTTGGCGGAAGCTCGGATACAGAAGTCGAAACCACCGGCTATTGACTGACCACCAGCCCGTCGCGCATCAGAATGCGGCGGCCGGCACTTTCCGCCAGCGATGGCTCGTGGGTCACCAGCACCATGGTGGTGCCCTGTTCGCGGTTGAGGTCGAGCAGCAGATCGAGGACGGCGCGGCCGGTGGCGGAATCCAGATTGCCGGTGGGTTCGTCAGCTAGCAGAATCGGCGGGTGCAAGGCGAAGGCGCGGGCCAGGGCCACGCGTTGCTGCTCGCCGCCCGAAAGCTGAACGGGGTAATGATCGAAGCGGCCGGCCAGGCCCACGCGGTCCAACAGTTCGCGGGCGCGGGCGCGGCCCCCGGAATGCTGTCCGGCCAATTCCATGGGCAGCTGCACGTTTTCTTCGGCGGTAAGGGTAGGGATCAGGTGGTACGACTGAAAGACGAAGCCGATCTTGCGGCCGCGCAGCAGCGCCATGTCATCTTCGCTGAGGTGCGTGATATCCTCGCCATCCAGGATGACCTGGCCGCTGGTGGGAGAGTCCAGGCCCGCAAGCAACCCCAGCAGCGTGCTTTTGCCGCTGCCGGAGGGGCCCATGATGGCTGCGAACTGGCCCCGTGGAATTTCGAGATCGATGCCTCTGAGGATTTCCACCCGATGCGTGCCGGTGTCGATGGACTTGGTGAGAGCGCGGACCTGAATCAAACTTATATTATGGCATTCAGATGACAAGAGTTTGGTTCCTGGCGATGGTTGCAGTGTTGACCGGGTGCCGGCAGGAAGAGCCCGCCGCTAAACCGGCGGCCAATGCTCTGCCACAGGCGGCCCCCGCGCCGGCGGTCCCCACGGCTCCGGACAACCGGCCCGTGATTGCCTGCTTCGGCGACAGCATCACCGCCGGTTTCGGCCTGGACCCCGGCCAGAGTTTCCCGAGCCTCCTGCAGCAGGACTTGGACCATCGCGGTTACAAGTATCGCATCGCCAATCTCGGCGTGAGCGGCGACACCACGCAGGACGGCGTGGCGCGCCTGCCGGGCCTGATGGCCGAAAAGCCCACGATCGTCCTGCTGGAACTGGGCGCCAACGACGGGCTGCGCGGCCTGCCGGTTTCCGTAACGCGCAGCAACCTGGAGCAGATCGTCGTGGCCGTTCAAAACGCCGGCGGACGGACCATCCTGGCGGGGATGACATTGCCGCCCAATTACGGCCCCGAGTACATTCCCATGTTCGAAGCGGTCTTCCGGGATCTCGCGGCCCGTTACAAGTTGACGCTGATTCCGTTCTTGCTCGAAGGCGTGGCGGGAAGCGCGGGCCTGATGCAGAAGGACGGGCTGCATCCGAATGCGGCGGGTGCGCGGCGGGTGGAAGAGACCGTCAGAAAAGCGATTGAGCCGTTCCTGAAACACACCGCTCCCTGACGGTCGCGGCTCTGCAATGGCTTCGGCACCGCTCTGCAATGACTTCCGAGCCGCGACCGTCTGGATTGAGACCTGGAGGGTCGCGGCCACTACAATGTATCTAAGGTCTCGGATGGCAATTACCCAAATCCAGGGTTCGAAGCCCGGGTTGCTGCGGCAGCTTGGGTTTTTCAGCGCCACCGCGCTGGTGATTTCGAACATGGTGGGAATGACCATTTTCGGCGCTCCCGGCCTGATGGCGGGACAGCTCGGAAGCGCCGGTTTAATCCTGGCGTGTTGGGCCGTGGGCGCGCTGTTCGCTTTTGCCGGCGCCCTGAGCTACTCCGAACTGGGCATCAATTTTCCCAGCTCCGGCGGAGAATACGTTTATCTGACCCACGCCTTCGGACCGGAATGGGGCTTCGTGACGGGCTGGGTCTCCTTCTTTGCCGGATTTTCGGCGCCGATCGCGGCCGCGGCGCTGGCCTTCGCCGACTACGTGGGCTACTTTTTCCCAAGCATGAAGCAAGCCAATGCCACGCTGGTGGTGGGCTCGGGCGCGCTTTCCTTGCGGCTGGGCCATGGACAACTGGTGGCCTCGTCGCTGATCGCCGCCTTCACCATCCTGAACTGCTTCGGGCTGGGCCGCACGGCCAAAGTGCAGAACGTGCTCACCGCCACCAAGCTCATCGTGATCACGGGCTTCGTGCTGTTCGGGTTTGCCTTCGGCAGTGGTAGCTGGAGCCATTTCTCGGAGCCCGCGGTTCGCACCTCCACCTTGAGCGTGCCCACACAGTTCATCGTCAGCCTGTTGTGGGTGATGGTGGGGTACAGCGGATGGAATGCGGCCACGTACGTGGCGGAAGAAGTGCGGCGTCCGGAACGCACGCTCCCCATGGCGTTGGCCACCGGCAGCGCGATTGTGGCGGCGCTCTTCCTGGGATTGAACCTGATCTTCATCTACGCCACGCCGCTTGACAGCATGAAAGGCGAAATTGCCATCGGCTCGCTCTCCGCCGCCAACCTGTTCGGGCCGCGGGTGGCCGGCATCTTCGCCGCGCTGATGGCACTCTGCATCGTCTCCACGGTGAACGCCGAGGTAACCGTCGGCCCGCGCGTGTACTACGCCATGGCCAAGAACAAGGCCTTCTTCACCGGCGCGGCCAAGGTGGACCCGCGCTGGCACACGCCGGTGAATGCGATTCTGAGCCAGGGCCTGTGCGCCATGGTAATGACGCTCACGCCGTTTCCGGCCTTGCTGGTATACATCGGCTTCAGTCTCACCCTTTTTTCGGTGCTGTCGGTGGTCTCGTTGTTCCTCTTCCGCCGCCGGCGCCCGCACTGGCAGAGGCTGCGCGCCGTGCAGTTCGGCTGGCCGGCGATTCCGGCAGCGTACATTCTGGTGGGGACCTGCATGATGGTTTACGGCATAGTCTGGCAGCCCCTGGCATCGCTTACCGCGCTGGCGACGGTGGGCGCAGGCGCCTTGGTCTACCGTTACGGCGTGAGGGCCCGCGGAGTTTGAGGACCGGGCGTGAGGACCGGGCGTGAGGAGCGTGAAGACCGGCCCATTTGCTTTTGCACCCCGAAAGTGATGTGATCTGAACGCATGGCTCTTCAAGTTCCAAGCCGGACGCCGGTGGAGCGGCCCACGCGGGTGCGCTATTGGGTAATTGTTTTCGCGGTGACACTGGCGGTAGTAACGTATATCGACCGCGTGTCGATTTCCTTTGCCGCACCAGACATCCGCAAGGACCTGGGGCTTACTTCCGTGCAGATGGGGTGGGCTTTCACAGCGTTCGGATGGGCGTATGCGCTCTTCGAAATCCCCGGTGGGTACCTGGGCGATTGGATTGGGCCGCGCAAGGTGCTGATGCGCATTGTGCTCTGGTGGTCGTTCTTCACCGCCGCCACCGGCTGGGTCTTCAGCTTCGTTTCGCTGCTGGTTACGCGCTTCCTCTTCGGCGCCGGAGAGGCCGGTTGCTTCCCCAACCTCACCAAGGCATTCACCACGTGGCTGCCGGAGGAGGAACGCGTGCGGGCGCAGGGCATTATGTGGCTGAGCGCGCGCTGGGGAGGGGCCTTCACGCCGCCTCTGGTTGCCTGGGTCATGAGTCTGCCCCATGTGGGTTGGCGGCACGCGTTCGAAATTTTCGGCTGCCTTGGCGTCATTTGGGCGGTGATTTTCTACAAGTGGTACCGCAACGATCCGCGGGATAATCCCAAGCTCAACACAGCCGAACGCGACTTGCTGCGCGACAGCGCCATCATGGCGGCCGGCCATGGCGACGTGCCCTGGCTCAGGTTCGCAACCTCGCTGCAGGTGTGGATGATCTGCCTTCAGTATTTTTGCCTGTCTTACGGCTGGTATTTTTACGTCACCTGGCTGCCCACTTATTTGCGCGAAGGCCGGCACCTGGAGATCACCCAAACGGCTTTGCTCGGCATCCTGCCGCTGTTTTGCGGCGGATTGGGCAATCCGGCCGGCGTTGTGCTGGGAGCGTGGATGGCGCGCAAGACCGGCGATCTGGCTCAGACGCGCCGGACCATCGCCTACATCGGATTCACCGGTGCGGCCGCGTTTCTGCTGCTTTCGACCAGGGTGAACGACCCGTTGTTCGCCATGCTGGCAATCGGCCTGGCCAGCTTCTCGAATGACCTGGTAATGCCCGGGGCGTGGGCCGCCGCCATGGATGTGGGCGGCACCCACGCGGGCTCGCTTTCCGGCGCCATGAACATGTGGGGCAACATCGGTGGCGCGCTCTCGCCACTGGCCATCGGCTACATGCTGAAGTGGACCGGCAACAACTGGAACTTCACCTTCTACGTTTCGGCGGCGATCTACGTCTTGGGGATTGTGTGCTGGAGGTTTCTGGATTCGGTGACGCCGCTGGAGCCGGTAGCGCCAGCGGAACACGTCCCGGCGTAACCCTCAACCCCATCGCTTGACGCCCATCAATTCGAAATCACGGCCGTAGGTCCACACCGGACTGCGCAGCCGTTCGCTTATGGTTGCAACCACGGCGTCGAACAGGGTGATGGATTGGTCCTGGAACTTGAGGATGAGGGTGGCTGCCCGGACATAGTCGCCGGGTTCCGGGTTGATCAGCATGCTGCCGTCCATCAATTGTTGGACCCATTGATGCGCATACGCTAGGCCCAACCGCCTGAGTACCAATGTGTAAGCCTCCGCCAGCGTCGGGTAGGTTACGGCGATGAATTGCTTCGTGGTGTCAATCCGGTCCAGTTCGGTTTGCGCGCGAAGATGATACTGGTCCGAAGGATCGGCCAGGGCATACAGCGGGCCGGTATCGACGAGAACCAGCCTGTTCATTTGCCGGCAAAATACCGATCGTGGCGCAGGCTGATATCGGATTTACCGCTGCCTTTCTTGGCGGGCGTGATCCGCAAAGGGTGCGATGGCGGGGCGGCGCCCCGGCGGGCCAGATACTCTCCGAGGGCCGCCTGGACGACGGTGGTCAATGCAGGAGGCGCCTCCTGGCTACGTACATACGACTCAAGCGCGGTTTCCAAGTCGTCGTTGATGGTGATCGTCGCCCGCTTCATAACCTCATATTACACCAACTGGTGAAGTTGGTGCAACAGGTACGTGTGGGCGCGTGTGATCACTCCCCTTGACAATCTAGGGCGGGCATGGCACACTACCCCCAGATCATCATAGGAATGCCCATCGTAGGAATGCCCATCATAGGAGACGCTATGGCCAAGTCCGCGACGCCCACCCTTCTCCAGGGAACCCTGGACCTGCTCGTCCTGCACGCGCTGGCGCGGGGCAGGATGCATGGTTATGCCATCGCGCAATGCATTCACCTGCTCTCCGATGAAGCCCTGCGCGTGGAAGAGGGGTCCCTCTATCCCGCCCTCTACCGGCTCGAACTGGATGGCGCCGTTACCGCCAAATGGGGGCTCTCCGAGAACAACCGGAAGGCCAAGTATTACGAGATTACCAGGCGCGGCCGTCAACTGATGGCCCAGCAGCAGGAGACTTGGAGCCGCCTGTCCGTCGCCGTTGACCGCGTTCTGGCGAGGTAAACCAACATGCGCCGTCTTTTGCTGAAACTCTTCCGACGCCGGACGCTGCAGGCCGATCTCGAAGCCGAACTGGCCTTCCACCGCGAAATGGCTCAGGCCCACGGCAACCCGATCCGCCTGGGCAACACCGCCGTCATCAAGGAGCATGCTTTCGACCTCTGGCGTTTCAACGCGATCGAAAACATCTGGCGCGACTTGCACTACGGCGTCCGATCGCTCGGGCGCAGCCCGGGCTTCGTGCTGGGTGCGCTGCTCTCGCTGGGCCTTGGCATTGGCGTCAACGCGGCTATGTTTTCGATCGCCGTCGAGTTTCTTTTGAGCCAGCCGTCGGTGGCGGATGCCCGGTCCTGGGTCGCCGTCCGGCTGGCGGGAAACAGCCACTCGAAACCGGAGGTGATCGAATTCCTACGCAAGAGTGGCGTGTTCCAGGAAGTGGCTGGCGAAAACTTCGAGACCTTCATCAATTGGAATGACGGACGGGAGACTCGCCGCATCTTCAGTGTGCAAACCACCAGGAACTACTTCACCGCGCTCGGAGTTCCCGTGGCTTACGGCCGTGGCTTCACCGACGGAGACTCGGGCGATGTGGTCGTGCTCCACTACCATTTCTGGCAAAAACATTTCAACGGCGATCCGTCCGCGGTGGGCCGCGCCATCAACCTGGATGGCCGCAGCTATACGGTGCTGGGTGTGCTTCCCCAGTCCCACCGGACATTGCTGGGATACGGCCTTTCCCCCGACGTCTACCTGCCGCGTTACCTCAATGATACGATCCTGCAGATCTATGCCCGGCTGAAGCCCGGGATGTCCCTAGGCGAGGCGCGGGCGGCCCTGCAAGTGCTGGCTGAACGCTTGGACCAGGCCATGCCGGAACGGTTCAAATATGAGAACGGCTTGCGAGTTATTCCGCTGGCGGGCTTCGCGCGCCTCAAGCAGGACCAGGAAGGTTTGGTGATCGGTCTCTTTTTCGTGGCGCTGCTGGCTCTGGTGGCCCTGGTCTTCCTGATCGCCTGCGTCAACGTCGCCGGCCTCTTGCTGGTCCGCGCCTCCAACCGCCGGCACGAGATCGCCATCCGGCTGTCTCTGGGCGCCAGCCGCGGGCGGTTGCTCCAGCAACTGCTGGCCGAGAGCCTGCTGCTTTCGCTTTCCGGCGCGGGTGTTGGATTCGCTCTGGCTCAGCTCGTGGCCAGGTTGCTGGCCAGTATTCAACTCCCGATTCCCGTACCCATCCACCTGCAGATTGAGCCCGACTGGCGCGTGGTTGCGTATGCCGCCGTTCTGGGTGTCGCTGCTACGGTGGTTTGCGGTTTGCTCCCCGCATGGCAGTCGGTCAAGGACTCGCTGGCTTCCAGCCTGCATCGCGGCGAGCGCCGCCTGTGGATGCGCCGCAGCCTGGTGATCGTCCAGATCGCCGTCTCGGTGGTGGTGCTGGTTACCGGGTCACTGTTTCTGCGCAATCTGTTGTTGGCCCATGCCACCAGCCCCGGGTTCGACGTGCGCCAGACACTGCGCGCCGAGGTCCACCTGCCCCCGGTACAATACCGCGACAAAGCCCGCCTGAATGCCTATTTCGGTGAGGCGCTTCGCCAACTCCAGGTTCTTCCCGGCATCGAGGCCGCCGCAGCGGCGCGCATCATCCCGTTCACGGACAACACCCATTTCCGCAGCGACCTGACATTCACGCGGACAGGCCGGAAGGAGAACGCGCGCTTTAACTGGAACGCCGTCTCACCGGATTTCTTCCGTGCCATGGATATCCCGCTGCTCGCCGGGCGCGCCTTCTCCGCCGCGGACCGTGACGGGGCCCGCGTTGTGGTGGTCAACAAGACCTTCGTCGACCGGTTTCTGCAGGGCGGGAATGCTATCGGGGCTACTTTCCTCTGGGGCGAAGGCCAGACGCTCCACCAGATAGTGGGCGTGGTGGCCGGCACCAAAAGCCTGACTATTGGCGAAGCCGATGAACCGCAGCTTTACCAACCGCTGGCACAGATTGACAATGACCGTCCGCGGATTCAATTCGTACTCCGCTCCGCCACCCCGCCCGTCACTCAATTGGCCGCAGTTCGCCTGGCTTTGCGCCACCTGGAACCTGGAGCCGGCGTCGAAGTAGAAACCCTTTACTCCAGCATCGGGCTGGCCTTCCTGCCGAGCCAGGTCGGAGCCGTCCTGATGGGCGGCGTCGGCATTCTCGGACTGCTGCTCGCCGCCATCGGCCTCTACGGCGTGACGGCTTACTCGGTCGCCAGCCGTACCCGCGAGATCGGCGTCCGCATCGCCATTGGCGCCACCCGCGCCAGCATCGCCAACCTCGTCCTGACGGAATCTGCCAAGCTGCTGGTCACCGGTTCGGCCGCGGGTCTCTTAGTCGCGCTCTTCGTCACCAGGCCATTGGCGGTCTTCTTCGTGCCCGGGCTGGGCCCCGGCGACCCGTGGAGTTTCGCCGCGGTTGTGGCCGTTCTGACCGCTACCGGGATCGTGGCAACGCTCGGTCCCGTCCGCCGGGCCATCCGGGTGGATCCGGTAACTTCCCTGCGCTACGAGTAGCGCATCGGCGCGCCGGCCGTCGGCGACGGTACGGATCGGCGCCCGGGGTTTATCAGCCTATTCGTGGTGCAATGCAATTGCCGGATCGAGCGCCATGGCGCGGCGCGCGGGAATGTAGCAGGCGGCGAGGGCTACGGCCAGACCAACCGCGCCCACGGTGGCGAAGGTGGCCGGGTCGGTGGCGGTGACGCCGTAGAGCAGGTTGGCCAGCAGGCGGGTGAGCGCCCACGCGGCCGCCAATCCGGCAGCGAGGCCGGCCAGCGCGAGGCGCGCGCCTTGCATCAGGATCATACGCAGCACATCGTGCCGCTGGGCGCCCAGGGCCATGCGGATGCCGATCTCCTGCACCCGCTGGTTGATGGCGTAGGCCATCACGCCGTAGATGCCGACGGAGGCGAGCACGATCGCCAGGCCGGCGAAAACGGCCACCAGCAGCAAGGTCAGGCGAGGGCCGGCCACGGCGGCGGAAGCGATCTGGTCGAGCGTCTGGATCTGGGTGAGCGGGAGGTCCTTATCGAGCGCGGCTAATTCGCGGCGTACGGCCTCGACTACTTGCGATGGATCATTGGCGGTCCGAATGGCGAGGGACACATCGGAGAACTGCTGCTGTGCCAGCGAGAAATAGTACGCCGGCATTGCCTGCTTCGCCGACGGCGTGTCCTTCACGTCGCCCACTACCCCGGCAACGGTCACCGTGGTATTCCACAGCTTCAGGCGCTTGCCCACGGGATCTTCGCCCGGAAAGTATTTTTGGGCCAGGGCGGAGTTGACCAGCAGGACCATGGGGGCGCCGGCATGGTCGCGCGGTGTGAAGAAGCGGCCGTTAAGCAGGGGCGTGCCGATGGCGCGAAAGTAATCCGGCGAGACACCGTGATAGCGGGCGATGGGTTCGTCGTTCGGCCGCGTGGGACGGCCTTCGATCGTGAAGCCGGAGTTCTCGTCGTAGCCGGTCCAGGGCACATCGGTGGAGAGGCCGGCCGCTTGCACGCCGTTGAGGGATTCCACGCGCGGGACCAGATTTTCGAAAAGCCGCGCGATCAGTTTCTCGTCCGCGTAGCTCTTGCGGGGCAGATGAATTTCCATGGTGATTACGCGGTCCGGGTGGAAGCCCGGTTCCATGCGTTGCAGGTTGACAAAGCTGCGCATCAGCAGACCGGCGCCGGCCAGCAGAACCAGCGCCAGGGCGATTTCGGCGCTTACCAGGACAGCACGAAAGCTCTGGCGCATGCCGCCGGAAGTGGTTCGGCCACCCTCCTTCAAGGCGGTATTCAGATCGATCTTGAAGGCCGCCAGGATGGGTGCGAGACCGAAGAACAGACCGGTGCCGATGGCGACCGCGGCGGTGAACGCCAGCACGCCGGCATCGATCCGGACCGCCTGCAGGCGCGGCAGTTCTTGCGCGCCCAGACTGACCAGGCCCTTCATGCCGAGGGCGCCGAGGGCCAGTCCCAGAATGCCGCCGAGCGCGGCCACCGTCAGGCTTTCTGTGAGCAACTGCCGCACCAGACGCCCGCGGGCAGCGCCCAGCGCGGACCGCAGAGCCATTTCGCGCTGCCGTCCGGTGGCGCGCGCCAGCAGCAGGTTGGCGACGTTGACGCAGGCAATCAGCAACACCAGACCGACCGCGCCCAGCAGCACCAGCAGCGTGAGGCGCGCGCGGCCGACAATTTCCTCTTTGAGGCCCACCAGGCGGATGTGCTGGCCGGTGTTCGAATCCGGAAATTCCCTGGCCAACTGCGCCGCGATGACGTTCAGGCCGGACTCGGCAGTCCCACGCGCCACGCCGGGCTTCAGGCGCGCGATGGCATTCAGATAATGCGCGTTGCGCGGCATGTGCCCCGGTTGCAGCGGCATGGGCCACCACAGGTCGACGTTTTCGCCGTGAGGCAGCGAATGGTAGTCGCCGCCCACGTGCTGAATGCCCGGCGGCATGACTCCGAGTACCACGTAGGGGGCTCCGGAAAAGGTCATGGTCCGGCCGATGATGCTCGGATCGCCGCCCATCCGGCGCTGCCAGAAACTGTGGCTCAAAATGACGGACTTGCCGGCGCCATCCTGTTCGTCGGCGGTTTGAAACGTGCGGCCGAGCAGCGGGGAAAAGCCGAGGGTTTCAAAGAACCCGGAGGAGACGGCCATGGCCCTGAGGCTTTCGGGCTTGTCGCCGATGGTGAGATCCAGATCGCGGCGGAAGTAAAGGGCGATTTGCGAGAAAACCTGTTGGCGCACGCGGAAATCCAGGAAGTCGGCGGGGGACATGGGGAAGTCGGTAAATTTGGGCCACTCGCCGAAGATGCGCACCAGGCGGTCGGGTTCGGGATACGGGAGTGGCGCAAAGAGGACGCCCGAGACCACACTGAAAATGGCGCTGTTGCCGCCGATGGCGAGGGCAAGCGTGAGCACCGTAATCGCCGTGAATCCTGGATTCTTGCGCAAAGTGCGAAGCGCGTAGCGGAAATCCTGCCAGAGACCGTGCATGTTATCTTCCAGTGTAGTTTGGACGAACGGCGGGCGGCGATGGTAGTAGAGGGGGGTGACGTGTGACTGCCAATGTCTGCTCGAGCGATGGCGAACATCTACTCGGCAGCCTGTTTCTTGACCGGCGCGGCTCGCGGATTGAAGCCTTACGTACGGGTCCGGCTGTGAATTACGTTCCCAGTGAAGCCTGCAAGACGCATTCTGCAATGATTCGGATTCGGTTTGCAACGAGATAGAATCGGCCTTTGACGTGCATTCGCCCGTGGCCAGATGGCGACACCCAGTTCAAGTGCCCTTGCCGCAAGTGCGTTGATGTTTGCGTCTCTCGGTAGCGCCGCTCTTCCCGAACCCCCTCATCAACAAGGGGAGTGGCAGCCGGTGCCGGTTTTTGGCATGCCGCAGTATGTTCCGGAACTCGTCCCGCTGTTTTTCGACGCTGGCTTGGCCGATCCTCGCGGCGGTGAGTATCGCGAAATCGAACTCACCACCGGTGGGGGCCAAAGCCGGCCAGTGACCACGCACGGATGGTATTTTCCCCAAGCCTTCGAGGTATGTTGGGACGGTTTGGCTCACCCGGTTGTGCGCGTCGGCGGCAACGCCGATCTTTGGCAGGATATAGCTGACGCGAAGGCAGATTTCTTCCGCAAAGCCACGATTGTCGCTCCCCCTGATGCTGAGCCTGTGGCCGTAGCGCTCCTACTGCGACTGGGAGAGGCCGAACTTGCCCGGCGGTTATTCGTCAAGCTGTCGGACGCCTCACTTCCGCGATTCCCGTCGGCTGAACGCGATGGTCACCAAGTCAACAAATCGCAGTGGTTCGCGATGGCCGGAGTTTCCTGGCTCAGCGGCGCATTCCATGAAGCCGTGGAAGCCCACGCGATTGGTGACGATCGACTCGCTGTAGATATCGCGGGACGGCTCCTCCAAGCCCGCCTGTCCTTCGAATCCGCGTGGAAGAACGTGAGTCCGGAATTGCCGACGAACGCCGTTTCGCAAATGGCATTCCTGGACCCGGTGGCCACACTGTTGGCCGATTCCGAGCGGCGCCTGAAACAGTCGCCTCGCCGGCCGCTTGACCCAAATGCCATGCGGAGCATGGGTGCCTCCGCGCGAATTGCCACGCTAATCGAACGTCTGGAAGACGTAAACGAGCGCCAATTCAGTCAGCCCGGCGGCGTCCCGCTTTTGGACTCGCCGATCTGCAAGATGCTGGTACAGGAAGGCGCGGAGGCTGTCGAGCCACTTCTTGACGTGGTTGAACACGATCAGCGGCTCACGCGCTCTTACGGCTTCGGGCGGAGTTTCTTTCCGCCACGTAGCCTAATTACGGTTGCCGAGGCAGCCGAAGCCGTGTTCCGCGACTACTATCACCTGCGCGTATTCCGCTGGGAGGACCCGGCGCAGCGGAGGGCATGGCTGATCCGCAATAAATATCGATCACAGGCAGAGCGCTATTTCGACCTGCTGTCAGGCGATTCGAACGATGAAGTCCAATGGCTGGACGCCGCCCAAGGTCTGTCTGGTGGTCTTGGAGAGGAACTGGGCGGCAGCGTCTCAGTTTGAAGCGCGCTATTCTGTCCAAACGAAACTTGACGGTACGGGCTTTTGGAAGCTGGCAGGCATCGAGGATGCAAAACGTTAGCATTCTACACCTCTGTCCGGTGTTGACCGGTGTGCACTGCCCAATCGGAACCGGCCTTTGCGCCCCTGCCCGCAATGAGTCGGCCAAACCGGCAGGCGGATTGCCAATCCGCCGCAGGTTAACAACCTGCCCCACAAAGGTAAGATAGAGCCATGCCGCTGATCGAAGAGCTGCTCACCGAACAGCCGAACCCGGCGTCGGCCGCGATCGATACGTTGCCGGCCGAAGACGCGCTACGCATCATCAATCGGGAAGACCATCAGGTGGCGGACGCGGTAGGGCTCGAGATTCCGCAGATTGCGCGGGCGGTGGATGCCATCGTGGCCGCGTTCGAACGCGGCGGGCGGCTATTCTATGTGGGCGCAGGGACCAGCGGGCGGTTGGGAGTGCTGGACGCCTCGGAGTGCCCGCCGACGTTCTCTGTGCCGCCGGAGATGGTACAGGGCATCATCGCGGGCGGCGAGCGGGCATTGAGCCGCGCCACCGAAACCACCGAGGACGACCCCGCCATCGGCGTTCGCGATCTGTTGGCCCACGGGTTTCGGGCGATCGACGTGCTGGTTGGATTGGCGGCGAGCGGGAGAACGCCGTATGTGCTGGGAGCGGTGGCGGAAGCGAAACGCATGGGCGCGGTGACGGTGGGGATCAGTTGCACGCCCGATTCGGAACTGGCGCGCGCGGTGGCCATCGCCATCACCCCGCTGGTGGGGCCGGAGGTGGTTGCCGGTTCCACCCGGCTCAAAGCCGGCACGGCACAGAAGATGGTATTGAACATGCTCTCTACGGGAGCGTTCATCCGGCTGGGTTACGTTTACGGCAACCTGATGGTGAATGTGCATCCGAAGAATACCAAGCTGGTGGACCGGGCGCGGCGGATTGTGGCGCAAGCGGCCGGAGTTTCGTACGATTGCGCGGGCCAGTTTCTGGACGCGGCCGGCAACAGCGTACGCACGGCTATTTTGATGGCGAAGACCGGTCTCAACAGGCAGGAAGCCGAGCAACGGCTGAGCGAATCCGGCGGACGGATCGCGCAAGCCCTCGCAAAGTAAAAGTTCCCAGGATATATTCACGATTGGATATATTCACGACTGGATCAATTCACGAATGGATAAATTCACGATTACGGGCGGAAGCCCTCTCGCCGGGGAGATCGCTACCAACGGTTCCAAGAATTCGGCGCTGCCGGCGCTGGCCGCGGCGCTGCTCACCGAGGAACCGGTAACGCTGCAGCGCATCCCGCGGGTGCGGGACATCGCCACCATGCAGCGCCTGCTGGTGGATATCGGGGCGAAGGTGGAAACGGACGGCGAAACGGTGCAGTTGCACACGCCGCAGATTGCCAGCCCCGAAGCTCCTTACGAACTGGTGAAAACCATGCGCGCCTCCAGCCTGGTGCTGGGGCCGCTGGTGGCGCGCTGCGGGCGAGCGCGGGTTTCGCTGCCGGGCGGCTGCGCCATCGGGGCGCGGCCCATCAATCTTCACATCTTCGGGCTGGAGCGGCTGGGCGCCGAGATCAACCAGACCCACGGCTACATCGAAGCGGTGGCGCCTGATGGGCTTCGCGGCTGCGCCATTCATTTCGACCGGATCACCGTTACCGGGACCGAGGACCTGATGATGGCGGCCGTGCTGGCCAAGGGCGAAACCGTGCTGCGCAATGCGGCGCGCGAACCCGAGGTGGTGGACCTGGCGGCGTTGTTGATCAAGATGGGCGCGAAGGTGGAAGGCGCGGGCACATCGACCATACGGATTGAAGGCGTGGAACGGCTGCACGGTGCGGAACACACCATCATCCCGGACCGCATCGAAGCCGGCACCTTCCTGGTGGCCGGGGCGATTACCGGCGGCGACCTCACCGTTACGGATTGCATTCCGGAGCATCTGGACGCGCTCGTGTCCAAGATGCAACAGGCCGGGGCGGATGTGACACAGCCTTCGCCATCGTCGCTGCGGGTGCGCGGGGACGGCCGGCTGCGCTCCGTGGACATGGCCACCGAGGAGTACCCCGGTTTCGCCACCGACCTGCAGGCGCAGTACATGGCCTTGATGACGCAGGCCGAAGGGATCGCCATCGTGGTGGAACGGATTTTCGAGAACCGCTTCATGCACGCGCAGGAACTGGCGCGCATGGGGGCCAACATCCGGATCGAAGGCAACCAGGCGATGGTGGCGGGGCCGCGGACGTTGACCGGCGCTGGGGTGATCGCTTCCGATCTGCGAGCCAGCGCCTCGCTGGTGCTGGCGGCGCTGGTGGCGAAGGGCGAGACGGTGATCGACCGCGTATACCACATTGACCGCGGCTATGAGAAAATTGAAGCGAAACTGGCCCAGGTTGGCGCCAGGATCAGGCGGGTGGAATGATGAAAGAGTTGTGGTAAGCGATGACGCACAGTGCCGGATTCTTGAAGCTCGTGGACGACGCGAAGTCGCGGATCCAGGAGATCGACATTGCCGCCTACAAGAAGATGGTGGCCGCCAGGGAGGCGCACGTGCTGGTGGACACGCGCGAGGATAGCGAGTGGGCGGCGGGGCATATGCCAGCCGCGGTGCACTTGAGCAAGGGCATCATCGAGCGCGACATTGAGGCAAAG
>Ga0210402_10000788_pt1 | contig 34388 bp, 23 predicted proteins | sample IncBWC7MmetaG_FD_161055 | JGI IMG/M metagenome (GOLD analysis project Ga0210402, IMG submission 161055) | Forest soil microbial communities from Barre Woods Harvard Forest LTER site, Petersham, Massachusetts, United States - Inc-BW-C-7-M | ecosystem: Environmental > Terrestrial > Soil >...
AAACGGACTCTGGAAATCCAGCGATGCCGGCGCCACCTGGACGAACATCGGCATTCGCGAATCTCGGACAATTCCAAGCATCCTCGTCGATCCCAAGGATGCGAACGTTGTCTACGTCGCGGCTGTCGGGGACATCACGCCCAGCGATTACCGCGGCATCTACAAGACCACCGATGGCGGCGAATCCTGGCGCAAGGTTTTTTACAAGGATGACCGCCACAGTCCCACCGAACTTCGCTTCGATCCCAACAACGCACGCGTGATCTATGCAGCCATCCGGCGAATTCCCAAGCCCCCCTCAGAAAAACCTGCCGATGAGAAAACGCAGCCAGAAGAGGGCGTGGACACCGTCATTATCAAATCTTCGGACGCCGGCGAAAGCTGGACTCCCACGGGTGAAAAAGGTTTGCCGCCGGCCCACCGCGGACGCATTGGCCTTGCCGTTGCTCCCGGGCTTTCCGGCAAGCGAGTTTTTTCCCTGATGCATCAGGGACTTTTCCGCTCCGACGATGCCGGTGAAACCTGGCAGCAGATTACCCAGGATCCCCGTGTGTTCGGCGACGAATATTTCGGCCGGGTCTACTCCGATCCCAAAAATCCTGAAGTTGTTTACGTGATGCAGACCTCCACGTACAAGTCCACCGATGGCGGCCGGAACTTCGTCGCGTGGAAAGGCACGCCGAGCGGCGAAGACGATCACGTATTGTGGATCGCACCTGAAGACACAACTCGTATCATCATGGGCACCGACCAGGGAGCGGTCATCACGCTCGACGGCGGGAATATCTGGAACACCTGGTATAACCAGGCAACCGGGCAATTTTATAGAGTCTCGACGGATCATTTCTTCCCGTATCGCCTGTACGCATCGCAGCAGGATTCCGGTTCCGTCTCTGTTCCCAGCCGGAGTGACTACGGACTGATCACCTATCGCGACTGGTTTCCCACCGGCTCGTTCGAGAGCGCTTTCATCGCACCCGACCCTCTCGACGCCAACATTGTTTATTCCATTGGATGGTATGGCGTGGTGCTGCGGCTAAATCGCAGCACGGGCCAGGTGGCCACGATTTTTCTTCCGCCCAGCGGCTACCGCGTCACTTGGGAAACGCCGCTGACTTTTTCTCCTCGCGATCCGCACGCGCTTTATTACGGCACGCAATATCTGCTGAGGACCACCGATGGCGGCACAACCTGGAAGGAAATCAGCGGAGATTTGAGCAGCAAGGGACCGGAGCCGGCCGGAGTGGCCAAGCCGATGGAGAACGGCCACACACTTACGAAGGATGCTAACGAATTCTCATTGTGGGGCGATGCGGATGATGATGATGACGATGATGATGCCCAGAGCGGACCGCATGGCGCGATCCAGACGATTGCACCGTCTTCGCGTGACGCCAACCTGATTTGGGTGGGATCAACGACCGGGCTCATCCACCTTACCCGTGACGGCGCGACGTGGGCTGATGTCACTCCCGCCAATCTTCCCGAGCATCCGGACATCAACTGCATCGAGGCTTCGCCGCACGATGCGAACACGGCTTACGCCGCAGTATTTGCCGCGCACGGGACATTTTCCTCGCTGTACGCCCCGCGCGACGTGCATCCGTATTTTTATCGCACACGCGACGCGGGGAAAACCTGGGAGACAATTGTCGCCGGGTTGCCCGAAGCCGGAATGGCTCGCACGATCCGCGAGGACCCCGGCCGAAAGGGACTCTTGTTCGCCGGCACCACCAACGCAGTCTATGTTTCTTTCGATTCCGGTGATCACTGGCAGCCGCTGCAGCTGAATTTGCCGACCGCGAACGTCACCGATCTCGCCATCCACGGCGCGGATCTCGTCGCGTCGACGTTCGGGCGCGGCCTTTGGATCCTCGATGACATTTCCTCTCTCCGGCAGTGGTCAGCGAAACTCGCGGACTCTCCTGCGCAGTTTTTCGTGCCGGAGCCCGCAATCCGCGTTCGTTGGGACAATTATCCGGATACGCCGCTGCAAACGGAAACGCCGGCCGGCCGGAATCCCGCGGACGGCGCAGTGCTCCAATACTTTCAAAAGTCACCGTCGAAAAGCGAACTCGCTCTCGACATCTACGACCCGCAGGGAAATCTGGTGCGCCACTATTCGAGCCACGCGGTGGAAGAATCGATTGCGCCGCCGAATGTCCCCGAATTCTGGTTTTACCCGCCTGACGCGCTGCCCAACCAGGCGGGGATTAACCGCTTCGTCTGGGATCTGCACTACGCGCATCCGACTGCGCTGCCGTATGGATATTTTGGCGCTCGCCTGAAATACACCGAATACACGGTGCCCGATCATGCCGTTCCCGGCGAAACGCCGCGTGTTCAGCCGCCCGGGCCGCTGGCAGCGCCGGGGACGTATGACCTGGTTTTCACGCGGGAAGGGAAGTCGTACAAGCAGAAGCTGCAGGTGTTGCCCGACCCGCGCGCGCCCATCAAACAGGAGGATTTCAACGCGCAGCTCGCGCTCTCGCGAAAAATCTCCGCGTTCATGGAAGATACAGCACGCGCGTTCCAGGCTGTTGTCGCGCTGCACGCGGAATACGACGCCCGCAAGAAAAGTTTGCCTGCAAACCCGCCGAAGGAACTGGCGGATGCACTAACGGACCTTGAAAAACAATTTCACGCGCTGGAAGATGGTACTGCGGAGGCACCCGGCTTCGGCATACTGAATCGCGATTTTGGCCACGACCTCATCATGGTCCAGAGCGCCGACATGAAGCCCGCCGAATCGGCTTACAACGTGGTTGCCGCCGGATGCAACTCCATCGCAAAAAACATTGCCGCGTGGAACAAGCTCAACGCGGAGACTCTTCCGGCGTTGAACAAGCTTTGGGCGGCTCAAAATGCCGCTCCGCTTCGCGTTGCTTCTCCGGCATCCGCCGCGCCTTCGTGCAAGCCCTAAAAAATAAGGCGCCTGACATTCAGTCAGGCGCCCTGTTTTTTTCGCCATCCTTGTTTGCTGCTATCGGTTATATCTGAATGAACAGGCTTTCAGCTTTTGATTCTCGTCCACCGCCAGCCAGTTTCCGCCGTCCATCACTTCCTGAGGATTCACGGACGCTTGCAGCATCACCGCAAGAACGGGATCCGGCCGGATAAAGGGCGATAGGCGCCAGCAGTTCGTCCAGGCCATCCGCGGTCAGATTCACTTCCGAAAGTTGCACGGATTGTTGTGTCTGGGCAGCGGACGCAACTTGATCCTGCGCCGTTCCAGTTGAGGATTGCTGCAGTGTTTGCTGCACAGTGGGCGTGGGAAGTGCATCCTTCGCGCCGCAGCCTTCGGTGCCCAGGGTCCCGCTCAAGAACAGAAGACTGGTCATCCAACTGACACACATCTTTAAGAATTTCATGACTGCCTCGGTGGCGGAGAGATATCCCCGTCGGTGGGATCGTGAAAGTCCTATTGATTACTGGGGAAAAGCAGTAAGGGCGGATGCGAGACTTTCAACTCGCAGGACGAGGATACCACACCGTAGACCGGAAATTTAGGGTTCGGCAGTTATTGAAGGATGGGCTGAAAAGTGGCGGTTCAGTCGCCGGCGGCTGCGGACTTAGTGGTGGCGACGCCGGCTTCGGTGACGCCCGTCGCCACGGCGCGGTATCTGACTACCAGAATCGTCAGATCGTCGGCCTGGCGAGCGCCGCGCGCGAAATTCTCCACGGATTCCAGCACCGTTTTCTGGATTTCATCCAGCGGCAGCTCGGTTTTTCCCTGCAGCACGGCGCGCAATCTGGAGACGCCGTAAAGTTCTTCCTCCGGGTCCATCGCTTCCGTCACGCCATCGCTGAAAAGCACCAGCGTATCGTCCGGCTCCAACTGAAGGGAGGCGGTTGTGAATTCCGCTTCCGGCACCAAGCCCACCGGGAAGGAACCTTCGGTGAACGCTTCCTGGGTCGTATCCTTGCGCAATAAAATCGGGGACGGATGACCAGCATTGATGTATTCGAGCTTGCCGCTGTCTTCCAGAATGCCGAAAAACATGGTCGCGTAACGTCCAACTTCCGCGTGGTCGCATAGGAAGCGATTGACGTGATTGAACGTCCGCGCGGGATCCGTGCCCAGGGTCATGCCGGATAGCGCACCTTGCAGCATGGTGGTGAGCAGAGCCGCTCCCAGTCCTTTGCCGCTCACGTCGGCGAGCAGAAACGCGGTGCGCCGGTCGTCCAGAGGAAAGACGTCGAAATAATCTCCTCCCACCGACAAGCAGGGGAAATTCACGCCGGAAACGGCCAGGTGAGGATACTCACGCAGATTTTTTGGCAGGAGCGCCTGCTGAATGTCGCGCGCGATGCCGATCTCCTGTTCCAGCCGCTGTCTTTCGCGCTCGCGTTCCACCAGGCGAGCGTTGTCCAGAATGCTCGCCGCGTCGGCCGCCAGAGCATCCAGAATTTGCCGGTCCAGCTTGGAAAACGCGGTTGGCCGCTTGGAGTCCATGTAGAGAACGCCAAGAAAATCTCCGCGCCGCACGTCCGTGGAGGAAGCGTCGGTGCTCGCACGCGCGCTCGCGTACAGCGGAATCACCACCACCGCGCGCAATCCCTGCGCCACAATGCTCGCCGCTGCCGCCAGATTCATTTCCGCTTGCGCCAGATCTTCGGTGATCACCGGTGACTGCTGCTTCATCGCCAACTGGATGGCCGTCTGGCTGGCCGTCATACTTTCAGGGGGCAGCCGTTGCCCGCCGCTGCGCCGCGCCAACCGCACGCGCATGTTCTCCACTTTCCCGTCCACTGCTTCTTGCAGCAGGCCGCGGTCCGCGTCCGTCACCGCGATCGCGTGATCGATCATCTTCGCCAGCACAGAATCGAGCGGCAATTGCGAGTGCAGCAGCGAAGTCGCTTCCAGCAGCATGTTCAATTTACGCAGCCCGCCGCCGGTGGACTCGGAACTGGTCATGTGGTCAATGCGCGTCAACAACTGGGGAATCGCTTCCTCGGCGGTGCCGGAGGCGGAACGGAATATCAATTGGTAGGAATCTTCGAGGCCGAAGGTGACCGCGTCGCCGTCATTCAGCATGCGGCTTTCCACTTTTTCGCCGTTTACAAACATGCCCCGCCGCTGTCCGCGGTCCTCCAGGTAGTAGCGGTTCGCTTCCATGACAATCGCCGCGCAATTGCGCGAGATGCGGCGGTCGGTCAGTTGCAAATGGTTGCCGGTTTCCGCGCCGCGGCCGATCAGGAACGGCACCTGTGTTACGCGGACGTACTTCCGCGCTCCATCGGGTGAAATCACCTCAAGAACCGCCTCGCTTTGCACCAGTGGTTCCGTCATGCCCTCCGCCCTTGCTCCCCCACTAAGTCGCGCATTGTAACACGCGCTCGCGCGCTTCGCCTTTGTTCTTGCGTCCGCCGCAAGACCCATCCACAATACCACCGGCCGCCCGCCGATGAATCACAAAGAATTTTGAGAGGACGTGCGCATGTTTTCAGCGACTCTTCCCCCGCTTGTGGCGGCGCTCTGGGCAAGTGATGAGTTTTCCCACGCGGACCCCGTCGTTCCCATTCTGATCGCCTCGATCTTCATCACCCTTGGTGCGGCACTGGGCGGCTCATTGATGAAATGGGTGAAGCAGCCGGCCGTGCTCGGCGAACTTCTGGTGGGCCTGATTGCCGGGAACCTGGGCTACTACCTGGGCAGCCCTGCGCTGACGGTGCTGCGCGAGGGCGATAATCTTTCGCACATCGCCTCGGTGGCGCTCAATGGGTCGTTTAGTCTTGGCGAAGCCGTGTATAAGATTTTACCGCCCGGTGCGCATACGGATTTGCTTGCCAATCTGCTGGGCGGCCCGCAGGGTCAAACCTTCATTTCCATCTACTCGTTCGTCGACGTGGTGTCCCGACTGGCGATTTTAATTCTTCTTTTTCTGGTTGGTCTGGAGATCAGCCTGGTGGAGATGAAGCGTGTTGGAAAGCCAGCGGCCATCGTAGCGGGCCTCGGGATCGTGGTACCCATGGTGCTGGGCCTGATCACGATGAAGATTCTGCGACCGGAGAATCCGTTGGCAGCCGATCTTTTCATAGGCGGAATTCTTACTGCCACTAGCGTCGGTATCACCGCGCGCGTTCTTCGCGACCTTGGCAAAGACCGCACCGACGAGGCGCGCGTTATCCTCGGCGCAGCCGTGATTGACGATGTTCTTTGCCTTATCGTGCTGGCAGTTGTCAGCGGGCTCGCGGTTACCGGCAAAATCAGCGTTGCCTCCATCGCCGTCACCACGGGTAAAGCCGCTCTCTTCCTCGTCGCTTCACTCGGCGTGGGCATCTGGTTGACGCCCAAGCTTGTCCGTCGAATCAGCGGGCTTGGCATCCAGAATCTGAAACTGCTCTTTGGAGTGAGTTTTGCCTTCCTGCTTGCCTGGCTCGCAAATCTCGCGGAGCTCGCCACGATCGTTGGCGCTTTTGCCGCCGGCATGGTGCTCAACAGCTTTTTCGACCGCGAAATGGAAGGCGCCACGCTGCACGAACTCTTGTCGCCGATCGAGTCGCTGGTGGTGCCGCTGTTTTTTGTGTGGATGGGCATTCAGGTGAAGCTGGAAGCGATGGCCCGCACCGATGTATTGATTGCCGGCGTCGCGCTGACCGTCGTCGCCATTATTGGCAAGGTCGTTTCCGGATGGGGCTGCCCCAAAACCATGAATCGCTGGGCTGTAGGTTTCGGGATGATGCCGCGAGGCGAAGTCGGCTTGATATTCGCGGGAATCGGGAAGGGAATTGGTGTTGTGGACGACGGGCTGTTTTCCGCCGTGGTGCTGCTGGTGATGGTGACGACGGTGCTTGCGCCGATTCTTCTGCGGGTCACGATGGGTTCATCCCCAACACCATCGTCTGAACCCGCAGCAGCTTCCGGGCATCACTGATTCGTTTGTTGTTACAGTCTGGCCCGCAGTTTCTGGCTAGCGATTTGTGGCCATTCTTCGCTCCACATAGTCTTTCACAAACGCGTCAAACACGACGTCGAGCCGTTTGGTGACTCCGCCCGTGGCACCATCCCCGATTTTCCGTCCGGCGATTTCGCGGATGCCGATGACGTTCCGGTTTGTGGAGGTTATGAACACTTCGTCCGCGGAGTACAAATCCTCGAGTCGTAACGTCTGTTCCACCACCGACGTGCCCGCTTCGGCGGCCACTTCCATCAACACTCCCCGCGTTACGCCTTCCAGGCAGCCCGAGTTCAGCGGCGGCGTCAAAACTTTATCGCCCTTCACCGCGAAAATATTTGCCGCCGTGCATTCGCTGACTTCGCCACGTTCGTTCAGCAAGACCACTTCGTCAAAACCCTCGCGCTGCGCTTCCGCCACCGCCCAGACACTGTTGAGCCACGAAGTGGTTTTCACGCCGGCCAGAGGGGAAGCCGCGTGCCGGCCATGCTCGTGCACAGCGACGCTCAGTGTCTCTGGATAGGACGGCACATCCGCGCTGGTGATCACCAGGTCCACTTCGGCCATCTTTTCTTCGCTCTTCCAGAAACCCACGGTGTTCCACACCAGATAGATTCGCGCGCATCCGTCTTCCACTTTGTTCGCGCGGATCACGTCCTGAAGCTGCACTCGCACCTTGGCGCTCGAATAGTTGAGCGGCAAACGCGTGAGCGCGGCATCCTTTTCCAGGCGCCGCCAATGCCGCTCGTAGGCAAACGCTTCTCCGCGCACGATGCGCACTGTCGTGAACAGCCCCCAGCCGCAGATCAATCCGGCCTGACCAGGCGACCACCGCACCTTGTCGATTGTCTCCAGTTCTTCGTTATGAAACACAAATCGATGAATCACGCGTTCACCCGTCAGATAATTTTCAAATCTTCCGCAAGTCGCATTGTACCGGAATCCGCCTTCTACCCAGTAGCGCCACCTATTCGGTATCCAAACTGCTTGCATCCTCTCTGGCCATCCGTGGCCATTGATGCGAGTTTTTGTCCCCGCAACGCGTGGCCCTTGAAAGCTGCACATTTTAGAGGGGATTCGTGGCTAGCGGGAAGCGGAAGACAGCGCCGTCAATCGCGCCCTGGCGCAACCCCTGCTGCAGAAACGCGGGTTCAGCGTCTCCATAGCCGAGGATGGCAGGCAGGCGTTCGTGCTGATGGACATCCAGATGCCGGAAATGGACGGGTTCGAAGCCACCGCGGAAATCCGCAAGCGAGAAAAAGCCACCGGCCGGCGAACGCCCATCATCGCCCGTACTGCACATGCCTTGAAAGAAGACCGCGAACGTTGTCTGGCCGCGGGAATGGACGCTTATGTCACCAAGCCGATCCGCCCCGCGGAACTCTTCGCGGTGATGCAAAATGTTTTGCAATCCTCTGCGACCACGGAATCCTCAACCGGCCTGACGCCCGTCCCCTGTTCCCGCTAGCTCCGTTTTGTGCACCCCGCTCTTGCTGAATTCCGCGCAACGTGCGACAACCAATCTGGTATGCCTACACTTGCTGATCTACCTACTTCAAGATTTCAGGCGCTCACGCGTCTTGTCGGTAACACTCCCCTGGTTGCCATTCATTTTCGGTTTGAGGGCAAGCATCGCGTGCTCTACGCCAAGTCCGAATACCTGAATCTGACCGGCAGCATCAAGGACCGCATGGCCGTGCGCATTCTCCAGCAGGCCTACACCGACGGGAAAATTTGCCCGGGCGACACCATCGCCGAGGCTACCAGCGGCAATACGGGAATTTCTTTTGCCGCCATCGGCCGCATGCTGGGCCACCCGGTGAAGATTTTCATGCCAGATTGGATGAGCCAGGAGCGCGTACACCTGATCCGCAGTTACGGAGCCGAAGTTGTTTCGGTATCGAAGGACGAAGGGGGCTTTCTCGGGAGCATTCGGCGTTGCGAAGAACTGGCGGTTTCGTCCAAGGGAATCTTCCTCCCGCGGCAATTTTCGAATCCCGCCAACACGGACGCGCATTCGGAAACCACCGGCCCGGAAATCTGGTCGCAACTTGTCTCCATCGGCAAGAGCCCGCAGGCCTTTGTCGCCGGCGTGGGCACTGGCGGCACCGTGATGGGCGTCGGAAAATTTCTTCGCCAGCGCGATGCGTCCATTCGCGTTCATCCAGTTGAGCCCGCGGAATCTCCAACGCTGACCACCGGATGCAAAGTGGGCCATCACCGGATTCAGGGAATCTCTGACGAGTTCATTCCGGAGATTGTTCGCCTGAAAGAGCTCGATGAAGTTCTTTCCGTCTCCGACGGCGACGCGATCCTGATGGCGCAAAAGATGGCGTTTTCTTTGGGGCTTGCAGTGGGCATCTCTTCCGGGTGCAATTTTCTTGCCGCCGTCAAAGCCCAGGAAAAGCTCGGGCCGGAAGCCGCCGTCGTGACCATTTTCTGCGACGACAACAAAAAATATCTCAGCACTGCCCTGATGAATGAGGAAGCGCCGCGGCCGGAGTATCTTTCGCCGCGCATCGAGCTTCTGGGAATCGGCACGGTCGGCAGGGCCTGCGAATTCTGCCACTAGATTCAGGTTATTGCCGGACGCGCCGACACCACGAAACCGCATGCCAACAGATACCGGAAGAGATGATTAATGGGCTCGGCTGGATGAAGGTTGTCCACATACACCATTCCATCCGTAACTTCATAGGACCATTCGTTAGCTCCCAGGTCGTGCAACCTTGCTTTCAGCGAAGCCTCCGTCATCGGATACACACTCAATCTTACGTTCTGCGTGAACAGTCTGGCCGTCCCTTCCAGCAGCGCGCCGTCCAGATTGTTGTAGCGGTCCTGCAGCGCATGGACCACCACCGAGAGACCCACGGCAAAGTAGACCTGCGATTTCGTGTAGCGGCTGACGTAGGCGCTCATCCCGTAAAGCTCTTTCACGCGAAAAATCAGCGTGCCGAAGCCGAGTTTCTGCAGGTCCTGTACGTGCCGCACCAGATGTTCCGCCGTCGGAGGGTGGCCGCCCGGGAGCATCGATTGCCCCGGCAAGCAAAACAGTCCCAGGCTTCCCTTGCTCACTTCCAGCTCGGCTTCGGGAAGTTGTGCCAGCGTGGTCTGGATCAATTGCCCGTGGAGCTCGGAGGCGGTTTCGAAAAATCCGGGGGCCAACACCAGAGCCTTCTTATAGAGCAACTCAGTCGGAGGAATCGACGTACCTTCCGCCGAATAAGCGACGGCCTCCGCGTAACCATTCGTCACCAGGGATGCCTGCAAATTGTATTTGTCCCAGGTTTCAAAAGCGGGGCCGCTTAGATTCACCAGGTCGATCTCGATTCGCTGCAGGCTCAAATCCTCGAATAATCCGGCCAGAAATTTCTCCTGAGAATCTAGATAATGCCCCGCCGCATAAATCAGGTTTACCCCAAGAATCCCCACCGCTTCCTGTTGCTGCAGATTGGTGTGATCCTGCAAATTAATGTGCAGCACCACGTCATTCGGCGGGCCGCCCAGCGTGTGCTGGAACCGGAGCCCTACCCAGCCATGGCATTCATTGGTTCCGGCAAAATTGCGCGCGGAAATCGTATCCACGAAAGTGAAAAATCGCGTGGTCGCGCCGCGGCTCGGCTGGAGTTCGGCCAGCAACTGCTTCCACTCGCTTTCCATCATCGCTTGCACGCGCGGCTGCGAGACATATCGCGTTCCACGCCCGTACAAATCGTCGCTCACTTCCTTGTCGTAGGCGGAGATGGTTTTCGCCACTGTTCCCGAAGCGCCGCCAACGGTCAGGAACCATCGCGCCACTTCCTGGCCCGCGCCGATTTCTGCGAATGAGCCGAAAATCGCGGAGTTCAGGTTGATCGTCAGCGCTTTCTGGTGCGTCCCTACCTTCGTGTCGGTCGGCATGTGTGTTCCTCTGGGGCGAAGCCAAATCTTCCCATGCCACGGGTAAATTTGAAAACAGGTCATCCCGGGCCGCGTTTGCTGTAAAACGCATCCGGGAACCGCGTCTGCTTGGATGAATCGGAAGCGCGGGTCGGCCCCGGTAAATCAGTGGCCGAGGAATTTCTCGACCTTGGAAATCTCTGCGTCGGCCAGGTCGAAATATTTCTGGGCGTTGGCTATGTCTTTCACCTTCAGGGCCGCGTCACCCTTGGCCAGGTACATCTGCATGCGTTCTGCAGCCGAGGCGATGTCGCCGCGCAGGTTGTATCCCTCCGCCTGCTGTTGTTGGCGAAGCGTGTCCACGCTGCGGGAAGCGGTGGCGGCGCGGATGTTCAGCCGGTCGGCTTCGTCTTCCATTTTGGCAATTTCCTCGGGCGAGGGGCCCACGGGAACTGGCGGCGCCGTTGCCTGTCCGCCCTCGCGCAGCGGCTTCGGATTTCCGTCTGCCTTCGACTTCGTGCCTGCATGAACGGAAGTTCCGGGCGCGGTCACATTCACGTTTCCATCAGCCGTGGCGTTGACCGAAACCCCCGGGGCCTGCACGGAGACATTTCCTTTGTCGTCCACGTTCACGGAACCGACCGGCGTGGTAACGGATACCGGCCCGTCCGCGCCGCTGTTCGCCCTGGTGCTGGAATCGGTGGCGGATTGCGCGGGCAGGTTCGATTGATTCGGGTCCGCATGCGTTTTCATTCGTCGTGGAATATAAACACCGGCGGCAATCAGCACGCCCGCGCACAATAACGCCCCGATCGCCATCCACAAACCGCGGCTTGAGGAACGCGCCGGTGGCGGCATATTCGCGGCGGGCGAGAGGGCGCCCGCCGCGGCCGCTGGAGCCGGGGCCATGGGCACGGTCGGGATTGCGGAAGGCGTTCGCGGGGCTGCCGGCGGCACGGGCACCCTCACTGCGGCCTGCGTAGTCGCCGGCGGACTAGCCATGCGGCCTTTTGCACCCGCTCCCGGTGCCAGCGTTCCCATCAGCGTATCGTCCGGCGACGACGGCATAGACGGCAGCGCCGATGCCGCAAACGTCGTGCCGGAGATCGGCAGCGGCGACACCGGCACGCTCTTCAGCGCATTGCAAAAAGCGTCCGCGCTTTGGAAGCGGTCCGCGGGCTCCTTGGCCATGGCCATCAGGATAATTTCGTTCAACGCGGGTGGAACGTCCGCGCGCAAACTGATCGGTGAGGCCGGTTGTTGGTTCAGCTGCGCGGTCATCAGCGAATACTGCGAATCGCCCTGAAACGGCAGCTTCCCCGTCAGCAATTCGTACAGCGAAATCCCGAACGAATAAACGTCCGAACGTGCGTCCGCCGCCTCGCCGCGCACCTGCTCCGGCGGCATATAGTTCAGCGAGCCGAGCGTTGTGCCCGTGGAGGTAAGTGAGCCATCCGTGCCGGAACGCGCAATCCCGAAATCCATCAGCTTCACCACGCCCTGCGGAGTCAGCATCATGTTGGCTGGCTTGATGTCGCGGTGAATGATGTTGTGCTTGTGTGCGTAGCTGAGCGCCGAAAGGATCTGCTCCGAATAATTCACGGCTTCGGACGTCGAAATGGGGGCGCGTGCGATGCGGTTCGCCAGCGTCTCGCCTTCCACGAACTCCATGATCATCACCAACTGGTTCTCGTAGGTCAGCGCGGTGCGCAGCGCGGCGATGTTCGGATGATTCAGTGAAGCCAGCAGCCGGATTTCCCGGAGAAACCTGTCCGCAAGACTCTGGTGCGAATTCAGGTCCGGCAAGAGGACCTTCATCGCTTCCACGCGGTCGGAAATGACGTTGCGGACCTTGTAGACCTTCCCCATCCCGCCCAGTCCGAGAATGGAGAGAACTTCGTAGTCGCCTACACTTTGGCCAACGGTGAATTCGGCAGTCATGAAAGCCTCCAGGCGGAACGCCTTAAAGCCAGTCTTAATTGCACTGAGGATACACCAAAGAATGGGCCGAAAATAGAACGAGTCCGGGCATGTGCCGTGCCCGGACTCGCAAAACAGTCGGAGACGATTGGCGCCTCAGGGATTGCTTTTGGCCACGTCGCCGACTTTCGCCGCCCCGCCTCCGCTGAACGTCGCCGTGCACGAGTCGTCGTCCACGTCCGTCACGGTTGCCTGGCCGATCTTGTCGGTCACTGCTTTAATCACTTTGCCTGTGGTTGGATCCTTCACTACGCGAACCTGCCGGCTGATCTCCAGCATGTCGCCGACGTGTACGCCGGCCTTCTTGCCGACGTTCAGGATCAGCGTATTGCCGGTCACATCGGCAACGACGCCGTTGACGGCGTGCTTCACCGCCTCTACCTTCGTGGAGGCTGCGTTCAATTGCTCGGCGGTGCTATCCACTGCGCCGCGCACGGCTTCGCCGAGAATGGTATTGGCGAAATTGCTGCTGCCCATGTCCAGGCCACCGCCTCCGCCCCCACTCCCTCCGCCTCCGGCACCGATCAGCGAGGTGCTGCCGCGAGTGGATTCCCCCTTCCCCGTCACGGCGACCATGATTTCCGCCGTTGAGGTATTGATGATCCTCGCGCTAACCGCCACCACCGCTTTTGATTTGCTGGTTCCCACGCCTCCCAATCCGAATTTCCCCAGGCCGTAGCCGCCGCCGCCCACATTGGTGTGCTGGTCATCGCGGCCGAACTGCGTGATCGAGCCAATTATGATCGCATCCACGCCAAGCACTGCTCCGATTTTCGCGGCCGTGTTGGCATCCGCGCGATCGCTGTTCGCAAAATTCTGTTCCTTCAGGATTTTGTCCAGTGCGTTGCGCTCGATCACCGAATATTGCCCGCCGTTCACAAGTTTTTCCACCAGCATGTCGCTGATGCCCTTACCTACATCCTGGTCCGAACCAAATATCTGCTGGACGGTTGTGCGTACCGTGCCGTAATCGAAATTCATCACCGCCACGCGCTTCTTCGCCCCGGCTGGTGCTGTCGAAGCCGGCGGCGCGGCCGCGGTTTGCGCCCGGGAAGGCAGGGCGAACAAAGCTGCCAGCGCACAGCAGAGTGCCAATCGTGAAATACGTGCGTGCGACATTGTGAGGACTCCTTGGGGAGGAGCGCAAACTGCTGGGCCTGGAAAGGTGCGCGCTCCTGCGAAAATCTGCCCGTATGGTAATGAAGGAAACCGCCCTCCGCAACGAGGAAATGCGCGGTGTTGTACTCGGCGCCATCAGCAAAAGGAAATGCGGGGTGAAGTTCGTTCACCCCGCAGGAAAAGCAGTGCGATCGGCACCCTAGGCGGCGCGATTACGCAGCAACAAGCTTAGTCCAAAAAGCCCAGCCGCTAGCAGCGAAATCGAAGCCGGTTCAGGCGCCGGCAGCGTCGGCGGCGGCGAAAATGTTTCTGTTATAGAAACCAGCGCGGGGCCGGTCGAGATTTCCGAAAATACCCAGCTGAACGGCAGGTTCGGGCCCGAGAATGTGTAGCAGATCGTGTTCGCGATTGCGCAATTGTTATCGGTAATAAAATTGGCGGGATCGATGAAATTCGGAGCTATCCCGTTGTTGAAGGGGTCCCCAAGTGCGGTACAAGGCACGTTAAGGGCTACATCACCCGAAGTGTACATCCCTGGAGGAAGGTCTCCAAGGTTGCCATAGCCGCAGGCAACTACTTGAAAGTCGGTCGCCCCGGGAAGTGCTGTGAACGTAAAGTTGACGTTGGCTCCGGGGACTACCCCAATTTGATAGAGACTGTATGTGGAAGGGTTTGTTGAGTCCCCGAATACCAGCGTGCCCCCGCCTCCCCCCACGCAGAACGGGGTCAAAGGCGATGCGCTGCAATCGTCCCCGTCGCCCGAGGGCCTTACATAACCACGTACGTAACCAGTGGCCAAGGCGGAACTGGCGGAAAACGCGAGCACAAGCATGAATGCAACAGTCATCGACCAAGGCTTGCTCGAGCGCATGGATCACCTCAATTAAAATTGCGAAAAGTAGTAACTGCGAGGGGACTTTCTGGCGTGAGTTTCACAAAATAGATTACCCGAGTCAAGTAGTTTCTTAGTCAATGAAGAGAATATTTTGCGAGGAACTCCTTTTTTGCAAAAGTACGGAAAAACTCTGCACATTTACGTCCCTGGCGTGCTGATTCTCGTCTATTCCCTGCATATACTGTTTAATTCCGATACACCCGCAACCCTTTACGGAAGCCTTCACCCGGCTTCCTTTTGACGCAATCTGCTTCCCCTGTGGCATAATCTGCGCAACTGAGCGTCCCACAATTCAATGGATGAGCCTCCGTTCAAGCCGCCCGAGAACGATCACAGCCAGGACACGTTGGAGACCCGCGCCGGAAGCACACCTCCGGAAATCAGCGCGCCCGATCACAACCGCGGCGCTGTCCCGCACCCGCCAACTCCTCAGTCCTCTTTTAATCCGGGAGAAATTGTTGCCAAGCGGTTCAGGATTCTGCGATTTGTCGCGCAGGGCGGCATGGGCGAAGTTTACGAAGCGCTGGACATTGAACTGAAACAAAAAGTCGCGCTGAAAACGGTGCGCTCGGTATTCCTCGATGATGCAAATGCGCTGGAACGTTTTCGCCAGGAAATTGTGGTGGCCAAACGGGTCACGCATCCCAATGTCTGCCGCACTTATGATTTATTTCGTCACGAAGCGACGAAGGACGGCGAGTCTGACTTGCTTGTGGTCAGCATGGAATTTCTGGCCGGGCAGAACCTTGACCAACTGCTGAAAGAAAAAGGCAAGCTGAACACCGCGGAAGCACTGCCGCTGGTTAAACAGATGGTGGCGGGGCTTGCGGCGGCGCATGACGCCGGTGTGGTCCATCGCGACTTCAAAACCAACAACGTGATGCTGGTGCCATCCGGTTCGGGGTCGGGTTCTCTGCGTGTAGTGGTTAGCGATTTTGGCCTGGCCCATTCACTCGACGCTGGCGAATTTGCGCTGACGCGCACCGGAGAAATGCTTGGCACGCCCGCGTTCATGGCGCCCGAGCAAGTCACCGGAAAGGAGATCACTCCCGCCACGGACATCTACGCGCTTGGCGTCGTGATGTTCGAGATGGTCACCGGCCGCCTGCCGTTTGAAGGGCGCAACTGGCGCGATGTGGCGTTCCAGCGCCTGGAGACACCGCCGCCATCCGCACGATCCGTGCAGGCGGATTTGGATCCAGTCTGGGCCGGCACAATACAGAAGTGCATGCAGATCGCTCCGGCCGACCGGTTCACGGCGGTCACCGAGATCGAACAGGCCCTGGCTGGAGAGATTGAGATCAAAGTTCCTACACGCCGGAGAAAATTAATACGCACTCTCATCGCGACCGGCGCACTGGTCCTTATTGCTCTCGTCGGCCTATTTATCGGCATTCGATTTCCCGGTCTTTTGAGCTGGGGTCAGTCACCATCAGTTACCGTGTTGGGCTTCAAAAATATGTCTGGTGACGCGAACCTTGACACCTGGGGCTACGAGTTTCAGAGCAATCTGGAGACGGTGTTAGAGAGCAAGCAAATCAATTATATGAGTCCTCGATCCATGGACAACTTCTGGAAGCCAGAGTCGCCAAGCCAGATGTCCGTAGAGCCGACCGCTGACTTTTTGAAGAAGCTTCATCAACACGGCTGTCGCTACGCGATATACGGCGATTACACGTCCGCTGGTACACCCGGCAACAGAGAAATCCGGTGGAACGTTCACATTATTGATGCAAAGACGGGGAGGATTCTGGGTGGCATTCCTAAAAGGTTTCAGGAGCTAAACCGCATAGAAGAAAGTTCATTCATGGGGCAAGCCGTACACGAGATGCTCGGCGTGACCCTACCTGCGGACGAGAAACGCGGACTGGATCGCGCCCTGCCCAGGAATCCGGAAGCTTCCAAGGCCTACGCCGCGGGAATGTCTGCTTTAGCAAATTTCGAATATGCGAAAGCGAAGGATTCTTTCCTGGAAGCGGTGCAGGCAGACCCTGACAACGCCGTGTTTCGGAGTGCCTTAGCCCAGGCGTGGTGGGAACTTGGATTCGAGACCAAGGCACGCGACGAAGCGAAAAAAGCCGCCGAACAGGCCAAAGATTTATCGGAAGACATGAGGAATCTCATTGAAGCCCGAAATTTCAGCTACTCGGGGAAATGGGATGAAGCGGCCGCTGATTACCAACTGTTGTGGATCGGCAGCCCGAACAACCCCCAGTATGCGCTCCTTCTTGCGAAAAGCCAGACGTCGGCGGGGCACTACAAGGAGGCCATCGCGACTCTGAAAAAATTAGACACCCAAAAAATCTCCGCATTCGCAAAGGGGGAAAGTGATCTGCAGCTTTCCGAGATTCATCGGAAGTTGGGCAACAACACCGAGCGCCTGCAGGCCGCGACCTCCGCGGTCAGTATTGCCAAGTCGCTTGGAGGTGGGTTTGTTCTAGCCCGCGCGGAAATCGCCCAGTGCCTGGCGATGCTGGATATTGGGAATGTCGAGCAGGCTCCAAAAGTTTGCGAGGATGCTCTCGAACTCAACGAGAAATTGGGCGACGAACTGGGAACCGCGAAAGCGAAGAACGCTGTTGCCATCAATTATTACAATGCAGGGCAATATGAGAAGGCGGAGCCCCTTTATAACGAAGCTCTTAAGATTGCCACTCGCATCGGCGACAAGAGAGACCAGGCTGGCGCCTTATTGAATCTTGGGAATATTCAATATAACCAATCTAACTATGCGCAAGCCAAGCCGCTCTATGAAAAGAGCATCCAAATTTCCAGGGAGCGAACCGGCATAAACGATGATCTCTTACTGGCTGAACAAAATCGCGCCGTCAGCATCGGCGCCTTGGGCGACCTGCTGGAGCAAGCGCGGTTGCTTCGGGGAGTAATCGACGATGCCACGTCCCTTGGGGACAAGACAACTGTTGCTGCGGCTCTCATCAATCTGTGCGACATTCAACTTCAGAGCGGAGAGGTTTCAGAAGCTCGCAAGAGTTGTGATCAGTCCCTGAAATTGATGATTGAGACAAGCGATAAGTCTGGTGAAGCCAGGACGCAACAAGTGTTAGCAAATGTCCTCCTTGCGGTGGGCGATCTGCCAGGCGCGGAAAAATTGTATCAGCAGGCTCTGCAAACTCACCAGCAACTTAATTCCCCGCCGGACGCGGCTTCCCTCCAAGAATCCCTGGCCAGCCTGTACATCGAAAAGGGGGACTTCGCCAACGCTGAAAAATTTGCTCTCCAAGCCCTGGATGGCTTTTTGCAAGAGAAAGACGGGCCCAATGAGGTCGCTGCGCGATGCACACTCGCACAGGCGTACCTTGAAATGCGGCGCATCAAAGATGCCGAGGATCAGATTCTGAAAGCCAGGGAGCGCGTGTATGGGCTGCAGGGCCCGTTTCCTCTCGCAGTGTTCTCCATACAGCAAGCCATTGTTGAGAATACGCCGAAACCGTCGAATGCTGCGATTGCGGAACTCGAAAAGATCGAGACGGAGATGAGAAAAGCAGGATCCTTGCAGCTAGCGTTGGAAGCGAAGCGTGCCCGCGCAGAGGCTCTGTCCGGGTCCGCCCGCAAATCGGAGTTGAAGGCGGTTGCCAAGGAAGCGCAGCAACATGGTTATTTGTTGCTGGCCCGAAAGACCGCGGAATCGCCGGCCACTTAGCTCAGCGGGGCGATTTCGTTTTCAGGACACGGAAGGCCGCCCAGGTTCCTTCGTGCTTGGTTGGCACGTCGCGCGATTCCACTTCTACTTCGCGCCAGACGTGTTTCAGGAATTCGGAGCTCAGGATGATTTCGTTGGCTCCGGCCGCGGAGCAGAAGCGTGAAGCGCGGTTCACCGCATCTCCGACCACCGTGAATTCTAGCCGCTCTTGCGTGCCTACGAATCCGTGCAGCACGTCACCGGAGTGAACGCCGATTCCGATTTCGCAAGTCGGCTGGTTGCGTTCCTTGCGGGCGGCGTTCAGCTTCTGCACCGCTTCCTGCATGGCCAGCGCCGCGTGCAGCGCCTGGCGGTGATGCTCTGGATCGGGATCGGGGCTGCCGAATACCGCCAGGATCGCGTCGCCGATAAATTTGTCGACGGTGCCTTCGCAGCGAAAGATAGCTTCCACCAGGGCCGCGAAGTAGGCGTTCAACATGTCCACCACGTCATCCGGTTCCATCGTCGCGCTCATGCGCGTGAATCCGCGGATATCGGAAAACAGGATGCTCACTTCGGAGCGCTCGCCGCCCAGTGTCAGGCGGCCGCGTCCGGCTCGTTCCAGCAATCGCTGACGCAACTTAGGCGAAAAATGAGTCAGAAGCCGTTGCAGCAGTTGATTCTGGGTTTGCAGGTCGCGGGTCAGCCGCTGCGAATAAATCGAAAGCGCAACATGGTGCGCGATGGCAATGAATAGCCGCAGGTCGTCCGAAGAAAACGCGGTTCCCGCGCGGCGCGTGTCCACGCACAGAACTCCCAGCCGCTCGTTCTGCCACGAAAGCGGCGCATACATCGCGCAGGTGGTTTGCATCCCGATCAGGCTGCGGGCGCCGATGTCGTTCTCCGCCGCCGCGGCCGGATTCCAGACCACCGCGGAGTTCTGCTGCAGTACGTGCTCTGCAAGTTCCATGCTCGCCGAGGGCTCTCCCGCGGGCACGTGCGCCTGCAACAGCAGGCAATTCGAACCGCGATCCCGCAGCAACATCACCGCGTGACTCGCGACAGGGAAAAATTTCAGCAGGGAACTGACTGCGCAATCCAGCATCGCCTGATAATTCGCCTGCGATGCCATCTGCAAAGGCAAATCGTAAAACAGAGCTTCGCGCGGCGTGGTTTTCAGATGTTCCAGCGGCTCTGCTACCGAAGTGCGGGTGGCGTCCAGCCGCAGGGTTACGCCTGAAACTGGCGGCGGCGCCATCAGCGTTTGCAGCTTGTGAAGCGGCCCGCTGAAATGCGCGGGAATCACCGGATCTTTTTCGTCCATCGCCGCCAACAGGCATCCCAGAAGGTCGAACAGGGTTGTTAGCGCGTGCCCCAACGTTGCTCCGCGTTGCTCTGCCTGATCGAAAACCGAGCGGGTCGCGTCGGAGCGTTTCGCCACGTGATTCGGGGGCAGCGCGAGAGAAATCTTTGGCAAGCGCGCGCGAACTTCACGCCGCAGATGGACTGCATCCAGCGCCGCCATTGCCGCCGCGGAACTCACTTCATTCCATTCTTGCCGCACGATTCCCAGCCGGTCAGGAGAAACGGCGTAGCGGTCCCACGACTCTTCGCGAATCACGCGATCCACGCCGAAAATGCCCAGCAGGAGATGAGGCGGCTCAATCTGCGGGCTTCCCGCATGCACCGCTTCTTCGGCTGCCAGACGCCAGGCAAGTTTTACGGTTTCCGAAATCGGCGGCAAAGACTGCTGGGCCATGAATACTCCCGGTTTTTCATTTCGCACCAAGTATAGGTGGGAATTCCCAATTTGCCGCGAGCATAGCAGAGGAAGCGTGCCCAATCCACGCCCTCAACACCGCAAACTATTTTGGACGGGCGGCAACCGCGCCACTTTCTGGAATTATTTATCGTGCCGGTGCTGCTTGTGCCGCCGCTTTCGACTGGCTTAGCAGCCGATCCAGCCCCGCGCGGTCAAGATACACGCCTTCGCGAATGACGGCGGAAATTTTCGTTGTGTTCGAGATTTTCTCCAGTGGATTATCGTCCAGAAGCACCAGGTCGGCGTGTGCCCCGTTCGCAATCACACCAAATTCTCCCTTGCGCCCGAGAAATTTCGCCGCGTCGCTTGTGGCCGCCTGCAAGGCCTCCAGCGGTGTGAGCCCTTGTTGATTCAGCAGCGCCAGTTCCTGGTGTAATGCAAAACCCGGAAACACAAACCGGTCCAGCGAATCGCTCCCGGCCAGCAGAGAGACTCCGGCCTTGTGCATTTCAGTCGTCAATCTCGAATCGTTCGCGTATTGATTGGCCCACCACTTTTGGTCTTCTTCCGAGACTCGGTTTTTAGGATCGCGTGGGTCCCATTCCTTTCGCAGGGATGCGGGAACGAACTCCAGACGTGGATCGCTGGCTTGTTCTTCTGGCGTGATTGACTGCGGCGTTTGCGCTGCGATTGACGCCAACGTTGGTGTCACCCAAGTGTCGTTTTTCTTAAATGTCGTCCAAAGCGCGACGGCCTTATCGGGTGAATAAGTGTTTACTGCTTCCGCCAGGATTCGCCCCGTTGCCGCCTCGTCATGATTTTTGCGCGCTTCAGGCAGCGCCGCCCGTAACTCTTTTTCCTTCGCGGAGCAATCCAGCGCCAGATTGCTGTACACGATGTGCTCGATGCTGCGCATCCCTGACGCGGAAGCTTCCGACGCGGTCACCGCCAGCGGCACGTGTCCGACGAACGGGATTTTTTCCTTGTTCGCTTCTTCTGCGATTGCGAAGAAAACTTCGCGCGAAGGCACGCTGATAATTTTGATGAAATCCGCTCCCTGCTGCTTCAGCTCGCGAACTGCCACTCGCGCTTCCTCGGCGTTTTTGATCGGGGTCTGTTCCGAGGTTCTCTTACCGCCCGATACCAGCATCGGCCCTCCGGCTACGATGTGCGGACCGATCAGCTTTCCGCTCTCAATTTCGCGGCGCCATGCTTGCAGCACGCTTAAGTCTCCGCCCATGTCTCGGACGCCGGTGACGCCCATCGCTGTCAGCAGCGGCAGCACCACTTCCTTGCTCCATTTGGGATCCGCGCTGATCCCCGCGATGTGCACGTGCATATCCCACAATCCGGGAATCAGGTATTTGCCGCGGGCGTCGATAAGTTGCGTCCCAGCCTCGGGCTGGTAGGCGGCCGCTGACACGATCTTTACGATCCTCGCGCCGGCAATTACCACTGTCTGGTCGGCTTTGATTTCACCGCTGGTGGTATCAACCACCGCGACGTGGGCGATCGCCAGTTTCTTCGTTTCCGCGGCTCCGGTCGCCATCAAACATCCCGCCAAAAGTGAAGCCATTACGAGCGATGCACGCCGCAACAATTTCATTTCCCCTCCGTCCGAGCCTCTGCCCAGTCCAAACCGGGCACGCAAGCATAGACGCTTCAAATCCCCATTTCTCGAAGAAAACTCACAATCCACTCCATTTTGCTTCGTTGACAAACGTGCCCTCACCCCCTAGACTTAGATTTTGTCTTTACAGGGAAAGGTGTGACTGTTGCGATGAGGACGTACGTAGCCAAGGGAGAAGAAGCTGAAGCCCTGAAAGTGGGCGCTCAGTGGTTTGTTGTGGACGCGAAAAATCAGGTGCTTGGGCGCCTGGCCACCAAGGTGGCGCGCTTGTTGATCGGCAAAGACAAACCCAGCTTTACGCCGTATCTCGATTCGGGTGACCACGTTGTGGTGATCAACGCCGACCAGATTAAGATGACCGGCAACAAGGTGGAGCAGAAGATGTACTACTCGCACAGCGGCTATCCCGGTGGACTGAAAGAAGTTCCGGCGAAGCGGGTTCGCCAGACCAAGCCGGAATGGGTGGTTCGCGAAGCGATTGTTGGCATGTTGCCGAAGAACAAGCTGCGAGCGCGGCGCGCGAAGAAATTGCGCGTGTATCGCGATGCGGCGGGTTTGGCGCGGCACGCCGGACAGAAGCCCCAGGCAGTCGCGGTTTAAGGTTTGAGGTGGCACGGGCTTTGCCTGTGTTGCCCTGGTTAGGCATGGCGCGAAGTTCACAGGCTAAAGCCTGTGCTACTTGGTTCCGCACGTGGGTGTTCCTTTCTAAGTTTTGCCTTAGCAGGGATCCAGCCGAGCGTGAATTTCGATGAGACGAGGGGGATTCGTCTCGTCAAAAGTTTTTGAGGAGGAGCATTGAGTACTGTTGATTCGCCCGCCGCGGGCAGCAAGACATGGTTTTACGGCACGGGACGCCGCAAGGAATCCATCGCGCGCGTTTTTATCCGGCCGGGTTCGGGAAAGTTCACGGTCAATGGCCGTACAGCCGAGCAATATTTTCCGAATCACGCGTGGATGCATGACGCCACGGAGCCGCTGAAGTTCACGAGCCTTGCCGAGCAGGTGGATGTTGTGGCCACGGCCAAGGGCGGCGGAGTGGGCGGGCAGTCGGGAGCGGTGCGCATGGGACTCTCCCGCGCGATCAGCCGCTTTAACCCCGAACTTCGCCCGGCTCTTCGCAAGAACGGATTTTTGACGCGCGACTCCCGTATGAAGGAACGCAAGAAGTACGGGCAAAAGGGAGCACGCAAGCGCTTCCAGTTCACGAAGCGTTAAAGAATTGGGCGGGGAACTCCCCGCTCTAACGAGCTCTGGCGTGCCGGTGAGAACCGTGGACGCCAAGATCACGGCCGGCAAGCTGCCGGCAAGAGGCTGCTGCGTATCTCCTCTTCAAGTAGCGCTGGCCTGCCGCAGGCAGGCCGGCGTTTCTTAGAGCAGAACGAAAAGCATCCATCTAACAAGGAGGGAAAGTGGCAGTAGAAATCACCATGAAGGAGCTGCTGGAGGCCGGTGTTCATTTCGGTCACCAGACGCGCCGTTGGAACCCCAAGATGAAGGAATATATCTTCGGGGAACGCAATGGCATTCACATCATCGACTTGCAGAAAACCCTGAAGATGTTCCGCGAAGCCAGCCGGTTCGTCGCCGACATCTCCGGGCAGGGGCGCACTGTTTTGTTTGTCGGTACCAAACGTCAGGCTCAGGAAGCGGTCGCCGAAGAGGCGAAGCGCTGCGGTGCGTTTTTCGTCAATCATCGCTGGCTGGGCGGCACGCTGACCAATTGGTCCACCCTCCAGAAATCCATCAAGCGCTTGAAACTTTTGAAGGCCATGACCGAAGACGGCCGCATGCTGGAGCTCTCCAAGAAAGAGCGCGCGCGTCTCGACCGCGAGATGAAGCACCTGTTTCAAAACCTTGAAGGCATCGAGAACATGACGCAGTTGCCGGACACCATGTTCGTCATCGACTCCAATGCCGAAGAGATCGCCGTGAAGGAAGCTCGTCGCATGGGCATCCCAGTGGTCTCCGTCGTGGACACCAACTGCGATCCCGACATGGTCGACTGGATCATTCCCGGCAATGATGACGCCCTGCGCGCCATCCGCCTGTTCACCACCAAGATTGCCGACTCCGTTGCCGAAGGCCGCGCGCAGTATGAGCAGTCCCAGGTTGCCGACCAGAAGGCCGCCGCCGATCAGGCCGCGCTTGAAGCCGGACCGGATTACGTCGACACCAGCGCCTACGAGCAGTACGAGAAGCAGGAAGGCGACTTCGTCGAAGGTACCGAAGCCTTCATCGAAGCGGCCGAAACCACCGTTCCTCCCGACGAGGAACCCCGCTAACAACGGCGCAAGGCTCAATCATTCTGTTGGCCCGGTGCTGAAAGTGAAATCCACACCGGGCCATTTTTGTAAAATTTTGTAATAGCGAATTGCAGAAAGAGAAAAGGATGAGTACTTCAAAACCAGTTATGGAAATCCCAGCCAAGCTCGTCAAGGAACTGAGAGAACTCACGAACGCTGGTTTCAGTGATTGCCGCGCCGCGCTAGTTGAAACCGCCGGCGACGTGCAGAAGGCTATTGACGTCCTTCGCAAGAAGGGCCAGGCCGCCGCGGCCAAGAAGGCCACGCGCGAAGCCACCGAGGGCCTGATCGGCCACTACATTCATGCCGGCGGAAAAATCGGCGTGATCGTCGAGATCAATTGCGAAAGCGATTTCGTGGCCCGCACCGATGCTTTCAAGCAGCTCTGCCATGACGTGGCCATGCACATCGCCGCTGTCGACCCGCGCTATGTTCGCCGGGAAGATGTGACGCCCGAGATGCTGGAGCGCGAGCGCGAAATTTACGCCGCGCAGGCGCGCGCCACCGGCAAGCCGGACGCCGTCATCCAGAAGATCGTCACCGGCAAGATGGAGAAGTTCTACGAGGAGAGTTGCCTCTATGAACAGCACTTCATCAAGGACGAGACGATGACCATCGGCGAGAAAATTACCCAGGCCATCGCCAAGCTCGGCGAGAACATCGCCATCCGCCGCTTCGCCCGCTTCAAGGTTGGCGAAGTCCCCAACCAGCAAGCCGCGTCTGCTCCGGACCAGGCTTAAGCTCTGATTCACTAACGAAAACCGCGCGACAATACGTTGCCGCGCAGAACGCCCCGGCCTCCGGGGCGTTCTGCTTTCTATTGAGTGTTGCTTGCCCAGAGTCTTTCCGACGGGAAGCATAGCTTCCGCTTCTACGGCTTCCACCCAACCACCCAAGTTATCCGGAAACTCTCGATGTTTGTTACAATCGGCAGGGTTCAGTTTCAGCAAACGGAGACACATGGCATCGCAATCGAAAGCGGTGAAGAAAAACGGAAAAAAGCGCCCGGCGTACCACCGGATTCTGCTGAAACTTTCCGGCGAATCCTTTCAAGGCCAGCAGGGATTTGGCATTGAGGGCCAGACGATTTACGGGATTGCCAAAGAGCTGCGCGACGTCCATAAACTCGGCACGCAAATCGCCATAATGGTTGGCGGCGGAAATATTTTTCGCGGCGCACGGCAAAAAGGGTTTGAGATCGACCGCGCCACCGGCGACTACATGGGCATGCTCGCCACCGTCCTGAACGCCCTGGCGCTGCAGGATGCACTGGAAAAACTTGGCGTGCACACCCGGGTACAGAGCGCCATCGAAATGCACCAGGTGTGCGAACCCTTCATCCGCCGCCGCGCTGTCCGCCATATCGAGAAGGGCCGCATCGTGATCTTCGCCGCGGGAACCGGGAATCCCTATTTTTCCACGGACACGGCCGCCGCACTGCGCGCCATGGAAATCAAGGCCGACGTGATCCTGAAAGCTACTCGTGTGGACGGCGTCTACGATGCCGATCCCGAAAAAGTGACCGGGGCAAAGTTTTTCGCGGAAATCACCTACCGCGAAGTCCTGCACCAGAATCTGAAGGTTATGGACTCCACCGCGATTTCACTCTGCATGGACAACGGCATGCCCATCGTGGTCTTTAATATGAATCAGCCCGGCAATATCCGCCGCGCCGTTCTTGGTGAGCGCGTCGGCTCAACGGTCACCCCGGCTTAATTTGAGTTCTGTAACAAGTCTTCGTACGGATGGACTCGTCATGCTGACTTGGGCGAGTTCCTGCAACACGAAACACTACATCAGGCAGAGGATGGAACGATGACCAATCTGGATAGCACAAAAGCCGCCATCGCCGCGGCGAAAACCCGCATGGAAAAAGCCGTCGACGATTTTCGCAAGGAACTCACCAGCGTCCGCACCGGCCGCGCCAACGCGGCGATTCTGGATAATGTCCGCGTGGATTATCACGGTACGCCGATGCCCGTGAACCAGCTCGGCAACCTGACCATCCCCGACGCCTCGATGCTGATGATTACGCCGTGGGACCCCAGCGTCGTGCCGCTGATCGACAAAGCCATTCGCAGTTCCGACCTCGGCCTGAATCCCACGACCGACGGCAAAGTTGTGCGCATCCCGATTCCCGCGCCCACAGGCGAACGCCGCAAGGAACTCGTCAAGCAGATCCACAAGGCGCTCGAAAATCACCGCACCGCCGTCCGCAACATCCGCCGCGACATCAAGGAAGCCATCGACAAACTGGAAAAGGAAAAGAAGATCAGCCAGGACGACCAGAAGCGTTCCTTGGACGAACTCGAAAAACTCTCTCACGCCGAAACCAAGAAAATTGAAGACCTTTCCGCCACCAAAGAGCGCGAAGTTATGGAGTTGTAGCGGCCGGCGTGGACGGTGGCAACAACACAATCGCCTGCGCTTGATCGTTCTGCACCGCGCGCAAAAACGCGTTGTAATCGCCGGCGCGCTCTGTAGGAATCTCCCGCTTCAGGAAATTAATGTGCCGTGAAACAGTCACGGTATTGAGATGCGCATCGTATTTTGAGGCAAAGGTCGCATATTCGCGCGCCACTGAAGTCGCCGCGGGGGTTTGTACGGTCGTTCCCTCCGGAAGCTTCAGCGTCAATGTCGTCTGCACGTCCAGCGGCGTCCCCAATTCAATCTTCTGGGCCCTCTTCCCAGGCGCATCCGGCAGCGCAATCTGCGGCAGGATCGCCGGTATCCGCACCGGCTTCTTCGACCAATCCACAAACTTCGGCTGGGTAATCTCATACTCAACGGTGAACGGCTCCTTCGTAGCCATCGGGTCCGAAGCCGTCACATTCGTAATCGCCCCGCGAAACCCATCTGACAACGCCAGCAATCCCGCCACCTCCTTCCACTGCTCCTTCGGCGTCTGGTGAAACGCCAACCGCAGCACCAACTCGTTTTCCCCACGCGTTATATATTTCAACTTCGCCGAAAGCACGCCTTCCGGGCTTATTCCCGCTTCTACCTTCACACTCTGGAAAGCCGCAAATTGCGGCGATTTCGGCGCGACCAGCCACACGCCTTGACTGGAATCTGCTGGAAACTTTGGGCCCGCGAACGGTAGGTTGTTGGCTCGATTCAACAGAAATACGAACTCTTCCTTGACAGGGGCGATTAAACCCAGGGGCGCAACCTGTAAGCTGGGGTCCATAAGCCACCTGAGGTCGGGCCCTCCTCCGAATGCAATGAGATGCTTGAACACTGATGGTCTGGGAACCTCGGAGGCAGTAACATCGGAAAACCCGGTGAGCTCGCCCCCAACTCCCAAACGCGCGCCTCTAGCGAGAGCGCTCAGCAGTACGAATTTGTCTTCTTGGGTGGCATAACCAGAGGCAAGTATTTCGTTGCTGGTTCGAACGGAGAATCCGGTAGCGCCCAAAGGCAGGTCAACAGTCGCTATTTTTGTAGATACGAAATCATAAATTGCCCGCATTTTCTCTGAATCGATTGTGGCGGAACCGATAATCGCCGCACTTTTTTTCTGGATGTTCGCTGATAGCGTCGGCAAGGAGGCAAGTTCCCGATACAATTCCTCTCGCGATTTGCGGGGATCGAGAATTGTCGAGTCGAGTGTCAGCGCGTCCGCCAGCTTTGCGGACAGGGTTCTCCAGTGGAGAAATGTCGAGATGGCGACATCGGGTTTTGCTGGTTTCCCGGAATCGGTATCCGAGGGGGAATTGTCGGCTGGGAATTTTCTCTCCCAGAGGTAATCTGATCGGACAGACTTCTCATCTTTCTTATGATCGAATTTGCTGGCTGGGGTAGCGGGATTTATCTGGATAGCCAGGGGTGAATCAGGCAAATCAATTTCGTACCGCTCTTCCAGCACTTGCCCAGATCGATCGAACGTATGCTCCAGCCAAAAATCCGGCGCCAGCGGATGTTTCGTCGTTGTGGTAATCACCCGATACTCAATCGTGTCGCCGGCCTGCAGTCCGAGAAGGCGCACCGACTTTACCCGCACGTCGTGATAAGCGGGAAACTCCTGTACCGCCGGATTCGGGGCGTCCGTAATCGCGCTTGGTAAAATCTCGCTGGTGCCGCCGTTCGCGTGGCTGATTTTCACTAGCGGAATCTCCACCTGTTGAAACGCGCGATTGTAATCGAAGCCCAGCCGCGAAAATTGCCGCGCGCCCGCCAGATCGTTGATCTTGACGATGGTGTGCACTTCCTTCCGCGAATCCCCGTTCGCTTCAAACCGGATGTGCGTTTCCAGCAGCTGAATCTGAAATGGAAGCGCTGGCTTTTCCTCGGTCTTGGCCGCTGCCGTTTTTTCGCTCGGCAGCGACGCATCTGCTGGCTTCGCTGCAGGCTCTTGCGCCAAAACGGCAGCACACAGCAGGATGCACATGAAAGAAAATCTGGATAGAAGTTGAACCAGGGAACTCACGTTGAAAGTTTAAGAGCGTCCTACACAAGCGTAAAGCAGCGTCTCTCCCGACGTTTCGAGCCAAGCACGGGCAAAAAGTCGCAGGACTCCGCGCGTTCTCCCAGCGAACTGGTACCAATTTTGACAAAGCCGACGAGTTCCTGGGCACGTCTAAGAGCATGTTAGAGTGGACGATTGCGCCGTAAACGAAAATCACTGGAGAGCGCACGAATGAAAAATCGATTGCTGGTTCTGGCTGCGATACTGGTCGCGGCGAATTGCACCTTGGCCAAGGAGGTTTCCGCTCCCAAAAGTGCGGAGGCGGACACTACAAAGCCTGGCCTCGTCAAAATTGCCGGCAACGCCACGATGGACTCCCCCGCCTTCCAGTTCCTCACGGAACTCAGCGACGAAGTCGGCCCCCGTGTCACCGGCAGTCCCGGAGCCCAAAAGGCCGTCGACTGGAGCGTCGCCAAAATGAAGTCCATTGGCCTCCAAAACGTACACACCGAAAAATGGAATTTGTGGAAAGGCTGGACGCGCGGCACTGCCGAGGCCACCATGCTCGCGCCGCTCCATCGCCCGCTGGCCATCTCGGCCATGGGCTGGACCGGTTCTACCCCAGCCGGCGGCATCGATGCCGACATTGCGACCGCCAATCTATTCGACCTCGAAGCCGAAACAAAAAACGCCTCCAAATTCCGCGGGAAAATCGTCTACGTGGTTGCACAAGGGAAGCCCAAGGAAAATTTCTGGACGGTGTTTGGCAACTACGCCAGTTTTCTTCGCCAACTGCATTCGGCGGGAGCCGTCGCCGTCATTGGCGGGGATTTCGGCTTCAAGCCAGAAGGAATGCACCTGACGCATACCGGCATCCTCGGCTTCAATGTCGATGAGGAAATTCCCGTCGTTTCCACGACCAGGGAAGATGGAGGCCAGATCGAGCGTTTTCTCGGGGAAGGCAAGAACGTTCGCCTCCACGTAAACATTCAGAACAAATTCACCAACGGCCCGGTCGAAAGCTCCAATGTCGTCGGCGAACTTGTCGGCCGCGAACATCCCGAGCAAGTCGTCGTCGTTGGCGGCCACCTCGACTCCTGGGATCTCAGCGAAGGCACCACCGATAACGGGGTCGGCGTCGCCGCGGCTCTAGCCGCCGCTGATGCAATTGTGAAGAGTGGCGTTCGTCCGCGCCGCACCATGCGCTTTGTCCTGTGGACCGGTGAAGAGCAGGGCTTTGGCGGCTCACTGGCCTACATGAAGCAGCACGCCTCCGAAATCAAGGACCACGTCGCCGCCGTCGTTATCGACAACGGCCAAGGTGCGGTCAGGGAATTTCAACTCGGTGGCCGCGACGATCTCATCTCATCCTTCGACCCCTTCGCTGATTCCCTCGAAAACATTCGCGAAATCAAAGTCACCGCTGAGATGGAACTCGAATCCGACACCGCTCCGTTCATCCTCGCCGGTTTGCCGGGCATCAATCTTGCGCAGGATCCCGCGGAATATAAATTTACGCACCACTCCGAAGCCGACGCGCTCGAAGCCGTAAAGCCCGACGTCCTGACGCAAGATGCCACGATCATGGCACTTACAGCCTACTGGATCGCCGACCGCCTCGAGCGTTTTGCCTCCCCCTGGCCTAGAGAGAGGACCGCCCGAATGCTCCGAGAGACCGGGCAGTTTGAGAAGCTCAATGCCTTCGGCCTGTGGACCTTCGGAAACCTGGGCCAGAATACGCAATAGATAGATAAGTTGCTTATTTACAATGACCTAATGAACTACGGCGGGGTATTACCTTTGCTGAGCCAGCGTGCATCCAACGCGTTGGCAAACTGGACTTTGGGCAGTACTGGGCCTCCGCGAGGCAAGCTCTGTGCCATTCGTCGCTTTTCCACAATTTTTTCCACTGCGTTGTGGCTAAAGAGGTTTGACAGAAGGTTCATGCTTCTCTATACTTTATGTTTGTTCAGGGGTATTTTCCCCGAGCAGTAACAGCCATCCATTCAGGGTAAGTGGGGGATGGTTGGTTTGATGGGAATTCTTCGGTCCCGGAACAAGAACGATGGAATGGGACAGAAGAGCGGCCGGAATGGGGCGCCAGCCCCGAAAAGCCGAGTGAGCCTCTCCGATTCGAAACCAGGAGCGTAGTTCTCCCTCTTGGAGTGCGTGCGGAGTTTCTTGCTGGTCTCTCCGGATTCGCAGTACACCTTTGAGCCTGTTTGTGTGCTCTCGCGTTTCTGTGTGCGCGCGTAGCGAGAGTGAGTGCAATTTGTCTGTGCGCGCGTAATGTTGTTAGTTGTAAGTTTTAATTAATAAGCAAAGCGGTCGAATTTAAAACTTATAACTAAGAACTTAAGTACTTCTGAAAAGAGGAACGACTGTGCCGACGTTTTCGCAACTTGTCCGGATGGGAAGAGAAGGAATCACCACGAAGACGAAGTCGCCTGCGCTGATGGGCTGCCCGGAAAAGCGCGGTGTGTGTATTCGCGTTTACACGCAGACGCCGAAGAAGCCGAACTCCGCGTTGCGCAAGGTGGCTCGCGTCCGCCTGACCAATGCAATCGAAGTCACCACGTACATCCCGGGTGTCGGCCACAACCTGCAAGAGCACTCGATCGTGTTGGTGCGCGGCGGCCGTGTGAAGGATCTACCGGGGGTTCGCTATCACATTGTGCGCGGCACGCTCGACGCCGCTGGCGTGGAAAACCGCAAGCAGGGCCGCTCGAAGTATGGTGCGAAGCGCCCCAAGTCTGGCGCTGCGGCCAAGTAAGTTTTTGTAGTGGCCGACCTTCAGGTCGGTTCTTTTGAGATTTTGTAGCGGCCGCTTCCGAGGCGGGCGCAGTTGAGAGCGCAAGAGATTTCGAAGGAGCATGAAACGAAATGCCTCGTAAAGGAATAATCAGCCGGCGGGCTCAAGCGTTGGATCCGGTCTACGGAAGCGACATCGTTGAGAAGTTTATCTGCTCGATGATGTGGGAAGGCAAGAAGAGCACCGCGCAGCGCGTGTTCTACGGCGCGATGGACCAGATCGCCAAGAAGACGAACGACGACGCACTCAAGATTTTCAAGAAGGCCATCGAGAACCTGAAGCCGCTCGTCGAAGTGAAGACCCGGCGCGTCGGCGGAGCCAACTACCAGGTGCCCGTGGAAGTGAATCCGTTCCGCCGACAATCGTTGGCGATTCGCTGGCTGCTGCAATATTCGCGCGAGCGCGCCGGAAAGACCATGGTGGAAAAGCTCGCCGATGAACTGATCGACGCGGCGAATTCCCGCGGCGGCGCAATCAAGAAGAAGGAAGACGTGCACCGCATGGCCGAAGCCAACAAAGCTTTCGCCCACTATCGCTGGTAATTCGAATTTCAGAAAGATTTGGTGGTTGCCGTGAGTGAAGCTGTCGCAACAAAAACCGGGGAGAAAAAGGCCGTTCAAGGGACTATGAGCCGCGTATTTAAACTCGAAGACACCCGCAATATCGGGATTATGGCGCACATCGACGCCGGAAAAACCACGTCGACCGAGCGCATCCTGTTCTACACCGGTGTCACCTACAAAATCGGGTCGGTGGATGAAGGAACGGCCACTATGGACTGGATGGAGCAGGAGCGCGAGCGCGGCATCACCATCACCAGCGCCGCCACCACCGCCAGCTGGACCCGCTACGACAAGAAATACCGCGTCAACATCATTGATACGCCGGGCCACGTGGATTTCACCGTGGAAGTCGAACGCTCGTTGCGCGTTCTTGACGGCGCGGTCTGCGTGTTTGACTCCGTTGCCGGCGTGCAGCCGCAATCGGAAACCGTTTGGCGCCAAGCCGACAAGTACCGCGTTCCCCGCATCTGCTTTGTCAACAAGATGGACCGCATGGGCGCGGACTTCGATCATGTCATCCGCACCATTCGCCAGCGTCTCGGCGCGCATCCCGTGCCCCTGCAATTCCCCCTGGGCCGCGAAGACAATTTCATCGGCATCATCGATTTCCTCGAACAAAAAGTAATCGTATGGCTCGAAGAAACACTCGGCGCCAAATTCGAAATTTTCGAAGTCGAAAAACTCTGGGATAAGGCTTTCGTTGACTCGCGGCCCGACGTTGCCGCTGCCCTCAAAGGTTCCGCCATCGACAAGGTGTTCTACGACGAGCATCGCGGCAAAATGGTGGAGTACATCGCCGAGCATGACGACGCCGTCCTGGACAAGTACCTGACCGAAGGAACGTTGAGCGTTGAGGAAATGCGCCAGTCGGTGCGCAAGTCCACTCTCGCGCTGAAGATCGTGCCGGTTCTGGCGGGCTCCGCTTTCAAGAACAAGGGCATCCAGCCACTGCTCGATGCGGTCATCGATTATCTGCCGTCTCCAATCGATGTTCCTCCCGTCGAAGGCATCAATCCCGAGGACGACGAACCCATTCTCCGCCGCGCCGCCGACGATCAACCTTTTGCCGCACTGGCCTTCAAAATCATGTCCGACCCGTTCGTCGGCCACGTCACCTACATCCGCGTCTACTCCGGCGTTCTGAAGTCCGGCAGCTACGTGATGAATGCCGCCAAAGGTACCCGCGAACGCATCAGCCGCCTCTTGCAGATGCATGCCAACAAGCGGGAAGAGATTGACGAAATCTACGCCGGCGATATCTGTGCCTGTGTCGGATTGAAGAGCGTCAACACCGGCGATACACTCTGCGACGAAAACAAGCAGATCATTCTCGAATCCATCGACTTCCCGACTCCGGTTATTTCCGTCGCCATCGAACCAAAAACCAAAGCCGACCAAGACAAGCTTGGCGTCGCCCTGCAGCGTCTTGCACAGGAAGATCCCACATTCCGTGTTTCCACCGAGCCCGATACCGGCCAGACCCTGATTTCCGGCATGGGTGAACTGCACCTTGAAATCATCGTCGACCGCATGCTGCGCGAATACAACGTGCAAGCCAATGTCGGCCGGCCGCAGGTCGCCTATCGCGAAACGATTCGCAAGAAGGCGCTTGCCGAAGGCCGCTACATCAAGCAGACCGGCGGTAAGGGCCAATACGGTCACTGCAAAATCGAACTGCACCCGATGCCCAGCTCCAGCCATGAAAATATGAAGGAGCTGTCGACCGACGACATCGACGAACTCGCGAAGTCCATCACCGGGGGCACGCCCGGCAAGTGGAAGTTCGACAAGGAACACCGCTTCCTGTTCATTGACAAAATCATCGGCGGCTCGATTCCCCGCGAATTCATTCCTCCCATCGAAGCCGGCATCCGCGAAGCGCTCGACAACGGCATTCTCGCAGGCTTCACGATGGTGGATGTTGCCGTGGTGCTCGTCGACGGCAGCTATCACGACGTCGACTCCAACGAAATGGCCTTTAAAATCGCGGGCTCCATGGCTTTCAAGGAAGCCTGCGCGCGCGCGAAAGCGGTCCTTCTCGAACCCATCATGAAGGTGGAAGTCGTGGTTCCCGAGGAATACATGCCGCCCGTTTTCGGGGACTTGAATGCGCGGCGTTCGGCCATCCAGGGCACCGAGAGTCGTGCCGGCAGCAACGTCATCCGCGTCGAGGTTCCCCTCGCGCAGATGTTCGGCTATGCCACGGATCTTCGCAGCCGCACGCAGGGCCGCGCCACGTTCACCATGCACTTTTCGCACTACGCGGAATTGCCGGCGGCGCTTGCGGAAGAGGTCATCAAGAAGCACCGCGGAGAGAAGTAAACGAATTTAGTTTCAGAACGATTTCGATTCTTGAGGAGCAGAGGAAGCAATGGCGAAAGAGAAATTTGAGCGCACCAAGCCGCACGTGAACATCGGAACGATCGGGCACATCGATCATGGCAAGACGACGTTGACGGCGGCAATTACCAAGGTGCTGTCGAAGCACAACCCGAAAG
>Ga0210402_10000790_pt1 | contig 34358 bp, 34 predicted proteins | sample IncBWC7MmetaG_FD_161055 | JGI IMG/M metagenome (GOLD analysis project Ga0210402, IMG submission 161055) | Forest soil microbial communities from Barre Woods Harvard Forest LTER site, Petersham, Massachusetts, United States - Inc-BW-C-7-M | ecosystem: Environmental > Terrestrial > Soil >...
GACGGCCGGGCTTTCGCCAACGATTCCGCTTTCGCCGGCGGCGATGCGTTCGAGCAGCAGCGCGTTGACGGACTGGAGGCGCTCCACTTCGCGCGCCGTCTCCAACGCCGCGGCAGCCAGGGTGCCGATGGCGCTCAGAGTCTCGCGGTGATGTTCGAAGTTGGCGGCCTCTTCCGGGCCGAACCACGCGGCCAGCGCGCCCGAAACGGCGCCGCGAACGTAGAGGGCCAGCGCCACGGTGAGGCGATCGGGCAAGATGACGGCGCCTTCGCGGCAGAGGCGGTCGGCGACGTCTCCGGCCGGCAGCGGGCCGTTATGGAAAAAGCCCAGGCCATCGTGTTCGCGGGCGGCAGTGCGCAACTCGGCGGCGTCGTGTCCCAGCAGGATGGCGCCGCCGGCCAACGGCACCAGATCGCCGATGAGGCGCAGGATCTGCTTTTCGAGCGCCGCCCGGTGGGTGCCGCTCTGGGACAGGGCGAAGGCGCGAAACAGGAAAAGCAGCGCGCAGGCGCGGAGCAGGGCGTGGTGCTGGGAGTTGTCGGAGATCTCGGCGGCGCCTTCGCGATACATCAGGACGGTTTCACCAATGCCGATCTGGTCGCCGGGCTCCAAGCAGTGATCGGTGACGCGCATGCCGTTGACGTAGGTTCCGGCGCCGGAACGGCGATCGGCGATGTGGTAGCGGCCATCGCGTTGGCGTACGGCGGCGTGTTCCCAGGCGACGTCGGAATCGGCCAGGCGGATGGTGCAGGAATCAGCGCGGCCGATGCGCAGTTCGGCAGGGCTCAGGGGATACCGGGCGCCCAAAAGCTCTCCACTTACGACGATGAATTCCGCATCCATTTTTGCCGTGCCTCACAGCGGACGGCGCTGCCAGTGTATCGTAGCACGGGCCTTCTGGCCTGTGTTTCTTGCGAGGTACGGGCGGAGGCAATGAACCGCCTGGTTCGGGCGCGTGAACCGAACGGTTCGAAAAAGGGTGCATTTGCGGTGCGCCGCATTTCGGGTTACCGCATTTTCAAACATTTACAGATAGCGGCGGTCGGTTGAATCGTTTGGTGGGAGGAGTGCATTATCCGGATGCGTAGTCGGGAACGCAGCAGCGAACCCGAACGGAGGATAAGACGATGAAAAACTTGACGACGAAAATGATGATCGCGGCTGCGGCACTAGTGGTTGCGGCCGGCGTGGCTGGGGCGCAGACAATCAAAGCGGAAGTCCCCTTCGGGTTCCGCGTGGCCGGCACGGTGATGCCCGCCGGTTCGTACCGGGTGAATGCGAACACCTCGGCGGGAGTGGCATTGTTCACACTGACCAACGAGGACACGCACCACTCGATTATGACCCTGCCTTATGCGCACAACATCCAGAACAAGGGCGAGACCGCGGCATCGTTGACTTTCGAATGCTCAGGCTCGACCTGCGCGCTGGTCAGCCTGGCTCCCGGCAGCGGCGATAGTTACAAGATCTGGAAGCCCAAGATGGAGAAGGGCGAGGACTCCCGACTGGCTGTGATCCGCGCGGTCCTGGTGAACGCGCGCTAACGGTTCAGAGAACGACTGCGATGGAAGAATTCGGAGGAGCGGCGCCGCCGGGGCCAGAGGGCATCCCGGCGGCGCCGTTTTTTATTTTGGCATGCGCCGCCGCAGTTCGTCGAAGAAGTTCAGCAGCACGGTGACGTGGACCGAAGCTTTGTCGTCGCCTGGTGTTTCCGATACCACGGAGAACACCACGATGCGCTTGCCGTCAGGCGCCAGACTCAGGGGACGGAAAACACCCATTCGGGCGATGGGCGTCGGCGACCACTGCCGCGGTTTTTCCGGCACAAACGAATCCCCCTTGGCCGTGTAGCCGGCAACCATGATGCGGTTGTCGGAATCGCTCAAATAGAACAGTTCCCGCCCGTTTGGCGACCAGATGGGGAACCGGCCGGAGCCTGCCGAAATCAGCCATTTGCCCCCGGAGGGACTCGCCGGAAAGGGCTGCACAAACACCTGTGCACCCGCCGATTGAAACGACGTGTAGGCCAACCAGCGCCCATCGGTAGAGAAGGCCGCATCCCACTGGTTGTCTGGCTCTCGCGGAAACGGCTCCGGCTTGCCCAGCTTGGGATGGTCGGGGTCGCTCAGGTCCGACGGCAGCGTCCAGATATGGTCGCCTGTGCCGGGGTCGTGTAAACCGAAAGCCAGGAGGCGGCCGTCGGGTGAAAGCGAGGACGGGTCCAAGCGTTCCTTCGAGCCGAGCAGCTTCTCCGGCTGGCCTGAGCCATCGTAGCGGATCCACCAGATTCCATATTCGTCGCTGCCGCTTGCAACGAACTGCCCAAAAACGATGTGCTTGCGCCATCGGGCATCCAGAGCGGAAAATGCGATGCGGTAGTGCGCGATGGTCCGTGGCGGGGTCATGTTGCCGGGGCGCTACACGCCAGCGCGACTCGTTAGAGTCTAACAGAAGCGGTGTCACCCTTCGGTTCACGGCCGCGAACCGAACGGTTCGCAAAAACGCTGCATTTGCGGCCTGCCGCCTTCCCGATGAACGCATTTTCATACGTTTGCGATGGCGGCGGCGGCTTGAATCATTTGGCGGGAGGAGTGCATTATCCGGATGCGTAGTCGGGAACGCAGCAGCGAACCCGAACGGAGGATAAGACGATGAAAAACTTGACGACGAAAATGACGATCGCGGCTGCGGCACTGATAGTTGCGGCTGGCGTAGCTGGGGCGCAAACAATCAAAGCGGAAGTCCCGTTCGGGTTCCGCGTATCCAACACGGTGATGCCCGCGGGTTCGTATTGGGTGAACGACATCACCTCATCGAGCGGCGTCACGGTGTTCAAACTGACCCACGAGGATACGCACCGCTCGGTTCTGACTATGCCCTATGCCAACAACACCCAAAAGCGTGGAGAGGCCGCGGCATCGCTGACGTTTGAATGCTCCGGCGCGAACTGCGCGCTGGTCCGGGTGGCGCCCGGCAGCGGCCAGAATTACCAGATCTGGAAGCCCAAAATGGAGAAGGGAGAGGACACCCGCCTGGCAGTGATCCGCGCGGTACTGGTGAATGCGCGCTAACGGTTTAGAGGGCTACTTGAATTGGGCAAAACGGGGACGGCCATCAAACTCCAAAGGCGGAATTGGTGGCCGTCCCCGTTTTTGCTGCGTCACTTTCCGGCGTGGGCATGCGCGCCGCTGCGGCTCGTCGAACCTTTTGCGTCGCCTCCGGGGTCCTGCGCGCAGGAGTCGGCCAGGACTTTGATGGCGGCGTTGCGGCCGAGTTTGGTATCCGAGGCGCGATAAACGGTGCCCGACCCTCACCCGGGCTTAGGCAGCGGGCGGCGCGTGCTCTGAAAGGGCGTCGACGTTCGGTTCACGCGCGCGAAACCGAACGGTCAAGAAATGCGATGGATTTACGCCGTGCGGAATTGCTGGTTACGGCCGTGATCCGTGCGGTACAGGTGAACGCGCGCGAGCTTTAGCGGACGAATAGTTAATCGAAATTCGGAGGAGCGGCGCCGCCGGACCCAGTGGGGAGCCCGGCGGCGCCGCTTTTTCGTGTCCGAATTAAGTGGATCGTCGTCGGGAGCAGCAAGCCGGGCTATTGCAGGTCGCCGGTCATACCATATCCTGCCATGCCTGCTCCAGTCCCGGATGGATTGACGAAGCACCAACAAGATGCCGCTCTTGCGATGGGGTAGGGCAGGGCGTGGGAGGGCGGCCTTCCCGTTGCCGCGCGGCGTCGCGCGCTCCGTACTTATTGGGCCTTCTGCGGGCGTCGCCAATCGGTTCACGCGCCCGAACCGAACGGTTCACAAAAGCCGCCCGTTTTGCGGCTGCGGAATTCCAGGTTGCCGCGTTCTCAAACACTTACAGATCGCGGCCGATGGCTGATTCGTTTGGCGGCAGGAGTGCATTCTCTTTAGGCGTAGTCGGGAACGCAGCAGCGAACCCGAACGGAGGATAAGACGATGAAAAACTTGACGAAGAAAATGACGATCGCGGCTGCGGCTCTAATGGTTGCGGCTGGCGTGGCTGGGGCGCAGACACTTAAGGCGGAAATCCCCTTCGGGTTTCGGGCAGCCGGCACGGTGATGACCGCGGGCTCCTATCGCCTGTATGAGGACAGTTCGATGAGCACCGAGGTGTTCAGGCTGATCAACGAGGACACGCATCGCTCGGTTCTGACGATTCCGTATCCGCACAACACTCAGCAGGCCGGAGGCGTCCCGACGCTTACGTTTGAATGCTCAGGTACGGACTGCGCGTTGGTGCAAGTGGCTGTGGGCAACGGCAAGACCTACGGGCTATATAAGCCGAGCCTGGGTAAGGGCGAGACCCGCGTGGCTGTGATCCGGGCTGTAATCGTGAACCCACGCTAACGGTTTATGGAACCACGGCAATTGCAGAATTCGGAGGACGGCGCCCGGGCGCAGAGGGCAACTCGGGGACAACGACCAATTCCAAAGGGCGGGAGTTGGTCGCCGTCCCCGTTTTGCGGCGAAAGAGCCCCCGGGCATATGTGTGTTACCATGCATGTGGACTTCCTTTCCGAGGCAAACCACCTTTATTTAAATGAATTTACGCTCTCTTTTCAGCCTATTTTCGTCGGACCTCGCCATCGATTTGGGGACCGCCAATACGCTTGTCTATGCCAAGGGCAAGGGCATCGTTGTCAACGAACCATCCATCGTCGCCATCAACAAGAACACTGGTGAGGTAGAAGCCGTCGGCAAGGAAGCGAAGGAAATGCTGGGGCGCACGCCCGGCAACATCGTCGCCATCAAGCCGATGAAAGACGGCGTGATCGCCGATTTCAAAGTTACCGAGCGCATGCTGAATTACTTCATTCAGAAGGCGCACGGACGCAAGATGCTAGTGCACCCCCGCATCGTAATCGGGGTGCCGAGCGAGATCACCCAAGTGGAGAAACGGGCCGTGATGGATTCGGCCTATCGCGCGAAGGCCAGCGAGGTACACCTGGTGGAGCAGGCCATGGTGGCGGCCATCGGCGCGGGTTTGCCTATCACCGAGCCATCCGGAAATATGGTGGTGGATATCGGCGGCGGCACCACGGACGTGGCCGTAATTTCGCTCTCCGGCATCGTCTACTCGCGCTCGGTGCGGGTGGCGGGCAATGAGATGGACGACGCCGTGATGCAATTCCTCAAGCGCAAGTACAACCTGCTGATCGGAGAGCGCACGGCGGAGGCCATCAAGATTGAAGTGGGGTCGGCGTTTCCGCTGGACCGGCCGCTGACCATGGAGATCAAGGGCCGCAACCTGATCGAAGGTGTGCCCCGCACGATTACGATTGGCGACGAGGAAATCCGCGAAGCGCTTTCGGAATGCGTGGCCACCATCGTGAACGCCATCCGGGTGGCGCTGGAGCGGACACCGCCGGAGCTCAGCGCCGATATCAGCGACCGCGGCATCGTGCTGACAGGCGGCGGCGCCATGCTGAAGAACCTCGACAAGCGCATCAGGGAAGAGACGGGGCTGCCGGTTTCGATTGCCGACGATCCCCTGGCTTCGGTGGTGCTGGGCACGGGCCGCATGCTCAGCGATTTCCGGCTGTTGCGCAAGATTTCGATAGACTGAGAATAGTTGTCAGCGATCAGCCATCAGCTTTCAGCCAAGGCCACCCCGGGTCTCGGTTTAGCTGGTAGCTGATCGCTGATCGCTGAAGGCTTTTTGCCGATGGAGTCGTTACTCAACCGGTACCGGAACATCACGGTTCTGCTGCTCGTCATCTTCGCGCAGCTTGTGCTGCTGGCCATTCAGGTGAAGAACAATGCGGACGTGCCGCTGATCCGCGTCTGGACGGTGACCGCGGTGTCCCCGGTGGCGCGGCTGGTGGAAGGCCTGCGGGGCGGCGGTTCGGGTTTTCTCCACAACTACATCCTGTTGCACGATACCAGCGCCGAGAATCGCCGCCTGCAGGCGGAGCTGGACCGGATCAAGCTGGACAACATCTTTCTGAAGAACGAACTGAACCGGGCGGACCGCGCCAAGGCGCTGGAGGTGTTTCAGCAAGGCACGGCGTCGAAGATGGTGGCGGCAACCATTTTCATGGTGGGCGCGGTATCGAATTCGAAGGTGGTTTACGTGGACCGCGGAACGCTTTCCGGCGTGCAGCGCGGCATGGGAGTGGTTACGCCGGATGGCATCGTGGGCAAGGTGATCGCGGCTTATCCGACGGCGTCGGAAGTGCTGCTGGTTACGGATGCCGATTTCGCGGCCGGCGTCATCTCGCAGAAGAACCTGGTTCACGGCACGCTCAAGGGGCAGGGCACTCCCATGTGCCGGATGGACTACGTCGCCTTCGAGGAAAAGATTGAGTCGGGCGAAATGCTCTTTACATCGGGTGACGACCGCATCTTTCCTCGCGGTTTCCCGGTGGGCGTGGTGAAAGCGGTTGGCCCCGCGCAGCCATTCAAGGAGATTCTGGTTGAGCCGAGCGGGCTGCAACGAGGGCTGGAGGACGTGCTGATTGTGGTGCAGGGGGCGCACCAGGCGATACCGGATATGCCGCCGGTTTCGCAGCCGGTGTACATTGCTCCCGCGCCGCCGAGCAGTCCCGGCACGGCCGCCGGCCAGGCGGTGGAGGCGACGCCGGGCCCGACGGGTACCGAGGCGGACAAGCTGCGGGCCATCTACAAAGCGGCGGCCGAAGCGCAGCACCATACGTTCGGCGAAGGTGGGCCGGGCATCAAGCTGCCGGACTTCACTAAATTGCCAGTGCCGGGCGCGACGCCCAACACGACGGGCGCCGCGCCCCCGACACCGTCGCCAAAGCCACCGTCGCCGAAGCCGCCATCACCGAACACCCCCGGGAACCCACCGGCGACACCGCCCGCGGTGACACCCGACGCGGCGGGCCGGCGCGCCAATCAGCCTGCGGGCACACCGCCCGGAGGCCCGCCCCACTAATGTCCTACTCGGATGACCGCATTCTCCTCAACAGCCAGAGGGAAGGTCAGGTCTCGCGGTTCCGTGCCTGGGTAATGGTTTTGGTGCCGCTGGCGGCGATTCTGTTCCAGGTGTATGTCCCGATGTTCTTCCCGTTTCTGAAATTCCTGGAAATGCCGCTGCTGGTGGTGATCTACTTCGCGCTGATGCGGCGGAACCAGATCAGCGGCCTGGCGATCGGGGCGCTGGTGGGGCTGGCGCAGGACTCGCTGTCGCAAAAGACGCCGTTGGGAATGTACGGAATCGTGAAGACCCTGGTAGGCTACTTTGCAGCGTCGGTAGGGGTTCGGCTGGACGTGGATCACGCCCTGTTGCGTTTGGTGCTGGCGTTTTTCTTTTACATGTTCCACCAGTTTTGCTGTTGGGTGATGGCGCGGGCTCTGTTGGGGCAGCAGCAACTGGTGTTCGAGTGGGAGAAGACACTGGCAGTGGCGGCGCTGAATGCGGTGGTGGCGGTGGCGCTGTTCCGGTTCCTGGATCGGCTGCGGGAGACCGCATAATAGTCTTATGCCGGGCGATCGCGGCTGGTCTGAGACTGATCCGCTCAGTTTCGAGCAGTTCATCCGAGATACTGCGCGGAGAGGGGATGTGGTGAATCTCATGTTCGAGCAGCGCCTGTTCGATCTGGTGGGGGTGTTACACCGAATCACGGATCCCTTGATGGCCGCGAACGTGCCGCACGAATTGATTGGCGGCATGGCCGTATTGGTTCACGTGGAAGAAGCGGATCCCGGGCAATCCACGCTGACTCGCGACGTGGACGTGATGATTCAGCGTTCCGATTTGGAAAAGGTGAAAGAGATCGCGGCCCGGCAGGGGTTTCGCTTCCGGCACGCCGCCGGCCTCGACATGCTTTTGCACGGTCCATCCGACAGTGCCAAAAACGCCGTTCATCTGATCTTCAGCGGAGAAAGGGTAAAACCGAACCAGGCGGCGCCAAATCCGTCGATCCAACCAGAAAGGAAGGCGGTACTGGGGCGGCAGGTATTTGTGATTCCGGTTGCCGATCTGGTGCAGATGAAGCTGAGTGCGTATCGAGATAAGGATCGGGTTCACATTCGCGCTATGGATGCCGCCGGTTTAATCACGCCCGAAGTAGAACATAGGCTGCCGGGGGAACTGTACGGGCGGCTAAGGTATACTCGCGAGACGGAATGAGGAGCGAAGGGGAGAAACCACAGTGAGGCAGCCTGGGGGGTCATGGTTACACCTCCGCCTCCAGTTTCAATAACCGATTATACTTAGCCAGGCGCTCGGACGTGCGCACGGAGCCTACTTTGATTTGGCCCGCTCCGGACGCCACGGCGAGATCGGCCAGGAAGGCGTCCTCGGTCTCGCCGGAGCGCGCGGAGATGACGGCGCCATAGCCAGCCTCGCGGGCGCGATCGATTACGGCGAAGGTTTCGGTGAGGGTTCCGGCTTGATTCATTTTCACCAGGACCGAGTTCGCTACGCCGCTGGCGATACCGCGGTTCAGGCGGTCGAGGTTGGTGACGAACAGGTCATCGCCTATCAGTTGGACGCTGTTGCCAAGGGAACCGGTGAGGGTTCGCCATCCCTCCCAATCGTCTTCGGCGAGGCCGTCTTCAATGGAAACCACGGGATACCTGGCGACCCACCGCTCCAGCAGCGCGATCATGCCGTCGGATGAAAGCACGCGGCCTTCGCTCGCCAGCGCGTAGGCGCCGTCGCGCCAGAAGTGCGTGGAGGCGGCGTCGATGGCGATGGCCATCTGGGGGCCAGCCGCGCTGTGGGACGAAGTAGCCGCGCTGTCGGATGAAGTAGCCGTGCTGTGGGACGAAGTAGCCGCGCCGTGGGACGAATTGAATGAGCCGTAGCCGCTGACCTGGATGGCTTCGCTGAGGATTTCGAGCGCCTCTTCGTTGCTTTGGAACCGGGGACCCCAGCCGCCCTCGTCAGCCACGCCGGTGAGCAGCAGGCCGCGACCTTCGATGACCCGGCGGGCGGCGCGGTGAACGGTAACGATGGCCTCCAACGCCTCCGCGTACGTCGTGAAACCGCGCGGGACGATCAGGAAATCCTGGAACTCGATGTGGCTGCCGGCGTGGAGACCGCCGGAAAGGATGTTGACCATCGGGTTGATCAGGGGGACCGGCAGAACGGCGCGGCGGCCGTCGGCCAGATAGCGCCACAGCGGCATTCGGCGGGCCCCGGCGGCAGCGCGCGCTACCGCGCAGGAGACTGCCAGGATGGCGTTGGCGCCCAGGCGCGACTTGTTGGGCGTCCCGTCGAGCTCAATCATTCGGGCGTCGATGGCAGCTTGCCCGGACGCATCCATTCCGCACAGTTCCGGCGCCAGGATTTGGTTCACGTTGCCAACGGCGCGCAGCACGCCGCGGCCCTCGTAGCGGCGCGGGTCGCCATCGCGAAGTTCCACCGCTTCGTGGCTGCCGGTGGATGCGCCGGAAGGCACGCTGGCCTCGGCGGTGGCGCCATCCGCCAGCCGTACCTCGGCGGAGACGGTGGGGTTGCCCCGCGAATCCAGCACTTCGGTGGCGTGGATGGCTTCGATGGCTAAACTCATACAGCTGGTCTCATATGCGAGCGAAGACCTCTTCGATGGTGGCGGGCGGGCACAAAATCAGATCGCGCGCCAGGCTGCGGACGCGGGCTTGCAGGCCGGTGTCGAGATACTCGGCGGGCGATTTGCCATCCACGCGCGCCAGCATCAGCGCACCGAGGTGGGCGAGGGTCGCCGGCTCCAGCCAGGCGGCCCCGTATCGTGCATCAGCTTCGGGCAGGCCCGGTCGGGGCAGGCCCGGTTGAGGCAGACCCTGGCGCGCCGCGTCGAAAAAGCAGACCGCAGCGGCCTGATAGGCAGCCCGGTTGCCGGGTTGCAGAAACGACTTCAGGACAAGGTGGTTGACCAGGAACGCTGTATCGAAGGACGGATCGCCGAAGTGGATGACTTCGAAATCGATGGCCATGACGGAGCCGCCGGCGATCAGGAAATTCTTGGGGCTCCAATCGCCGTGAACCAGGGCCAGCCGGCGCGCCGCCGATTCGTGCATGAGGCTCTCGATGCGGCTGGCAAGGTCCGGGTGGCGCAGCGCGGTGGCGCGGTAGTAGGGGTCCAGGCGCAACTCGCGGAAGACCGTCTGGTCGCCGAATTCGGCTTCCCATTCGGAGTTGCCCGAACTTGGGCGCCAACTGGCGCGCCAGATGGCGGCAAGTAACCCGCCGATGGTGGCGGCGATTGCGGTACTGACTTCGCCCCGCAGCAGGAGGGTCTTCCAGGTTTCGGCCTCGGGTGGCGCGGCGGTCATGGCGAAGACACGGTTCACGTGGTCTTCGAAGCAGACTTCGGGCAAGCTGCCGGACGGCAGGTGCGGCGCCAGGCGTATCAGCGCGGCCGATTCGCGGAAGATGCGGTCGGGGTCGGAAAACCAGTCCTGCTCGACGCGCAGTTTGTGCAGCGATTGCTACAGCACCAGCCGCAGACCGCCCAAGTCCACCAGCAGCACGGTATTGGAGACCCCGCCTCCGAGTTCGCGAACCTCCCGCGGGCGGGGCACATCGCGGGCCACCAGGTACCCACTCGCATTGTCCGCGGTCAACCGCAGCTCGGGCCTCCTGGCCTGGGTCGGTTGGCTGGCGCGCACGTCCTCCGTGGCCTCGCATACGCTGGTGCCGTGGCGGAACGCCAGCGCCACCACCATCAACCCGAACAGAGTATCTTCCGGATGCGGTGAGAGCCGGTAGCCCATGCCGAGTTCCGCGGCCGTGAGTTCCCGAAGGATGGGCAGACGCCGCGCCACTCCGCCGGAAAAGACCGCGTGCGTGGCGACACCTTCCGGATCCAGACGGCGCCCGCAGATCTCGTAGTTGCGGGCCATGGATTCGAAGACGGCGCGGAAGACGTGGCCGGCCGTCATGTTGCCTTCGTGCAGGTTTTCCAGGGCGCCGCCGTGGCCGCAAGGGCCGGGAAAAAAGGCGGTGTTGGCTCGCAGGTCGGTGGCCGTGACAGCCGCCACGGCGGGCTCAATACGGCGCCAGGACTCCTCTTCGGACGCGCCGCCCAATTCGGTGAGGAGGCCGACCAGCGCGGCCAGGGCGCGTCCGCCGGGAATGTGGGTGATGGTGCGGAGGAATCGGCCGTCGAAGTAGGGCCGCAGTTGGAGGGGAGTGGAAGCGGGGCCGTCGTCGATCGGGGTGCCTTGAATCAAGGAAAGTTGCGAGCCGGTGCCGATGTTGACGGAGAGTTCGTCGTCATCCAGCAGCGCCCCGGCGATGGCGCACTGCTGGTCGCCGACGGATGCATAACAGGGCACTCCGTGCCACGTGCCGGCCAGCGATCCCGTGGGTACCACCTCCGGCCAGCGCAGCGAGTCCAGGCCCAGGCGGCCGATGACTTCTTCGTGCCAGCACATGTCCGCGATGCGGAGGGCGCCGAACGCCGAGGCCTGGGTGGGGTTCATGACCGCGGGCGCGTTCGAGAGACGCGACACCACGAAATCGGCGATGGAAACCGGCGTGGCTTCGCCGGTCGGCACACCGGTCGGCAACGCCCCGTGGCGGCGCAGCCAGTAGAGCAGCGGAAGCGCGATGCCGGGGCGGAACTCGTTGCCGAGTTCGCGGCGGTGCTGGGGCGTGACGTGCGTGGCGAACTCGTCGAATTCAGCGGGGGTGACCCGCTGATCCAGCCAGGAGATGTAGTTGGACACGGGCTCGCCGCGGCCATCCACCAACACGAAGCCCTGCATCTGGCCGCAGACCACCAGACCGTCGCAGCGCGGTGCGTGCGGGAGGGCGCCAGCCAGCAGATCTTCGACGGCGGACAGGATGGCGGCGGGCGCAACCTCGCGATGGAGCGGCGGCAGTCCGGGCACGAAGGCGGGGAAGGGCACGCGCAGGGTGTGGCGAAGCTCCAGCCCGTCCAGGTCGAGAATGGCGGCTTTAATGAACGAGCTTCCAACGTCAATTGCGATGAAGTCAGCCATGGAATGAGCGCTTCCCCCTCAATCATCATGCCAGAGGTCTGTTTTGGGCGGCTGGCATTGTCGAACTGGTACGTATCAGTTTCGTGATACAATACGTACATGTCCAAGCTCACTTTGAGTGTCGATGACCGTGTGGTTTCAAGCGCGAAGGGCTACGCCAAGCAGCGGGGCGTCTCCATATCGGAGATGGTCGAGGCTTACCTTGCCGCGGTTGCCGGGCCGCCTGTTCCAGCCAAACGGGACGCCCCGATTCTGCGTTCGGTGCGAGGGTCTCTCAAGAAGGCGGATATTGGCGAGTACAGGAAGCATCTGGCGGCCAAGTATCGATAAACTAAGTGTTTCGATGAACTAAGTGCTTCGATGAAGAAAGTACTTTTCGATATCAATGTGGTCCTGGATGTTCTGCTTGACCGGAAACCTCACGCGGAGGCAAGCGCGGCGGCGTGGGCCGCTGTCGAGACAGGCGTTTCGGAAGGACTGCTGGCCGCTCACGCGGTGACTACGATCCACTATCTGGTCCGAAAAGAACTGGATGCCGCGAAGACCATGCGAGTCGGCACCGCAATGTTGAGGGTCTTCGGTGTAGCGGCCGTTGATTCCGCAGTCATTCAAGAGGCACTGCACTTGTCTTTTTCGAACTTTGAAGACGCGGTAACCGCCGCATCCGCGCGGTTGGCAGGTTGCGATTACATCGTGACACGCGACCCGAAGGGATTTCGCGGATCTCCGGTGCGGTGCCTCACTCCCGAAGCCCTGACACCGCTCCTGGTTTTCTCCCCCTCGCGGCGGGATTGAACCCGGAGTTCCTCACATCAAGACGGTTCATTCGTGCGCAACGATTATCTCTCGCGCCCGATCCTTGCTCGGGAACGGCAACTCCACGGCGTCTGGTGATCCTGCGCCCAACCGTGCAATAACTGCCAATCGGGCTTCGCCCCAAACCCGCGGCAAGCTGACCGGCCCGAGGGCCCAGGGTAACCCTTCAGGGGACTCGATCAGGGAGTCGATCAGCGCCGTGCCGAAAGCGCCATAATAATGGTGATGCGCGCATGGCCGGTTCGTAAACGGGTCGATCCCGAAAGCATGGTCTGGGCTGAGGTCCCGCTGCTCGAAAGAATGCAGGGCGAGGAGATGATCCGGCCCGCAGTGTCGAAGACCTATCCGCTTCCGGAGGCGCCGCGTGACCGCTCGGAAACTACCCGCATGCCCGATTTCACGGAACGCAAGATTCTGGGAAAGGCCGCTCTTGAAATCGGGTGAGACCACGGCGATTCGGGCGGGCGAGGAGTTGAACACCGCCGCCTTGCGGGAGTATCTGCGGGGCAAGGTCGAGGGGTTCGACGGCAGCCTGATGGTTGACAGTTTGGCCGTGGAGCAGTTTCCCGGCGGGCACTCCAATCTGACCTATTTGCTGAAAGCCGGGGATCGCGAGTACGTGCTGCGGCGCGCGCCGCTCGGGCCGGTGGCGCCTAAAGCGCATGATATGGTGCGGGAATATCGTGTGCTGCACGCGGTGCATCCCCACTTTGCCGAGACACCCGCGGTCTACCATTTGTGCCAGGACCCTGCGGTGCTGGGCGCGCCGTTCTTCCTGATGGAGCGGCGGCGAGGGGTCATCTTGCGAGACCGTGTGCCGGATGCACTGGCGGCGGTCCCGCATTTCCCCGAGCGCGTGAGCGAGGGCTTCGTGGATTGCCTGGTCCGGCTGCACGCGATTGACGTCTCGCAGGAGCCGCTCCGTTCGTTGGGAAAACCCGAGGGCTACGTGGAGCGGCAGGTTCGCGGATGGGCGGAGCGCTGGAACCGGGCCAAAACGGAAGACCTGCCGGAGATGGATCGGGTAGTGGAGTGGCTGGGCGCGCGGGTTCCGCGTTCCACCGAGACCACGCTGATCCACAACGATTACAAGCTGGACAACCTGATGCTTTCGGTGGAGCAGCTATCGGTGGCGCAGCTTTCGGTAGAGCAGGCATGGCCCATCGAAGCCGTGCTGGATTGGGAGATGGCGACGATTGGCGACCCGTTGTCCGACTTGGGCTTGACGCTGTGCTATTGGTCGTGGGCAAACGCGCCGCAACCGGAAGGCGGCGAGACGGCGTCCATCACGGCCCAGCCGGGTTGGTATACTCGCGACCAGTTCGTGAACCGGTACGCCGAACGGACAGGGCGGGACCTGACCCATCTCGGTTACTACGAGGTGCTGGGTGTCTTCAAACTGGCCGTGATCATCCAGCAGATCTACCAGCGCTTCCATTGCGGGCAAACGCAGGACGAAAGGTTCCGGCATTTCGACCAACGGACCAGAGGCCTGGTGCGCTTGGCGGCGGCACTTGTGGGGCAGGTTGTTAACCTGCGGCGGATTGGCGATCCGCCTGCCCCGCGAACGGAGAGCGGTTAACGGAGAGCACTTCATGAACTTCGAATTCCCTAACAAAGTGAAAGATCTCCAGAAACGCCTGGGCGCGTTCATGGAACAGCACATCTACCCCAACGAAGCCCGGTATGAACAGCACGTAGCGGGCCCGGACCGCTGGCAACCGGTGCCCGTAATCGAAGAGCTGAAGCCGAAGGCGCGGGCGGCGGGCTTGTGGAACCTGTTTCTGCCGGAGAGCGATGCGGGCGCCGGTCTCACCAACCTGGAGTATGCGCCGCTGTGCGAGATCATGGGGCGGTCCATCATGGCGCCCGAGGTGTTCAACTGCTCCGCGCCCGATACCGGAAACATGGAGGTGCTGGAGCGCTACGGTTCGCCGGGGCTGAAGGAGCGCTGGCTGAAACCGCTGCTGGCGGGCGAGATCAGGTCGTGCTACGCCATGACAGAGCCGAACGTGGCCTCGTCGGATGCCACCAACATAGCGGCGCGCATGGTGCGCGATGGCGATGAATACGTGGTGGATGGGCACAAGTGGTGGTCGTCGGGTGCGGGCGATCCGCGGTGCAAGCTGGCGATTGTTATGGGCAAGACCGACCCATTGGCGGCGCGCCATAAGCAACAGTCGATGATCGTGGTGCCGATGGACGCGGCGGGTGTGAAGATACGGCGGATGCTCCACGTATTCGGCTACGACCATGCGCCGCACGGGCACGGGGAAGTGATTTTCGAAAACGTGCGGGTGCCGGCCGGGAATCTGCTGCTGGGGGAAGGCCGCGGCTTCGAGATTGCCCAGGGGCGGCTGGGGCCGGGGCGGATTCACCACTGCATGCGGCTGATTGGCGTGGCGGAGCGCGCGCTGGAGGCCATGTGCCGGCGGGTGCGGCAGCGCGTGGCATTCGGGAAGACGCTGGCGGAGCAGGGGACCATTCGGGCGGAGATTGCGGAGTCGCGAATGGAAATCGACCAGGTGCGGTTGCTGGTGCTGAAGGCCGCGTACATGATGGATACCGTGGGCAACAAGGCGGCGCGCGCGGAGATCGCCATGATCAAAGTGGTGACGCCGAACATGGCGTTGCGCGTGTTGGACCGCGCCGTTCAGGCGCACGGCGGCGGGGGAGTGTCGCAAGACTTCCATTTGGCGCATGCCTGGGCCAACACGCGAACGCTACGCCTGGCCGATGGACCGGATGAAGTTCACAGGGCCGCGGTGGGCAAGTACGAGTTGAAGAAGTACGAGGCGTAGACGGCTACGAATGCTGCGTCGCTCAAGGACCGTCCAGCCAAGATTTACTGGGTTTCGAATTCCGGGTCGAGGGCGAATGCCAATGCGATCTTCAGCTTTGTCATCACGTCTTTTGGAAGTCGGCCGAGTTTACGTTCCAACCGCACAGTCGATATCGACGCAAGTCCTTGAACGTTGGCTACCGAGTCCCGGTCAAGGAACGGAAATCGTAGGAGGGGTACTTCGTACGGTGAGCCTGTTCTGCGTGGTGAGAGGTACGTACAACACGAGCGCCCGGGGCGGGTTGGGATCATGACGCGATACAATCACCAGGGCCGCGTTTTCGCGGCGAGCCCCAGGTCGGCCAACCAAACTTCACCTGGTTGTGGGCTCATCGAGCAGGTCCAGGACCTCCTGTTCAATCGCGCGCGGGCGCATCAGATCGAGAACGTCCTGGTCGGCGAGTTCGATGACCTCTGCCACGCGCTCGCGCACCTGGGCCGCCATTTCCGGTTTCCACTCGCGCAGCCTGGCATCCAGCCTCTTCACCAAAGCATCCATGGCGACAATCGTCCCTTAGGAATTAGTTTAGCGCCGATCACTGACGCTGAGAGCGGTCTGCCCGCAGCGCGGCAAACCAGCCCAGATTATCGCCAGATCGGCGGTTTGGCGACCCGGCCGAGGCTGGACTGCTAATATGTACCTATCGGGAAAGAATATGGCGGACCAGTTCGAGCAGCAGTGTGCAAGGATGCGCTGGCGGCGCTGGTCATATCCAGCCAGCAACTTTAAGAGCCTTAAGACTTCTGATCCCCGGATTCCTGCCGAGCGTGGCGTGTATGTAATCCGCGCTCCGCGCCCAATACCAAGGGTTCAGGGACACTCTAACGTCGTATATATCGGTCAGTCCGGTGGTGGCAAGCGCGGGGGCAAGCAAGGTATCGGTCCGGGAATGGCGGGCCTGGCCGGCTCTTCAACACGGGCGGGTCCGAAAGAAAAGTCCGCAAAAGATCGAAGAAATGTATTCGGGCAGCGACTTCATACTTGAATGCGCATTCGTTGCCGACTCGGAACAGGTCGAAGCGAATTTGCTGAGGGCATACTTCGAGAGTCACAATGAGTTGCCGCCAGCCAGTCACAATAAGGGTACCGGGGTCGTCGGCAGTCGTCCCTTATGAGCAGCGGCACAACTCCCACCGACTGGGCGGCTTGCCCGTTGCCGCACTGTGCGGCCTTCACGTACTCCGTCTGGCAGTGCGCTATGGGCCTTGGCTCAGCCAAGACCCATAGCAAAGTTAGCTACTGGAATTCTAGAACGAAACCCGAATCGCAAGCTGCGATTGCCGCGCAAAGTTCGCCTGACTGTTGATCTGTCCGAAGGTGCCGCTCGACAAATTCGTGTTCGGCGAATAGAAGTAGGGCGAGTTGAAGGCGTTGAGCGCTTCCGCCCGGAATTGCGCCTTGAGCCGCTCTTTAAGCTGGAAGTTCTTGAAGATGGAGATGTCCCAGTTCTTCTGCCCCGGACCGCGCAAGCTCCCCAACGTGCGCGGCGTGTTGCCGAACGAAGCCGCGGGCGCGACGGAGAACGCGGCCGGGTTGATGTAGTTGTAGAGGCGGCTCTCAACGCTCCCGCTGGTCCCGGGCGACGTGCTGGTCGAATTGGGGCGTTGCACGCCGTAACCGTATTGTGAGTTGGCGTTGTTCTGGTAGATTTGCAGCGGGAAGCCCGTCTGATAGACCGAAACGGTGTTGATCACCCAACCGCCGGCGAGCATATCGAGAGCCCGGCTGCTAGTGTTCAAGAGCGCCTTGCCCTTCCCGAAAGGAAGTTCATAGGAGAGCGAAGTGGCCCAGCGGACCGGAGTATCCACGTTGGAGTTGCTGTACTCTCCCGCGAAAGTATAGGGATTCTGGGGAGCGCCCGCCGGGCTGCCGTTGAGACTGCTTCCCACGCCGCCGGAACTCTCATCCATATTCTTGGACCACGTAAACGTGCTCAGGAAAGTAAGGCCATGGCTGAATCGCTTGGTGCCCTTAATGACCATGGAGTTATAGTTTGCGTAGTTGTTGTCGCCGAATTTCAGGTTGATCGCCGTGTAGGCCGGGTAAGGCAGCAGCAGACGGAAGGCGGGGATGGTAGAGCCGGACAAAGTGCCCCCGGCCACCGCCGGCACACCAAAGAAGGGGTTCGCAACCGGTGCATTCAGGGCGGCCGCTCCCTGGCTCAGGTTACTCGGGTTGAGCGCGTCGATATTGACGGTGGGCTGGCCCAAAGTGAGGTGGGTAGAATGGGAACCGACATAACCGACCTCAATGGCGACGCCACCCCTCAACTCCCGCTGCACGTCAATGGAATACTGATGCACGCGAGGCGACCTGGTCTTCGGATCAATCAGATTGTTCAGACTGGTGCCGATGCCGACAGCGGCGCCCTGGGAGTTGCCAACCGGGGCCAGCAGCCCGCTCGGGAAGGGATTGGTCAAAACATCGGTGGTGGATTTGCCCGTGATGTCGGTGACATTCGCGTAGCCGGGAGTGGCCAGCGGTCCACCAAGATAGATCTGAGGCGCCCAGAACAGGCCATAGCCGCCGCGGAGCACAGTTTTGCTGTTGAGCTGATAGGCAACTCCGGCGCGCGGACCCCACTTTTGAGTGTTGTAGTTGCCCGCCGAGGTCGGCGCTCCGCCTACCCCCGCGTATTGCGCGGCGCCCTTCAAGGAAAGGCTGGGCACCTGCGAGGCGATCGCGTTGGTGGCTGTCGTATCGAAACCCACCAGCAGCCCGTTGTTCTTTTCCCGCACGCCGCCTTCATGCTCAAATCGAATCCCCAGGTTAATCGTCAGCTTGCTGGTAAAGCGGATATTGTCCTGCACGAACCCGGCGTAGTAGGGGATGTAGTTGGTCAGGGTTTGAGCGGTGTCGGCATTGCGGTCAAAGGGCAGCCCCAATAGCAGGTCGGCCAAGTCAACGCCGGTGTTGCTGCCCACCAGGCTGGAGTTGGTGTTGAAGGTGTAGCAGCCCGTAGTGCAATTGATGCCTGCGCCCGACGTAGCCAGCTTCCGGTAGTCGAAACCGCCGCGCAAGCTGTGACGGCCGACGAACTTGTCTACGCTGGCGGAGAAATTATGCGAGGCCTCGTCATAGTAATCCCAGTCGCCGCTATCGCCCAGCGAGTAGAGGCTCGTCATATTGATCTGTGGGAATTCGGCCACGGCCGGCGAGATAGTGCTGGCATACGCCTTGCTGAATCCCAGGCTGGCGATGTTGTAGCCCTGAGAGCTGTTGTAGTCGAAGTTCGGGAATCGGTTGAAGCCGTAACGGACAGTGACAACCGTAGTGGGATTGACGGTGAAAATATTGTTGAGCTGCGTCGTATCCACGCGGCGCTGCAGCCGCCATCCGCTCTGCGTGGAAGGCTGGGCAAACCAGGTGTCGCCGGGCTCCAGAGAGTAGTAGCGTAAATAGCTCAAGCTGAGCCGCCACCAGGGAAAGAAATCTTCGTCGAATTTGGACGTATACTGAACCGCGCGCGCTTTGAGCGAGCTGGATAGGGCAAGGTCATTGGCCCCAAAATAGGCCGGCGCGGTGGCCGGATTTGGATACGTGGCGGCGATGCCCGCGCCCACCGCGGTAATCCGGGACGCGGGAATAATGTTGCCCGGGAATGGATTGCCGTTGAGAGGATCGATAACTTTCACCAGCGGCCCGCCGGCCGACACGAAGGACTTCGAAAAATCGCCCGAGCGCTCCGCTACGGTCGGCAGGTTAAAGTTGGCGGAGTCCGACGACCAGTCGTCATAGTGCTCAATGCCGAGGAAAAAGAAGGTCTTGTTTTTTCCGTCATACACGTGAGGTATCTTGATTTTGCCGCCGAAGCTCGCGCCCCACGTGGTATTGGGCTGGTCCGTGATGGGAATACCGGCCGCATTGCTGAAAAAGGCATTGGCATCCCAATCGGTGCGGCGCAGGTGCCCATACAAGCTGCCATGGTACGTGTTAGTGCCGGATTTCATCAGCGTGTTGAACATCCCGCCGCCGGTACGCGCCATTTCGGCGTCGTAGGTGTTGGCCTGGATCTTCACCTCCTGGACGGATTCGAGCGCCGGAATAATGATGGCGCGATTGTTGGCGTCGGTGATCGGAATTCCGTCGAGCAGGTAGTTGTTGCCGCGAACGGGGCCGCCGGCAATGGAGATCATGGAAGATCCGCTTTGATCCTCCATGCGATTGTACGCGGGAGGGCCGACCTGAACGATATTCTGCGACAGCTTGGACATCATGAACGGGTTGCGGCCCAGATTGGGAAGGTCGACCAGTTTCTGGTTGTCGAGCAACTGGCCCTGCGAAGCGTTGGCGTTCTCCACCAGCGGAGCTTGCTCCTCCACGTTGACGCTCTCGGTCACCTGGCCAACTTCCAATTTCAAGTCTGCCGTGACCTGGCCCTGGGTGGCGACGACAATGCCCTTCCGCTCAAATTTCTTAAACCCCGGAGTCTCGCAGACAACGGTATAAGTCGCGGGAATCACCTCATTGAAAACGTACTCGCCGTTGGAGCTGGTGAGAGTGGCCCGCTGCTCGGAAGTTCCTTCGTTGACGAGCGTGACTTTGGCGCTGACCAGTACGCCGCTGTTCTGATCGACCACCAGCCCTCGTACCACGCCGTAGTATGACTGAGCGAGCAGCGGCAAAGCGGCAAAAACCATTGCCAGCAGCATGGCTCCCGCAGTCGGGATAAGTTGTCTTGAGCACAGGATCTTCTTGGAAACCAACATGTCCGTCCCCCTTCCCTTTTCGGTTGTTTGCGCTTCGCAATCGGGGAGAAGCTACCGCCTGAAGCCGGTCAATGAGGCCATGGGTTTCAGGCGAAACCAACTAATGTTTCTGGAACTATATCACTACTCGGATAGAACGGAGCTCAAGATTACATGAGAAATATTAATCGCCACCATCAGTCATTTCGATACGGTAATTTCTGTAACATTTCGCACCATAGCGTCGGAGGGGTCGCAGTTGAAGGGGTTGCAGGGGTTTCGGCACGGGAGACGCAGCGGGAGGGAAGCGCACGACGAGGCACGGCTGCATCGGTGTTAAACGCGGGGCTATGCCGGCCCCATCATTTCAATCTCAGACTATTGGTTACCACCGTCACGCTGGAGAGCGCCATCGCGGCCGAGGCCAGCATCGGCGAGAGCAGCCCCAACGCCGCCACCGGTATCCCAAGGGCGTTATAGGCAAAGGCCCAGAAGAGATTCTGGCGGATGATCCTCATGGTGCGGCGCGAAAGCTCCAGGGCTGCGGCGACGCCGTTCAGGTCGTCACGCATCAGGATAATACCGCCGGCTTCCATGGCCACATCGGTGCCGCTGCCCATCGCGATGCCCAGATCCGCCTGCGCCAGGGCGGGCGCGTCGTTAATGCCGTCGCCCACCATGGCCACGCGCTTTCCGGCGGCCTGTAGCCGCTTGATTTCGGCCACCTTCTGGCTGGGAAGCACCTCGGCCAGCACATGCTCGATTCCGGCTTCCCGGGCCACGGCCTCGGCGGTGCCGCGCCGGTCGCCGGTAATCATCCAGACGTTCAGACCCAGCGCTCGCAGGCGGCGCACCGCCCCGGCGGCTTCCGGCTTAATGGTGTCGGCGATCTCGATGCTGCCGGCTGGCACGCCATCGATGGTGACGGTGACGCCGGGCTTGCCCACCTCCACCATGCGCCCGCCCACACGCGCGCGAACCCCATGGCCGGACAGCGCGGCGAATTCGGCCGGTTCCTCCAGCGCGAGGCCGCGGCCGGCGGCGGCTTCCACGATGGCGCGGCCCAGCGGGTGCTCGGAATACCGCTCGGCGGAGGCGGCCAGCCGGAGCAATTCATCGGCGGCAAACCCGGCCGTCGGAAGCACGGCCGTCACCAGCGGTTTGCCGCGCGTCAAGGTGCCGGTCTTATCCAGCACAACGGTGTCGACCCGGTGTGCCATCTCCAGGGCTTCGCCGCCTTTGATCAGCACCCCGTGGGCTGCGCCGCGGCCGGTCCCGACCATGATGGCGGTGGGGGTGGCAAGGCCCAGGGCGCACGGACAGGCGATGATCAGGACCGCCACGGCGTTGACCATGGCGACTCCGAACGGCGCCAGGAAAAGCCAGGTGACGAACGTGATCAGCGCGGCCCCGAGCACCGCCATGGTGAAATAGCCGCTCACCACGTCGGCCAGCCGGGCGACCGGGGCGCGCGAGCCCTGCGCCTGTTGGACCAGGTCGATCATCTGCTGCAGGGTGGTGCCTCGCCCCACTTTTTTCGCCTGATAGCGGAAGCCGCCGGAGCGGTTGATGGTTCCGGCGAACACCGCGTCGCCGGGCCGCTTCTCCACGGGCATGCTCTCACCGGTGAGCATGGATTCATCCACGGCCGATTCGCCGTGCACCACCGTTCCATCCACCGCGATGCGCTCGCCGGGCCGCACCACCACCATGTCGTCCACGCGCACCTCTTCGGTTGGCAATTCCACTTCAGAGCCGTCGCGAATCACGCGTGCGGTGGGCGGTTGCAGGTCCATCAGGGCACGGATGGCTTCGCCGGCCTGGCCGCGGGCGCGCGCCTCCAGCATACGGCCCAGCAGGATGAGCGCGATGATCACGGCCGCCGCTTCGTAGTAAACCTCGTGCTGACCGCGAAGCGTCTGGTAGACCGAATACAGGAAGGCCGCACCGGTGCCCAGCGCGATCAGTGAATTCATGTTGGCGGTGCGGTGGCGCAGCGCCTTCCACGCCGCCAGGTAGAACGGGGCGCCTGAATAGAAGATTACGGGCAGTGTGAGGGCGAGTTGGATCCACGGCGAGTACGGCACCGGCAGAGCGCCATGTGACATACCCAACACCAGGACGGGCGCGGCGAAAACTACGGCCACCAGCAGACGCCGCCGGTAGCCTGGCTCCGCAGCCTCGGAAGGCGCCTGGCTCCGCGGCACACCGTAGCCTAACTCCTCGATGGCGCCGACGAAATCGGCCACTTGGACAGAGGCCGGGTCGTATTCCACGGTGGCCGTGTTGGTGGCCAGATTCACTTGCGCGCGCGCCACCCCAGGGGCGCCGGCGAGGGTTCGTTCGATGGTGCGGGCGCACGCGGCGCACGTCATGCCGGAGACGGGCAGATCCACTCGTACGGGTGCGGTGGTGTTCATACGAGCACAGTCTTCATGCGGGAACGGTCTTCATGCGGGCACTTCGTAGCCTAGCTGTCTGACGGCATTGGCGATGCCACCAGGCCCCACCACGGCGGCGTCATACTCCACGGCTGCGCGGGCATTCGCCAGATCGACCACCGCCTTCTTCACGCCAGGGGTTGCCAGGAGCTTCCGCTCCACACTGCGCGCGCAGTTGCCGCAAGTCATGCCGCTTACGGGAAGGTTCAGAGTTTCGGTCGCCATAACTATATGATGCTCCCGCAGGCACGCGCGACGCTTGCCTTCCTGTGCCTTTGTGTGGGGCAGGTTGTTAACCTGCGGCGGATTGTTAATCCGCCTGCGCGATGCGGCAGCGAGCCAGTCCGCACCTTGGTGCCTTGCCCCCAGGATTGGTCTAAGTGCGGCAGGCGGCTTTGCAATCGGCCGCAGGTTGAACAACCCAAGCGAGCCCGCCCCCAAGCGAGCCCGCCCCCAAGCGAGCCTCGCCCCCAAGCGAGCCTCGCCCCCAGCGAGCCTCGCCCCAGCGAGCCCGGCCCCCAGCGAGCCTCGCCCCCAGCGAGCCTCGCCCCCAGCGAACCTCGCCCCGGGCGAGCCATACTGTCACAGGAGGGCTCATGGTTTTTGCCGACGCCGCACTGGCGCGCCGTCTGGAGGCCGCCGAGGCGGCCAATGCGCGCGGCTGCACGGCCGTGCATCCCGAAGCCGCCGTGCTCGAAGTGGCCGGCGGTTGCGCCGTCTTCGCGGGTGCCGATTCACCGCTGACGAACGCCGTCGGGATCGGACTCAATGGCCGGGTCAGCGAGGCGGAACTGGGCGCGCTCGAGGCGTTCTTCCGAAGCCGCGGCGCGCCCGTGGCTATCGACCTCTGCCCCCTGGCCGATTCTGGCCTGGTGGAATCTCTCGGCCGGCGCGGCTACTGTGCCACCGAGTTCAACAACGTGCTGGTGAAGCGGCTGGCAGGCGTGGAGATCGCCTTCACCCCGCGTGTGCGGCGCGCGTTGCCGGACGAAGCCGATCTATGGTCGTACACCGCGGGCCGCGGTTTTTTCGAACAGTCGAACGTCACCGCCGAGGAAATGGACGTGGGCCGCGCCATCTTTGCCATGCCCGGAGTCATGTGCTATCTGGCCTCCGTCGAAAATGGCGAGCCCGCGGGGGGCGCCGCATCGGCCATCTACAGCGCCCTGGCGACGCTTTTCGCCGATAGCACCGTCACCGCCTTCCGGCGTCTGGGACTGCACCGCGAACTGATCGCCGCCCGCCTCAACGAGGCCCTGGCGCAGGGTTGCGACCTGGCCACGGCGTCCACCCAACCCGGCACCGCCTCGCAGCGCAACTATGAGCGGATGGGGTTTGAGGTGGTGTACACGAAGGTGACGCTGGTGAGGGAGGGCCAGTAGCGTACCCATTTGGATGCAGGTTGAATGCGGAGCCCTCGGCCGCGCGGCACGGCGCCTCCAGCGCAGAAGCCCTACCCGACCTCCCTCACCACGTACTTGGGGTTCGGCTTGACGCCCGGTCAGACTGATTTCGCAAGGCTCCCGAGTGCTCACTGCCTCGCACGCCCCGTCGGGGTTAATACCTGGATCGCAACGCTGATTGAAACGTGGTGTTATGTTAGGAGCCTTGGGTCATGAGTATGGGAACGATCGTCCGCGTATCGGAGGAGGAATACCTTGGCACTGCCTACGAGCCCGACTGCGAATTTGAAGACGGCGTGCTGATCGAGAGAAACTTGGGCCAACAGGACCACAGTTGGTTGCAGACTGCGCTCGCGGCATATTTCTTTCGCCGGCGGAGGCTCTGGGGCATCGAAGCGTTTACTGGACAGCGGCACCGCATCCGGGCGGAGAAGTATATGCTTCCGGATGTCTGCGTCATCAAGCAGCCGCGCCCGGCGGAAAGGGTGTTCTCACGGCCGCCACTGATCTGGATCGAAATTCTTTTTCCCGCGGACAGACCGCTCAAAGTGAACGACAAGGTCCGGCAGGCCATCGAGTTCGGCGTGCCGAATGTATGGGTCATCGACCCTGAAACGTTGGACGCCGAAACCCATGCGCCCACCGGCAGCCGCAAGGTGGAAGATCGGATTCTCCGCGTTCCGGATAGCCCGATCTCGGTTCCGCTTGACGGGCTCGACGTGTAGCGCCTGCCGTACTGACCGTGATTACTGCGCCCACTCCCAGATTCGCGAACCGTGCGGAAACGCATAAAAGCCGCCCCTTGCAGCCCCGTCAAACCACTGAATCCAAAGAACCGTCCGGACAAGTCGCAACCCTCCAGGCCCGCGGCGCATCCAATACGTAGAAGCATTCTTCATCGAGTAATCTTCATCGCGGCCGAGTTTGCCCGCCCCCTAAAATTCAATTCACAGTTAAAGGAGACGTGCACCTTGTCAAAGCAATACCTCTTGATCAGTGATTTCGACCAAACGCTGAGTTTCAACGATTCGGGGATCGTCCTCAGCGAAATGCTTGGCATTACCGGCTTTCAGAACAAAATCGCCGGCCTCTCTCAGATCCACCTGGTGCAGCAGGGCGGTGAACTTGCCTACCTGCTATTGCACGACCCGGAATTCCGGCGGGTCCGCAAGCATGACCTGATTGCGGCCGGCAAGCACATCCGCCTCAAGCAGAACATTCGCCTGCTTTCGCGCCTGCTCAATAGCCTGGACGGCCACCAGTTTTCCTTCTATGTGGTCTCGGCGGCGCCGGAGGAAGTGATTCAGTCGGCGCTCGAAGGCATCGTGCCGGCGGAGCATATCTTCGGCACGCAGTTCCGTTATGACGAATCCACCGGCGAAATCGAATCCATCCTGCGCGTGCCGGCCGGTTATGGAAAGGTGGCGGTGCTCGAAGAACTGCGCGCCCGCTTGCCGGTCAGCCACGACCGCGTGATTTACGTCGGCGATGGCGGTTCCGACATCCACGTGATGCTGCACGTGAACCGCCTGGAAGGCCTCACCATCGCGGTATCGGAAAACAAATACATCACGCAGATCGCCCGCCGCACCATCCTCGGCGACGACGCCCTAAGTGTGCTCATTCCGGTTCTCGAGGACACGCTGGGATGGAATTCCGCTCGCATTCGCGCCTGGTTTGATTCGCACGGATTTGTCCTGCAAGATTGGGACAAGGTCCGTACCGATTCGCTGACTATCCGAACCGCCAGCGCCGTCCACGCCGCCGCCGCCACCGCGTCCGGTGCGGACATCCAATGAAGTTGGATTGGATCGGCTGGATCGCCACCGCCTTGTTCGCCAGTTCCTATTTCTTCAAACAGCCGATGGCGCTGCGCAAGGTCCAGGCCTTGGCCGCGCTGCTCTGGGTGGTCTACGGGCTGATGATCCACGCGCTGCCGGTTGTCGTGGCCAACGTGGTGGTGGCCGCGGTCGCGGTGGGCTCCGCATTACCCTGGAGGCCGAATTGGATGCCGGGCGGCAGCCCTGCCCGCCGCACGCTTACGCCAGTCGAAACCGCGTCTTCGGATGCGCGGTAATTCGCGCAAACGCCAGGTCCGGGTCATGGGCGAACCCGCAAACCCAATCGCCCGCCACGGCCGCCTCCAGCCACCGGATCTTGGATTCGATGGCCTCCAGCGGATAAAGGTCGAAGGCCGCCACCCACGAAGGTTGAATGTGGGCGGCGGTCGGCACCAGGTCGGCCAGGAAGCAGAACGTCCGGCCGCGGCTCTCCGCCGTTACCACCATCATGCCCCGGGTGTGGCCCGCGGCGATGTGCATCCGCACGCCCGGCGTCACCTCGTGGCCGTCTTCCACTAGCGTCATCTGTCCGGATTCCACCAGCGAGTCGTAGTTGGCGGCGATATAGCTCACGGCATCGCGCTGCCCCTCGTGCGCGTGCTCCCACTCCAGCCGGCCGGCGAAGTACCGCGCGCGGGGAAACGTAGGCGACGGACGACCATCGGCGCCGAGCGTGGTATTTCCGCTGCAATGGTCCCAGTGCAGATGGCTGTCGATCACCAGGTCGATCGATTCCGGGTCCACGCCATGCCGCGCCAGCACGCTGGGCAGCAACTCCGGTTCGGGCGGCAGTTTCATTCGCTCGCGGGCCCGCGCGTCCATCTTGTCGCCGCCGGCGGTGTCGATCAGGATCGTGTGCCGGCCGGTGCGGATCAGGTAGCAATTGAAGGCCAGCGGAATCCGGTTGAGTTCGTCGGCCGGCATCTGGCGCGACCACAAGGTCTTGGGAACCACGCCGAACAGGGCGCCGCCGTCCCACCAATAGGGCGTGTCGCGGATCAGGCTGATTTCGAAATCGCCCAGTACCACGCTGGCCATTGCGCCGGACATTGCGCCGGTGGTCAGCCCTTGACCAGTTTGCGGCCGCGCTCGAACAGGTCGGCTGCGTCTTCCACCAGTTTGCGCCCGCGTTCGAACATGTCCTTGCTGGCGTCCGCGATGTCCTGTCCGGTTTCGGCAACGGCTTCCCGCCCTGCCTGGGTCTTTTCGGTAATGAGCTGGCGCGTCTCCTTGCCGCTCTTCGGCGCAAAGAGCATGGCAGCCGTGGCGCCCACGATGGCGCCGGTCAAAAACCACGAGATCGTGTTGCTGCCGTCCTGTTGCGTCTGGTCCACTTCGTCATGCGTTTCCGACATCGATGTGCCTCCGTGCGGGGCGGCGTTAGCGGTCGCCTCCTCCACATTCTGCGATATCCTGTAGTCATGGCGCAAGATCCCGATAGCGAGGAAGGTTCTCAAAACCAGAACCAGATCCTGAAGTCTCATGCGCTCGACATGGTCACGCTGTTCAATTCGTCGACCATCGACAGTGAGATGGAAGCAGATCTGATCCGCGGCATACTGGATTCGGGCGGGATTCCTTCGATCCTGACCAACATCCCGTACGCAGGATTACTGGGAGTGGAAGTGAAGGTGCCGCGCGGCAAGTTGAAGGAAGCCGAAGCACTCATCGCCGAAGCCAAGGCGGCCGGCCCGGAAGCGGCGGCCGAGGCTGAGGCAGCCTCGGAAGGCTAGCCCGCCGGTAGGACAGACGATCGCCTTACGTGGTCTGTTGCGCCTCCCTATACCACGGCCGGGCTGACAGACGACTCAGAGCGATCGTCTGTCCCCCCTGGCTGCCTTGCATATCTGCTATCCTGCTGAGCAAGGCGGCTGTGGTGATTTCTCGAACGGCGCTCGGGCTGGTGGCGTGCGGTCTCGCGGTAATGAGCGCGCTCTACGCGTTCCAGAAGCCATTCCGCGTCTACCCCAGCATGGAAGCTTACGACAACATTCCCCTGCCCCCCGACTTCCAGGAAAAAACCGAATGGGTCCAGGCCCGCCTGATGTATCCGCAGCACCCGGATGCGCGTTTCGCCCGGTACCGCTACGGCAGGCTCGACTGGCGCGAAGGCGGCACCAGTTGGACCCAGGATTACCCGCGCGCCGACCGCCACTTCGCGGCCGCGGTGCGGCGGCTTTCCCGCGTCCACGCACGCTCCGTGGAGCAACCCGTCAACCCCGACGATACCGATGATATCTACAACTGGCCCTGGATGGTGGTCGGCGAAATGGGCGACTGGCTCCTCACCGACGCCCAATGCAAGACCTTGCGTGAGTATCTGCTGCGTGGCGGTTTCATCTACATGGACGATTTCTGGGGTCCCGACGAATACGCGCGGTTCGATGAAAGCATGAAGCGCGTTTTTCCGGACCGGCCAGTGGTGGAGATCGAAAATGCCGACTCCATCTTCCACGCGGTTTACGATCTGGACGACCGCTACCAGGTATTGGGCCAATGGTCGCTCGGCGGGCGCGGCCGCGGCTTCATGTCGCAGCGGGCCGAGGGCACCAAGGCTCACTGGCTCGGCATTTACGACGACCATCGCCGGTTGATGGTGGCGATGTCTTTCAACTCCGACGTGGGCGATTCCTGGGAGTGGGCCGACGACCCCCGCTACCCGGAAAAATTCTCCGCGCTGGGAATCCGCATCGGCCTCAATTACGTCGTCTACTCGATGACGCACTAAAGAGAGTTGTCAGTTGTCAGTCGTCAGTTAACAGTGAAAACCGCGCGCCGCCGGCGCGTGCGCTTGGGTTAACTGAAAACTGATGACTGATTACTGAAAATTCCCAAAAAAAACCGGGGGCCGCGAGAGGAGTAACGCCGCAGCCCCCGAGGACCTCATCGCTGTACGCTGAGGAAGACGTTGGAAGGCGACGCCATGCCACTCACCTCGGCCATCAGCGGCTGGTCGCCATCGGCAACTGAACCCGGTACCTGCACGGCAATCTGGTAGAGGCCGGCGTTCCCTGGCGCCAGCGCCGCGCCCACAACCGTAGCTGGCACGCCTGCCACTGTCACCGTCACCGTATTGGCAACGTAAGCCAACTGGTCCGATGGCGGCAGCACACCCGGATCCACCGCCGGTGTGGTGGCGCCGAACCCCGTGCCCCAGAGAATGATCACGTCGCCAGGCTTGGCCGGCGTGGTGGTCACGCCCTGGAAAAGGTTGGCCGGCGCCACCAGGCTGTAGTCGGAGCGCGTCGCCACCGCATACTTGCCGGACCACAGGAAGAACGCCGGCGCTGCGGTTTGCAATTGGGCTGTGCCGGCGGCGCCGGCCATGCCGTTGTTCGCCACCTGTACGGCTACCGGGCCCTGTGCGCTATCAGCCGGCGCCATCGCGTTGATCTGCGTCGGACTGATGTATCCCACGTAGGCCGCCTTGCCATTGATGGTCACGCTGACGCCATCGAGCCCCGTCGGCAGCGCGTTGCCGCTGAAATCGCCGCCGGTCCAGCTCCGGCTGCTATTGGCCAGGTTGGTTCCCTGAATGGTGACCCACGCGCCGGGCGAGACGGCGGCTTGGAAACTGGCCGCGTTGACCACGCCCGAACTGGTGATGGTGGGGGTGGGTTGCTGGGCCGCCGACGTGAGGGTGTATTTCTGGGTGTAGATGTGGTCGCCGCCTAGCGTTCTATCGCCATTGGCCGCATTGCCGGCCACGTAAACCACCAGGCTGCCTACGTCGCCGGCCGGCGGCGTCCAGTCGAAAGCGAACGTTGCGGATTTGGTTTGGCCCAGTTGCGTTCCCTTCAGCGTGTGTTCGATGTACTGCAGCGGTTTGGAGGCCGGGCAGGCGCCCCAGCTATCGTTTTGATACGTGGTCTGGGTGCAGACCAATTGCGTGTAGCCGTCCGAACCCGGCGTGAACGTGCCGGCCTGGGCCTTGCTGTCGCCGGCTTGGCGCGCTGTCAACTCAAAACCCCCAGCGCTTCTGGGCCAGGTCGGTAACCGTCACCACCAGGTGCTGCGCCACGCCCGGGGTGTAGGTGGTGCCGTTGGGAAACGTCACCGTCACGCTGCCTGACCCCCCACTCCCGGTGTGGCAGAGCGTGCAGGTGTTTTCGCCGGGCACGCCCGCCAGGGCGGCTCCAGGCCCCGCCTCGTTGGCGAAAGCCAGCCCGGGCAATGCGGCGCCGAGGGCCGCTAGTTTCAGCAGAAGGATTCCGTTGGTTGGCTTCGTCAGCATGTTCTATCAGTCCTGGGGAGCATGCCGTTAACCAACCGGCAATTCATTGCAAACAAAAGTGATTAGATAGGGAGCGAGTAGCGTTGATCAGGCGGCTTGCGGCAACTTGCCGCTTGCGGGGAAGAACGGATGTGGCGCTTTGTCGCATGGACGGCCCACCCCCGGAGGTGCGCCTATTTGTGCGACTGGTTGCGCTTGTTGGCCTTGCGCGGTTTCACCTTGCCGGCTTTCGACTGCTTGTATTTCTTCGGTTTGAACTTCGTGACCTTGACCTTGCGGACCTTCCGGGTACTGACACGGGCGGTCTGTTGCGCCGCTGCCTGAACCATGGTCGCGGCCCCGCAACTCAAGGCCAGCGCCAAAGCCAGTGTGCGAATTCTCATAGATCTAATCTTATTGCGCCGTCCGGCTAAACCACAAGTACATATTTAGGAAACTCACGGCTGTTATCGCAATGCAGGCCCAGGAGCAAAACTGCCACAGTTTCTCGGTCCGCGATTCCACCAGCCGCGGCGTTCCCGCCAGGTACGCTACCCCAAAACCGGCCAGTATTCCGCCGAAGTGGGCGTAATTGTCGATCCGCATGGGTAAGAAAATGTAGACCACGCCGAACATGGCCCAACCGATGAACGTGCGGCGCATGTGTCCGAACCGCCTCGGCTCTTTGATGCTGATCGCGATCATGGCCCCGATCAAACCGAAGATGGCCGCCGACGCGCCGATGGAAAGCGCCGGACTGAACAGGTAACTGAAGTAGAATCCACACACCGAAGAACAGAAATAAATCACCAGCATCCGGCTCCCGCCGAACACTTCTTCCACCATGGCGCCCAAGGTCAGAAACGACCAGGAATTCATCAGAATGTGCACCAGGCCGCCGTGCAGGAAGCCGGCTGTCACCAGGCGCCACCACTGCCCCCCCGCAATGGCGGGCGGGTATTTAGCCCCAAAGTCGAACAGCGTGCGAGGGTCGATGTTCATGGCCCCTCCGCCGCTCTGCCCCTGCATGCTGCGGATCGCCGTGGCCGCGTACAGCCCGAAATTGATCACCAGGATGATCATGGTGAAGAACCGCGCCTGCGGGATCAGCCCGCCCAGCAGTGTGCCGCCGTCGCCGCGCTCCACGGCCCGCGGCCCCACCGTTTCGTTGCAATAGGGGCAAACTTTGTCTTTACTGGTAATAAACGCCCGGCAATGCGGGCACATGCGCCGCGAATCCATCAGCACTTATGATAACAACCCTCTCCTGGTGGGGCTGTAGCAATTGCTCGCGGAAGTTCGCCGGCGGCAGCAAATCACCTGGAAGAAGGAAGCTCAATCGGGCCGCGATCAATTGATCGCGGAAGTCCGCCTCTTCCGCTGTGTCCGCCGCCTGCTCTGGCGCTTCAATGGGCCGCGATCAATTGATCGCGGAAGTGTCGCCATCGAATGCCAATCTGAACTGGCCATTCGGCCAAACAAGGACCCCATCCTCCCATGGTAATGCCGCGCTGCGGATTTTGATTTCCTGAAGACATTTCGATGAATTGGCTAAGTCCGGTCCGGGATACTAACCAACGTATACTTGTTTACCCCATGTGAGCTCCGAATACGATTAGGATATATTTACCTGATATACCTAAATAATCGACGGCTATTCTGAGGCTGGGAACACACCGAACAGGGAATCGATGATGTGTGACTGAGATTGCGATAGCTCTGTCCCTTTCCGTTCGCCAATCAGCGGCCCGTTGTCGGAGAAAGCATTATAATGTCGGCGTTAAACCCCAGAAATAGAATTGTTGTCTTCCGGTTGACTTTGGATGAATATGAATCCCTGAAGCGCGCCTGTGCCGAAAAAGGAGGGCGGAACTTATCGGAGTTCACGCGCTCGGAGTTGCTCAACCTGCTGCGTGCACAATCGGAGGATTACCTGATTCAAACCAAGTTGGACGCGATTGAAAGGAAGCTCACCTCCATGCATACGGATATGCGAGAGATGTCGCATTTACTCGACGGCGGCATGCGGGCGGAAGTGCCCGAGCAGAGCGGTGTGTTGGAGGATCAGAAATTGAATTTCGACGTCAGGAGCATGCGATGCTATTACTGATTTGTTCGGCCTTATTTAGCCTCTATGTTCATGGACAGGCCCCGGTTCGGCCTGCGCCCATGGCCGATGGAGGAGCCAATCTCCCCGCCCAAAAGGTTGGTCCCAACGATATGATCGCAATCTCCGTATATGATTCGCCGGAGTTTACGCGAATGGTGCGAGTCGGGGCCGACGGCACGATGCGCCTTCCGATGCTGAAACAGCGGATCAAAGCGGAAGGCCTCATGCCCAGCGATCTGGAAGACAGAATCGCCGCGGCGCTGACCGCGGAAGGCCTGATCGTAGATCCCTTCGTCACCGTGACCATGGCCGAGTATCACAGCCGGCCCGTCAGCGTAATGGGCGCAGTAAGGCTGCCGGTCACCTTTCAGGCCGATAGCCCCGTAACGCTGCTGGATGCATTGGCCAAGGCGGGTGGGTTGAGTGCTGATGCGGGCTCTGAGATTCTGATAAGCCGTGCGCAAACTGGACCTGATAGCGCCGCAACCACACTGGTGCAGCGTGTTCAGGTGAAATTGCTGATTGATGCCGCCGATCCCGAATCAAATGTGAGGCTGGCCGGCGGCGAAGAGATCCGCGTACCGGAGGCGGGGAGGATCTATATCGTGGGCAATGTGAAGAAGCCCGGCGCCTTCACGCTCCAGAACGGCAGCGAGACCACCATCTTGAAAGCCCTGGCGCTCGCCGAAGGGCTGCTTCCCTTCGCCGCCAAGCAGGCCTTCATTTACCGACTCGAAGGCGGGACGGGGTCGAAAAACTAGATTCCCATCGAACTGACTAAGATCATGGAGCGGAAGTCGCCGGACGCTCCGCTGATTGCCAACGACATCCTCTATATACCCGACAACAAACGCCAGCGGATGACCCTTGGCGCACTCGAGAAGCTCCTAATGATTGGCGGCGGAGCGGCAGCCGCCTTGGTTTATACCCTCCGTTAAAAAAGATTTCCAATGAACACCATGCCTGATAACAATTTGATGAGGGCACTGCCTTCTCCAGCCGAACAGCGAAACGGACAATACCTGCCGGTCCCGGCCGGCGTTTTCCGCGCACCAAACTGCGTGGAGATGGAACCCGAGCAAACCGGTACTCCTATCTCTCACTACTTATGGATTCTACGCTGCCAGTGGTGGAAGGTGCTCACCTTCGTCACGATTGCGGCGCTGGCGACGCTGATCGTTTCCAAACGCCTGACGCCTGTTTATGAATCCACCGCGATTGTCGACGTGGACCGGCAAGTGCCGTCCGGAATTATCGGCCAGGAGGCGAGCAAAACTGCGGGAAACGATGCGGATCAGTTCCTGGCGACCCAGGTGAAGCTCATCCAGTCGGATTCGGTGTTGCGGCCCGTCGCGGACAAATTCAACCTACGGACGGCCGAGAATCTAGACACCACTGCCGGCGCACTGGCCTCGTCGGCCGCTCAGGATGCGCCCGTGCACCTGCAACAACTGAAGGTCACTCGCCCCCCGAACACCTACCTTCTGTTGATCAGCTACCGCTCCACCAATCCGCGGCTGGCGGCGGACGTAGCCAATGGCGTGACCAACTCTTACCTGGATCACACCTACAGAATCCGATTTCAATCCTCGGCCAAACTGGCGTCCTTCATGGAACAGCAGATCGATGAGTTGAAGGCCAAAATGGAGCGTTCCGGGGCCGCGGTGGCCTTGTTTGAGAAGGAGCTAAACGTGATCAACCCCGAGGAGAAGACCAGTATCCTCTCGTCGCGCCTGCTCCAGTTGAATACCGAATATACTAACGCACAAACCGACCGGGTTCGCAAGGAGACGGCGTTCAGATCCGTGAACACCGGCACCATGGAGGCAGCCCAGGTCTCCTCCCAAGGCGAATCCCTAAAGCCGCTTTCCCAACGCCTGGACGAGGCGCAACAGAAGCTTGCCGACGTGAAGATCCACTTCGGCGTCAACCACCCGGAGTACAAGAAAAACGACACCCAGGTAGCCGAGATCGAGCGCCAGTTGGAGCGCGGCAAACAGAATATCGGTCAGCGGGTCGCGGTGGAGTACCACGACTCCGTGCATCGCGAGGCCATGTTGGAGAAGGCCGTCGCGGA
>Ga0210402_10000791_pt1 | contig 34338 bp, 42 predicted proteins | sample IncBWC7MmetaG_FD_161055 | JGI IMG/M metagenome (GOLD analysis project Ga0210402, IMG submission 161055) | Forest soil microbial communities from Barre Woods Harvard Forest LTER site, Petersham, Massachusetts, United States - Inc-BW-C-7-M | ecosystem: Environmental > Terrestrial > Soil >...
AACCAGCCGGTCAGGACGGCCGCGCCGATCCACAGCACTTCCGTCATGGAAAAGCTTTCCGGCGCGGGCGTCTCGCTCGTCGCCGTGGTCAATCCTGGAATCGAGACCATCTCCGGGCCGAAATTTGCAAGGTGCGCCTGGTACGCTCCCGAATTGTAGGTCGCCCAGGGAGAGAATCCGCCGGTCGCGGAATAGATGGCGTAAGCGGCGTTGGCGTTCGTTTGCGGGTCGTACAGGTTCGCGCCGGCGTATTCGGGATGCGCGTGCAGGTAGATTTGCCACAGCCCGTAGGAGCCTTCTCCCGCGGGCGTGCCTGCCGCAGTTTCGGGATTGTACGAATTGGGGTTTCCGGATGGAAAACTCTCGGCAAGGGCGATGGCCACGGCGATGTTGAGATCGTTTCCAGAGAATCCCGCATTCTGCGCGTAGTAGGCGATCTGCGCAGGAGTCAAAAGCACGGCGTTGGGTACGGAGGGCATAGTGCAAAGTTAAAAGTTGAAAGTTGAGAGTCGAAAGTCTTTCCTTTGAACTTTCAACTGTGAACTATCAACTGGTTTCTTCATCCTCTTCCCATTCCGGGATTTCGTCGATTTCCTCGACCAGTTCGATCACGCCCTTGTTGCCGCGCTTCAGGGCCGGGCCGAACGCCTGACAGCCCGCGCCGTGCTGGTCGCGCGCCGTTTCGCACTCTTCCAGTGTCTCGCCAAAGAAAACGTGCCGCACGCGAATCGTGCCATCCGCTTCCAGCTTGTCAACAGTGAGTTGAATGGCCATGTGCTAATGACTAGCGATTCGTGAGCGGTGAACCTGATTCATTAAAAGATGTCGATTCATGGCCCAAACTTCGAATCGTTGTAATGACTTCCATCCCCACATCGCGGCACTTGCCACATGCCACCACCTCTTCCGCCAAAGTTTTATCACCGTGCCGCCTGGCCGTACTTGTCGTTCGTGGTACGCATCTCTTCGACCTGGGGCTTCGCGCGGCTCGTGCCGTATTCGGCGAGCCAATCGGCCAAAGCGAAACGTCCTGAGCCTTTTCTACAGGCAAGGAATTCCTCGAGTCCCATCAGGTTCGCGCCGCGCGGGCCGATCCCCACGCGAATCTCTTCCAGTTTTTTCGCCAGCGGCATGCGATGCGTGTGCCAGGCGTAGACGCCGCGGTCGTTCGTGCGCTGCATGATTTCCGCCACGGTGGTGAATTTCAGCCCGTAGCGCGCGATATTCAGCGAAAGCGTGTAATCGTCGATCAAGTGCTCTGGCGTGATGCCCGCCTGCCGCTCGGCCACAATCGGACGGATTTCCTGAAGCGTTTCAGGATGATTTGCCAAAATATTTTCACTAGCGACGCTTGACAGCGGGTGCCACAAATCCATACACCAATCGCTCGCCACGGTGAACCAATTCGCCGAGCCGATGTCCCGCCCATCGCGCCGAAAATAGTTGTTCGACTTGAAGCGGTTGATCGAGTGGTCGCGATGGTAGTGCGCCACGGTATCTTTGGGAATGCGCTCGGTCAGGTCGAACATGTCCGGGAAAATCAGCGCATCGGAATCGATGTAGATGTTCCAGTCGTTCCCGCGCCCTAGGTAGAAAATCTGCAGCTTTTCGTAGGTGACCGGCATTTCAGGGAAGCGCCGCTCGTTGATGATCTGGAAATCGGCGCCCATCTTGTTGGCGTAGGCCAGGAGCAGCGGATAGGTCAATTCGCACAGTTCCGGCGCGTAGTTCCCAACGTTCAGCGTCCAGAGGGTTTTCCTCATGAAAGTCTTACCGCGAAAGCGCCCCTTACCGGGGCCTTTCGCTCCTTTTTACCAGTCGGTCGGTTTCATGCCAGAAGCCCAGCCGATCGTCACGCGGTTCTGCGCTTCGGCGATCACCGTTTCGCGCAGTCCTTCGGGCAGGTTGCCGATGACCCAGGCGATGCGCACGATCTTTTCGCCCGCCGTGGCGGTCGCATGCGTCGAGCGCAGGATCGCCCCAATGTCGCGCATCGCGTCCTGAAAATACTGTTCCGCCTTCTGGACCTGTTCGGGCATGGCGAACCTTTTCTATCCCTTCGGCGGCGCGGAGTCAACCTTCGCGGGCGTGCCCTGTGGATTTTCCGTGGACGCACCATTTCCGCCGGCGATGAATTTCGCAAGCCAGGGAGGCAGCAGCCCGTTGCTCGCGATTCGCGGGAGCGCACCGGCGATGAAATGCAGCACCGCGAATTCGGTCTTGTAAAGCTTCGAGGATTGGGGAGTGACTGGGTTCATCTTGAGGACCTGATTGCTGAACAGCCAGTAGAGAGCGGCCGCCAGGGTCATGTACGGATGCGCTTTGATCATCGCAATCAAAACCGTTGGATCGATGCCATTCATACTGATGTCTCCTTTCACTTCGGATCGATCAGGTCTGCCAGGTGCAGGAGTTTGGCCTTGCTAATCGGTTCCTCTTCGGCCAGCGCGCGCAACTGAAACGCGGTCAATCGCCCGAACTTGCGCCCAAGGCCGTTCACATCGCCCGCTGTCTTGCTGATCCGAAACCGCATCGTGGCCCAGGCTGCCCCAGCACCGAGCAGCCCGCCCACAGCCGCGGGCAAAAGCGCTAACCACTCGCCACTAGCCACTGGACAGTCTTACCGCGAAAGCGCTCCTCGCCGGGGCCTTTCGCTCACTCAATCGTTCGATCTGCATTTCGCTCCCGGAATCAGCGACGTGCGCCCGCACTGGCGATTGTATTCCTCCACGATTTCAATATGCCGCGCGTGAAACGATGGAAGAAAGTAGCCCGGCTCCAGCGGCTTTTTGAACAGCGTGGGCGCGAAGAGATCGAAGTGCGTGCAGCACATTTTCACCGCTTTGCCGCCCTCGCCGAGCGAACCCCAGAAATGCGACGCAGGGATAGGGCAATCCGTGCCATCTTCCATCTTAAAATCGCATTTTGGCGGATACTCCAACCCACCCACATGGCCCCCGGTCCCCGTTGCCTTTATCTCAAAAAGGTATCATTTCAAAACTGATTATGTCTCCGTTTGCGATGTTTGCCGCACTGAAGGCGCAGCCGCCCGTAGCCAATGGTCCCGTGGGAATTGTGTTCGCCGGAGTCGTCGTATCCGAGGCCGCGCATCGAAACCCGTGAGATGCCGTTGTGCCCGGCGTAATAGTGATCGTTGCCGCACCCGTCGTTCCCGAGCATGCGAACGAGCCGTAGTACAATGTGCCATTTTGCGTGCTGAATGTGGCGCATGCTCCGGTACCTGTCAGGGTCGGGGTGGATGGGCTTCCCTTGTAAATCGTGCCTGGACAGGGGACGAATATTCCGCCAGCGCTAACATTCGCGGTCGCCGTATTCGACGAAAACGTATTTCCGCAGCCATCGATGAATGTAGAAGTCGCATCCACGCCTACGACGTAATTGGTTCCCGCAGCGACGTTGGAAAAACGCGATCCGCTGAGGGTAACGGTTGCACCGGCGGCAGCCGTGATCATATTCGTAAGGCTGGCAACGTTTTCGACCACGTCGCTGTTGGAAATGTGGACCTGTGTCCCGGCTCCCGTCGCTTTGATGCCGTCACCCAGGGCGAGAGAAAAAAAATCAGACGATCCCCCGGTAATCAAAATCGGGTTCTGCACGGCTTCGCTGTCGAATACGTTGTAAAAATTGTTGTCTGGCCCGCTTGCCGTGATGGCCCCACCGTCATTGGTGCAGACGGAATTCACGTACAGCACGTCTACGGTGATGTCGCCGCCTGCGATCCCCAGTGCCGAGCACGGACTTCCTCCATTCCCACTTGCTTGAATAAAAGTATTCGAGATGGTGGCAATGCCGGTGCTGACGCACACCGTACGCATCGTTCCAGGGACGATGAAACCAGCGATGTTGATGTTCTGCATGGCCCCGGTTGAACCGAGAGGGAACCAGCACCCATTATAAGTATTCGCGTAAATTTCCCCGTTGGGATCGAATCCGGCGCTGATTTGAAAATCCTTGTAAATGGCAGCACCCGGACCGAAACACGCGCCGATGCTCGTATTGCTGCACTTACTGGGACTGAAATAGGTAAAGTTCGGCGGCACGAAAAACTGCGTACTCATTTGGCCTTCGCCCGCCAGGGTATAGCCGAGATTGTTTTGATTGAACGTGCAGGTCGGGGAAACCGTGGTCATGATTTGTGAGGAAAAAATTGTTCCACCAGACGGGAAGTGAGCATGGCCGCAATTCACATTTGTGAGAAGCGCTGCCCACATGTTATTGATTTGCGTAGTGTCATCATGACCATAGACGATCTGTCCTGCGACCATTGTACGCGCAAGGGCGCCCGTAAGAGTGACCTGCGTGGAACTGTTGACGGTACTGATCGTGGTAGCGGGAACATCCGGCGTCGCATTCGGCGTTCCCGAACCCCAAAACACCTTACCTACATCCGTTAGGATATTGAAATTCGCGTTGGAGCACGTAACGACAAACAGCCCGCCAGTGCCGGAACAGCCGACTACGCTTAGGGCGTCCCATTTGGCGCCGAAATTCGTGGGATCGTAAGTTGTTCCATTCGGCTGCGGAATTCCCGGCCCGTTCGGAGCGAGCGGTACCGTGGTATTACACGTCGGGCAGGAGATGGCGGGCGTCGTGCCACCAGAGGAAACGATTGGAGATGTCCCAGAGACATTCGTTACCGTCCCAGAAGTCGCGAAATTTGTCAGCTTCGGCGCGAGAGCGTTCAATGCCGTGGTAAGGCTCACTGGGGAACTGCCGCTGATCGTGGTGCCGCTGCTCGTGTAGGTGAAACTCTGCGGGCCGGTTCCGAGCGGCGGTTGAATCGTAGCTGCCGCCGAATCGATCGTGATTTGCCATTGAGGACTGCCGGGGGTAATCAGCGTTACGTCGCCAAATTGCGCGGTGAATTTGCCAGTGGAATCGAGCGTCACGGGTCCCACGCGCCCGGAATAGGGTTGCCCGCCTAGCGTATATCCGCCGCCCGTGCTGGGTACCAGGATCGCGTTCATCACCGCGCCGGAATAAGGGATGCCGTTCGGGTCCTGGACCGTGGCCGTCACCGTGGTGAACTGCGCAAACGAAGGGCTGGCCAACCCAAGGAGAAAGCAGATTAGAATCAAAAATCGTTTTCCCATTAGGCCCTTAGATAATTCTTTCGATCGTGGCTGTAGCTTTCGCGGTGATCGTGCCACCGGTCAACAAGAACTTGACGACGATGTTCGTCGCTGAATTATCGACGTCGATGTCGGCTTGACCGTAATAATCCCCAGCTGCGCTGGTGGTAAAAGTAAGCGCGGGAAGAGCACTACCAGATTGAGTGAGAGTCAGATTCGTTGGAGATTGCGCATTTCCGTTGGAATCTTTCCACGTTATCGTCCAGCCAAGCACGGCTGCAGTCGCTGCGGAGACCGAAAGTACAAATCGGACCCGAAAACTTTCCGGCGCTGCATTTGGAGTTACCGTCAATACATTGTTATCGGTAGCGGTTTCGTTTCTTTGTGATGTAAACGCCCCGGCTACGGCCAAAGAAGAACAGGTCGGCGCAGCGATCGCGGAGATTCCTGTCACGTATTGAAAAGCTGAAGAGCATGTGGTACTGCCCGATCCTACGGCCCCAGCCCAAGCCATCCACGCCTGAGAAGCCCCTGTTCCTAATTGCAAGGCAGAACCAAATTGAGAACTATACATTAACGCGCCTGCCGCAGTTACCGACGTCGAAGCGCTTGCTGGCGGTTTGAACCCGCTCGTTGCTTCGGCGTGTAAATCAACAAGCCCGGCAGCACCTGCTAGGAGCGTATGCGCCGTCGAATCGATTGTGAAGTCGCCATTGCCCGTGGTAGGTGCACCGCCCGCTCCACCACCAGTTTGGATCGCGTGATTCGCCAGAACGCCTGTAGATGCCCAAGATGATGCGGAATTGAAATACGGTTGACCACCGCTCGTACCCGCGATAGTGGCCGTCACCGCGCCCGTCGAAGCGCTGTTCGTGATGATCGTGCCATCACCGGAAAATGAAGTCACGCCACTCGAACATCCCGTGCAGGTTCCATCGATTTTTAGATTGCCTTTGTATTCGACGGTCGATGTCGCCGGTACATTCATTCCCGTACCGATGATCGCATCCATCACATCAAGCTGATTGCTCGAGGTGTTTGTGATTCCGCTTAAAGCATTTCCAATAACGAGGTTACCGCTTCCCGTCGTTACCGTATTATTATCATCTGCGCCGAGGATAATATTCGATCCTCCCGTTGTGGTGTTTCCTCCGGCAACGAATCCGACGAAGGTATTCGAGCTACCCGTGGTGATTCCGCCACTTCCCGTTCCTACGGCGGTATCTTTATTGCCGGAAATCAATGACGCTAGTGAACCCTCGCCGATGGCCGTATTTGCACTGGATGTGACGGATGGTAAGGCATCCCATCCGACCGCAGTGTTGTTACTCGCTCCTGCCGCTTCGCTACCTAAGGCGCCAGTACCAACGGCGGTATTTCCAGAACCGGACGTAGTCAAATTCATTGTAGATGGCCCTACCGCCACATTGTTGACTCCCGTGGTGATGGCCGAGAGTGTAGAGGGACCGCCGACGCCGAGATTGTTGAGCGAGCTGCCCTGTCCAGGAGAAAAAAGCATCGGAACGCCATTGATTTCGTACGCACCATTCAGCGGGATCGTGAGATTTGGTGTCGAAAACGTAAATCCAGTCGCGCAGCCAGCCGTGTTTGCAGCAGTTTCAAAAAGTACTGCTGCTGAAATCGCACAACTGATTGTCCCAGATCCGCCGCTTGCGAAATTCGTGAGCTTGGGCGCGAGAGCGTTCAACGCGGTCGTGAGACTCACGGGCGAACTGCCGCTGATCGTGGTGCCGCTGCTCGTATAGGTGAAGCTCTGCGGGCCGGTGCCCAGCGATGGCAGGATCGTGGCGGCGGCGGAATCGATGGTGATTTGCCATTGCGGGCTGCCGGGAGTGATCAGGGTGACGTCGCCGAATTGCGCCGTAAAACTGCCATTGATGTCTAGCGTCACGGGTCCCACGCGCCCGGAATAGGGTTGCCCGCCAAGCCGGTATCCACCTGATGCGCCGGGCACGAGGATGGCGTTCATGATCGCGCCGGAGTAGGGGATGCCGTTCGGGTCCTGCACCGTGGCCGTCACCGTGGTGAACTGGGCGTAACTGGAGGCCGGAAGCAGGAGGCAGGAAGCAAGAAAAAAGCCCGCTGCGAGAAGTTTTTTCATGGGGAATTTTCCTCTATTGACTTGAGACGGTAATGTCCATCGCGGCGCTGGCCTTGACGCAGATCCCGTTCAAAAGTGCATCGTTATAGCTGAACGTGGCGTGCGCATCCGTCGCCGACGCAACCGTAATCACTGCGACCGTGTTCGTCGATGGCGTGCCCGTGCAGGCCGCCGTCGCCAGGTCAAAGACGCTGATCGTGCCGGCCGCAGGGGTGTTGATCACGATATTTAGAAGCGTGCCGGCCGTGGCCTTGACTGCCGTAGCCGTCGTTCCCACGATATGGGTGTAGCTGCCCAGCGTGGTATTGACGGCATCTCCGGGCAAATCGAAAACGTATTCCTCATTGGCATTCCCGCTGGCCGCGCCAGCAGTGTAGATAAGCTGGGCCTGCGTGCAGGTAGATTGCGGCACCTTGAAAACCTGCGTGGCCGTGGAATTGGCCAGCGGGAAGATAAACTGCAAGGATTGAGAGCTAACGCCGCCGATGGCGGTAAAACAAAGTACCTGAATCGATCCGCCCGCGCCCGGTGTGGTGACGTAATTAAATCGAACGATGCCGGATGAATTCCCAAATGGAGTATTGAAAACAATACTATTCTGATTGCCACTCAATCCCGTGAAAATTTGCTGATCGATCAGGCTGAGCAATTGCGTACCTGCCAAAATTACGGGACTGGCCTGCGTTCCCACATAGCTCAGCGTAAAGGTGCTTCCGACCGTGCAAGTGACCAGCACGTTGATTGTCGGATAGTAGCCCGATGCGCTCACGATCGCGCTGACGCCATTGAAAAGCGCGCCGCCTTGAGCCGTAGGCGAAATGATGAACGTATTTCCCGCCGAATCGACACCTTGAATTTGCAGCGAAACGACGGCAGTGGACCCGGAAAGAACGAGCGTTGCCGTGTGCTGATTCTGGTTTCGATTATTTGCGGTAAAGGATTGAGCGCTTCCCATGCAGGCGGTCCCAGCTGCGGCCAAGGTTTGCTGGATCGGTACGATCGAGACTGGAGCCTGCGCGCGCGCCACGGACGCCGCCGCGAAGGCGAAGAGGATGCAGGCTGTCAGTTTTGCCAGTCGCTTTTTCAGGCCGGGAATGAATTGCCGCGGCGTTTTGCGATTCGCCAGAGCCTTGCGTATGCCGCGAATCTGCGCCGCTTTCGGGATGTTCAGTTTACGTCGAGCCATCACAGCACCGTCCGCTTCATCGCTTCGATCAATTTGGCCATTTCCACGTACAGCGGCCACGGAATTAAAACGGCCAGGTCTTCATCGCCTTCGCTGATCTTCACCATTTCCGCGCGCTTGCGAAGATCGGCGGCATTCACCGCTCGCAACTTCATGACGGACCACGTTTCCCATTGGCTATAGTCGGCCAAGGGAATTACCAGGCGTTGGGCTTGTCGCTGGCGTCGAACTGGTCGTCCCACGTCTTGGGATAGAAATAGCCGCCCAGGAGCGCGCCCGCTCCGACTCCCGACGTGGGCAACGAAACGTTGCGCACGACCCAACGGATCACATCGTTTTCAAAAATGCGGATGCCGGAAATTTTTACTGGCGCGTTCACGAGGCCGAGCGACGCCTGAATGTTCTCGTAGTTGCGCTCGGCAAAGCCGCCGGTATTCGTGCCCGCTCCGGGGTTGCGCACGATTTGCCAGATAGCGGCCCCGGAAAAGTCCGCCCAGGCGCCGCCCACGATTACGTTGGCGATTTCCTTGATCACGCCGTTGCGACCCGTGGGGCAGGTGATGCTCAAGACCGTGGTGAAGTTCGTGGCGGAAATGGCCGGCAGGAGAATACCGGCCGCGTTGTGGAACGATTCGGAGTCGGGAGGCTCGATCAGCCAGGGCGCGGAAATCAGGCGCGCCGAGCGCTGCACCTGCTGCATCACCCCGGAAAGATCGTAGATCGAGGAAATCAGCGGGTCGTCGGTCTGCGACGGCGCGGCCGGCGGACGCAGCACGATCGGCGGTGCGAGCGAGCGGTCCGCGCGCGCGGCGTAGGGCCACGTGGAGGCGCGAATCGAGGACGCGGCGGCATTCGTGATGTTCGGCTCGCCCGCGGCGTCCGAAGGATCGGCAAAAAGTTTGTCGTAGGCCATGAAAACCCCAGTTCAGAGTCAAAAGTTGAGAGTCGAAAGGTTTTCCAAAAAACTCTTAACTTTCAACTGTCAACTTTCGACTGCCTTTACTCCCTCCACCAGCCGGAATAGCCGAACATGCAGATGTCCACCGTATTGGAAAGCGTGCCGCTGAGATTCTGCACGCGGCAGTTGACCGGGGATCCTGCGGCGATAAAGTGCGGGATGCAATTCAGGCCAGGCTCCCGCGCATTACCCGCAAAATTGATTTTGTTCGAGCCGTACTTCGAATATTTGTAGGTTTGCTGGTCTTCGTAAATCTGCGCGCGGATCGAGCCGGTGTTGGCGATGTCCACGGATTCGTGGCTCATGATGGTTACCAGCCAGAAATCCTCGCCCACGGTCACGCGCGTGAGTTGCGTTTCCCCGGCGGCCAGCACGAGCTCCGGGAACTGGTACCAGTAGAGATGCGCGCCCTTGAGCGATTCGCGCACCCATTGAGGAAGCGTCCAGGCGGGCGAAGCCATCTTGCGCTTGACGAGCCATCCGCCGAGTGGCGGATTTGGCGCGACACCCGGCACGCGACCTTGTGTCCAAGGATTAATCATCGTTTCTTCCAGACTTCAATGCGAAGAAAGACATAAATAAAAGCCCCTCCGCCAATCAGCGCGCCCCAGTGGCCTCGGAATCGAACGACTAACGCGGCATACATGGCGACCGAGATAATCGTCAATATCCAAGCGACGATTTTGTCACCACGATCCACTAGTTACCCGAAGGCAGAGCGCCCAACTGCGCGGCCATCGCGGCCGGGTACAGTTTGTAGCCCCAGAAATCCACTTGGATCGAATTCGCCGCGCCGCTCGTGTCCACGGTCTTCACTTTGTAGGACCGTTTCTTGGGCATCAGTTGCGGAATGAGCCCGGCCGGGAACGGGTTCTGCGCTGTCCCGAGAAAGTTGTCGATATTCACGGGATTGCTCTGCCAGGCGAGTCCGCCGGCGCTGCCTTCGGTCACCTCGATCGTGGCGCTTGCGCTGGTGCGGCTGCCGATCAAAAACAAAAGCTGGAAATCGGCGTCGGAATCGATTTGAAATGAGTTCGTGACCGTGTCGTTGCCCGCATGCGTGTTGTTCACGATGTAGTGAAACAACTTGGCAATATAAAGCTGCCCGCCGAGCTCCTGAATTTGCGGGTCTTGCTGTAGCGCCTGAAGCTGCTCGGCGCTGAGCGCCGCTGCCTGCGTGGACATGTGACTTCCTCATGCGGCCCCTTACCGGGGCCGTTCCCCGCGTCCTGCGTACTGCGTGCGGGCCAACACGCCTTCGCGTCAATGGCCCGCGATGATTTTGAGGAATCCGTGCCGGAAGTCGTAGCTGCTCGATTCATCCGAAAATCTATTCGGCGGCCTGTGACCTACCGGGACTCACCGAACAGCTACGACTGCCGACATCTTTACCGCGAAAGCGCCCCTTATTGGGGCCTTTCGCTCTAGAGCACCGCACGCGCCTTCTGCCCCTCGAGATACACCCACGCGTTGATACCGGTGCCGATCGGCACGGTCGTGTTCGCGTTGGTAGTAAAACCCGTGGATTGAGCCCAGGCCGCCAGCGTCGGATCGACTTCCACTTTGAACGCCTGTTGCTGCGCGATCAAAATGCCGTCGATGTTGGGAAACTGGTCGATGCCGGGAGTGCCGTCGCATCCGGGATCGGTCAAGCGGAATCCCTGGTGCTCCGATGGCATGCCGTTTCCAACCGGCCCGATGATGGTGGTGGCCGCCGTGGCGCCGAATTGCTGCGCCCAGAGGCCGCCGCCCGCCGGAAGTTTCATGAAGTGCGCGATCACGAAGAACGACTTCGTGGAGATGAAGAAGTTCACGATCGTTTGGCTTCCGAACTTGATGGCGTCGGTTTGGTTGCACAGGTTATCCAAAACGCAACAGATTCCACGAACGAGCATCCGCTCGGGAGCCTGTAACTGGTTTGGCTGGACCATGCTGGTCATTTGCAGGGTTTTTGCCACGGTCGCGCCGCCGGTGATGGTGAAGTTATTGTTCTGCACGATCGAGAACAGCGTTTGCTTCACAACCGCCGTCGACACCGCCACGCCGTAGTAGTCCCATTCCGGCTGAACCACGAAATCGCCGAGCCCGGCCGCCAGCATGTTGCGCAGGCGGAAACGGGGTCTGCCGATTTCGTGCGCCGAAATCTCCGGCAAATGAGCGAATCGTTTTGCATTCAGACTTTTCATTTTCCTTGGTCTCCTTTCCCTCAGCGTTTAGCTGAGAGCGTTTACCCGCCATAGCCGAAGTTTGGCGACGGCGGGCCGATCACTGGTTAGCTGACGTACTTCGAGAATGCGCGGCGCGGGCCAAGCATGCCCATCGTAGCGGCGCTTTGAGCGCCGCCCTTGGCGGGCGTGGTCTTGGACGCGGACGCGGCGATCGCCGGCTGTTGCTGATACGCGGGCGTGGGAATGGTGAAGTTCAGCGGCCCGTACTGCCCGAGCGAAGCGCTGACCAGCGTTCTGCCGGTCAGAATCGTGACCACACGGGACGCGCCCTGCACCGCCCCGCCGATCAGAAAACCTTCGCTGGCGTTGACGCTCATTTTATTGAGCAGCCATGCGCCCAGAAACGCGACGCCGAAGGCCATACCCGCGCCGGCCCAACCCGTATTGAGTGTCGGGCTGACCATCGCGGGCACCGCAGACGCGGCGAGGAGCCCACCGAAACCGCCCACCACCTTCACCGCCAGCGAATTGATGCTGCCGGCGGCAAAGGGATTGCGATGTCTGTGACGTGCCATAGGAAAACCTCCTTCCCCGCCGTTGTGGTGTCTCGATTCCGCGCGACGCCGGCGAGCGTCATACGTCGGATTCACGAGTCTGACGATTGCCATGTCAGGCTCCCAAATTCACTAAGGGCGCGGCCGCCTTTTGCGGCACCGCACTCGGATCAAGATGATCCGAGATGCTGGCGCGGCCGCCCTTCAAAAACATTTCGCCCGTGTACGGATCGACGAGCATCGCCATCTTCGTGCCGTCGAAACTACTGAACGATGAAATCGGTTGACGCACGCTGCCAAGCGACGCCCAGGTCGCCTTTTTTGAACCTGTGGGAATGGCGATGATTTGCGCCACGGGATGAAAGATCAGGAAATTCCGAAACTTGGCGCTGGCCACTTCCTCGAGCAGTTGCTTGAACTTCGGCGCTTCGTGCTCTTTTTCGTCGGGCGTGAGATGCGATTGCCCGTGCTGGTCCACGTCATAGGGATTTTCCGCCGGGCGCGCTGGATCGGGAACGTCTGGCAGCCAGGCGAGACCTCGGCGCAGCGGCAGCCGCGACACAATTAAAAGATCGCTTTCCGGGACGCTGACGGCGAGAATCGGACCATTCTCTGGCCAATACAGCCGCCGCCCCACCTTGGCCGCTTTTTCAAGCGGCATGCGGCAATCGCGATCCGGCTCGAAATAAATCGTTTCGATCATGCCGAAAATGTTGTAGCCCTTGCGCGGACCTGCGCGCATGCGCTCGCGGCTGATTTTCAGGCACAAATCGAGATCTTTCGCCGCGCCCGTGACGATGTTGGCCTTGCTGATCCCGTGATCGGCTCCCGCTAGCATTGACTTCCTTACCGCGAAAGCGCCCCTTACCGGGGCCTTTCGCTTTCTAGTTCACGATTCCTTCCGGTTCGATGGTGTATTCCCCGCCCACAAGGAAAAGCCGACCTTGAGGGCCGCGACGGTCGTACATCAGCCGGGGACGACGGCCCGACACGTCTCCAAACTTGTGCTCGTAATCCGCGTCGATGCCGTTGACCTGCATTTTCTTCGCGCGGTAGGCGATGGCCATGCACTCGCCCAGGTCGATCATTTCCTTCGAATTGTCCACGCCGAGATGCGAAAGTTGGCCGCGCGTGATTTTCTGGTCGCCGCCGATGAAATAAATCTGCGAATGCCCCACGTTGCCCGCGACCTGCACGTCTTTCCCAACGAAATCCAGAACGCCCCACTTCCAGCCACTGGTGCGTTTCACCTGAAGTTCCACGAGCACGCCAAGCTGGCCAAGGCTCGCCGGCCGCGGTTCCGGTTCGACGTACGTTTCCACCGTGGGGCATGGCGAGCCACGAAACTCTTCGCAGACTTCCGTCGCACCGGCGAGCGCGCTACTGTTTCGCTTGCGCGACCGCCTCGCGCGCGCGCCGGGATTCGCGCCCATGAGAACGAGCTCCGCAGGATTGGCGCTCATGAGCACCAGTTCCGCCGGATTTTTCTTTTTCGTTCGCATGAGGATTTTCGCGGTTAGGCTGACGCCGCTTTCTTGCCTCGCGGTTTTACCTGTTCGGGCGGAAAAGGAACGGTCAGCCCGTGTTTCAGGTGCCCTTGCTTGTACACCTGCACGTCGACCAGATTCTTTGCCGCCTGAACCGTGCGCACGACGCCGTCCACGTCCACGCCGTCGCAATTGACGGTCACTTCATCGCCCGCCTCAAATTCTGTTGCCTTCATCGTCATCGTCTCTTTCTCCTTTACCGCGAAAGCGCCCCTTTTTTGCGCCGCACTCGCCGTGCGAGCCGGGGCCTTTCGCTAGCGGCGTTTGCCGCCCGTGAAATTATTCAGCAACACCAAGGCCGCCACCGCGCCTGCGATGTAGATCGCGTTGTTTTCAATCCATGCCAATGGGCTCGAATCGGATGCAGGAGTCGTGCCCACCGGCGTCGACGGCGTCGAAACCAAGGAAATTTCGTTCGTGGTCAGATGGCCCGTGCCGATCACGCTTTGCACGATGGTCACGAGGATGGATTGCACGTCGCTCAGGAGCGCGAAGCCCACTCCGGTGATCGCGACCTGCGCCGTGAATCCCGCTGTGCCGATGCCCAGGAGCGAACTGCCGGTGGAAGAAAACCCCACAAGCTGCATTCCATAGGACGGCAGTTTCGTGCTGAGGGCCGATTGCACGTCAGAAATGCTGCCGTGAATTGGCGACCAACCCGCGACGTAATGAACCTGGCTGCCCGTGGGCACTTGCCCCGCGGCGGCGGGCGATGGTCCTTGCGGCGGCGCGTTGTACATGATCGGCGTCGATGAAGAAGAATTCGCCGTGGCCGTCGAACCGGACGGAATCGTGACGCCGTACTCGGCATATAACGCGGTAAGCGTTATATTTTTATTGATCAGGTTTTCCAAATCCTGATCCGTGGCTCCCAGCGAATTCAGCAAATCAAGATCGCTCTGTGAGTATCCCGAATCCACCGCCGCGCTTTCCATGCTGGACGAAAAATCGCCCAGGTTGCCGTGCGCGCCGGAATGGTAACCGAGCAGCGCGTGCGCGCCGGGCTGATAGCCGAGCGCGTTCGCGCCAGGCATGTAGGCCAACCCCATGCCGGGCCTGATTTCGGCGTACGCGGGATGATTCGGGAACAACATTTTTCTAGCAGTCCCTTACCGGGACTAGCGTCTCCCTTTCTTTCCGCCCATAATCCAAGCCAGTACGATCACGCCGCCAGCGGCGACGAGTCCGTTGGGATAGCCTGGAAAAAGCGTTTCCTCCGTCAGCCAGTCGCTCAACGAAAAGGGAGCACTCGCAGCGGCGGCTGCGGCGTCTGTGCCGCCCGTCGCGCCGGCCGATGCGGGAACGGCAGCTTGCAAATCGATGGGCAAAGGCTGCGGCGGAGTCGCGCTCGGAGCCGGCGGCAAAGCGTGAACTGTCGCCGGCGCGGGCGCGGGGGGCGCGACCGGCTGCGTCGTTTGCACGGAACGAACCGGTTGCAACGGTTGCGGCATCACGGCGCGGCTACCCGGGCCGTAAATAGGTGTCCAGTCACCGCCGCTTTGATGCGGATTCATGCCCAGAGCGGGATGATTGATCGCGATCATCGCCTCTTTTTCCTCTGCATGATCGATGGCAGAACCATCACCAGAACTACCGCCCCGCCGATCACGGCGAGATTCGGCACGCCGGGAAACAGCGTCGAGCCCGTCATCCAGGACGTAAGCGAAGACATTGCGCCCGAAATTCCCGTCGACGGCGGCAGCCGATACAAATTTCCGCCGTTCAGGAGCGCGCGGCCCTGCGACGTGAGTTGCCCGGCAGCGTTCACGAGCTGGCCGGCGGCCTGCAGCGCTTGCGCGGCGGCGGTCAGGTTGTTCGTGCTGATCGAAGAAGTGGCTCCCGTATTGGGATCCTGAATGGTCACTTCCGGGCCTTGCCCCGTGGGCGTGGTATCCACCGCAACGGGAGCCGTGGCTTGCGTGATTTGTTCCGCGATCGAGTACGGCACGGTTTGCCCGGTCTGAATGTTCGTGTAGGTACCGTCGCCGTTGCTGGTGAATTCCGTGCCCACGATCGTGGGATAGAGAGACTCGAGCGACGGCGAAAGCTGATTCGGCAGCGGCAAATCCGTCAGGATGCCGGTATCGACGGGCGCGGAATAGGGATCGATCAGCGAAGTCATGTCCGTGTAGTCGATGGAATCGTCGCCCAAGAGCGCATGCGCACCAGGCTGATAGCCACGCATCCCGCAGCGGCGTTCGCCTGTGGACGAAACGGTGAGTCCAGGCAGCGGCGAATTGAGCATGCCGTAGCTCATTTTGTGAGATCATCCAATCGGTCGGGACGCGGCCCACGTACACGTACCTCTGCGTCGATGAACCACGTCACGTAAGTACGCGATCTGAGAGGCTCGACGAGATAAGGAGCGGATATTCTCCCGCTACGGTTTCCGACCATCATCGCCGTCGCCTCCCACCAAAGAGCCAGGCGAGCGCAAGCAAACCTCCGCCGATGGCAAACACCGAATTGGGCATGCCGGGCACGAATGTGGATTCGCTGAGCCACGTCAGGACTTGATCCGAAAGGCTTTCCTGCGTGGGCGTCGTGACCGTGCTGATGGAAAACTGCCCGCCGGGGCCGAAGGAAATATTCGTCAGCGGAGTGTCGCCCAATCCTCTGAAATTCGGACTTAGGCCATTGCGGTTTTGCGTGGACAGCGCGGCGTAGGCGCCTAGTCCGCGAAAATTCGGATGCAGCGCATTCACGTTTCGAGTTGTCAGCCGCGCGTATGCCATTTCAATTCCAAGAAAACCATTTCATCCAAAACCAACGATCATGAATCCAACGGATCATCCCGCTACCGCCCATGCGCCAGCGAGCGCCAGCGCGATCCATCCCCACGCCGGAATTTCGGAAAGCGAAAAACTGCCTGGGGTGTGCGGCGAAGAAACGAGATTCGGAACCGTGCTGCCGCCCTGCGACACGGGCGATGTCGCCGAAGGCTGGGACGCGGCGGCCGCTTGCTGCGATTCATAGGCTGCCTGCGCTGCGAGCGCTTGAAACTGCGCCTGCCAGTAAAAAACCATTCCCAAGAGCACAACGCTCAGCTCGCAGTTGGAATTACACCACGGCGAATCGTTGATGGCTTTTCCGCCACTCGGAATCGCGCCGGGCCCCGTGGCCGAACCGGACGCGCCGCCCGCGGACATGTAGTTCTCGTAGATTTGCGGCAGTGCGGCCGCGGCGTCGGCGGGCTTGATCGTACCGTCCTGCACGCCCTGGCGAATGACGGCGAACGCGTTATTCACCGCAGGAATCGCCGAGCAGCCGAATTGTAAATCGCGCGCCTCGGCCTGCGCGTGATGCTGAAAAATGGCACCGATCAGGGAAATGATGGCGCCCACACCGGCTACGACCCAACCAATCACTGGCACGGCCGCGGCGGCGATCACGTGCGTGCTAGCCAGGATTCCCGTAGTGGCCGCGCCAGTGCTGAGCGCCAGCCCGCTGGCCGTCTTGAACAGATTCAGCGGCTGCGCGGTTTGCCCGGCGCAATCGGGACCAAATCCGCCGGTGACGGAAAACTGCGTCGATTGGATCACGTTCGCCGCTTGGGAAAGCCAGCCGGGGTCCTGAAACTGTTTGGGATTCAGGTGCGCGGAACCGTAGGCGGAAATGGCTTGCTGCAGCGCGGCTTCGGCGGTCAGCGTGGGATTCGCGGTATCGCCGAGGAAACCGAGCCCGCCGCGCAGACTAGGATGCAGTCCGTTGGGATTCCGAGTTGTGAGCCGCGCGTAAGACATTTTTTTCCTATCGAACGCGTTTGAATGTCGCGTAGCATTCGCGCCGACATCCTTCGCAAACGCGCACCGGATGATGGCTAGGTTGAAAAAGCTTGCCGCGCGTTTTTCGGTTACATCGCGGACATTTCACGCTGGAGTGGATCGGCCAAAGAATCATAGCCATGCACGCTTCCTCCCTTCAGTCTCTCGTCAACAGCCAGATGCCGCCGAGAATCGCGCCCACGACGAGCAGTTCGCCAAGCCCGGACGAAAGAAACGGCTGCGGCGCGGGCGGAACCTGCATCGCGGCGCCGCCCGGCCCGATCGATGGGCCGAGCACGTTCTGCACGCTTTGCCCGCCCACGGAACGCAGCGCGCCGCTGGCATCCGCGAAAATCGCGGACAAATCCGACGTGACGTTTCCTAACCCGCGCAGCACTTGCGGGCGATATCCATGCATTCCGGTTCCATCGACGGGATAGTCGCCGTGCGAGCCGTCCGTAAGACTCCACCACGCGCGACGATAAAAATGCGCCGGAGCCACGCCGATCACGGCTCCGGGGCGCGCGGCATCCAGCGGGTACCAATCGCCGTCAATGAAAACTTCGCAGTACACGTGTGAAAAATAATCGGGCACGTTCGGGTCGCTGGCCACAGTCACGAGCCGCGTTTCAAATCCGATGGTGCCGAGCAGCGCCGGCAAAATATTGGCGTTGATGTCATCGCAGTCGCCGGCCTTCAGTTGCAGGAGCTCGCGCGTGGGCCGCACCGCTTCCTTGGTGATGGGATCGTTCACGAAATAAAACGAGCGCGCGTAATCGTAGATGGCGCGAATCTGGCCCCACTGATCGAAGGGAGCCACGCCCGCGTTGCGGATGATTTCGATGGCCGTGCGATTGACGAACGGGTCTTTCCACGCGTCATCGACGAGCGAGCGCAGCATCGCCACGGTTTGTTCCGTGCCTTCGTCGCCGCCGAGCAGCGGCGCGGCGTAAAGCAATCCCGGCGTGGTCTCAAAAATCATCAGATTTAGCGCAAAAGCGCCCCTTACCGGGGCCTTTTGCTGACGGGAGCAAGGATGCCTTGCGTTTTAGCGTAGGAAAACTACAATCCCATTGGATTCAATGATTACTGCAACGATTGGACCAACCCATTGCAAGGGTGACAACCCCCCATTCCGTGTGCTTTACTAGGCACGCTTGGCAAGGGGAAAAGAGGCTTTTCTTTGGCAACCATGACGCAGCCCGCGCCCGGAATGCGGGTCAAGAAAACGACATATACCGAAGTCATCCCACCTGAGGATCGCTCCCCATCCGACGCGCAACCCTCCGCTTTTTACGCCGATGAATGGGAAACCGTCGTGCAAAAGCTTACGCAAGACCAGTGGCAGGGGCACATCATGCGCGTCTACCGCGCGGATGAGAAATGGGACCGCAGTTCTTCCCCGATCGACAACACGTTTACTTCGTCGTTCACCGAGGAAGACCTGCGGAAGCGTTTCGGCGGCGGACGGTTCCTTTTGTGGCTCTACGGGCCGCCGAAGCGGCAAACGCTCTTGGCGAAGTATCGGGCCACGCTGGATGGCGATCCCATCGTGAATACGATCCCGCGCAACGGCGCGCAGACGGCAAATCCTTCCGAAACCGTGGCGCTCGAGGCCATGCGCATGTACGCCAATCCCGAATTCGTGCGCATGCAGATGCAAATGATGGTGACGGCGGCCACGGAAGCGATGGCGCTGATCAAGAGCCAGATGCCCGTGGCGCAGAATCCCTTGGAAACGCTGCGCACGGCCAAGGAAATCCTCGGCAGCGGGAACAGCGAGCACGGGCTCTTGGACACGATTCGCGTGCTCAAAGAATTGGGCGTGGTGGGTTCGCCGGAGAAGAAAGGCATCGACGAAATTCTCTCGCTCATCACCACTCTGAAAACTTCGGGACTGATTCAGAGCGGCGCGCCCAAGGCGGACCTGGCCGCCACGTTCGCAAATAATTTGCCGATGATCGTGGATCGCATGGTGAGTGGCCTGCACGAATTCCGGCTCACGTCCGAAGCCAACGAGCGCGCCGCGCGCGGCGGCCGCAGCGAGATGCGTCCGAGCGATCCCAACGTCATCGACGTGCAACCTTCGCAGCCCTCATCCGCGCAACAGTCCACGCAAACGGCCGCGGCGGCGCCAAACGCCGCGGCTCCCTCCCAGCCCACCGCCGTATCCCCGGAGACGGCGCAAGCCATCATCGCGCAATCGCACCTGCACCGCCTGGTGATGGGCATTAAAAATCCCAAGTCCACCGGGCAGGATATGTACGACTACCTGCGCAACGCCTGGCCGGAGATCCTGGACGAGCTCGTGAAATTCAACAAGGATCAACTGGTCGCCTTCTTCAAGAGCCGCGACGCGCAGATGCAGTATTTTCAATGCGACGTGCTGACGCAGGTCGCCGACGATCCGCGCCTCGAAAAACTCCTGGACGAGTTTCTGAAGATCGCCAAGGACGCCGCCGAAGCGGAAAAGATTGCCGCGAATGGCGCAGCGGTGGTATAAAACCCCCGGCGGCGCCTACGGGCCTCGCCTCCACTCGATTGAAGTTAGATCCGGCCCGCGCCGTAGGTGGTTCGACCATCGCGCGGGCCGTAGTTTGTAAGGCAGTCGAAAGTTCACAGTCGAAAGTTCAAAGTAGAACCTTCCGAAACTTTTGACTCTCAACTTTCAACTTTCAACGGTTTCAACGTTTTCACAGCTTTTCCACATGCGATTTAGGCACAGCACCGCGATTTCCTCTTGACCTCCGTACTGGGAATACCATAGCTTCGTCGCCGCAGATAGTCTTACCGGCAAAAGCGCTCTGATTCGCACTCGCCGTGCGAGCCGGGGCCTTTTGCCCCTTAGAGGGGATCGGGGCGCTCTACCTTGCCAGGTTCCGGAGCGCCCCGGTTTCGACCTGGCAAACATGGATAAACGGTTCCCATCCGGCTCTCCCGATTTTTCGTCTCCCATTGAGAAAAGGCCGATTTGCTATGACCTGTACTGCGGCCTCGGCGGCTGGGCCGAAGGTTTTCTTTCCGAGGGTTTTTCCTGTATCGGCTACGATATCGAAAAGCACGACTACGGCACGGGCACCTATCCCGGCGAACTGGTCATTTGCGACGTGCGCAGCATTCACGGCTCGCAACTCGCGGACGCGGCCTGCATCGTGGCTTCGCCGCCCTGCCAGGAGCCGAGCTATCGCGCTATGCCGTGGAATCGCGCTAAAGCGCTGAATGCGATCGGACCGCCACACAATTTCATCGCACTGTTCAACGCCTGCTTCCGCATCCAACACGAAGCGAGCGAAGCGGCGGGGCGATACATTCCACTTGTAATTGAGAACGTGCGCGGTGCGGAAAGATGGGTCGGTTCCGCGTCGTGGCATTTCGGAAGCTATTATCTTTGGGGCGATATTCCGGCGTTGATGCCGCCGACATTCAAAGGCTCAAAAGTTCCAGGATTTAGATTCGACGGCAGCGGCCGAAGTTTCCAGACTGCATCGGTGAAAGTGTCCGCATGACTCGCTCCGCATCCGCCGCGCAGACCGCTCCCGAACTTCCCCACAACATCGAAGCCGAGCGCGCCATTCTGGGCGGTATCATGCTCGAAAACGCCGCGCTCGATTCCGTGGCCGAAAAGCTGATCCCTGATTATTTCTACCACGTGAATCACAAAAAGATTTACGACGCCATCCTAGCCCTGCACGAAGATGAATTGCCGATGGATTCGATCCACGTGATCGACTGGCTTTCCAAGGCCAAGACGCTGGAGCTCGCCGGCGGACCCGGCTACATCGACGCGCTGATGGACGGGCGCCCCACGATCGCGAATCTCGCGCACTACGCGGACATCGTGCAAGGCAAAGCGCGGCTACGGAAAATCATCAAGGAAACCGAATTCATCCAACGCCGCGCGCTGGACGGCTCCTGGGACGCGGGCAACCTGGAAGAGGAGCTGAAAAGCTCGCTGGAATCGAATGCGCTGGTCCACGCCAACGGCAACGGAAACGGCAACGGGCACCTGGGATCTTCGCTGATCGATTTTCTGAAGATGGAGTTTCCCCCGCAGGAGCACTTGATCGAAGGTTTGATTCCGCGCGGCGCATCCGTGATGATCGTGGCCCTGCCGCACCGCATGAAAAGTTTTTTCACCACCGGGCTCGCGCTGGCCGCGTCCATCGAGACGGACAAAGCGATGGGCAAGCTGGAAGTGAAGAAAGCCATCAAGACCATGCTCGTGCAGGTGGAAGACCCCGAGCAAATCGTCCAGAAGCGCATCCGCGATTTTCTCACTACCACGCAATTCATGAACTGCAACGCGGAAAACGTTTGGGTCGTGAAGCGCAAGGATTTTACGGGGTTCACGCCTCAGTGGTGCAAAAAGCTGGTGAAGCAGGCTATTGAATTCAAGGCCGACCTGATCGTCCTGGACGTACTGCGGCGCATCTTCGAGGGCCACGGGGATCTGAACAGCCCCACAGACACATCGAAATTTCTGGAGATGATCGACGCCATCCGGGACGTCACCGGCGCCGCCATCGTGCTGGTGCACCACGAAAACAAAAAAGACGCGGACTTAATGAACGCCGCCGCCGGCAGCTACAATTTCCCCGGCTGGGCCAACGTCATGATCCAGTTCAAAAGAAAAACCATGACGGGCAACGTCTCCCACGTGGAAATCGAAGTGGACAACAAACTCGGCCCCAGCGTCGATCCCATGCGCATGGTGCTGGACCTGGCCTCGCCGCAGCCGGTACGCCTCGAATCGCTCGAGGACGGCGACGGGTTGGCGAACGCGATCGAAGAGATGGACACGGAGTGGAACATCCGCACGCTCATGGAAGTGATGAACATTTCGCGCACCAGCGCACAGCGGCGCATCAAGGCTTGGCTCGTGCAAGGGCTCGTCAGAAAAGTGGCCGGCGGGAAAAAAGGCCGCGGCGGCCTGGCCATGTACTCCGCCAGCGGAATCAGCGAGGATATGTGATTTTGGGCGATAATATACTTGACTAACCAGAACGCTTCTTTACCTGCGAAGATTGCTATTCGGCGTGGCACTTCGTCGATGGCCAACTCGTCATGGGCCGTACTGCACGTCTAGACTAAACACATTCCCAAATGCCCACCTGAGAAGAAACGGCGAAAGCTATTCTCCCAGCCTCGCGCGCGCGCGTAGAGAGAGGAAAAGTGGGCATTTAGAACCTAACGTCAATCTACACAGTAGGTTCCAAATGCCCACCCCCTGTGGGCATTTGGGCATTTTGGGCATTTGTGGGCATTTAGGTGGGCATTTGGCAAGTGCGTGATTCTACGTCCCTTCGCCGAGTTTTCCACAGTAAAGCCCAGCGTTCTCTCCCACACCCCCCATCGGAGCGTACCACGTAAAAAATACATCATAAAATTGGATGGTCTGTGGAGAGCGCAGTTCACTAACTTTCTCTTTCTTTCTTTTTGAGCCTACAGGGGTTATCTGAGATTTCCACAACTAAAATAAAAATAGTTGACAACTTCATTGTCGCGGCGTATTCTCTCCCTGCCTGGCAAAAAGGCGAAAGGCTCCGGCAAGGGGCTGATTAAAAATAAAATGGCGAAGAAAATACAAACACCAAGAAAGTCGGCTACAGGCCAATGGCTCTACTGCAACTTTTCGGCCCGGCCGGAAGAAGTGGCGAAATGGAAGCAAATCGCGAAGTCTGTGGACCGTTCACTTTCCTGGTGGATCCGATACGTGCTGAATCACCATATGGCTGGACTCGACGAGGTGTCTGATGAAAACTCGAATCCTAAAAAGCCTGAAACGGTGGGCGTGGCGGAAGTTTCTGGCGATCGGGCACGATCTGGCGATTAAGGCCGAGGACTGGTTCCAGACTCAAGAAATAGCGTTAGTCAAAAGTCGAGAGTCGAAAGTCGAAACCTTTCAACTCTCAACTGTCAACTCTCAACTAAGGAGTTTTCCGCATGAAAGCACAGATGGAGAGCACCAGCAAGACCGTCATTCTGAACGGGATGAATTTTCGCGTTTGGGAAGGGATGACGGCGAAAGGGATACCCTTCGTGGCGCTGGTGAACCGGCTCGAAGCGGCCGATTCTGGAGTACAGCCCGCCTTCGTGCAGGAACTCATGACGGCGCAGAAGGACCCGGCGCCGACGACGCAGTCCGCGCTCGAGCGCCTCGGCGTCGTGCCTCCCACACCTCCGCCGACTTCGACCGCCGCATAACGGCGAAACGCAGCGCGTTCGCTGGGATGATTTTGAATCACGGTGTGGAATGACGTTTCAGCAGGCCATGACGGTTTATGTTGCGCTGAACACTATCATTTTGTGGGTTTTGGCAGTGCGAATGAATCGGCTCCGGGATTGGACGGCGAAAGCGGCGATCTGGTTCGGAGAATACGGCAGGCGCTTGCGGGACCTGGAAACGGAGCGCCTGACAAAAGTGGAAGCGATGAAAATTTGGAAATACCAATTCGACGGTGCTACTTCGATGTGGCGAATACCAAAAGGGGCGGAAATTCTCTGTGTTCAGTTGCAGTATGGCAAACCGTGTATCTGGGCCAAAGTAGATCCCGACGCCGAACCTGAAACGCGCATGTTCCAGATTCATCCGACCGGGCAGGATATGGGATCAGGAACGTTCAAATATGTGGGTACCTATCAAATCGCCGGTGAATTCAGTGAGTGTTACGTCTGGCATGTGTTTGAGGTTTTACGCGCGTGACGCACGAGGGCCGGCAAATCCTGTATCGCGTGGCGATGCAGGTTTCGCGGGAATGGGGCGCGGCGCTGGCCCGACAGGATGACAAGAACGCGAACTGCCCGAATCCCGTCGCGCCATTCGAGGTTTACGCCTGGCACAGCGCGCTCGAAATTGTGGACGAGCTTTACAACGGAAACGTCAGCACGTACATGAAAAGTCGAAAGTGAGGATTCAATGCAAATCGTGGATCAAGAGCAATGGCAGAAGGGTTTGGCGGCGAATCTTGATCCTTACGGTCGCCGTTGCTTCACCTACGCGGAGGAATGGGCCGATCTGTTGGAAAAACGCATCCCTGAAGGCGCGACCGACCCGCAAATCACACGAATATTTGCCGATCACGCGGAAGATGATGCGCACGCGGCGGACACGGATGGAATCACCGTCTTTATGTACGGAGCGGCAGTCTCGATTCTAGCTGCTACTTGGAAGTACGGCGATTTACTTCGGCGTTGGCACAATCTGAAAATGCAAATCGGTACAGAGGGTGAGAGGGCCAACGAAAAAGGATCGGTGCTCAATCCGGCACTTCTAAATGTGAGTCCGCGGAAGAGTTGAAAGTCGAAAGGCTTTCAACTCTTAACTGTCAACTTTCAACTGGAGAATTACGATGGAAAATCCCAACAAACAAATCTGGCGCTCGGTGATGCTGGTGCTCTTTGGACTGGCGCTGGGCGGGATTCCTTCGGCGATTCGCACCGACCAACTCCGCTGGCAAGTGGAAGCCGATCGCGCGGAGACCGCGCAACTGAACGACGCGCTGCGCAAACAGCTTGCGGATACCACGGAAAAATACAATGACTGCCGCACCGTCATTCGCAACGATGGAGACGTGCGCACCGTTCTCGTCGATCTGAATCATCCCTACGGGGAAGCGTTTCAGAGAATCTACGGCGCATCTCTCACTATGCCTTTTACCCCATCGAACGGGACCCCGTCGCGCATCGCCACCGGGCCGATCTGGGTGCTTCCCCGGGCCATCACGCCGCACGTGATCGACGGCGTCCTGGGCGCGGCCTACACCCACATCTGGCCCGACGGCCGCAACGACGGCTGGAAAGCCGCGCCCCGCGCGGAGGTGAATCCATGACGGAAAAACTAGCCACTGATCACTCGCCACTAGCCACTGAACCTAGTTGGATTCGCGACGTGCAGGCTGCCGAAGTGCATTGGGACGCGTCGCTCAACGCGCGGCCAAACTCCGAATGGATCGCGGAAGTCTGCGCGGGCGAAATGTCCCACTGCGAGCATTGCGGCGCCGGGTTCCCCATGTGGCCCACGAAGGGCTGGGCCGACCATCTGGTGACGGCGCACGGCGACGCGCTCACGATTCAGGCGCGCACGGGCACGGCGCTTGTGTGCGCGGACGAACTGAACGAAGCGCAGGTGACGTTCTTTTCCATGATGTTTCAGTCCCGGGTGAGCATGCGCCGCCGCGCGCACCAGCTCGGCTACGCCAAAGTGAAGGAAGAATCCCGAATCCACATCACGAATTGAGGTTTTCTTAATATGGCACAGCCGAAAGCGTTTCCAGGTCGAGTATTTCTTCGATGGGAGGGCGATCCGCCGTATTTAATCGGTTCGCCCTTCCTGGATGATGCGACAGATTCCGAAGCACAGACACTCGGAGTTTATCGATTGCAAGAGGAAGTGCAGACGCGGATCGTGACGCAATACCGCCCCAAGGGAACGAAATCCTGGGCTGATGATGACGACGCATGACGAAGCCGCCCGCATCACGGCACTACGAGAGCGCGCAAGAGGAATTTCGCCTTAATGGCGTTCGAGCGAAGCCCGGAAGCGATTATCCGAGTGTCGAGATGAAATTGAATTTGCGCAGCGCAAAAGGGGCGAGGGTTAGAGATTCTCGACGCCCCAGAAACAGCGGAGCAGCTAGGCGAGGACGCTCTTCACCAGCCAGCCGGGCGCGATCGGAGTCGACTGCCGTAGCGCCCGAGTCTCCGTATCTACCACCGCAATTGAGAATTGAATTTGTGGATGGTTCCGGGATGCCAATTGCAAATGCAACGGTCCAGTTACCGGATCGATTCCTCGGCCAATGTGTTTTTGATGCGGTGCTGTCTCATGCTTATGAAATTGCAGTTCCGCTGTACTACATCAGAAAGACTAAGACGTATACGTCGAGAATTAGATGATTCTTCTCGGATGGGAAATCGGGACTGGGAAACGGGTGGAAATCCCGGAGACGGGGCACCTGGCGTGGTTTGGCCAGACGCAACTCTCCGGGAAAACGACCGCGCTCGAGGCCATCGCCTTTCGCGGTGAATTGCGCGCCGTCGCGTTCATCACCAAGCAGGGCGAAGGCGGTTTCCTCACCGGGCGCATGATCCCGCCGTATTTCTCCGAGCCCACGAACGACGAAGAGCAGCCGCTCTGGCGCTGGGTCAAATCGATCCTGGAAGCGAGCCAACAGCGGAAACTGAATTTCGAGGAAGCGTGGATCATCCGTTGCTGCGAGGATCCCCGAAGCGCGAAGACGCTGGCCGACGTCCACGCCAATATCAAGGCACTGCTAGGCGGCGAAGGCGGGTACGTCGAAAAAGGCCGCGGCAAGAAAAAGAAAAGGGAATGGAAGTACAGCCGCAAACCCGTCAGCGGGATCAACGCCGGAGTCTACACGTCCCTGAAAGCCTATTTCGACATCGTCATGCCGCAACTGGCGCGCCTGCCCTACACCAAAAAGCTGACGCTCCATCCCGGTCTGAACGTGATGGACCTGCGCGAATACGCGATGGAAACTCAGGCGCTCGTCATCCGCAGCGTCATGGAATGGGTCTACCAACATGAAAAAGGCGTCCGCGTCATCGTCCCGGAAGCGCAAGACTTCGTGCCGCAAGGGAAAAACTCCCCGGTTAAAATGGCCTGCGAGACTCTTGTACGAAAAGCTGGCGCGAATCGAAACTTCATGTGGCTCGACTCTCAAGACATGGCCGCCGTGGATAAGATTATGCTCCGCGCTTGCTCCATTGTCGGCATCGGCGTGCAAACCGAAATGCACGAAATCGATCGATCGCTCGCCGGCCTGTTCACGCCGCAACTGCGCCCCGTGGACATCGCGCGGCTGAAAATTGGGGAATTCTTCGTGCGCACGCCCGAAGCGCGCGTCACGAAGTGCTACGTCCAACCCGCCTGGATGGAGAGCGAGCTGCACGCCCAAGCCATCGCCAAGGGCGAGGAAAGCGTCACCAGCGCCCGCCAAATGCTGAGGGCGTTCAAGGAACGTCAAGAGTCGAGAGTCGAGAGTCGAAAGCCCGAAGCAAAGCCGCACCAGTTGTTGCAGGTGCAGATTCAGGAGCCGCCCGCCGATGAAGAGAGTGAACCCATTCCGCCAGTTGACGCCGTACCAACAGCGCGCGATCAAGACGCGGATCGAACGAATCGCCCTGGAGATTCAGATGGGCATGTCGGCGCAGACGCTGATCGTGGCGCTATTCGAGGATTTGGCGGCAGTGCCGTCGCTCCGGCGGAAAAAGATTCCCCGCAAACCCAATTCTCCCCCGACGCCGTTACCGCCGTGAAAAGCGGCAACGGTCTCAGCCTGACCGTTCCCCAACTGGACTACATCTGCACCTACATCAAGGCGAAATTCGAAAAAGACCCCGGAGTGCTAGAGCTGATCGCCCGCCGGCCGGAGCTCCGCGTCAAGGTCGAGCGCCCGACGGTGGACATGGACGATTCGAAGCTGAACGGCCGCATCGCGCGACTGATCCACGAGGGCTTTTTCAAATCTCCGCGCAACGGCCCTGCCGTCCAGAAGGAACTCAAGCGCCGCACGGGAGTCCACCAGCCCACGACGAACCTGTACAAGCCGCTCAACAAACTAACCGAAATGGGTTTTCTCACACTGGAATCCGACGGCTACCAAGAAGTCCCCGAAATGAAAGTCATGGTGCAGAAGGCGTGAGGTACGGCATGAGTAAAAAGTTCTATAAGACGCGCCCTCCTGGTCAGCGACTTACAGATATCGCGAAGCGTGAAGGCATCACCAGACAGGCGGCGTGGCAGCGAGAAAAGCGGCGAGAAAACCGGTGCGTCCTGTGTGGTAACACTGCCGTAATTGGCGGGGCATTCTGTAACGATTGCGGAATGAAACGTCGGTTGTTCACCCGTCGGAAGGGTCGATTTCGAAGCTTCGATGAAACAGGTCGCGGAATGCCGCCAAAGTATCATTGAAACTTTCCAAGTTTATGACCGAGCACTACACGCGGAACACGGAAACGGCAACGGCGTGGTGCGCGCGGTGCAACCGCATGACCGAGCACCGCGTCGACGGCGGCAGAAAAGGCCCCTGCATTGACCCGAATCAATTTCCGTTGGCATTTACGAGGACGCGCTGGATGGCCCGGCGGCTCGCTCGTCAGTGGAATCGCAAGAGATACATCGAATTGCCCTACTGAAAACTAGCAGGATTATGACTCCCAAACGTCAAAAACAAGATGGATGGGAATTAAATTCCGGTCCATTCGAAATCTACTGGCTCGATGGTGTTGCCATCAAAGTGAAAATTCAAGGGGCAACGTTCTACTGCCGGCACATCTTCATGCAGCTTAAAAGGGCCGCTCTTAGCTCTAGGGGGGCTTCTGGCGCGCGAAAAGCCGCTCTAAGCCATCCCAAGCCTAAGATGGCCCCGAAAATGCGCCCTAGCGCCCCGTAACGCCATGAAAATCAATCGAGAACTGGCCGTAGCGACCACCGTGCAATCCGCTGGGACCTCATCCGGCGCCCCAGCTATCCAATCGCCGGAAGCCTACCGCGAATTCATCCGCAGAAAGATCACCCTAGCCAAGGATCACGGCATCGCCGTCGAAATCGGTTCCATCCATCCCGCCCTGAAACCGCACCAGCGTGACGTTGTGGCCTGGGCCGCGCGCGGCGGGCGTCGCGCCATCTTCGCCTCGTTCGGCCTGGGCAAAACGCTGATGCAATTGGAACTCGCGCGGCAAATCTGCTCCTCGGTAAGAGGAGCAAAGTCATTGATCGTGTGTCCGCTCGGCGTGCGCCAGGAGTTTGCCCGCGACGCTCTGAAACTCGGCATCGAAACGCGCTTCGTGCGCACCGATGATGACGTGCGCCAGATGAACTACATCAAGACGCAGCCCATCTTCGTCACCAATTACGAAAGCGTGCGCGAAGGAAAAATCAACGTCGCGCAGTTCGCCATGGCCAGTCTGGATGAAGCCGCCATCCTGCGATCCTTCGGCGGAACGAAAACGTATCGCGAATTCATGCGCGCCTTCGAAACGGTGAAATACCGCTTCGTCGCCACGGCCACGCCGGACCCGAACGAATACATCGAGCTCCTGGCCTACTCCGCCTATCTCGGCATCATGGACGTTTCCCAAGCCAAGACGCGCTTTTTTAAGCGCGATTCCACGAAAGCCGACAAGCTGACCCTGCACGCGCACCACGCGGATGATTTCTGGACCTGGGTTAGTTCGTGGGCCATTTTCCTGCAAAAGCCGTCCGACCTAGGTTACAGCGACGAAGGCTACTCGCTTCCCGAAATGGAAATCCGCGAGCACGTCATCGAAGTATCCGATGCCGCGGGCGGAGGAAAAGAACGCGACGGGCAATTCCGCATGTTTCGCGACGCCGCGCACGGCGTCACGGACGCGGCGCGCGAAAAGCGCAGCACGCTGCTCGCGCGCATCGGCAAGATGCGTGAGATTGTCGACGAAGCGCCCGGCGAGCATTTTCTTCTCTGGCATGACCTCGAGGCCGAACGCGAAGCCATCGAATCCGAGCTCCTGTACACCGCCAGCGTCTACGGCGCGCAGCCCATCGAGGAACGCGAGCAAATCATTATCGATTTTAGCGAAGGGCGCCTGCGCAATCTGGCCGCGAAGCCCGTCCTGGCCGGCGCGGGCTGCAATTTTCAGTACCACTGTCATCGCGCCGTGTTCGTGGGCATCGGTTTCAAATTCAACGATTGGATTCAAGCCCTGCACCGGATCCACCGCTTCCTGCAAGCCCAGCCCGTACGCATCGATTTGATCTACGCCAGCACGGAAAAGCGCATTCGCGACGTGCTCTTTGCCAAGTGGGACCGCTACAAGCAGCAAACCGCCAAAATGAGCGAGATCATCCGCGAGTACGGGCTCTCGCAAAGGAACAACATGGAAGCCATGCATCGCACGCTTTCCACCGAGCGCGTCGAAATTACCGGGGAAAATTACCGCCTCATCCAAAACGACGCCATTGAGGAAATGCCGTCCATCGCCGACGCCTCGATCGATCTAGTGCTCACGTCGATTCCCTTCTCGACGCAGTACGAATACTCGCCGAGCTATCAAGACTTCGGCCACACCGAATCGAACGCGCATTTCTTCGAGCAAATGGATTTTCTGACGCCGCACCTGTTCCGCGCGCTGCGTCCTGGCAGGCTCGCCGTGATTCACGTCAAGGACCGCATCGTTCCCGGCGGTCTCACGGGCCTCGGTTTCCAGACGGTCTATCCGCTGCACGCGGATTGCATCGCGCACTACACGCGGCACGGCTTCGGCTACCTGGGCATGAAAACCATCGTCACGGACGTGGTGCGGGAAAACAATCAGACCTACCGCCTCGGCTGGACCGAGCAGTGCAAGGACGCGACCAAGATGGGCGTGGGCATGCCGGAATACCTAATGCTTTTCCGAAAACCGCCCACGAGCACGGAGCGCAGTTACGCGGATACGCCCGTCGTGAAATCGAAGAAAGAATACACGCGCGGCCGCTGGCAGGTGGACGCCCACGGATTTACCCGCTCGAATGGCGACCGCCCGCTCGCGCCCGAAGACCTGGAAGGCATCCCGCACGCCACGATTTTCAAGATGTTCCGCGAATACACGCTGAAAAATATCTACAGTTTCGAGCAGCACGTGCGCCTGGCCGAATCGCTGGACGAAAAGCAGCGCCTTCCCGTGACGTTCATGCTCCTGCAGCCCGCCTCCTGGAGCGCGGAAGTGTGGACCGACGTGGCTCGCATGCGCACGCTGAACATGCTGCAAGCCCAAAAGGGCAAACAGATGCACCTGTGCCCCATGCAATTCGATATCGCGCGCCGCGTGATCGCGCAGTATTCCATGCCGGGAGAAATCGTACTCGACCCTTTCTCCGGGATCGGCACGGTGCCCATGTGCGCCGTCGAGCTGGGACGCCGCGCCATCGGCATCGAGCTTTGCCGCTCGTATTTTCTGGACGGCGCCATGTACACCGAAATGGCCGTGCAAAAACTGAAATCCCCCACGCTCCTGAATCTCACGGAGGAATTATGATGCCCCTAGCAGCTAAAATCGCGATTGGAATGTGGCTCTTGCTCGGCACGATCATGCCCTTTTTGGTCCTCCGAGAGAAGGAACAGGTAACGCTTAATGATGTGGGGATGATTGATCCTGTGCCTTATAACTGGACCTGTACCGTTTTTGGTCTATCTCTTCGATGAAGACGGACTGGGCGGATACGTCATCTGGAAAAAACGTCCTAAAAATCCATTCCGAAAATTGACGGAAAACTTTAGTACCAGCCGAACGGTACCCGCGTCCTATACCGGCTCGCCGCGTCCCAACGCCATGCTCTCCGCATGGAATTCACCCACGAGAACGCTGAACCGCTGCCAAATCTGGCACCCGAAGAGCACGCCTGGATCGAGCGCGTCGTGGGCCGGTCGCTATCGAACGACGAAGCGCAACTGCTCCTGCGCGAAGCCAAACTGACCGCATCCTGGGAGGATATTTATGGGAAACGTGCTTGAACGTCTGGTGGGCTTTTTCTTTCCGCCGATGGAAACGCCGGTCGGCGAAATCAGGCGCAGGATGCGCGCCGCGCGAAGGACGAAGTTACTCCCCGAAGCAATTCAAAACATCGGCGGTGTCGCTCGTCCAGGTCTGAACCTTGGCGGCGAATACTTCCGGCGAAACGAGCAGTTTGTTGTGCCCTGGCAAATTCGAATCGGCCCAGGCCTGAACCATTTTGCCCATCACCGGCGCGGCCCCGGCGAGCTTCTGTGATCCAGTCTTCGCGCCATCCTTCGAGGGAAACATCATTTCGGCCATAGAGAGGATTCCAAATATCGTGTTCATGTCCGCCACGCCGGTGCGGACGTCGGCGACGGCGGCATTCACTCCCTGGCCCAGCTTTCCGGGAATGGCTCCGAGCAACTGGCTGATGAACGGCAATCCGAGAAGTTTGGTGATGTCCGAGCCCGCGCCGGCCATGAAAATCCCGATCTTTTTTAGCACGCTCATCTGGTTTTCCCTCGCGCACTCATCGTCTATTCTCCGCGCACTCGATGTGCGCTGTTCGCTTCAAAAAACTCCCGTGCGACGGTTCTCTCAGGGCCGCCGCACGGGAGAGTCCCAGCCCTTCCGCTTCTGCCGCGCATCCTACCACAGATTTACCGCGAAAGCGCCCCTTACCGGGAGCCTTTCGCTCACCACTTTTTCGTGGGGTTGGCGCACTCGATTTGTTCGGCGAGTGTATCGAACTGCCCAAGAGCCTTGGCCAATTCTTCGAACGATTCGGCGTGAATCTCGATTTCTTTTGTGAGCGTCAGGCCGTTCTCGAGGAAAAATCCGTATCCGTGCATCGGAATTGCGGGCGCGCGAAGAGCGGCCATCGATTCGCGCATCACCTGCGCGACTTCATGGACCGGGTCCTTTCCCGGATCGTAAGGCTCCTGCGGAGGCGGCGCGGGCGGATCGGGCACGCGCACCGATGAAATCTGAATCTTCACTTGGTAATGCGCCATTTCGAGAAATCTCCCTTTTCGATTTAGACCCAGACGCCGGTACGCATCTGCTGCTCGAGCCGCACGGCGCGCTCGCCCACTTCCTTCGCCCATAGCGAATCCCGCATCTCATCCGCCGCCGTTTCCCAGTTACCCTGCGCCACAGCCTGTAAGAAACGCGGAAAACCGTCGAGCCCGGCAATGCCCATGTTGAATGCCATGTTCAGGATCACACCCTGGCGCGCCGGATCGAGCGCCGCGAACCATGGCAGCCGCGACTGCAATCCTTCCAGCATTTCGTTCACGTCGTTGCCCAAAAGAAAATCAATTTCTCTTTGGGAAAGTCCTTTGTCCGTCAGGTTGCGCCCCACGCCGATGGTGAGTTTTCCTTCGGTGTCCGTGTAAGGATGCGAGCGAATCCCTTCATCGCGTCGCAGTTGGCTGTAGATGTTCGTAATCCATTCGGTCACTGGCATTTTGCTGCTACTCCGGGGAACGGCGGCCCTAGGAGCCGAACGCCCGTTCCCCGTTTCGCTCTCGTCAATTAAAAGAAGCGAATCTCAAAGTGGATCGTCGCTTTCATCGTCGTCCAAACCCGAATTGAAGCTGCAACCGATTTCGTGATCTTCCTCGGGAGTCGCGCCACACTCCGAACAGTACCGCTCGCCTTCGTCGCGCTTCGCAGATTCGCCGGGCAAGGTTCCCGGCAGCATCGGTGTCGTGGCCAATTCCAAAAGGATCAGTGGCGGTTGAATCATGCGCTCGATGGCCATGCGGGCGGTCTGTTCCGTGCACGGCGTCATGGCGTAGATTGCGGACGGTCCCACGAGTTTCGTTTTCGCGGGAATACCTTCGCGCTTCACCTTGCTGCCGATGGAGCCCCATAGATACGTGTTTCCTTGCTTCACCTGCTCCGGTCGCTCGAGCGTGTATTCCCGTTCAGGTATCTCCGGCGTGTCGATTCGAAAGAGCACCGCCGCGCCGAATACCTGCGTGGTGACGAATCCCACTTCGCGCTGATGGCCGAAGAGTTCCACGACGGCCCATCCTTCGAAATTGCTGGTTTGAGTTTCCATGTTCACTCCCAAGCGGTTGTCATTTCGGCGGGACAGTATCATTGGAACGAAGCTTTTGCCACAAGTGATTGTCGAGAATGCTGCCCGCGTCGCGCCAGCATTTGCTTCTGGCTTCGAATCCGCACGCGCATTTCAAAACGCAGATGTCGATAACCCCCACGTCGCCCGGATTCGCAGGCGGATTCCCGGTCATGAAAATGATAGAAGCACCGTGCATGATCGGCATTTCGGCGGTATCCATGAAAAAATCACTCCCAGAGGCTGAAGAGAAACCATCCGGTCAGGACGGCCGCGCCGATCCACAGCACTTCCGTCATGGAAAAGCTTTCCGGCGCGGGCGTCTCGCTCGTCGCCGTGGTCAATCCTGGAATCGAGACCATCTCCGGGCCGAAATTTGCAACGT
>Ga0210402_10000792_pt1 | contig 34334 bp, 31 predicted proteins | sample IncBWC7MmetaG_FD_161055 | JGI IMG/M metagenome (GOLD analysis project Ga0210402, IMG submission 161055) | Forest soil microbial communities from Barre Woods Harvard Forest LTER site, Petersham, Massachusetts, United States - Inc-BW-C-7-M | ecosystem: Environmental > Terrestrial > Soil >...
GGAACTAACATATCGAGTTCTGGAGTGACGTATGAACGACAGAATCTTCATCGGAATCAAAGGCACCGTCGTCGCGCTGGACCGAACTACCGGCACTGAGCTTTGGAGGTCATCTCTGACGGGCAGCGACTTCGTCAACGTCGTCATCGACGGGTCTGATCTCATGGCGGCGACAAAGGGAGAAATCTTCTGCCTCGACCCGGCAACCGGCTCCGTGCGTTGGCAGAACTCCCTTAGTGGCCTGGGATACGGCTTTGTAGCCATTGCCGGTGCCTCCTCGCAACAGCTCATCGCGGCCGCGGAGAAGCTCCGTCAGCAGCAGGCAGCGGCCGGAGCGGCCGCGGCCACGGCAGGAACCTGAGCAGAGACTCACCCGTCGCGCGCCGAGCCGGAGATTTCTCGCGTCGATCGAATGACAGCGCGCTGGTGGCCGAGCCTTGGGCAACCAACGCTGCCGGCCGTGCCGGCGGCGCGACGCTTGCTATCGAACCGACAGAGCGACACGATGGCGAGCGTGAGCAGACGGGAACAACAGATCACTGACGAGTTGCAAGCCGCCGGGGCCGACATCGTCCCCTCGGTCACCATCGAGGTCGACCTTCACGCGGATGGAACCTCCCTCCTCAGCGACTGGGATTACCACCTCTTCAACGAAGGGAGCCACACCCGGCTCTGGGAGAAACTTGGATCGCACATCGTCACCCGCGACGGCGTGTCGGGAACGATGTTCGCCGTCTGGGCACCGAACGCGGCCTCGGTCAGCGTGATGGGCGACTGGAACGGCTGGAATCCGGAGGAGCTCTACCTCGAGGATCGCGGCCCCTCCGGGATCTGGGAAGGCTTCGTGCCAAACGTCGGCAAAGGGGCGCATTACAAGTTCCACATCCGCTCGAAATACAACAGCTACCGCGTCGACAAGGCCGATCCCTTCGGCATCCTTCACGAGACCCCTCCCGCCACCGCCTCGGTGGTCTGGGATCTCGACTACGAATGGCACGACGACGACTGGATGCGCAATCGCGCGCAACGCAACGCCGTCACCGCGCCGATGTCGATCTACGAGATGCACATCGGATCGTGGCGAAGGGACGGCGACCGGCCGCTCACCTACCGCGAGCTGGCCGAGCCCCTTGCCGCTTACCTCCGCAAGATGAACTTCACCCACGTTGAGCTGCTGCCGGTCATGGAGCATCCGTTCTACGGCTCCTGGGGTTATCAGTGCACCGGCTACTTCGCCGCCACCAGCCGCTACGGCACACCGCAGGATCTGATGTACCTCATCGACGTCCTGCATCAGAACGAGATTGGCGTCATCCTCGATTGGGTGCCGTCGCACTTCCCCACCGACGAGCATGGCCTGTCGTACTTCGACGGAACGCATCTCTACGAGCACGCCGATCCGCGCAAGGGTTTCCAGCCGGATTGGGGATCGCTGGTCTTCAACCTCGGCCGCAACGAGGTGCGCTCGTTTCTGCTCTCCAGCGCGCTCTACTGGCTCGGCGTCTTTCACACGGACGGGCTGCGCGTTGACGCCGTCGCCTCGATGCTCTACCTCGACTACTCGCGCAAGCACGGCGAATGGATCCCGAACGAGTTCGGCGGCCGCGAAAACCTCGAGGCCATCAGTTTTCTGCGCCGCCTCAATGAGGATGTCTACAAGGCTCATCCCGACGTCCAGGTCATCGCCGAGGAGTCGACCTCGTGGCCGATGGTATCTAGACCGGCGTATGTAGGCGGACTCGGATTCGGGATGAAGTGGGACATGGGGTGGATGCACGACACGCTGCGCTACTTCGCGCTCGATTCGGTGCACCGCAAGTTCCATCACAACGATCTGACCTTCCGGGCCATGTACGCTTTCTCGGAAAACTTCGTGCTGCCGCTGTCGCACGATGAAGTGGTCCACGGAAAAGGCTCGCTGATCCGCAAGATGCCGGGCGACGAATGGCGGCGGTTCGCCAACCTGCGGCTGCTCTTCGCGCACATGTACTCGCAGCCAGCCAAGAAGCTGATCTTCATGGGCGGCGAATTCGGGCAATGGCGGGAGTGGAATCACGACGCCAGCCTCGATTGGAGCCTGCTCGATGCGACGGCGAACGCCGGCTTGCAGCGATGGGTCGAGGATCTCAACAAGGCCTACCGCGACATCCCCGCGCTGCACGAGCTCGACTTCTCGCCGGAGGGCTTCGAATGGATCGACTGCTGCGATACGGAGAACAGCATCATCGTGTTGATGCGGAACTCGACGTCGGATCAGCCGGTGATCGTGGCCCTCAACTTCACGCCGATGCCGCGCTACAACTACCAGATCGGCGTCCCCACCGGCGGCCACTGGGCCGAGGTGCTCAACAGCGATGCCGTCATCTACGGCGGCAGCGGTCAGGGAAACATGGGCGGCGTCGATGCCGCCCCGATCCCGCTGCACGGCAGAAAGTGGTCCGTCACGCTCACGCTCCCGCCGCTCGGCGCGGTGTTTCTGCGTCCGTCCATGGATGACCTTTTATCCGCAGATGACGCTGATGAACGCAGATGACCACGTATACATGAGTTGGACGCAAACAGGACAATTTGTCATCCTGAGCCTGCCGGAGCCGCTGAGCGAGCGTAGCGAGCGAAGAGCGGCGGAGGACGGCGAAGGATCTCCAGTGGCAGCGCCTGGGGCAGGAGCGAAACTGTGGTTTTTTAGAGCAAGATCAACGACAAACCCCATCTGCGCTTCTGCCACAAGCAGCGCACCTGGAGATCCTTCGCCGTCCTCCGCCGCACCTCGCTCGCTACGCTCGCTCAGCGGCTCCGGCAGGCTCAGGATGACAATTGGGCTATTGGGAAAACCTCTCGCGATCCCACCGCCGTGCGCGATCCATCTGCGTCCATCTGCGTCATCTGCGGATGAGCCTTTTTGTTCAGATGACTAACCTCGGCGCACATCTGCTCGAACCCCGCCGCTGCCAGTTTCGCGTCTGGGCGCCGTACGTCGACAAGATTGATCTTCATATCGTCGCGCCCGACGACCGGCGCATCGCGTTAACGAAGAACGCCCACGGTTATCACGAGGCGGTCGTCGATGCCGGCGCCGGCACGCGCTATTTCTTTGTCGTCAACGGCAGGGAACGTCCCGATCCGGCGTCGCGCCTGCAGCCGGAAGGCGTTCATGGACCGTCGGAAGTCGTGTCGCGCGCGTTCGCCTGGCACGATGCGGATTGGCGCGGCGTGCCGCGCGAGGACTACGTCCTCTACGAACTGCACGTCGGAGCATTCACATTAAAAGGCACCTTCGACGCCGTCATCCCGCATCTCGACGAGCTGAAGGACCTCGGCATCACAGCCATCGAGCTGATGCCTATCGGCCAATTCCCAGGATCGCGTAACTGGGGCTACGACGGCGTCTACATCGGCGCGGCACAGCATTCCTACGGCGGACCGTTCGCGCTGAAGCGCCTCGTCGATGCCTGTCACCAGCGCGGCCTCGCTCTGCTCCTCGACGTCGTCTATAACCACCTCGGCCCCGAGGGGAATTACCTTTCTGAATACGCCCCGTACTTTACCGATCGCTACAAGACGCCCTGGGGCCTGGCTCTGAACTTCGACGGCCCGCACAGCGACGACGTGCGCTGGTTCTTCATCCATAACGCACTGCAATGGATCGATGAGTTTCACATCGACGGACTGCGCGTCGACGCCGTCCACGCCATCGCCGACCGCTCCGCAGAACCTTTTCTGCAGGACCTGACTTCTGCCGTCCGCGCGCGCGCCGCGACGCTCGGCCGCCACATCTACACCTTCGCCGAATCGAACCTGAACGATCCGCGCGTGATTACGCCGGCAAACGACCACGGCCTCGGCTTCGATTCACAATGGTCCGACGATCTTCATCACGCCCTCCACACGCTTCTCACCGGCGAACAGGACGGCTACTACGCCGGCTACGGCCGCACCAGTGATCTTGCCCGCACGTTAACGACCGGCTACCTCTACACCGGCCAGCACTCCCCCTACTACGGCCGCAAATACGGCCTAGCCCCCAAGACGCGCGACGGCAAACAGTTCGTCGTCTTCGCCCAGAACCACGACCAGACCGGCAACCGGATGCTCGGCGAACGCCTCTCGACGATCGTCTCCCCCGCCAAACTCCGCCTCGCCGCCGCGGTGGTCATCCTCTCCCCCTTCATCCCGATGCTATTCATGGGCGAGGAGTACGGCGAGACCGCCCCCTTCCAATACTTCACCTCCCACGACGGCGCCGACCTGATCGAAGCGGTTCGCAAAGGACGACTGGAGGAGTTTGACGATTTTGACTGGCACGGCGAGCCGCCGGATCCGCACGACGAGGGGACGTTCAATCGTTCGAAGCTGTCGCGAATCGAGCTCGAAGGAGTGCGCGATCTCTATCGGGAGCTCTTGCGCCTTCGGCGCGAGATCCCTGCGCTGCGGTCGCTCGATCTCGATGCCGTCGAAATGCATGCTGACGATGAACATCGCATGCTGCTTGTAAAACGAGGGGACACGCTGCTGGCTTTGAACTTCAGCGATGAGCCGCAGACGATCGAGTTGCCGTTCAAGGGCAATTGGAAGACAGTGCTCGATAGCGCCTCGAGCGTAGCACCGGCGGCTCGCCGGCCGGAGGGGGGGATAGTGGTGGGGGCGGAATCGTTTTCTCTGTTGTCACCAGAATAGAACTAGCAAAGATCAGAGTTGAGGTGTCATAAGTTTTCCAACGCTTCCGTGAACGTATGAACAGCATCGAGGACGCAGTCTTGTACATCGTGTCGGCGATTCGACAGCCTGCTGCGGCAGACTTCGCGAGCTACGGGTATGACGTGTATATCCCGGCTGTTGTTCGACGATACGTGCGCTCAAGACAACTGGATCCCGAGAGCGGAGAGGGGCATCAGCTGAAGATCCATCTGTCGTCGTTATTCTTCGACGCTGCCTGGGAGTTGGCGCGCCGAGGAATTATCCGTCCGGGAATCAGAAAAATGGGATTTCAGTCAACCGATGAAGGGAGTGCTGGAGCCGGGTTCTCGATCACTCCATTTGGCAGGAAGTGGTTGGCGGAAGACACCGTAAATATATGGGTGTCAACGGAGCCAGACCGATTCGCCGCGATGATCGAGCCATTCCGCGCACGATTCGGGGACGGCTTCCACTCCAGGGCGCAGGAAGCAGTTCGAAGTTACGGTGCGCACGCATACCTCGCGTGTTGCACAATGTGTGGTGCGGCCACTGAATCGATCCTGCTTGCGACCGCAATCGAAAAAACGAAGGACGAACGGAAGGTGCTAGCGGCGTATTCCGGCTCGCAAGGACGAAGTAGGGTCGAGAACATGGTCGTTGGCAAAGCACTCGATCCGCTTCGTCGTGAGTTCCTAGGGCTCACGAGTTTGCTGAAATACTGGCGAGACAGCGCGGGCCACGGGCGAGTGAGTACGATCTCCGAGAACGAAGCATACACGGCGTTAGCCTTGCTGCTGCGCTACGCCTGCGTGGTCAACGAGCGATGGGCCGATCTGACCACGTGAGCTTCCTCCTCCGCGCTCTGCAACAGCGCATCAAAGAGGCGAACGAGGATGCGGACGACGAGGAACGCGTGGATCTCAACCACCTCATCGAGGTGCAACTCGCCGAATGCGTCACGATCGCGGACGTAGCGCGGCTGAAGCGCGAGGTGCCGGGGATGAGCGTCGCGGTTTCCCGATGGTTGGCGGCGATGGATGAGTGATCATCGAGACCGTTGAACACCGAGGTCTCACGGCCCCTTTGTCATCCTGAGCCTGCCGGAGCGCTGAGCGAGCGTAGCGAGCGAAAGGCGCGGAGGACGGCGAAGGATCTCCAGATGCGCAGATTGGGGCAGGAGCGAAACCGTGGTTTCTGTAACGAAGATCTACCATCCAAGGGATGGCCCTCGCAAAACAATCGTAATGACCAAGAGCTTGAATCCGACCAAGAAAAAACTTTTGCTGCGTTTCTGCCCCAGGCAGCGCATCTGGAGATCCTTCGCCGTCCTGCGCGCTCTTCGCTCGCTACGCTCGCTCGGCGCTCCGGCAGGCTCAGGATGACAAATGAGGGTGATGTGATGAATGATGAAGAATGATCGCGCAACAATTCAGAGTTGCGGTTCTCCTGGCGATGGCTGGCTCGCTGACAGTCGCCTTCGCCTCGTGGACGTTCTACGACGTGCGGGACCACCACGAAACCATGGTATGGGTGTGGGGAGCAATCGTTGCCGGCGCCGGGATCACACAGATTCTCGCCGCGGGTGCGGTATTGCGTGCCACTCGTTTTGCCCTTCGCATCGGTCGTTGGACCGCTATGGTGCTTGGAGCGACGCTGATCGGGCTGCTTGTCAGCGCGGTCGTCGCGGCTGGGCGCGATGTGCTGCTTCTACAACCTGCCATTCGACTGTCGCTCCTGCTGGCGTTCGGAATTCTCCAGCTATTCACCGCATATTCGGCACGTGGCCATTTCCCGGCGGCCATGCCGCGAAAGCCCACATACGTGGGGTGACACCACGTCGAATGCTCTTCGAAATCGTGTCTCTCGTCATCGGCGTTGCGCTCGCATCGCTCTTTTGGAAGGCGCCGGCCCGACTGCTGCGCGTCTCCGCCTACTTGGCTTTTCTATTGGCTGTCCTCCTGCTTGCCCTCGCCGGCACAGGGTGGCCGCTGTTTCGACCGCGCCTCCATCAACGGCCAATGACGGAGACCGCTCAGCAATCGCTTCAACTGGCGCATTCCGCCGGCGGTCATGTGTCGCTCTGGCTTATCTCTCTGGTTACGCCCTTGTTCGTCGCGGCAGCACTTCGACATCGGAGCTCTCCGTGGCGCAGACTCGTGCTGGTCATCGTCGCAGTCTTCGTTGCTGTCGGTTGGTTGCTCGTCAGCGTCTCAGGCTATCTCCTGCCGGCGAATGTGCCGAACCCAGTTCCGCGGAGTCTCGCGCCCGTGGTGATCCGTTTTGGTGTTCTCCACATGTTGGGTTTGCCAGTCTTGCTGATCCCGGCATTGCTTTTCATCGGTTGGCGTCACCTTCGGTCTGCCAGCCAACTGGTTGCGGCCTAACGTCGCCGACACCGTCGCGAAAGCCGGAGGGCCAGACCTTCGTTTTTCGGTTGACTGCAAGCTATTGAGTAGTCAGCTCTTACCGGCGACCGATTCTCACATCGGATTGGTTCCATGGTTATTTTGATCCGTGAGGCCTGACGCAGCCCGAAGGAGATCGTGATCTTCCGGAAAGAGATCGTGATCTCGAAAAAGAGATCGTGATCTCCCGGAAGGAGATCGTGATCTTCCGGAAGGAGATCTTGATCTCCCGGAAGGAGATTGCGATCTCCCGGAAAGAGATCGTGATCTCGTGGACAGAGATCGTGATCTCGAAAAAGAGATCGCAATCTCCCGGAATGAGATCGTGACCTCTCGGAAAGAGATCGCGATCTCCTGGAAAGAGATTGTGATCTCGAAAAAGAGATCGTGATCTCGCCGAGCTGGATGGCAATCCCGACCGCCCACAACGACATTCGCTCCCCGGGGCGCTGTTACAAAAACGGGATTTGGGTTACCTCGCGGGACGCTGAAACGTCTAAGGGAATGCATCACCAAAACCTGTGCAGCACGACCGCGTAACGAAAGGAGAAGAAATGTCCACGAATGCCAAGCCCGGAAAACGTTCCCGAACCGCACAGCCGTCCGTAAGCGTTCAACGACAACGCAGGCGGCTCTTGGAGACCCAGGCGGAGCCGCCACACAGCTGACGCAGTTGCTCGACCAAATGGAGGCAATCATCCCCGACCTGACCCAGCCGGATATCACCAGGATCGGCCGGGTTGCCCAGAGTGCGAAATTCGCGCATCAACTCGTTCCGCCGACGATCAATGCCGTGACCTCTTACGCGCCACTTCAGAAACGCAACCTCTTCGACGTCGCGGCGGGCCAGGCCGCACTCGATTATCGCGACCAACTCCATCCGATCTCGAAGCGGATGGCCGCGATCACGCTGGCACTGGCGTATACGATCAACGACAAGCTCGCCGTTGCCGGCAATGAGGCCTTGCAGACATACCAATGGGCCAAGCGTCACGTGAAACAGCCGGATGGCGGAGGTGCTCGAACCTACGTCGATGAAATGCAGAGCGTCGTCGAGCGGACGATGAACCGCCGCCGCAAGCCACAGACAACGCCACCCACGACCCCTCCCGCCGGAACCCCGCAAGGTCAGCACTTCCTCGCTCCGTCGCTGGCCGCGACGCACACTCCTGACGACGATCAAGTCCTCGATCTCGTTCGCGACATCGCCGGTGCGGAGGCGAAGGAGTAGCCGCGTGTAAGAAGGGGCGCCGCGCAGGCGGCGCCCCCTTTTGCCGCGTTAGCGGCAGCGAGACGGTAGCCAGGGGTGCGAGCGTTTTTTGCGAGCACCCCTGGTTGCGGATGATATGGATTTCGTGTCGCGTCAGCGGCACTGGAAGTCGTCGCGATCGGCATTCGTCTCACTCATCCAGTGCCGCTGACGCGGCACAATTTCAATGTACACCGCAACCAGAGGTGCTCGCCAAAAACGCTCGCACCTCTGGCTACCCTCTTTGTGCCGCTATCGCGGCGTCGTTAACGTCCAGCGCTCCGAACAGCACTACGTATGCTGTGACACCGACAGCGTGTTCCCGTCCGGGTCCTTGAACCAGGCCACCTTGTCGCCGCTCGGCGCGGTCCAGATGCCGAGGGCGTCCTGTTCGAAGAAACTGAAACGTTCGAAGACGACGCCTTTGGCCGTCATATCGGCGACGACCTTCTCGATGCCGGAGACTTCCCATCCCAGGATGGTGAAGCCGGCAGGCTTGAAGTCGGGTTGAACCTTCGACACGCGGATCATGGTGCCGTTGGCGTCGAGCACCATGGCGAAGCCGTCGTTGTGCACGAAGCGCAGGCCCAGCACGCCTTCGTAGAAGGCTCGCGCTTTGTCGAAGTCGAGGGTGGGGAGAAAGGCGACGATCGGTTTGTCATGCAGCATCAGCAGCACCCGCTTCCTGGTAAATGCATGTGATCCGGTCCCGCGGTCGCGGGGACGAAGGCGATCGTTTCCCCGCGGATGGCCCGCATCCAGGCGCGCGCAGAGGCGGCGATGATGATGATCACGCAGACCATCAGGATCGAGGTCAGCGTGGCGTCGAGGTAACCGGTGAACGGGTCCTTGGCCATCATCTTCGGACCGAGGAAATTGTCGATGATGGAGCGGTAGCCGGCATAGAGAGTCGTCGAGGCGACGAAGGCGAGCGGGAACATCGTCGTCCAGGCGTACCTGGCCCGGCCGGCGTTCAGGATGACCGTGGTTCCGACGCAGAGCGCCACGGCGGCCAGTAGCTGGTTGGCGATGCCGAACATCGGCCAGATCTGCGAAATGGATCCGTTGAGGATGAACCACGTCCAGGCGAAGACCACCAGCGCCGTGGAGGCGATCGTGCCCGGGAGCCACGACGTGTCCTCGAACGGCTTCCAGGCGCGCCCCAGGAACTCCTGCACCATGAAGCGGGCCACGCGTGTGCCTGTGTCGATCGTGGTCAGGATGAACAGCGCCTCGAACATGATGGCGAAGTGGTACCAGTACGACATCAACCCGCCGAGGAGAGGGATGCCGGAGAAGATCTGGGCGAAACCGACCGCCAGGGAGACCGCGCCGCCGGTGCGGCCGACGAGGGTTTCACCGACCAGCGCCGAGAAGTGCGGCAGGTTCACCGTCGACAGCCCGAGCTTGGCGAAGACCGCGGGCGGAACGTTGATGGCGTAGTAATCGCCGGGATGGAGCGCGCAGACGGCGATGAGGGCCACGCAGCCGACCAGCCCCTCGCAGAGCATGGCCCCGTAGCCGATCATCCGCGCGTCCGACTCCTTGTTCAGCATCTTCGGCGTCGTCCCCGAGGAGACCAGCGAGTGGAACCCGGAGATGGCACCGCAGGCGATGGTGATGAAGACGAAGGGAAAGAGCTTGCCGGGGATGATCGGTCCCCCACCGTGCGCGAACTGCGAGATGGCCGGCGCCTGGATGTGCGGCGCGACGATGATCGTGCCGATCACGAGCACGGCGATGGTGCCGAGCTTCATGTACGACGAGAGATAGTCGCGCGGGCAGAGCAGCATCCACACCGGCAGCACCGAGGCGACGAAGCCGTAGACGGCCATGGCGATGGTGATCTGCGGCCGGGACATGGTGAATAACACGCCGAGGGCGGTGCCGGGGATAAAGCGTCCGGCAACGACGGCGCCGAGGACCAGGAGCGCTCCGGCGATCGAGCCGTTGCGAATCGCATACGGCGCCTTGGAGCGATGCAGGTACTGTCCGATCAGCAGAGCGATGGGGATGGTCAGGAAGATGGTGAAGGTCCCCCACGGCGAGTCGGCCAGCGCGTTGACGACGGCGATGCCGAGTCCGGCCAGGGCGATGACGACGATGAAGAGGATGGCCACCATGGCCGTGATGCCGGCCAGCGGCGAGATCTCGGTCCGCGCGATCTCGGCCAGCGACTTCCCGTTCCGGCGCACCGAGGCCGCCAGCGTGACGAAGTCGTGCGCCGCCCCGGCCAGCACGACGCCGAAGGTGATCCACAGGAGGCCGGGCAGATACCCGAACTGGGCTGCCAATACCGGTCCGATCAGCGGCCCCGCGCCGGAGATGGCGGCGAAGTGATGTCCGAAGAGCACCCACTTGTTGGTCGGCACGTAGTTCTGTCCATCCTCGAACCGATGCGCCGGCGTGACGCGCGCGTCATCGAGCGCCATCACCTTCGCCGCGAGGAAGGCGGAGTAGTACCGGTATCCAATCGCTGTGACGGCGAGGAAAAAGAGGATGAGCGGGAGGGCGTTCATGTGTGTGTCATTTTAGACGGAAGACGGTTTCACGCGGAGACGCGGAGACGCGGAGGGGAGACCTTCCTTTCTCCGCGTCTCCGCGTCTCCGCATGAAACCGTTCCCCATTACCATCAGCAGACAATGTCGATCCCGCCCGGACCGAAGAGCCGAATCCCGTTTCGCTACCTGCGCACTCTTCAGCGCGATCCGATCCCGTTCTTTGCGCGCATCGCGAGCGAGTATGGCGATGCAGTGCAGTTCTTCGTCGGGCCGCAGCAGATCGTTCTCTTCAATCATCCCGATCTGATTCGCGAGTTGCTGGTTACACAGCATCGGTCGTTTCACAAGAGCCGGGTGCTGCAGCGGTCGAAGATCATTTTCGGGGAGGGGTTGCTGACTTCCGAGGAGGAGTTGCATAAGCGGCAGCGGCGGCTGGTGCAGCCTGCCTTTCATCGGGAGCGGATCGGGCGGTACGCCGAGGTGATGATCGGGCGGGCGGCGAGAGTGAGGGAGTCGTGGAGGGATGGGGAGGTGCGGGACATTCATCACGAGATGATGGGGCTCACGCTGTCGGTGGTCGCCAAGACGTTGTTCGATGCCGATGTCGACAAGGAGGCGGACGACATCGGCGTTGCGCTGACGTCGCTGGTCGATCTCTTTCCGACGCTGATGAATCCCCTGGCGAACCTGCTGCGGAAGCTGCCGTTGCCGCGGACGATGCGTTTTCGGCGATCGATCGAACGGCTCGACAAAACGGTCTACGGCATCATCGACGAGCGGCGGAAGTCGGGGCAGGATCGCGGCGACCTGCTGTCGATGCTGCTGATGGCGGTCGACGAGGAAGGCGACGGCGGCGGGATGACCGACCAGCAACTTCGCGACGAGGCGATGACGCTCTTCCTGGCCGGACACGAGACGACGGCGAACGCGCTGGCGTGGACGTGGTACCTGCTGGCGCTGAACCCCGAGGCTGCTGACGCCATGCATCGCGAGCTCGATTCGGTTCTCGGCGATCGCCTCCCGATCCCGGATGACTATCCTCGGCTGACCTACACCGACATGGTGGTCGCCGAATCGATGCGGATGTTTCCGCCGGCGTGGGCGGTGAGCCGGCTGGCGATCGAAGATGTGATGATCGGCGAATGGCTGGTGCCGCGCGGGGCGGTGGTGGTCGCGACGCAGGCGGTGACGCATCGCGATCCGCGCTGGTTTCCCGATCCTGACCGTTTCGATCCGCTGCGATTCACGCCGGAAGCGAAGGCATCGCGGCCAAAGCTGGCGTACTTCCCGTTCGGCGCGGGGCCGCGGATCTGCATCGGCGAAGGCTTCGCCTGGATGGAGGCGGTGCTGATCGTGGCCACGATCGCGCAGCGGTGGAGGATGGAGCTGGTGTCGCAGGACGTTACGCCGCAGGCGTCGATCACGCTGCGACCGAAGGGTGGGATCAGGATGCGGGTGAAAGGGCGCAGGATGGAGTTCTGAAGGTCCGGCGTACACTTTCCCCATGCAGGACATCCACGCTTCCTTCGCCGACTACGCCTCGTACCATCAGACCAAGGGGAACAAGTGGTTTCACCGCTTCGGCATCCCGATGATCATGTTGACGCTCCTCGGCATGCTGGCGCGGGTAGCGATCACGACGATCGGCGGCCTTCGCATTGATGCGGGCATGCTGCTGATCGCCGTGGCCGTCATCTACTACCTCATGCTCGAGTGGCGGCTGGCGATTCCGATGCTCGTCGTGTCAATCGCGTTCTATCTCCTCGGCGTGTGGATGCCGATGTCGGTGAATGTAGCGCTGTTCATCCTCGGATGGATCTTCCAGTTCATCGGACACAGCGTCTACGAGCACAAACGACCGGCGTTCCTGAAGAACGTTCTCCATCTGCTCATCGGGCCGCTGTGGATACTCAATGATGTGATTCCGGTGGTGAAGTAAACCTCCATGCAGGCCTACGGTTCCGACCGCGTCCTGCCGGGCGATGGCGAACAGTTCGTTCTGTTGTCGCGCATTCCGAAACGGTGGACGCAGCGGGCGGTGAAGACGCTCACGAGCGCCGAGTTTCCGGGGACGGCGGTGCTGTGGGAGGAGCGCTATTTCGAAGTCGTCGATGCCGAGGCGCTGCCGCAGGGGGGCGCGCGATACGTGCTCGAGCCGTGGCGCGACATGCACGTCATGCGGACGACGGATCGGTACGACGCGAAGAGCGAAACGGAGCGTTTGATCGAGTATCGCGCGCAACTGTCGCGGGAGACGAAGCGCAAATCGGCGAATACGTTGGCGATGCTGGTGGGACACTTTCCGGGCGCCGTGCAGGAAGAGCTGGGACGCGAGCTGGGCATCCTGGCGACGCGGATGACGCTCGTCTCCGTTATCCCGGTTTATGCGGCGGTCATTGCGTTGGTACTGTGGATCGTCAGCGGGATCATGTCGGGGACACCGCGGCCGCTGCCGGTGTACCTCGTGACCGGTTACTTGTTCATCGAGTCGTCGTTCCGTTTCATCGTGGCGTGGCTGATCGGGCGGCCCATCGGCTCACCGGCAGGAACCCTCGCGTATCTCCTCTACTACTTCACGGTGGCCGACCGCACGCGTGCCGTCTCGCCGTTCGCGAGGGAGAAGGGGACGCTGACGCCGATCAGCGAGGCGTCCGATGAGCGGAAGGTGAGCGATGCGCTGCTGATGCGCGAGGCGTTGGTGACTCTGCTCAGTCCCGCCGATCAGGCACGCGTGGCAGCGCGGTTCGGATATGACTACCGGCATCAATCGTCGATCATCGCCTGGATCATTCTCGTTTTCGCGTTGATCGGCGTGGCCACCGCGGTGCAGCGCGGGGCGGTGATCTCGTACGTCGTGGCCAGTGCGGTTGCGGCCGAACAGATCTATCGCCTGCTCGTTCTTCGCCGTGCTCCAGTTGGCAGTTTTCTCGGCATCGCGGCACGGCCATTCGTCCGAAAGTTCCTGTAAACGCACGAGAGGCATGCAACTCGCACCAGGAACGGCGTGGCAGAATTGCAATTCGACGGGCGCCGCCGTGTCATCATCGAAGGCGTAGCTCCGTCTGTCGACGGCGGCCGCTTCCCCGCCAAGCGCACGGTGGGTGAAGTCGTCGTGATCGAGGCCGACATCTTCGCCGACGGCCACGATCTCCTCTCCGCGGTAGTGCTCCATCGCCACGAATCAGAAACGGAGTACTCGGAGACCCGGATGACGGCGCTGGTCAACGACCGCTGGCGCGCCGAGCTGCCGGTCGACCGCCTCGGGCTCTACTACTTCACCTTCGAGGCCTGGGTCGATCACTTCATGACGTGGCATCGCGATCTGAAGAAGCGCGCCGATGCAGATCTCGACGTGCAGTTGCGCATCGGACTGGAGATGATTCGCGCCGCGGCCACGCGGGCGAACGGCCGCGATCGAAAACGGCTCGATCACTACATCGCCGTGATCGAGGGGGACGATGAATCGCGGGATAAGGCCGGCGACGTCGCGAACGAAGAGCTTCCGCGGCTGATGGAGCGCAACGGTGAACGTCCGTTTGCCACCCGCTACGCAGACGAGCTGGCCATCGAGGTCGATCCTCCCCGCGCCGCGTTCAGCAGTTGGTACGAGCTGTTCCCACGGTCTGCATCCGCCGAGGCGGGGAGACACGGGACGCTGCGGGACGTCGAGGCACAATTGCCGCGCATCGCCAGGATGGGATTCGACGTGCTCTATCTCCCTCCGATCCATCCGATCGGGACGACCTTCCGCAAAGGGCGCAACAACACGGCCGGAGCCGACCAGCAGGACGCCGGAAGTCCGTGGGCCATCGGCGGGAAGGAGGGAGGACACAAGTCCATTCATCCCAGCCTGGGAACGATGGAGGACTTCCGGCGGCTCGTCGATGCGGCCCGGTCGCGCGGGATCGAGCTGGCGATGGATATCGCCTTTCAAGCATCTCCCGACCACCCGTATGTGGCCGAACATGAGGAATGGTTTCAGAAACGGCCCGACGGCACGATTCAATACGCGGAGAATCCGCCGAAGAAGTACCAGGACATTTATCCCTTCCACTTCGAGAGCGAGGCTTGGGCCGATCTCTGGAAAGAGCTCTGCGACATTTTCCGGTTCTGGATCGACAAAGGGGTGCACATCTTCCGGGTGGACAACCCCCACACCAAGCCGCTGCCGTTCTGGCATTGGGTGATCCGAACGGTCAAGAAACACCATCCGGATGTCATCTTCCTCGCCGAGGCCTTTACGAGACCGAAGATCATGTACTGGCTGGCGAAAGCGGGATTCTCGCAGTCGTACACCTACTTCGCCTGGCGCAACACGAAATACGAACTGACCCAATACTTCGAGGAGATCACGAAACCGCCGGTGAGCGAATTCTTCCGGCCGAACGCGTGGCCGAACACGCCGGATATCCTGACCGAGTATCTCCAATACGGCGGGAGGCCGGCCTTCACGATCCGGCTGATGCTTGCGGCGACACTGTCGGCGAGCTACGGCATCTACGGGCCGGCATTTGAGCGTTTCTCCGGCGCACCGCGCGAGCTGGGCAGCGAGGAGTATCTCGACTCCGAGAAATACGAGATCATGCACTGGCCGGAGACTGACGACGATCTGACGGAGCTGATCGCCCTCGTCAACCGCATCCGCCGCGAAAATCCCGCGCTGCAGCAGAACCTGACGCTGCGGTTTCATGAGACCTCGAATGACGACATCCTCTGCTACAGTAAGTCCGCGGGGAGCGATGTGGTGCTGACGATCGTCAATGTCGATCCCCACAACACGCAGGCCGGGTATGTCGACCTCAACCTCGCCGCGCTCAACCTCGACGCCAATCAGCCGTTCCAGGTCCACGAGTTGTTGTCAGGCGCGCGGTATACGTGGCATGGTTCGCGGAACTACGTGCAGTTGAATCCGCACGTCGTGCCCGTGCACATTTTCCGGATCAGGCGAAAGGTTAGGAGTGAGAGGGATTTTGAGTATTTTCTTTGATACGCGGTTACGCGGTCTCGAGGTCGCGCGGTCTCGCGGTGTTTGGCTGATCGAGCTGCGGGTAGTGCGAGCACGTCTCGCGGCCGTGGCGTATGCGCGCCGCGAGACCTCGTAACTGCGAGACCGCGCGACCGTGACTGCAGAATCACAGTGCAAGAGCGACCATGAACGACCTTTGGTACAAAGACGGGATCATTTACCAGACGCATGTCCGCGCCTTCTTTGACGCGAATAACGACGGTGTCGGCGATTTTCAGGGCCTGACGCAGAAACTCGATTATCTCCAGGACCTCGGCGTCAACATCATCTGGCTGCTTCCGTTCTATCCGTCGCCGTTGCGTGATGATGGGTATGACATTGCTAATTACACCGCGGTTCATCCCAGCTACGGCACGCTGGCGGATTTCAAGGCCTTTCTCAAAGAGGCGCACCGGCGGGAACTCAAAGTCATCACCGAGCTGGTGATCAACCACACCAGCGACCAGCACGAATGGTTTCAGAAGTCGCGACGCGCAAAGCCGGGCTCTCCATGGCGTGATTTCTACGTCTGGAGCGACACGCCGGCGAAGTACAAGGATGCCCGGATCATTTTCAAGGATTACGAGACGTCGAACTGGACGTGGGATCCGGTCGCCAACGCGTACTACTGGCACCGCTTTTTCTCCCATCAGCCCGATCTCAATTTCGACAATCCGGCGGTTCACGCGGCACTGCTCAAAGCGCTCGACTTCTGGATGGAGATGGGAGTCGATGCCTTCCGTCTCGATGCCATCCCGTACCTGTTCGAGCGGGAAGCGACGACGTGCGAAAACCTGCCCGAGACACATGCCTATCTGAAGTCGCTTCGCGCGCACGTCGACGCGAAGTACCCCGGCAGGATGCTGCTGGCCGAGGCCAATCAATGGCCTGAGGATTCCCTCCCCTATTTCGGCGACGGAGACGAGTGCCACATGGCCTTCAATTTCCCGGTCATGCCGCGGATGTACATGGCGCTGGCGCAGGAAGACCGCTTCCCCATCATCGACATCATGGCCCAGACGCCGGCGATCCCCGAGAACTGCCAGTGGGCGATGTTTCTTAGAAATCACGATGAGCTGACACTGGAGATGGTCACGGATGAGGACCGCGATTACATGTGGCGGACCTATGCGTCCGACCGCCAGGCGCGCATCAACCTCGGCATCCGGCGCCGGCTCGCGCCGCTCATGCAAAACCACCGGCTCCGCATTCACCTGATGAACGGTCTGCTCTTTTCATTTCCCGGCACGCCGATCATCTATTACGGCGACGAGATCGGGATGGGCGACAACATTTATCTCGGCGACCGCAATGGCGTCCGGACGCCGATGCAATGGAGTCCGGACCGTAATGCCGGCTTTTCCAGGGCAAACCCGCAGCGGCTCTACATGCCGGTGGTCATCGATCCGCAGTACCACTACGAGCAGGTCAACGTCGAGCAACAGCAAACCAGTCCGTACTCGCTGTTGTGGTGGATGAAGCGTCTCATCGCCCAGCGCAATCGTTACCAGGCGTTCGGCCGCGGCACAATGGAGTTTCTGCATCCCGAGAACCGCAAGGTGCTGGCGTTTGTGCGGCGTTATCGCGACGAAACGATTCTGGTCGTTGCCAACCTGTCGCGGCTCGTACAGTGCTTCGACCTCGATCTGTCCGCATTTCAGGGGATGACGCCTGTTGAGCTCTCCGGCGGCACACGATTTCCAGAAATCGGCACCCAGCCGTATTTTCTTAATCTGGGCCCGTTTGCCTTCTACTGGTTCTCACTTGAGCGGCATCAGGTAAGCGAGACGGTCGAGGAGGTGCCGCTGGTCAGTGCGGCTAATTTCGAAGAGCTCTTCTCGGAACGCAACCGTGGCGATGTCCGCGGCGCTCTGGAAACCTATATTCGGTCGCGCCGCTGGTTCGGCGGCAAGGCGCGCACGATCACGTCGCTGGGAATCAGCGACACCGTTGCGCTCCCGGACGATGCAGGCCACCTGGCATTCGTGAAGATCGAGTACGCGGATGGTGAACCGGAGACCTATCTCCTGCCGATGGCGATCATGCACGCCCGGCGTGAGCAGGAGACGTCAAAGGTAGCGACGCTGGTTGCACGTCTGCGCGACGGCTACCTCTTGTACGAGCCGGTGTCGGATGCGAAGTTCGCTGCCGCCCTGCTGGAGGTCATCGCGCGGCGCCGGACGCTGAAGTCCGACCAGGGCGCCGTCACCGGCTCGACGACGCGCCTATTCAAAGAGCTTCGGGGCGCGGCCGCCCTCACACCGCAGACTCTCAAGACCGAGCAAAGCAACACGGCCATTCTCTACGGCGACAGGCTTTTCATGAAACTGCTGCGGCGCCTGGAACCCGGTATGAATACCGAGATCGAGGTGATGCGTTTCCTCAATGAAGAAACGTCGCTCGTCAGCACACCCCGCCTCGCCGGCGCATTGCAATATGAGCCGAACACGTCATCTGAGCCGTCGACGCTGGCCATCCTGCAAGGCTACGTGGAGAACTCCGGCGACGCGTGGAACCACACCGTCGACGCCATCGGGCGCTTCTTCGATTCGATCCTGAGCGATTCCGTGGCGACGGAGCGGGTCGCTGTAACGTCGTCCGAGTCATTGCTGGCCATCGCCGGAAAGCCGTCGCCGGACATTGCCCAACAGACGATTGGTCTCTATCTCGCCGACGCCGAGATCCTCGGCAAGCGCACGGCGCAAATGCATCTGGCCCTGGCCTCGCGCGACGACGTCGCGGCGTTTGCCCCCGAGCCGATCACGCCACACTATCAACGCTCGATCTACCAGCACATCCGCTCCCAGGCCGTGCGCACGCTTCAATTGCTGCGACGCCGCGAAAAGGGGAATCCGGACGCGGAGGAGCTGCTGGCCCGCGAAGGGGAGATTCAAACGCGCATCCGCCGGATTCTCGATGGCCGCATCACCGGCCTCCGCATCCGCACGCACGGCGACTATCACCTCGGCCAAGTGCTGCACACCGGCAACGACTTCCTCATCATCGACTTCGAAGGCGAACCGACGCGGCCCCTGAGCGTGCGCCGCATCAAACGCAGCGCGTTGCGCGACGTCGCCGGCATGCTGCGCTCGTTCCACTACGCGCCGTATGCCGTGCTGTTTGGTCAATCGCAGCACTCCATCATCCGCACCGAGGACATGCCGGCGGTCGAGAGCGGCGCGCGATTCTGGTATCGCTGGGTCAGCGCCGCCTTCCTGCGCGCCTATCTCGCGGAAAGCGCCGGCGCCGCGCATCTTCCCAGGACAGCCGAGGAGGTTGAAGTGCTCCTCGATGCCCATCTGATCGAGAAAGCGTTCTACGAGATCGCGTACGAGTTGAACAACCGGCCGGACTGGCTCCGCATCCCGCTTCGCGGCGTGCTGGAGCTTCTCGGGCACTGATATTCTCTTCACCCGATGCGCCTTCGCTTCATTTGCATCCACGGTCACTTCTATCAGCCTCCGCGGGAAAACCCGTGGCTGGAGGCGGTGGAGACGCAGGATTCGGCGACGCCGTATCACGACTGGAACGAGCGCATCACCGCCGAGTGCTACGGACCGAATGCGTCGTCGCGCATCCTCGATGCCCGCGAGCGGATCGTCAAGATCGTCAACAACTACGCGGCGATCAGCTTCAACTTCGGCCCGACGCTGCTCTCGTGGTTGGAGCAGCAGCAACCGGAGACCTACGCCGCGATCCTCGACGCCGACCGCGCCAGCAGCGAGCGCTTCGGCGGCCATGGATCTGCCATCGCGCAGGCCTACAACCACATGATTCTTCCCCTCGCTAACGCGCGCGACCAGCAGACGCAGGTGCGCTGGGGGCTCCGTGACTTCGAGAAGCGGTTCGGAAGAAAAGCGGAGGCGATGTGGCTGCCGGAGACGGCGGTCGACGTCGCCTCGCTGGAAGCACTCGCCGCCGAGGGGATCGTCTTCACGATCCTCGAACCGCATCAGGCCCGGCTGTGGCGAAGGATCGGCGATGACAATTGGACCGAGCAGGCCGGCGCGATCGACCCCACGATGCCGTATCGCTGCAACCTTCCCTCCGGACGCTCGATAGACCTCTTCTTCTACGACGGGCCGATCTCGCGCGCCGTCGCCTTCGAGCACCTGCTGGCACGCGGCGAGGATTTTGCCCATCGTCTGCTCGGTGCATTCGAGGAGGGGCCACAGCACCTGCAACTCGTCAACATCGCCACCGACGGCGAAACGTACGGCCATCACCACCGCAAAGGCGATATGGCATTGGCGTACGCGCTCGACTACATCGATGAGCAGAAACTCTCGCGGATCATGAATTACGGGCAGTTCCTGGCCGAGGTGCCGCCGACGTACGAAGTCGAAATCGTCGAAAAGACGGCCTGGAGCTGCGATCACCGCCTCGGGCGGTGGGAACGCGACTGCGGCTGCAGCACCGGCGGCAACGTGGGATGGAACCAGCAGTGGCGGACCCCGTTGCGCGCCGCGCTCGATTGGCTTCGCGATGAGTGCATTACCATCTTCGAGAACCACGGCGCGGGCGTGCTGCACAATCCATGGGACGCGCGCGACGACTACATCAGCGTCGTCCTCGACCGTTCGGAAGACAACGTCGACCGTTTTCTGGCGCGTCATTCCGTCGATGAGAGCGCTAACGTCACCGCGCTCGAGTTGCTGGAGATGCAACGCAACGCCATGCTCATGTACACGAGCTGCGGCTGGTTCTTCAACGACATCTCGGGAATCGAGACGGTGCAGGTGCTGCACTACGCCGGCCGCGTCATCCAGCTTGCGGAGAAGATTTCGGGACGCAGCCTGGAGCTGGCCTTCCTGGAGCGCCTCGCCTCCGCGCACAGCAACCTTCCGCAACACGGCGACGGCAGGCAGATCTACGAGCGCGAAGTCAGGCCGATGCGCGTCGACCTGCGCCGCGTGGCCGCGCATTACGCCGTCGCTTCGCTCTTCGACAACTTCGCCCACGACGACCGCGTCTACTGCTATCGCGTCCGGCAGAACGACTTCGAATCGTTCCGCGCCGGCCGTGCAAAGATGGCCATCGGATCGATCACGGTCACGTCGCTCATCACCCGCGAGGAGTCCTCTTTCGAGTTCACGGTCATCCACCTCGGCGAAACAGAGCTCACGGGAGGCGTGCGGCCCGCGGCGAAACCGGAGTACTACGAGGCCATGAAGCGCGACCTCAGCGAAGACCTGCGCGTCAACGGCATCTCATCGGTGATCCGCGTGCTCGACGAATACTTCGCCGGGGCTCCGCTGCTCTCCATTCGTGCGCTGTTCCGCGACGAGCAGCGCCGTATTCTCAACATGCTCTGCGACACCACGCTCAGCGAGGCGGAAAGCGCCTTCCGGCAACTGCACGAGCGCTACGACCCGTTGATGCGCTTCCACGCCGCGCTCGGCGTTCCTCTGCCGAAGGTGCTGCGGACGGCCGCGGAGTTCGACGTCAACATGCAGGTCCGGCGTATGGCCGCCGCCGACGACCTTCCGCTCGGCGATCTCGAATCGCACCTCCGCGAATCGCGCGACGAACAGGTTCTGCTCGATGAAACGACGCTTATGTCACTGACTCAGGCTGTCGCGCGTGCCGCCAGCGCCTTTTCGCGCAATCCGGACAATCTGGAACTGCTCGAGCGATGGGAAACGCTCGTGGCCATCGTCCGAGAGGCCGGTGTCGGCGTCGATCTGCGCCGGCCGCAGAACGAGTATTACCGTCTCAAGAAATCGGTGCGCCCCGTGACCGCCGCAAACGCCGGCAATGGATCATCGAGCGCCAATCGCTGGCTGCAGCATTTCGATGCCCTCGGCGAGAAGCTTTCGATCAGCCCGGAGGCGAGAGGATGATCCGCAGATGACGCAGATGACCACAGATAGATAGATGACCCATACCTCGGTAGACCAACCACACGACACCGCCCGCACATCCGGTGTGCTCCTCCATCCGACGAGCCTCCCCGGACGCTTCGGCATCGGGGACCTCGGCGATGAGCTGCTGACGTTCCTTGACTGGGCAGAGAGCGCGGGACTGCGTATCTGGCAGGTGCTGCCGCTCAATGCACCAGGCTACGGCAACTCGCCCTACGGTTGCCTTTCGTCCTATGCCGGCAATCCTCTGCTGATCTCACCACAGCGATTGCTGGATGATGGATTGCTTCCGGCCGGCGGGCTCGATGACGTGGCCTCGTTCCCCGAGGGCCACATCGATTTCAATCGTGTCAAGACGCTGAAGAAGAAGTTGCTGCATCGCTCGTACGAACACTTCGCCGAACATGCGTTGGACGAACAGCGGCACGCGCTGGCCGCGTTCGCCACAGACAACTCCTGGCTTCACGGCTGGGCACTCTACGCGGCGCTCAAAGGCCGGTATGACGGCCGGCCATGGACGGCGTGGCCCCGAGGATTGGCAGATCGCGAGCAGGAAGCCATCGCGGACGCGCGGCTCGATCTGGCGGACGAGATCCGCTTTCATGAATACATCCAGTGGCTCTTCTTCGAACAGTGGGCCAGGGTGCGCGAGGCCGCACAGGCGCGCGGCATTCGCATCATGGGAGACGTACCGATCTACGTCGCCGGCGACAGCGCCGACGTCTGGATGAATCGCGAGATCTTCCAGCTTGACGAGCAGGGCCAGCCGACCGTCGTGGCCGGCGTACCACCCGATTACTTCAGCGAGACCGGCCAGCGCTGGGGCAACCCGCTCTACCGCTGGGATCTGCTGCGCGAGACCAACTATCGCTGGTGGGTGTCACGCGTCCGTGCCGCCCTTCGCTTTGCCGACATCCTTCGCGTCGATCACTTCCGCGGCTTTGCGGCGTACTGGGAGATCCCGGCCGACGAGCCGACGGCAATCCACGGACGATGGATGCCCGGGCCCGGCCGTGAACTCTTCGATGCCCTGCGCGACGCACTCGGGGATCTGCCCATCGTCGCCGAGGATCTCGGATTCATTACCCCGGAAGTGCAGGAGCTGAGGAAGGCCATCGGTGTACCGGGGATGAAGATCCTGCAGTTCGCCTTCTCGCATACGAACAGCGCGCACCTGCCGCATGGCTACGAACCGAAGACGGTCGTCTACACCGGCACGCACGACAACGATACGGCCCGCGGCTGGTACGAAGAGGCCACCGTGGAAGAGCGTGAAACCTTAGAGGCATACCTCGGCGTCACCGGCGCCGACGACGTGGCCTGGGCGCTGATCCGGGCCGCCTATACCTCGGTAGCCGAGACGGCCATCGTTCCGGCGCAGGACATTCTCGACCTCGGCACCGACGCTCGGATGAATATGCCGGGCGCCGAGCACGACAACTGGTCCTGGCGCCACCACACCGGCGCACTCACGGCCGGACACGCGGAGAGGCTGCAAAAGCTCGCTCAGGTTTCCGGACGGATTTGAGGTAGCGAGCGGCTTCCGGGTTGTCGGTTATCGGTTGTCGGTGGCTTCGCAGATGGGCTCTAATCGCTGAAGACGCTTTGCAGTTGGATCTCGAGAGTCGGAAAGAGTGGAGAGGTGAGCGTGTCGTTTTCCGATAGCTCGGCGGCTCTCTCGTAACGTCCCGCTGCGTTCCGGCGGAATACCCGAACGACGTCGCGAGCGGGATCGACGATCCAGTATTCGCCGACGCCGGTGCGCTCGTACAGGGCTTGTTTGGTGACTTCGTCATCTCTCCTGTTTGATTGCGAGAGAATCTCGACGAGGAGATCCGGAGCGCCCTGAATGTTTTTCACTGTCACGATGTCGCGTCGCGCGTTGCTGATAAAAATCAGGTCGGGATCCACGACGTCATAGCGCGAGAACACGACATCGAATGGCGCATGGAAAAGCTCACCCACCGGATGTTCCCTGAGATAAAAGAGGATCTCGGCGATGATGCGCATAGAAACCCGTTGGTGCCGAGTGATCGGTGATGCGTTCACATAGTGCTCCCCGTCGATGATCTCGTGGCGGAGGCCGTCATCGGGGAGGAGGAGCAAGTCCTCATAGGTCATCTTCGTTGACGTCTCGGGCGCCATGGGTAAGATTCTACGCTTTCTCCAGCACCGCCACCGGGAACCGCGTGAAGATCTTGCGTACCTCCGTCCCCTCGTGCTCATCGCCAGTGAAGAGGTCGCGCCACCTGCCGGACACTCCTAGCGACGCATCGCCCCACACATCCCCGATCGGAAAGGTTCCTGGCTTGACGAAACTGGCGAGGAGCCGCGGGACGGCCACAAGCACCGCGTCGTCCTTGTAACGCCGAACGAACGCGCAGATGTTCGGGCCGGCATCGAGCGGCTCGTAGGTGCCATCGCGGAAGAGATCCACGTGACGTGCACGCAACTCCAGCAGTTTCCAGGTGACGAACATCTTGATCCGTCCGTCGTGCCAGCGGCGCAGGAGCGTATCGACGGAGACGGTCTTCATCTTCTTCAGCATTGCGGCGCGGTGCTGGTAGTCGACGGGGCGACGATTGTCGGGATCGACCAGACTGAAATCCCACAGCTCGCTCCCCTGGTAGAAGTCGGGCGCGCCGGGCGCGGTCGCTTTGAGCACGACCTGCGCGAGGGCGTTGAGGAAACCATAGAAGGCGACCGGCTTCTGGAAGCGGGTCAGATCGGCGCAGAACTTCGGATCGCTGAGGAGGGCGTCGGCGAAGGTGAGCAGCCGCTCCTCGTACTCCGGATTCGGGGCGATCCAGCTCGTCTGGGTCTTGGCCTCGCGAGCGGCTTTCTCCAGGTATTGTCTCAGGCGTCCGCGAACCGAGGGCAATTCCGCGTTTTCGAACGGCCACATTCCGATGAGCGTCTCGTAGACGAGCAGCTCCGTATTGCGGTCGCCGATCCCGTACCGTTTCGACCAGCGGAGCACTTGCCGCTCCCACCGCGGAGCGATCTCGGAAAGGACGTTGATCCGGGCGCGGACGTCCTCGCTCCGTTTCGTATCGTGCGTCGACGTGGCGTTCATCGTATGCGGCCAGTGACTCTGCATCCGCGCGCCGCGCTCGTGAAACTCGGCAAGCGCTTCGAATGCCTCGCGTCCCGGATTGCCGCCGACCTCGTTGAGCGAGATCAGGCGGTTGTAGTTGTAGAACGCCGTGTCCTCGACGCCCTTGGCCATCACCCGCCCCGTGAACTGCTGCCAGCGCATGACGAAGGCCAGCCAATGCTCGTGCTCCGAGGAGACGTACGGCGGCGGATCGACGAGGAGAACGCGTTCGAGGAAGGTGAAGAGCCGCTCATCGAGCGCCGGTCCGGCGCGGCGCCGTGCCTCCGCGATCGCTGCGCGAATCGATTGCGCATCGGCGTCACCGATCGCTCCCTCGCGGATATACGTGCGGTAGACGCGCATACAGGCCGTCACCTCGGCGAGTGCCGCGGTGAGATCGACCGGCGCGAAGTCGCGCGCGTTCCGGTCCGGCATGGCTACGGCGCCGAGCTGCTTACCGAGCGCACGCATCTCGCCGGAGAAGAGCTCGTGGATGATCTGTTTCTTTCGCGCGTAGCAGGTGTCGTCGAATGTCCCGTTCACACCGGTGAAGCCGCGGTAAAAACGATCGAGCTGCTGCAAGCCCTTCGGATCGACGAAAAGGGCGTTCGCTGAGTCGAGGAAGTCGTAGCCGGTCGTCCCGCTGACCGTGAAGTCGCGAGGCAGCTCCTCGCCGTGCTCCAGGATCTTCTCCAGGACGATGTAGAAACTCTGGTCGCCGGACACCCCGTTTGCCAGACGCAACTGCATCTTGCGCAGGTAGCCTGCGGGATCGTGGAGGCCGTCGATGTGATCGATGCGCAGCCCGGTCACTTTTCCTTCCGCGATCAGCTCGAACGTGCGCCGGTTCTGCGCCTCGAACACTTCCGCATTCTCGACGCGTACGCCGACGAGATCGGTGACGTCGAAAAACCGGCGGTAGTTGATCTTCTTGCTGGCGATTCGCCAGTACGCGAGCCGGTACCACTGCGCATCGAGGATCGTGTCGAGCAGGTTGAAACTCGCGGCCTCGCCGTCCACGCCGTTGATCCGCTCGATGGTGGCGTTGAAGGCATCGCGAAAGGCGGCGTCCTGCTCGTAGATCCGCCAGAGCGTTTCTTTGAGGAACCTGCTGTTCGAGACCGTGTCGGCGTCATTGGCCAGTTCGCGCAGCTCCATGGCAACGCCTTCCGGGGGCAGCGACACGATGCTCTCGTGAAGAATCGTTCCGTAGGTCTCCGGCGCAAGGGGCAGGCGCGTGTCGTAGTAGGTGAAGAAGAAGCCGTCGGCATCGAAGTGAAGGTTGATCTCCTGCGATTCGAGCGCCTCGCCATACGGCTTGCCGAGGATCGGGAGCAGGACTCTGAAGGACGTCCGGTCGGACGTCGTCACGGACATCCAAGCGGTGTCGAAGTAGTACCGGAACCGCGAGTGCTCGCCGTTTTCGAGAACGCTCATCCACCATGCGTTCTCGTGGGTGGCGGCCATGTGATTCGGAACGATGTCGAGCAACAGGCCGATCTGGTGCTGCTGCAGCTCGGCGTGAAAGGCGTTGAAATCGTCCTCCGTCCCCAATTCCGGATTGAGCGCGCCGGCATCGACGATGTCGTACCCATGCGCGCTCCCCTTACGCGCGCGAAAGATCGGCGAGGCGTAGACGTCGCTGATGCCGAGGTCGGCAAGATAAGGAACGATCGACCGCGCGTCGGCGAAGGTGAAGCCGGCATTGAACTGGAGGCGATACGTGGCTCTCGGGACGCGGTACATGTGCGAACTGAGCAGTTGCGAAAGGGGTGCCGGGTGGGGTGGGGTTGCGGGGTCGCGGGGTTTCGAGGTCTCGGGGCCTATGAATCACGCGGCTATGAACAATCATCCACCACCGCGAGACCGCGCGACCCCGCATGTCGAAAGGCTACCATCGCGCCGATGAAACCGACCGGCCGCTTCGCTCCCTCCCCGACCGGTCCTCTGCACCTCGGCAGTCTCGTCGCCGCGGTCGGATCGTGGCTGTGCGCGCGACGTGACGGCGGCCGCTGGCTGGTGCGCATGGAGGATCTCGACACGCCGCGCGTCGTGCCGGGCTCCGCGGACGAGATTCTTCGCGCGCTGGCGCGATACGGCCTGAACTGGGATGGCGACGTCGTCTATCAGTCGCAGCGAATGGCGTTGTACGACGATGCGCTCACCACCTTGCGTGCAAGGAATCTGGTCTACGACTGCGCCTGCTCGCGCGCCGATCTGCAGCGCGCGGCCTCGGCGCCTGTCGGACGTGAACCGGTCTATCCGGGGACGTGCCGGTTCGGTCTGCCTCCCGGCCGCCCGGCACGAGCGGTTCGTTTTCGCGCGCCGAAAACCATCATCGCGTTCGACGACATGGTTCTCGGACACATTGACGAGGATGTTTCCGAGACCACCGGCGACTTCGTCGTCCGCCGCGCGGATGGCGTTTACGCCTATCAGCTCGCCGTGGTCGTCGATGATGCGGCGCAAGGGGTTACGCAGGTTGTCCGCGGCGCCGATCTGCTGCCATCGACCGCGCGCCAGATCGCGCTGCAACGCGCCCTCGACCTGCCCACGCCTTTGTACGCCCATCTGCCCCTGGTCGTGAATGCTGACGGCAGCAAGCTGGGCAAACGGGATGGGGCGTTGCCGCTGCCGGCCCTCGATGAGAAAAAAGTGGCCGAGACCCTGGCGTTCGCGCTGCGGTTCCTCGGAGTAAATGTTGCTCCCGACACCCCCGAGCGGATGCTCAGCGAAGCCATGGGAGCGTGGCGTCCCGCCTGAGCTAGAAGCTCGCAAATAGCAACCGATCGCGCGACTTCAAAAGCACGACAGTGTCTGTGCCATGCCGCATTGGTCCTGCCAAGCTCCGGCACAGACAAGAGTGTCTGTGCCTGTCTGTGCCACATTAGTCCTCGCTTGTGTCCTCACGCCTCGTGGCTCGCCGATGTGGCTGGCAAAGACACATGGTCCTCGCTTGTCGCCTCAGGACTCGTAGCTCGCCAATGTGTACACGGTACAGACTGTTTGGCCAAAAAGCAGCGGCCAATGTGGCACAGACACTCTTGTCTGTGCCCGGCGGCGAAGCCGCGCTTTTCGTCGGCTGAAGCCGGGGTTACGGTCCTCACAGGGGCACCGCAGACGAGTCCAGATCAAACGCCCGGCGGGACGCCCGCGGTCCCAGGAAAATTACAGCTTCAGCAGGAGCTTGGTCATGTCGTGCTGGTTGCCGTCGGGGTCCGTGCCGTAGCCCGGCATCACGTAGGACTGGAAGCCGAGGTTCTGCAATGTCGTCACGGCATCGGCTTCGAGGTCGGAGATCAGCATCGCGCTCAGATGACGCAGGCCGTTCTCGCGCGCGATCCCGATGAACAGATTGACGAGCAGAGTACCGAGGCCGACGCCGCGGAAGGAAGGGTCGATCATCCACTTGATCCGTCCCGACAAGCGCAGCGGACCGCCATGGCGCCGGTGCAGCGTGGCGTCGGCCACGATGCGATTCCCGTCCAGCGCCAGCAGCGGGAAGGCCTTCGCGTAATCGATATCGCGGCCCCATTGCTCGATCAGAGAACGGTTGCCGATCGGATCCCATGCGAAACGGCGATAGGCGGCCGGCAGATGCTGGAAAAACTCATACAAGGCATCGACGTCCTTCGCGGCGAAAGGACGGAGGAGAACTTTGCGGCCGTCGCGCAGGACGGCCTCCTGCGGATAGCGGTGCGGCATAGGCGAACGATATCAGATCAGGCGAGGCCGGCACGGCCGGCTGCGCTAGTTGCCCAAGGCTCGGCCACCGTCTTCGCTCTATCGTTCTGCCGCGCAGACTTCTAACTCCGCCGTGTCCCCAACGCGGATCAGGCCACCTTCGACGACCTCTCCGAAAACGCCTCCGCGCCAGGCCGCGCGGAGGGCCTGACGCAGGCCGGCCTGAGCCTCATCCATCCGTTCGCACGGACGGGTTTCGCCAAGAATACGGATCACGCATCCGCCGAGGCGGAGCAGCTTGTCGCGCGAATCGGCCAGGGCGATGCCGCGCACCATGACGTTTGCTCTGCGCTTCGACGGATCGACCTCGGCGCCGGCCTCCGCGGCGGCATCGCGCCATGCGGCTTCGTCAATGATGGTCACCTGCCGTCTTCCGCGTTGATCGGCGTTGCCGGCAAGGCCGCGGTCTGCCACAGCCTGGGCGTTGTCCACACCATCCATGACTCCTCGGTGCGCGCGCTTGATCCATATCGATACCACTTCACCGGTCATTGCTTCCCCTCCGCGCGCCGTTTGATGGCCTCCAGCCAGCTCTGGCGAATGATGCCACTGCCGGGACGGATGATGCGCCAATAGAGGGCAAACCTGCGCCGCGCCGCGTCGCCGTCGGCGAAGACGCGCGTCTCGGTCGTCAGCCGCCCATCGGGCTCGACGTGGAAGTTCATCACCGCGAACGTCCGCGGCGCCACGCGTGTGCCGAAGACCAGATCGTGCGGAGCGTCGTCAGCCAGGATGCGAAACCCGCTACCAGTAGCGACATCGAGAATCGGCTTCGCGTCCGGCGCGTGCAGGATGCTTTCCCGCTCGCGGCATCTGCCCAGGCAGCGAATCGTGGTGAGGACCTGGAAGAAACGGATCTCGCCCGCGGTGACTTGCCGGATCGCCGAGTAGATCCGGTCGGGCGATGCGGCGATCCGGATCTCGTGCCGTTCCTCGAACTGCCACCGCGGCATGATCCTGTCCAGGCGGGAGGCGGCATCGACCACTCGCCGTTCACGGACCGGCCAGCAAACGGCGATCAGCACCAGGGCGATGCCGGTGACGAGCAATGCAACCCCTCGCCGCCTCTGCCGAGGGAACAGCATCGCCGCCAAACCGGCCGCACCGGCCGCGGCACCGCAGTAAAGCAACACCGAGAGGAACATCAACGGCGAGTTTAGCCGCTCGTTCACTCTCCGTCCCGATCATCGGGGTGGTTCTGACGAACGACCGTGTTGCCGTGGATGGCGACGTTGGCCGCGTCGCCTCTGACGAAGATCCCGCCGCCGCGCGCGATCGGGCCTCCGTTGCCGGTGATGACGCTTCCGCCAACCTGACAGTCGATCGCATTCCTGAGATACATGCCGCCCCCTTCGCACTCCGCGGCGTGGATGGCGTTGTCCGTCACGCGGCTGCGCCACATGCGCATGCGGCTCCGTTCGCTCCAGATCCCGCCGCCGCGCGCTTCGTGCCGCGCGTACACCGCGTTGAGCTGGACTGAGCTACCCGCCAATTCGACCTTGCATTCGTCGAAATAGAGGCCGCCACCGCCGGCTATTCGCGCGGACGGGCACTCCACGGTGTTGCCCGCCACCGTCGATTTCTGGATCTTCACCGTCGAGCGCCGGCACAACATCCCGGCACCAAACGGCTCCCGGGCGTCCTCGCCGATGCGGTTCCCGGCAATCACGCATTCCTGCAGGCTGAGAGTCGAACCGGAGACGATCATTCCGCGAGCCCGCCCATTGGAACGAATCTCGATTCCGCTCAGATGAAGAGCGGAATCATGCACCGAGAACACCACGTCGCCATCATTCCCGGCGAGCGTAACGCCGCGCCGCGACAAACGGGAGCTCTGGATGACGAGGTAGGGAAGCGCCGATACGCGAATGCGCTCGCGATAGAGTCCGGGCGAAATCATGATCGTGGCCGGGCCAATGACCGCGTCGACGGCCTCCTGAATCGTTCGAAAATCCCGCGGGACGAAGAAGACGTCGTAATCGCCAGCCATGCTCAGGTGGTGAACCAGGCAGTGAGCCCAAGAGAGAGCAGCCAAAACCTGTTCACTTCTGAACAGTAGCAAATTCGGCGGCGTGGTACGCTGTCGGCTCTTCACCGGAACCGTCCGCCCACGCCTGACCCACCAAATCCCAATTCGTGCTGCCCGAAAGCCGCACGCCGAAAGAACACTTGATGACCACGTTTACCACCACTCCTGTCACCTTTATACCGAAAGAACGGGTACACCACCCTGTTGATGCTTCGATCGTTTCCAGCCTGGGCTCCGAACCATGGAAGAGCGCCTGGTGGAAGACGACCAAGGGAGAACGCCCCACCTTCCTCTACATCGTGGCCATCCACATCCTGGCCGTGGTCGGACTCATCTTCTTCGCCACTCCCGGCTGGCGCATCATGGTGGCGACAGTTTCGCTCGCCTGGCTCGGCGGACTGGGCGTTACGGTCTGTTACCACCGCACCCTCGCGCACACGGCGCTCCGGCTGCACCCGGCCGTGAAACACCTGTTCATCTTCTTCGCCATGTTCAACGGTTCCGGCTCTCCCGATTCGTGGACCGCGAACCACCGGCAACACCATTCGAAGGTCGAGACATTGGAAGACATCTCCAGCCCTTCGATCGGCGGCTTCTGGTGGGCTCATCTGCGCTGGTTGTGGCAGGCCGGCAAGATTCCGCTGGACCGCTGGTGCCCCGATCTGGACAAGAGTGAGTACCGCTTCTGGAGACGGATGCAGGTTCCGCTGCTGGCGGTTTCGCTCTTCGGGGGGCTGGCCTTCGGTATCCCGGCATTCTTCTGGCTCGGCCCGATGCGCCTGGTGATGTCGCTTCACGCGCAGTGCTTCGTCAACAGCATCGCCCACATGCGCGAAGTGAAGGAAGCCGGCGAGGACTCATCGCAGAACGTGGCCTGGCTGGCAGTGCTTCACTTCTTCCAAGGCGAGAACTGGCATCGCAATCATCACGCGAAGCCTTCCTCGGCCCGATTCGGATGGAGGTTCTGGCAGATCGACTTTGGCTGGTACGCGATCTGGATGCTCGAGCTGGTCGGCCTGGCGACATCGGTGAAGCGCGCCTCGACGCGCGCGTAAGACCGGTCTCGCGGTTTGCGGGGTCTCGCGGTGTTTCCGCCGTTCAGGCGTTGCCGAACCGGACGGCCGCTCGGGCCCGGGCGCGTTCGGCTTCGATTTCGCGGTCCCGAGGCTCGGCATTCGTCTCGAGCGACTCGATGAGATTCCGGGCGATCGCGGCGACATCCTGAACCGCACGATTGAAGACCGCCTCATTGCCCTTAGACGGCTTGTTGTAGCCGGACAGCTTGCGGACGAATTGCAGAGCGGAGGCCTCGACCTCCTCGTCGGTGGCAGGGGGATCGAAGTTGAAGAGTGTTTTGATGTTTCTGCACATGTGGGGTCTCGGGGTCTTGAGGCTGCGCGGTCTCGCGGTGTGAATAGTCTAAGCCAGCGCCGAGTCGCGCAGCAACCGCGAGACCCCGCAACCCCGAGACGGCGCGACCTCAGTTCACGCCAACCGCGGAAATGGTCTGCGCAACTCCGCTCGGGCCCTCAGCCGCCCGAGCGCGCCCGGAAGGCCATGTACGCGAAGATGACCACGAGGATGACGAGAAAGACTCTCCCCATCCCAAGCATTCGCGTATGCGCCACGTGCCGGGTGCCCTTTGGTTTGATGCCGAAAACAGCAGCGACGGCGGTGACCAGCACCGCGAGACCCAGCCAGACGATCCAAGTGTCCATGACCGAGATCGCTACAAGAGGCGCGCCAGAGTCTAAGAGTCCCTCAAACCTCAGCGAAGCCGGGCCTCCATGGTGATCGCGGCGTTCAGGAGTTTCGAGATCGGACAGCCGGCCTTCGCCGCCGCCGCGGCGGTTGCGAACTGTTCCTCTGATGCGCCCGGGACATCCGCTTCGACGACGAGGTGAACCTTCGTCACGGCGAAGCCCTGCTCCCCCTTCTCGAGGGTAACCGTTGCGGTGGTGGCGATTTCATTCGCGGTCAGGCTCGCATTCGCAAGCTGCCCTGACAGCGCCATCGAGAAGCAGCCGGCATGCGCTGCCGCGATCAGTTCCTCGGGGTTGGTGCCGATGCCGTTCTCGAAGCGCGTCGAAAACGAATATTGAGCATCCTTGAGCACACCGCTCTGCGTCGAGACGGTGCCTTTCCCGTCCTTGAGTCCTCCGCGCCATACCGCCGAACCATTCCTGTTCATCTGTTGCCCCTTTCTGTTCGCTTCAGGGCGCGAAGCATATCCGACGGGGTTACCGGCGGCAGGTCCTATTGATCCAGCCGCCGGCATCGTTCAACGGCCCGTCAACGGCGCCAGTGACCCTCGCTCCAGTAGAAGCCGCGGCGGGTCTCAACCCAGTGTCCGGGGATCCACCGCGCGTGGCGATACGGCGGTGCGGCCCACGTTCCGGCGCTCCAGACGTAGGCTCTGCCATCCCAGCGGTGATAGCCCGGCTGCCAGACATATCCCACCCGCGGCGCCAGTGTCGGACGTTCGACGATGATCGGCGGGGGCCCGATGCGCACATAAATCCGCGTCCGCGCTTCTGAAATCGGAACGATCAGCAGCCCCGTCAGAACTGCCAGAGTCATGAATCGAGAAAGCATTCTCATGGTTGCCTCCGCCGATTTTCTTGCGAAGTGGATGCCCATGCACACTGCCGGGTCCGCTCTCCTCTTCGGGCCCTCGCGACTTCGCGTGAGCCCCATACCCCCGAGGAATCGACGTCACGTCGAGCAACGTTGAATGCCACCATGAAGAAGCTGCTCTTAGCCGTCGTCCTGACCACCTTCGTCCTCAGTTGCGGCGCCAATGCCGATGCGGTCAACAAGGTCATCCCTTCTCCGGAGCTCGATACGCCTGCAACCGGACCGCAGGTGGCCGTCCTCGCCGGCGGATGTTTCTGGGGGCTGCAGGGGATGTTCGAGCACGTGCAGGGCGTTACCAAAGTCGTGGCCGGTTACTCAGGCGGCGAGAGAGCGACGGCACATTACGAGATGGTGGGAACCGAGACCACGGGCCACGCCGAGTCGGTGGAGATCACTTTCGACCCGAAGCAGATCTCGTACGGCCAGCTCCTGCGGCTCTTCTTCTCCGTCGCCCACGATCCGACGGAGCTCAATCGCCAGGGTCCGGACAGCGGCCCCAGTTACCGCTCCGAGATCTTTTTCGGCTCGCCGGCCCAGGAGCAAATCGCCAGGGCGTATGTCGCGCAACTGACGAAGGCAAAGGTCTTCTCCTCCCCCATCGTCACGAAGATCGAGCCGCTGAAGGGCTTCTATCCTGCAGAGGATTACCATCAGGACTACCTGATCCACAACCCGCACCAGCCGTACATCGTCTACAACGATCTGCCGAAGATCGACGCGCTGAAGCGGGTCTACCCGCAGCTCTACCGTCCGGCACCGGTAGCTTTGACCGCGGCACGTTGAGGTAGCAGTTGCGCCTGAACGTCACGTCCGCAGTAACTTTCGCGCGGCCAGCCAGACCAGGACGATGATCGCCCACCAGAAGACGACCGTGGTCAACACGCCGACGGCGTTCGGAGCGTGAAAGCCGAGGGCGTCGAGCCTCGCCCTGACGAAGAAGCCGGGGAGAAAGACCAGATGAGGGGTAACGCCAAAAAGCAGCAGCGCGCTGATCACGACCGCCGCCCCGATCGGCGCGACCACGAATAGAGCGACCACCCTCATCACGGTGGGAGAGGCGACCATGCGTTTACGCTACCACCGCATCACCGCGGTGTGAAGATCTGCACTCGTTGCGATTCGTTATCG
>Ga0210402_10000793_pt1 | contig 34284 bp, 27 predicted proteins | sample IncBWC7MmetaG_FD_161055 | JGI IMG/M metagenome (GOLD analysis project Ga0210402, IMG submission 161055) | Forest soil microbial communities from Barre Woods Harvard Forest LTER site, Petersham, Massachusetts, United States - Inc-BW-C-7-M | ecosystem: Environmental > Terrestrial > Soil >...
AATTTAAGTTCACCGAAGCGATCTCGTTTGCCGTCTCCACCGAAAACCAGGAGGAGACCGACTACCTTTGGAACAAGCTCACCGCCGATGGTGGCCAGGAATCGCAATGTGGCTGGCTCAAGGACAAATTCGGAATCAGCTGGCAGATCACGCCTCGCGCCCTCATGGACTTGCTCTCCAGCCCGGACAAGCAAAAAGCCGCCCGCGTCATGGCCTCAATGATGACCATGAAAAAAATCGACATCGCCGCCCTGCAACGCGCCGCTCAAGGCTAATCGGGTCGAGGTTAGCCCGCTCAGTGCCACCTTGTCATTCCGAGCGAAGCGAGGAATCTGCTTTTTGTTGCAGCGGCAAGAACACTAGCTCTTGGAGGTTGTTGGCTTTAGCAAAATTTCCACTTCGGCGCCATCCGGCAAATTGACGTCTTCGAGCGGATACAAAATGCCACTGCGAAAACGCGCGCGAACCTTGATCGTTTCGCTGCGCGGCGCGCGTGGTTCGGCAACTGCGGTCGATGCAGGCGACTTGCCGTCAGCTTCGTCCATCGCCTCGTTCGCCAGCGCGTCGGCTTCTTTGTTCTGCTCGCGATAAACGTGGTCGATGCGAAATGTTGAAAATGTTTGCGACATTTTTTTGGCGCGCTCGAAAAGCGGTTTCAAATCCGGGCTTTTTACTTTGTATTGCCCGCGCATCTGCTTGACCATCAGTTCCGAGTCGCTCTCGATGCGCAGCGCGCGAATATTATTCGATTGCGCGTAATCCAGCGCCGCAATCAGTCCGTAGTATTCGGCAACGTTGTTGGTGGTTCGTCCGATATATTTCTTGAGCCGCGCGACAATCTCGCCGCGCGGATCGCGGATCACCACACCGTAAGAAGCAGGCCCGGGATTTCCGCGCGACCCGCCATCAATGTTTGCGCGCCACGTCGGCAACGCAACAGGTTTCGTTTCAAGCGACGGTTCGCCAAAGAGTCCCGCTCCGCGATGTACTGGTTTTTTCGGTGTCATCGCGCAGTCGCCATCAGGAAGCTGAAGCGGCAGTGGGATTGGAAGATGAATTTGCGGCGGGCGGTGCGGCCGGATCCGCTGCGTACAGAATGCAGCTGCAAGTTTCGCAGGTGTGGATGTCGTGATCCTCGGGCTGGTACACCTGCTGATAAAGATGCGGCAGCAGGCGCATACCGCAGCCGCGGCACTGTTCGTTTACGGCTTCGGCGAGCGCGACGCCGTGATGGCGTTTGGCGGCGCGCGCGTAAACACTCATAACTTCTTCCGGAATTTGGGCGGCGATTTTTTCTCGAACGGAAATATCGGCCAGCATTTTGCGATTCACTTCGCGCGCCGCATTTTCGATCTGCTTGCGTTCCGCGCCGATGTTTTGTTCGGAATCGCGCAGCGTGATTTCCGCGGCTTTGACGTTTTTTTCCGCTTCTTCGACCGCCATCATGTGATCGAGTTGAATGTCTTCCAGCTTTCCGATTTCAGATTCGGCGTTGGCGATTTCGTGCAGCAATGCTTTGTACGCTTCGTTGGTTTTCACCGAGGCGGTCTGCGCGCGGAATTTCTTGGCGCGTTCGCGCCATTCGGAAACTTCAAATTCGGTTTTCTTGCGGGTCGCAACCAGTTGCGCCAGTGATTCTTTCGCGGAGGTCACGGCAATGCGCGCGCCGGTCAGTTTGGCTTCGTTTTCGCGGATGCGCTTGGGAGCAGCTTCCAGGTTCGCACGCAACGCTGCGATTTCATTGTCGGTTTTCTGTAGTTCGAGAAGCAGCGGAATGGCGGGATGCACAAATGGAGTTTAGCAAGGAACAGTGTGGCTAAGGAAGTAACGACGTTGTGACCAAAAAAAGAATGGCCGCGGCGAAATCGTTTCGCCGCGGCTTTGTAAAAGCGGACACAGACTGAAGTCTGTGCCACCAAGATCCAAGAATGTCGGAACTAAGAATGGGCTTCGCTGCGGCTCAGTGTGAAATCGATGAAGTAGCCGATGCCGATGGCCAGCGGAATAAAGCCGAAGGCAGCGGCGGCCCAGGTCTCCGGTTCGTGAGTGATTCCGGCGATCGCGCCGAAAGTGGCGATGAAGCCGATCGCACCGCTGACCAGCAGGATTCCATACTTGCGGGAGCGGGCCGCGGGAGTGACTTCCGTTTCGAACGGAACAGTGACGCCGCGCGCGATTGCTGCCATGCGTTCATCCGCGCGCAGTTTCTTCACGCGGTAATAGGTATACAACGCCGCCATCGGAAGACCCAATGATAGAACTACCGCCGCCAAGCCAATCAAACCACCGCCAACGTCGCCCATAGCAATCTCCTTTAAATTCGTGCGAAATGAATTTCGTATCCGAGGGAATCTTTGGCAGCGCCGCAGTTTCAGCACCATGGCACCGCTCTGCAGAAAGGAACGCAGGATGGATGGAAAAAGTTCCCGAAAAATGACATTGAGAAGATTCCCCGGTCAGCTAGGCATGACAAATGCCGATGGTCAATTGAGGTCTACGCGGCGGAGCAGATCTTTGAATCGCGGATCGCCGCGAATAGGATCGAAGTAGGGATGAACTCTGAGAAACTGCAGGATGCTGGACTTTTCCTGGTAGCAGCGTTCGAGCCAGAAAAGGGCTTGCTCATTATCGCCAAGTCCCAAATAAGCATTAACAAAAGCGGCCGCCGGAACGTAGCGCGACTGTTTACGCCTTTTCAGTTCTGCAACAAGCCGCAGTGCCTCGGCTTGGCGTCCGGCGTGGGCGTAAGCGCGCGCTAGGACACCGATTACGGCAGCGCTGCGGTCGGAAAGGACAAGCGCTTTTTCCAGTTCAGGAACGGCTTGGTCGGGTTGTCCTGTGGCAATCAGGTCGTAACCGAGAAACCAGTGAGCCATGGCGTGGTCGGGCTGCACGGCCAATACGCTTCGCAGTTCCTGAATGGACTGGTCGTAGTGCCGCGCGTGGAACAAGAGCAAGCCGTTGGCAACAATGCCATCAACACCAAGCGGGTCAAGTTCGCGGGCGCGCCGCGACCACGCCACGGCCTCCTCGAGGCGACCTTGACACAGGAGCCAAGCCGCAAAGCCGCGGTGCCCAGTGGCATCGTTGGGCTTCAACTCGAGTGCCCGCCTGAATTCGGCCTCGGATTCTTTCCATTGCCACTCTCTTTGGTAGGTGTCAGCCAAAAGTACATGCGCCTCAGCAAGCTCCGGGTCGAGGTCCAGGGCCTTTTGTGCTGCGCTGATGACCTTGGGACGGGTTTCGCTTGGTGGGACTCCGCCAAAAACCGATCCAAGGTCTTCATAGGCGCCGGCCAGCCCAACATATGCAGGCGCAAACGTCGCATCTTTCTTAATTGCTTCCGCAAAAAAAGCGATGCTCTGCTGGATGCCAGCCGTAGTGTTGCGATTCGCAAAATTGCCTTTCAGGTAGCTCTCGTAGACTTCGGGTGCCACAGGGCGCGCAGCGGCCAACAGAGCGTGTTCCTGGCCTGTAATGGTGACTTCGACTTTGCGGGCGATGGATTGGGCGACATCACTTTGCAGACCGAGGACGTCGCGCATTTCACGGTCATAGGATTCGGCCCACAAATGGTCGTCGGTTGCGGCACGAATGAGTTGGGCGTGAACTCGGATGCGGCCAGCGTCTCGTATTACCGAACCTTCGACAATGGCATCCACGCCGAGGGTGCGGGCGATCTCCGGCACCGAAAGCCGGGTGTCTTTGAAGCGCGTCACGGAGGTGCGAGAAATGACGCGCAAATCGTGAATTCCGGCGAGCCGTCCGATGAGGGCCTCGGTCATGCCGTCGGCAAGATAGTCCTGAGCCGAGTCGCCAGAGAGGTTCTTGAGAGGCAAAACAGCGATGGATTTAATCGCAGGCTGCCTTGTGCCTTTGGCGCGAGAGCCGCGAAACAACAGGAAGCCTCCGAAGAGCAGCAAAACCACTGTTGCGCCGAAAAGCAGCCGCCAGGGTGCAAGACGAAAACGCTGGGGGGCAGGTACACCGGAACTGGCCGACGCAGGCAAGACGGTCTCGCGCACCGGTGTATCAGGCACCGGATCGGGCAATAACGGAGGCTCCGCGGCGGTAACCAAGGGAGCTATAAAGCGGTAACCACGCTTAGGGATGGTTTCGATGTAGCGAGGTTCGTCAGCGGAATCGCCAAGGACATCACGCAGCTTCTTAATCGCGCTGTTGAGGCCGGTATCGAAGTCGACGAAGGTGTCGGCGGGCCAGAGCCGCTGTCGGAGTTCGTCACGGGTGACCAGGTCACCGGGGCGCTGCAGCATAAAAGCTAGTAGCTGAAAGGGTTGGTCCTGAAGCTTCAGGCGGATGCCGTGTTTGCGAAGCTCGCCCGACCGCAGATCCGCTTCGAAGGCACCGAAGCGCAGCTTTCGGGTTTGAGCCGGAGCTTCCATGGAAGAGTTGCGCGAACGTGGCGGAAGTCTATCACTAATTGTTCTGAAATGTGCCAGCTCCGGTCGGGTGGGACCGGTTCGACCGCAACTCACTTGAATTCAAATAGCTAGACGGTCAGAAGCAAAACAGATGCAGAGCAGGCTGTCGCCATTGAAGTAAGCCGGCCGAAGGCGTGAAAGTGGCCAGGCAGTGAAGGTGACCGCTGCGATTCTAGCCCTTAGCAGCGGGAACAACGAACGAGGAACGGAGAACAGCAATGAAGATACTCAGAGTGGTAATGGCTTTCGTCGCGTGCGCGATGTTCTGCACGGCTGGCGTCTGGATTGCTCCCGCGGCAGCAGCGACGCCGGACCCGGTGCTGCAGTGGATCGGCATACTGAACGACACGGCGCTGGCAGGAGGCACCAGTCCGTTCGCGACGACGCGAATCGCGGCGATGGTATCGGCGTCGGTCTTCGACGCCGTTAATGGCATAGACCCGCGCTTTCAGCCCCTGCATGTGCGGCCGAACGCCCCAGACGGCGCTTCGCCGCATGCTGCTGCGATTCAAGCCGCCTACGTGATTCTGGCTGATGCCTACCCTGCGCAGAGTGCGGGGCTGACCACGCAGCTCAAAGCATCGTTGGCGACACTCGCGCTCACCGAAAGCGCGACGTCCATTTCGGCCGGAGTGGCTTGGGGACAAACAGTCGCCGATTCGATTTGGGCTTGGCGGATGACCGATGGGTTTGCGCCACCGCCACCTCCGTTTGAAGGAGTCCTCGGCATCGTCGGAACTGCCGCCGCAGTGGGCTACTGGCGTCCCACTCCGCCGTTGAATTCCCCAGGAGCCGGCCCACAGTTCGCGACGATGACACCGTGGGTTCTCAAGCTGCCCTCGCAGTTTCGCCTGCCGCCTCCATACGCATTGAACAGCCCGGAATTCGCAACGGACCTGAATGAAACGAAAACCATGGGTGCTTTAAGTGGGTCTCCACGTACGGCCGATCAGTCCGAACTTGCACTTTTTTGGCAAAGCAACACACCGCTAACCTGGGACCGCATCGCGGCGCAGATTTCTGTGAAGCAAGGTCTGTCGTTTAAACAGAATGCCCATTTTTTTGCTTTGCTGAACGTCGCAATGGCTGACGCCGTGATTGCCTGCTGGGATAGTAAGTACCGCTACTCCTTCTGGCGACCGGTTACTGTGATCCAGGCGGGTTTGACTCCGACGGATGCCGACCCAACCTGGGAACCCTGGCTGGACTTCTTCAAAGCCGGCACGCCCGCGCATCCCGAATATCCCTCAGCACACGGGTCGATCAGCGGCGCGGCGGCGTTTGTTCTCGACGCAGTTTTCGGAAACAACACGTCGTTTACAGTGACGTCCGAAGTGCGTCCCGGCACCCGCTCGTTTACCAGTTTTTCCGGCGCTCTGGCGGAAATCACGAACGCCCGAGTCTTCGGTGGAATCCATTTCCGCACTTCCTGCGTCCGCGGAGAAGGACTGGGAAACACTGTTGCGAATTATGTATGGGGCCACGTCATGCGCGGATCGGACGACCAGCAAGGCGACCAGTAAAACCGGTCAAACAGCCGGATGAGTCGTCGAACGTCGATGTTACTGAAGTATGCGTTACTGGGTTCGCGTTACTGGATTTCGCCGACTTGCATGTTCTGGTCTACGGCGAGGATGGGGTAGCGGACTCCGGAGTCGGTAGAGGAACCAGGGTGGCGGGCGGTGACGCCGAACTCGTTGCCGTCGCCGCATCGGACTTCGTAGGTGTAGCCTGCGCGGCCGGTGCTTGCAAAGTTCACGGTACCGGACGAGGAGAGTTCGTCGAGGGAGGCGCACTTGCCGTTCGAAACGATGTAGTTGCGTTCGGCCTGGGCGATGGCGATCAAGTCCATTCGCACGCCGGTCAGGCTGATGGCCTGGGTGGGCGCGGTTCCGGCATCGGTGGTGGGCATTCGCTTGAGTGAATAAAAATAGATGGCACCGGCAACAGCGGCTGCAACCAGTACGCCGATAAAGGATCGCATGAGATGAGTTTCACTCCGGAGAATACCAGAGACAAGACATTGAGGGCCTTGCGTGCGCTACCGTGCACCTGTCCGAAGTGACGGGCGGAGTCGTGCGACGTCCAGAGAAAATCGGGAGAGTGGCGCAACGGAAACTGGCGGGCTAATTCAAATTGACACGCTTCTGACGCTCCAGTAACAAGGATAAGAACGGTATAAAGATCGATCAGGAGTGTCCCCGATGAAGAGCATGAAGTCCCCGTACGCCTGCGGTTTGACGTTTTTTTTGTCCGCTACGTTGAGCATTTCCGGCGAAATGGCAGCAGCGCCAGATGGGCCGGGCCAGAAGGCCGGCGAAGTTTCCCGAGTGATTCCCATGGTGAATATCGTGAGGGCCGGTAAAACGATTTCGGCTTCGGCGAAAACCGTGGTGGACTGGCAAGACGTGGTGAACACGCAGGCCAGCGCGCGTGCGCGCATCGCGCTGGATGACGGTTCGGTGTTGAATGTGGGCTCGGACTCCTCGATCAAAGTGGTGAAGCACGACGGCGGAGCGCAACAGACGGAACTGGAATTGACGTACGGAAAGATCCGGTCGCAAGCGCAAAAGATCACCAAGCCGGACGGAAAATTTGAGGTGAAGACCCCAGCGGGGGTTGCTGGAGTGGTGGGCACGGATTTTTATACGGCTTTTGATAGCGCCAGCGGCACGATGAACGTGATCGTGTTTGAGGGGATCGTGAAGGTTTGCAATCTGGCGGGAGTATGCGTGGTGGTGAAAGCCGGGCAGATGACGAGTGTGCGGGCAGGCGACAACGCGGCGCCGCTGGCGCCAGCGCAGGCACCGCTGGATCAACTGGTGGACACCGGAAAATCGACGGACACTGGCGGGCAGACGGGTACGGGAGTTCAGAATGTGGCGCCGCACATCGGGAAAGGCGCAGCGATTGCCATTGGTGCGGTGTCGGTACTTGCCGTCGGGGTGATCGTGGGAGTTGCGACACACGGAAGCAACAGCAGCGCGCCGGGCGTACCGACCAAGGGTTGTCAACCGGGTACTCCGGGCTGCCCGTGACCGCAGGGGTTAAAACCCCTTATTTTAGTAGCTTTTTGGCACGGCTGAAGCCGTGCCCTCCCAAGCAATTTCTGAGACAGCTCCGAGCCAAGCATCCTAATTAGCCAGTGGAAGTGCAAAGGCGACGTAGATTCCGCCGGACTTCGATTTGAGATCCTTGCCGCCACCGGCGGCGATCACGACAAATTGACGGCCATCGACGGCGTAGGTTGCGGGCGTAGCGTTGCCCGCAAACGGCAGAGTAGTTTCCCACAACAATTTTCCGTTCGAACTATCGTAAGCGTGGAATTTTTTGTCGTAGTTGGTTGCTCCGATAAAGAGGAGTCCGCCTGCGGTAACGATGGGGCCGCCGTAATTTTCGGTGCCGGTGTCGCGCAAACCTGCCGCAGCAAGTTCCGGGTATTCACCGAAGGGAATTTTCCAGAGGTATTCGCCGGTGTTGAGGTTGATGGCGTTGAGTGTGCCCCAGGGCGGAGCGACGGCGGGATAGCCATCGGGATCGAGAAAACGGTTGTAGCCGGTGAGGTGGTATTTCATGGCGAGAAGTGGCGGACCGCTGCTTTCCAATTCCTTGCTTTCTCCGCTGGTGAGGAAGTCCGCGATGGCGCTGGCCTCCTTGGTACTCAAGTTAGGAAAGCCCGGCATGCGACCTTTGCCGTTGTGAATGGTGTCGATGATCTGTTCAAAGGTGAGGCGGCGGCCGATGTCCTTTAAGGCAGGAATGGCGGGAGGCGAACCGGCAAGAGTGTCGCCGTGGCAGACCGCGCACTGCTTGCTGAAAAGTGTCCTGGCGTCGGAAGCGTTTTGCGTTTCGGCGAGCGAAGCGATCCAAGCCATTTCGTTGGCATTGATGTAGATGGTCGCCGTTTGTGGATCGACTGCGGGACCGCCCCACTCTGCTCCGCCATCAAAGCCAGGAAAAACCACGGTGCCTTTTCCGACGGAAAGCGGAACGAATTGGCCTCCGCTGCGAATTTTTTTGAAGACGTCCATCGCCCACTGATGCACTTCGGGAGTGCGCTGGGTCAACATGTCCGCGGTGAGAAGCTGGCGAGCGAAGGGCGCGGATTTGGCGGGCAAGGATTGCTGCCCGGCTGCGACTTCACCGGGAACGTTGCTGGCGGGATAGTCGCGTGTTTCCAGCGGGAAGAGGGGCTCGCCGGTTTCGCGATTGAAGAGATAGACGAAACCTTGTTTGGAAGTTTGCGCGACGGCATCGATGGATTTGCCGTTGCGCTGAACAGTGAGCAGTACGGGGGGCGAGGGAAAATCGCGGTCCCAGAGATCGTGATGGACGCCTTGAAAGTACCAGAGGAGCTTGCCGGTGCGGGCGTGGAGGGCTAGCAGACAGTTTGCATAGAGATCGTCGCCAATGCGATCCGCGCCGTAAAAGTCAGAAGCCGCGGAGCCAGTGGGAACATAGACGATGCCCCGCTTAGGATCGAGTGTCATGCCAGCCCAGTTGTTTGCGGCGCCGCTGGTTTTCCAGGCATCTTTCGGCCACGTTTCGTATCCCGGTTCGCCGGGTCGAGGAATGGTGTGAAATATCCAGCGAAGTTTTCCGGTGCGAACGTCGAAGGCGCGAATGTGGCCGGGCGGAGCGGGAAGAGTTTCCGGATTGCGGCCGCCGACGATGATCAGGTCTTCAAAAACGAGGCCGGGGCTGGTGAGGGAGATGGAATTGGCGCTGGCGGGTTCGCGGCCGAGATTTTCGCGAAGGTCGATGCGACCGGCGTTGCCGAAATCGGAGATGGGTTTGCCGGTGGCGGCATCGAGCGCGTAGAGAAAATTCATCACGCCGACGAGAATGCGCGGCGCGGGCGCTCCGGATGCTGGGGATGCAGGACTCCAATAGGCGAGGCCGCGATCGGGTTGCGTTCCTTTGACGCCGGAATCGAATTTCCAGAGGAGTTTTCCGGTGGCGGCATCGAGGGCGAAGATTTTTTGAGTGGGAGTGATACCGTAGAGGACGCCATTGACCATGATCGGGCTGGATTGCAGGCCGCCTTCTTCGCCGGTGTCGAAGGTCCAGGCGATTTTTAGTTGATTGACGTTGGAGCGATCGATTTGGGCGAGCGGGGAGAAATGCGCGGATTCGGGGGAGCTGCCGTAGCGGGGCCAGTCTTGGGGAGCTGGAGAAATTGGCGGTTGAGGAGTTTGCTGAGCGGAGGATTGTGTTGCGAACGGGATTGTAACGATGGCGACGAGGATGAGCGGGAGGCGAGTCATGCGGGTAGAGCTGGTGCGACGGAGCAAAGTTCCTCCTGTAGCGAGGAGAGGATAGGAAGACTGGTGCGTCGAACGGGAAGGAGTGTACCGCAGAGAAGGGGGAAAAGTTGGAAACGGGACGGAGAAGAGAAGACCCGCCCTCAAAAACCGAGGACGGGGCACCCTCCGCGTGGGCTGCGGCGTGCGCTCACTCAGATTGAGAATGCTGTGGGCTTCGTCGCGCACAGACTGAAGTCTGTGCCACGGGTGGAGTGGCTCGTGCGAGGGTGCACGGATAAATCGAGGTGTGGATTACACCGCGCACAGCCAGGATTGGCTGTGCTACTTAAGAGCGTGCAACGAAAAGAGGCGGAATGCCGTCCAATTAGAGTTGGATGGGAAGGCGCCCGCGTTGTAAGCCTGCCAAAGAGTGACGTACACTGGCATATTCACCTAGTGGATTTATTCGAACCGTGAGGACTGCTTTGCGTAAATTGACCCAAATTTGTAGTGCATTTTTGACGCCGGCGATGGCCGTGGTGTTGGCGGCGACGATTCAGCCAGAGGCGACGCTGGCCGGGCCGCCGGATACTCCGGCGATCGCGAAGCCGTCGCCGCTGCTGGGGGCGATGCAGACGGAGCTGGACCGGTCGTTCAAAGTGCTGGGCGGGCAAGAGCCGCCGGCGTATTTCATGGGCTACACGATCACGGACACGCAGCGGGCGGAGGTGTCCGGTTCGAATGGGGCGCTGCTATCGAGCAGCGAGGCGCGGAACCGCTGGCTGCAGGTGTCAGTGCGAACGGGAACGTACACGCTGGACAATACACACAAGGTTGGCGAGCGGCAGATGCCGAGCGGCGGCCCAGGGACGGGGGTGCCGATTGATAACGACGCGGAAGTGGTGCGGCGGGCGATCTGGCTGGAGACCGATGCACAGTACCGCGCGGCGGCGGAAGCGCTGATCAAGATCAGGTCGAGCAAGGAAGTGAAAGCGGATACCGCGGAGGGCCACGCACAGGACTTCTCGCACGAGAAGCCGCAGAAATCGATCGGGCTGGAGGAATCGTTCACGCTGGATCGTACGCCGTGGGAGCAGAAAGTGCGCGCGTATACCAAGGCGTTTCGGGAATCGCCGGATATTTTGAATTCCATCGTGACGTTTTCGGCGCTGGCGCAGAATTCGTACCAGGTGAATACCGAAGGGACGCAACTGCAATACGGGCAGATCCGCTACCGGCTGGAACTTTTTATTCAGGGCAAAGCTACCGATGGGATGAACATCGAGCGCTACTACAACTTTGACTGGGTAGATCCGAAGGATACGCCGAGCGACAAGGATGTGGCGGCAGCGAGCGCGACGTTGACCAAAGAGATGGAAGGGCTGGTGAAGGCTCCGCTGAACGAGCCAAGCGTCGGACCGGCTTTGTTGACGGGTAGAGCAGCGGCGGTATTTTTCCACGAAGTGTTTGGGCACCGCGCGGAAGGCCATCGGCAGAAGGACATTACCGAAGGGCAGACGTTTGCGAAAAAAGTGGGCGAGCCGATTTTGCCGGATTTCCTGAGCATTGTTGACGACGCAACGACGAAGAAATTGGGCAACGAGGATTTGCTGGGCTACTACCAGTTTGATGATGAAGGAGTGGCGGCGCAGAAAGTGACGCTGGTGGATCACGGAGTGTTGAAGACGTTTGAGATGTCGCGATCGCCGCTGGTGGATATCACGCATTCGAACGGGCACGGACGGCGGCAATTGGGAGCGACGCCGGTTTCCCGGCAGGGCAACCTGATTGTGAAGAGCAGCAAGATGGTTACCAACGCACAGTTGCGCGCGAAATTGATCGAGTTGATTAAAGCGCAGAATAAGCAGTACGGATTGTTGATTGACGACATCGCAGGAGGATTTACGTTTACCGGACGCGGGCAGCCACAGGCGTTCCAGGTGCAGCCGCTGGTGGTTTACAAAGTGTTTGCAGACGGGCGGCCGGATGAACTGGTGCGCGGAGTGGACATTGTTGGCACGCCGCTGGCGGCGCTGACCAAGATTGTGGCGACGGGAGATACGCCGGAAGTTTTCAATGGATATTGCGGAGCGGAGTCGGGGTCGGTGCCAGTGTCGGCGGCGGCTCCGGCAATTTTGACTTCGGAGCTGGAAGTACAGAAGAAGCAGGCGGATACCGATGCTCCACCGATATTGCCACCGCCGGCGCACGACGTGAAGAGTGCACGGGCTGGTGCTTCGACGGGAGGTGCGCAGTGAGAACCTCTCTACCGACGGCGATACTTTTTGTTTTGGTGGCGAGCGTAAGCGGATTTATTCCGGTAGCGTTTGCGCAGTCAGATAACGATCATACGTTGCAGGCGATGCGCGACGAAATGGGGCGGGCGAAAGACCGGCTGGAACTGAAATTCCCTGGCACGGACCAGCCAGTGCGGCCGTACTACCTGGAATACCGGTTGCTGGACCTGGATGTGCGCGAGGTGGTGGCGGAGTTTGGCGCGCTGATGACCAGCACCCACGTCAAGAACCGCTTCATGAACGTGCAAGCGCGGGTGGGCGATTACAAGTCGGACAGTTCGAACTTTGTGAGCGACGACCAGTTCCGCGGATTTATCGGATCTACGGGATCGGTGGGAATCGATCGCGATTACGATTCGCTGCGGCAGGATTTGTGGATTGCGACGGATCAGGCGTTCAAGGAAGCGGTGGAGACGTACTCGAGGAAGAAGGCTTACCTGAATAGTCTGGCGCGGCAGACGGATGTTGACGATTTTTCGCGCGCGACTCCGGTGAAAAATATCGAGCCGCTGGCGACTCCTGACTGGACGAATCGAAATTGGGAGCAGGAGGCGAGGGAGAGTTCGGCAGCGCTGCGGGCGTTTCCGCAAATTCAAGAAGCGCGAGTGACGTACTACCTGGTGTATGCGACGGAATATTTGCTGACCAGCGAAGGAACCGAGATTCGAACCAACCGGAGTTTCGCGGCGGTGGAAGCGGGTTTGGGCACGATGGCGAACGATGGAATGCCGGTGAATCATTATTACGCGACGTACGCGCAAAGGCCTGCGGATTTGGCAAGCGTGGATACGGTGAAGAAGGCGCTGAACGTGACCGGAAGTGAGTTGATGGCGCTGAGGCTGGCTCAGCCATTGCCGGATTACACGGGGCCGGTGCTGTTCGAAGCGCGGGCGGCGGCTCCGCTGGTGGCGCAGGTATTGGGACCGGCGCTGAATGGAGCGCGTCCGCCGGTGGCGTTTCAGCCGGTGATGGAACAGTTTTTGAGTAATGTTGGCGGAAAAAGCGATTGGGTGAGCCGGATTGGAGCGCGGGTGCTGCCAACGCGCGTTACGGTGGTGGATGATCCCGGCGCGAAAGAGTTTGCCGGCAAGCCGTTGATCGGTGGATATCGCGTGGATGATGAAGGCGTGCCCGCGGAAAAAGTTACGGCGGTGGAGAATGGCAGCTTGAAAGAGTTGCTGATGTCGCGGCGTCCGGGCCTCGATTCGGAAAAATCGAATGGGCATGGACGGTCGGCGTTCTTGAACGATGCCAAGCCGACGATGAGCAATTTGTTTTTTACTTCGACGGAAACGGTGCCGGCGGCGGAGTTGAAGAAAAAATTCCTGGATATCTGCCGTTCGAACAAGCAGGAGTACTGCCTGGAAGTGAAGGAGATGGACAATCCGGCATTGAGCCTGCTGCATCAGGAAGAGTTCAGCGAACTACTGGCAAGCTATGGTGGAGGCGCGGGAAACGGCGACCGGTTGCCGTTGCTGGTGTACCGGGTGTATCCGGCGGACGGGCATGAAGAGATGGTGCGCGGAACGCGGATTACCGGACTGAATTCGCGAGTACTGCGCAACGTGACGGCGATCGGGAATGATCCGTTTGTGTACAACTACATGCAAACGCAAGTGGCGGGATTTGCGGGGACGGCGCTGGGAGCGTTTGGCTCGGCACAGAATGGGCTGCCGTCATCGGTGGTTGCGCCGTCGCTGCTCTTCGAAGAATTGGATGTGCGCGGAGCGCGGGGCGAACCGAAGCGGCCGCCGCTGCTACCGGCGCCGGAGCTGACGGCGAAGTAATTTTTCGCTGCGCGAGAAGTTTTCTTAAAGAGAAATGCGATGAAAGAACTGAACAGACGCGGATTGATATTCGGAGCCGCGGCTCTGGCTACGATTGGGGTGTTCGCAGGAGTCGAGCATGTGGCGAGTTCGGGGCTAGTGCAGGAAGAGCCGCCGTTGGGGCCGGATGCGACCGTTGAGATTGTAGAGTTCGACGATACGGGAAAGCGAACCGGGAAGCGCGCACTGCACAAGATACGGAAGACGAATGCGGAGTGGCAGAAGATCTTAACTACGCCGCAATTTGTAATTACGCGCAAAGCGGGAACGGAGATTCCGTATTCCGGGGAATTGTTGAACGAGCACCGAGCGGGAATTTTTCGTTGCGCTGATTGCGGGACTGCACTGTTTGATGCGAAGACCAAATTCGAATCGGGCACGGGTTGGCCGAGTTTCTATCAAGTGATTGCAGCGGAAAATGTGCGCGAGAAGGACGATTTCAGCTTGGGCGTACTGCGGCGCGAAGTGAAATGCGCGCTGTGCGAAGCGCATCTGGGGCATGTTTTCGACGACGGTCCGGCGCCGACTGGGCTGCGGTATTGCATGAATTCCGCAGCGCTGAAGTTTTCGCCGACCTACACTACTTGATGGGCAAGCGTCCCTCCGTGACATTTGACAGCTTTCCGATATTCATTTCGTCGAGCTAGTTATATAAGTAAGCTATGCTCGACGCCCCGCAAACTGTGTCATCGGCAATGCCAACTTCCACGGGTATCAACCCAAGTGCCAGCGAGAAACGGCGCCGCTGGTTCGAAGCGTGCCTCGTTTTGCTGGTCGCTTGTGGAGGTTACATCGTCTATGCGATTTTCCTGCTCGCAAAAGGACCTAGCGCGGCGCTACAGGGTACCAACGTCCGTTATGTGGCTGGGATCGTTCATCAATTTTCGGCACTTCTTCTGCTGTACTACGTCTTGTCACGACGCGGGTTGAACTTCGCCAGTATCGGCTTACGCTGGCGCCCAAGCGACCTCTGGGTGGGCTGCCTTCTCATAGTAATTTCATTCGCGGCATACGGTCTTGGAAGCAGCGTAGTGCAGGCGTTTCATTTCTTTACCTTCGGTTCGGTCGCGACCGGCCTTACCGGTAGGGATTTCTTTTCGCACCCGCCAATCGCTGCAATCCCTTATAACTTTCTAAATCCCTTCTTTGAAGAGCTGATTGTTCGCGCGTATTTAATGACGGAAACGCTAGAGCTGACTGGATCTGTGGCCGTCGCAGTCATAGTTAGCGTCCTCGTTCAATTTTCCTACCACCTCTACTATGGCTGGATCGGAGCATTCTCACTGTTATTTCTTTTTGTGACCTCGGCCCTCTACTACGCTTATTCTCGTCGGGCGACTCCGGTCGTCATCGCGCATGCATTCTTTGATCTCTATGCGCTAATTCGCCTGTGGTAGCTGGAGATCATATGTCGTGGTTCTTAGCGGGTCTCAGGAAAACGATCAATCCAACGACACCACTGATCAATGCGGGTACGTTATGGTGCCAGACAGTTCGCACCGGAATAACAAATTGGCGCACGAAAACCAGCACAAGCATCACGCTTGCGAGGAGGGCCCAAACCTTGGCGCCGGCCTTGTCCTTCCAGATCGTCAGCCATGCGGCCCCGCAAATCAACGTAACTAGTAGCGTGAAAATCGGCGTCCACAATGGATTAAGGGAGATCGGAAATGAGTGCTCTCGAAGGTAAACGATACTTCGCAGCGAAAGTGTCAGATCCCATATCGCCCAGTACAAGAAACTCCAGCACATCACTTTTCTGAGGTCCACGGGCCATTCAGAGTACTCGTGGTCGTCACTGAATGAACCTGGGTTACGGGTAAAGATTGACATGCGGGGATTCTTGCACGTTTTGTACCCTTTAGCAGAACCCATTCATGCAACTTAGGGTAGTCTAGGCGTGGTCATGGAAGCCCTGCTGCCCGGAGAATCACGAGAAAAGAGGAGAGCGGCATTGCTGAGCGTGGGCTCAGCGCTGCTCTTGGTGTCGTTAAAAGCGTTTCTGGTGATTCGAACCGGAAGCTTGGGCGTATTAAGCGAAGCGCTGCACTCGGGACTGGATTTGATCGCCGCGATTATTACGTTTCTTTCTTTGCGAGTGTCGGATCAGCCCGCTGACGAACGGCACCCTTACGGGCACGGAAAATTTGAAAATTTTTCCGCGTTTGTGGAAACCGGGCTGCTGGTGTTGACGGCGCTGTACGTCATTTATGAAGCGTTCGACCGGTTGTTTTTTCACGTGGTGCGCATTCAGCCGAGTGTTACGGCGATTTTGGTTCTGCTGGTGGCGCTGTCGATCGACATCACGCGCGCGAAGAAACTTTCCCATGTGGCACACAAATATTCGAGCGAAGCGCTGGAAGCGGATGCGCTGCATTTTTCGACCGACGTGTGGAGCACGATTGTAGTCATATCGGGAATTGGGCTGGTGTGGGCGGGCCAGAGATGGGACGTGCCGTGGCTGATTTACGCCGACGCAATCGCGGGGTTGGTGGTGGCGGCGGTGATTTTGTGGGTTGGGTCGCGGCTGGGCAAGCGAACGCTGGACGCGCTGCTGGATGCGGCGCCGGAAGGGTTGCAGGAGCAGATCACGGGAGAGATCGGACGGATGGAAGGCGTGCTGCATGTGGAGCGGGTGCGGCTGCGGCGCGCGGGGAACCGATATTTTGTGGACGCCACGGTGAGCGTGCCGCGTACCGCGAGCCTGGAACAAGTACACGCCTGGAGCGACGCGATCGAGCAGCGGGTGGGGGAGATTGTGCCGTCGGATGTGGTGGTACATGCAGAGCCGCGCGCGCCGAAGGGGGAGCCGTTTTTCGATTCGATCCGCGCGGTGGCACAACGGCGGGGTTTGGCGATTCATGATTTGTCAGCGCAACAGAACGATGGGCGGTTGTTTGTCGAACTGCATCTTGAGGTTGATCCGCATTTGAGTTTGAAAGACGCGCACCGTCACGCGACGGAATTAGAAGAAGAGATTCGCGGGCTGCGGCCGGAGCCGACCGAGGTCAACATTCACATTGAGCCGCTGGGGACGGCGATCAGTTCGCCAGACGCCGGCGCTGAAGATTTGCGCGATCTGGCAAGAAATATCGAAGAGTTTTTGAACCAGTTGCCGTCGGAATACCACGAACTGGTGAACAGCCACAATGTGTTAGTGCGGCAGGTGCAGCACCACATCTTGGCTTCTTGCCACTGCACGATGCGCAGCGATTTGCCGATTACGGAGGTGCATGATGTGACGGCGGCGCTGGAAGATCGCGTGAAGGAAAAGTTTCCGCAGATCTACCGGGTGACGATACACCCTGAGCCGCAGGAAGATTAAACGCGAGTTCAGGAAGTCTTGCGGCGGGCGAAGGCGTGGGCGGCGAGCGCGATCACCGCGGGAAAGCAGACCAGGACGTAACGAGGCTCCGGGGTTTCGATGGTGGTCAGGAACGCGGTTCGAACCAGCACAAAGCACAGAAGAAGAGCGACGGCGGCGCGAGCATCCGCAAAATTGCGCCAGATGCGAACGGCTCCCCACAACGCGAGCGACACATAAAAAATATTCACGAAGAAAAGACTGAGCGTTACCGACATATCCTCGCGGTCGGTATCCCAGGTTTCCGCCAGCGGAAAAATCGAACCGGCTACGGGAAGTTGCTCGACACGAGGAGTGAACCAGAGGGTGATCACCCTTTGCAGCGGAACAAAGAGATAAGTACGCAACGGATGGCGGGCGGTGCGCGCTTCGGCGATTTGTTCGAACTGCTGGTCTTCTTCCCGAGTGAGATTCGAATCGTTGTTGTACTGCTCAAGGATTGCCGCGATGTGCTGGCGCTCTTCTGCAGAGTCGAAGGCTCGCGCGGGGATGTCGTCAATGTTGATGGTGTCGCCGTTTAATTTCCAGGAAACAGAAAAGACTTCTCGGAAACGATAGAGCCAGGTGCGTTCCCAATTCATAAAGCCAACGGGAACGAGTTCGCCGGGCATATTGGTGTAGCGCGGCGTGAGCGGCTGAAATTCATGCAGGGTGATGGCGTTGCGGACGGCCCACGGAGTCAAGGTAAGCAGACACATTAAAACGGCCAGAGCTGAGGCCCGAATTCCTCGGACAAACTGGCCGCGGCGGAAAGCAACCCACAGAACCACAGGCAAGCAGGCAACCAGGACCAGCGGAGCCTCAGGGCGAAAGAGAGTACCCAAGCCAACGCAAAAGCCGGCGAGTGCGGCATTTTTCATGTATTCGGAGCGCCGGGGAAATTTGGCCCAGCGCAGAAAATCCTCGCTGGAGAATTCCGTGGTGACCAGCGGCACCAGGGCGCAGAGAGCTAGTGCGGTGCAAAGAATGGCAAACGTTTCGGTAAGCGGGACCGCCGTGTAATTCGCAGTGAATGGGCAGAGTACCGCGAGCCACAGGGCAATCGCAAACACTCGCGAGGCGTTTTCATTGCGCGCGCAACGAGATGCCAGGGCAGCAATGACCAGGCAACAAGCCAAATCAAGAATGACCTGCCCGAGCATAATCCAGACATGTGCCGCATCACCGCTGCGGCGGCTGATGGCGTGAATCAATGCGAGGTACGCCGGATAACCGGGCATGCGGATATCCAGCGGAGTGAGCACGCCGTCAATCGAAATGCCGTAGACGCCATGCTGGAGCCAGTTCGATGCCAGGTTGTCGTAAAGCTGGGTGTCGCCCGCGGAACTGGGATAGCGAAATACGAAGAAGAGTCGAAGCAGCAGTCCGATGACTAGCGCGGTTAGGGGATGCGAGAAAACTCGCTTCATGGCTTGCCAGCATCTTACAATAGATTATCCAGACCAGGCAGACGGGCTACAGGCTGTGCAATTACTGCAAATCGAAACTCCAGTTCTGCCGTAAAGAATGAAACAGAGAAGCCCCATATTTTACGATGCGGAGCGGGTGCGCTGGCGCCGAACGCGACGTTCGATGGAAGTCAGCGGAGCGCTGCTGACGTTGCTGTTGGTGTATTTCTTTTTCAACATCGCGGCCAGCGTGGAGCTGCCGGCGGCGCTGCTACCGGAGGCGAAATCATCGTATCGCGCGGTCAAAGCCAAAGCCAAAGCCGCAAAGGCGCCACCGCTGCGCGAAGGACGCCACCGCCGCGTGGCCAACATCGGAAAGGTGCCTGCCAGTTATGACCCGTTGCGCGCCGCATTCTACGTGAGTTACGACGCCAACAGCCTGGCCACACTGAAGAAACATTACAAGGATTTGGACCTGGTGGTGCCCGAGGAGCTGCACGCGGTGACGTCAGACGGCGGGCTGACCATCGTCGATTACGAGCGGTACATCACAGTGCGCGCCTCTCCGGAAGAAGCGATTTCCATTATTCGTGACGACAAGCTGCACCAGTGGATGCGTTCGGCCAACATCGAAATTCCCATCATGGGGATGCTGAACAACTATGACGGGCAGAACTGGCGCGTACCGGAAATGGTACAGATGCTGGCGAGTCCTGCGGCGCGCTCCAGCCTGGTGCGCGACACCGTGCAATACGCGATCGAAGCGCACGAAGTGGGAATTGTGGTGGACTTCGAAGAGGTTCCGCAAACGACCGAGCCGCACCTTCAGGAGTTTATCGCTGAACTGGGGCCGGCTTTGCATGCGGTGGGCTTGAAGATGATGATCTCGCTGCCGGCGCAGGACGATACCTTCAACTACGGTTTCTACGGCAAACAGTGTGACGCGGTGGTGGTGATGAACTACGACCAGCACTGGCCGGCAGCCGAACCGGGGCCAATCGCGTCGCAAGAGTGGTTCATGGACAACCTGCAAGAACTGCTTAAAGTGATTCCGGCGCAAAAAATAGTAGTTGGAGTTGCGAACTACGGATACGACTGGCAGGAGCCGGACAAGAAATCGCATCCGCCAGCCAAAGATTTGAGCGTGCAAGAAGCGCTGTTGCATGCGTATGAATCGGAAGCGCAGGTGGAGCTGGATCCGGCTTCGTTGAATCCGCATTACTCGTATTCGGATGACAGCGATCGCGTGCATCAAGTGTGGTTTCTGGACGCGGTAACGGCGTACAACCAGATGAGGGCGGCCGAGCGCCTGGGAGTGCAAGGCACCGCGCTGTGGAGACTTGGTTCTTCCGACAGCACAATTTGGAAGATTTGGGACGCCACGCGGCCGGATGACGCCATCCGCGAAAAGTTGAAGGATGTGCCACCTGGGCCGGACCTCATTCTGGAAGGTAATGGAGATATCTGGAAAATTGCGGATAAACCGAAGCGTGGCGTGCGTTCGTTCACCTATGACCCAGCGACCGACCTGATTACCGCGGAAAAATATGACAGTTATCCGCTCTCGTACGAGATCGATCAACTTGGCGCGGTACCGAAGAAGCTCGCGATTACCTTTGACGACGGTCCGGATCCGCGCTGGACGCCGAAGATTCTCGACATCCTGAAAGAGAAGAACGTTCCGGCGGCTTTTTTTGTGATTGGAGAAGAGGCTTCGAAGTCGCCCGGCATTTTGAAGCGAGAGTACGCGGAAGGGCATTCCATCGGGAATCATACGTATACGCATCCGGTGCTGGACGAAATATCGCCGACGCAATTGCGCTGGGAATTGAACATTACGCAGCGATTGATTGAGAGCACGCTGGGCGTGAAATCGATTCTGTTCCGGCCGCCGTATGGAATCGACCATCAGCCGGAATATGCGGAAGAAGTGGCGCAACTGCCGGTGGCACAGGACATGGGGTACATGATCGTCGGACAGAAAATTGATCCGCACGATTGGCGGCAGCCCTACGGTAAGCAAATGCCGGCACAAGAAATTATTGACGCGGTGATGAGGCAGGCGTCGTCCGGCAACATCATTTTGTTCCACGACGGCGGCGGCGACCGCAGCCAGACGTTGGTGGCGCTGCCGGTGATCATCGACCAACTGCGAGCGCAGGGCTATCAATTCGTGCCGGTACCGGAACTGGTGAACAAAACGCGAGCGGAAGTGATGGTTCCGTTGACGGGCCAGGAATGGCTGCAAGCCAAGGCCGACGGCTTCATTTTCGGGCTGTATCACTGGTTCTCGCTCGGCATCGGCTGGGTATTTGTGCTGGGAATTGTGCTGGTGAGTGGGCGAGCGCTGGTGATTGGAATTCTGGCGCTGATCGAAAAGATGCGGCCTGATCACGACCAGCCGCCGGATCCGCTGCCAGGTGTCACGGTACTGATTCCAGCGCACAACGAAGAGAGCGTAATCGTACAGACGGTGACGTCGGTGCTGGCGTCGGACTATCCGACGATGCACGTAATCGTGGTGAACGACGGTTCGACCGACGATACCGGAATGTTGCTCGACTCGCATTTCGGGGACGAGGCGCGCGTACAAATTATCACTCAGGTGAATCGCGGCAAGGCCGCCGCGCTGAATAATGCGATGGGCCACGCACAAACGGAAATTGTGGTGACCATTGACGCCGACACGGAAATCGAGCCGGACGCGATTCGTCAATTGGTCCGGCATTTTTCGGATCCACAAATTGGCGCGGTCGCCGGCAACGTGAAAGTCGGAAACCGCTCGCGCTGGCTGACCCGCTGGCAGGCGCTGGAATATATCACCAGCCAGAATATGGAAAAGCGCGCATTCGATTTGCTGAACTGCATCACTGTGGTTCCCGGAGCATTGGGAGCGTGGCGCAAACAGGCGATCGAAGCGGCAGGTGGCATCACTGCGGACACGGTTGCCGAGGACGCCGACCTGACTGTGGCGATCCGGCGGCTAGGCTGGCGCGTGAGTTACGAAGAGCGAGCCATAGCGTGGACCGAGGCTCCGGAGACGGCTGGGGTGCTGGTCCGGCAGAGGTTCCGCTGGACGTTTGGCACATTGCAATCGTTCTGGAAGCATCGCGACACGTTGTTCCGAACGAAATACGGAACGCTGGGCTGGATTGCGTTGCCAAATATTTTTGTATTTCAACTGGTGCTGCCGCTGGTTTCGCCGCTCATCGACTTGCTGTTTTTCGGATCGGTTTTGATCTGGGCGTTGATGCAGCTGCATATTTCGTGGATGCCGCAAATGGCGTTTGTCACCGCGAATTTGCAGCGGTCGATGCTGTTCTTCCTGGGATTCCTGTTGATCGATGTGCTGACCTGCGTGGTGGCTTTCGCGCTGGAGCGCGATGAGGACTGGACGCTGCTGATTCCGGTACTGATGCAACGATTTTATTATCGCCAGTTGATGTACGTGGTGCTGTTCCGGTCGGTGAAAGAAGCGGTGCGCGGGCGCCCCGTGGGTTGGCGCGGGGTTGAGCCTGAGCCTCCGGTCGGCCCGACCAAGACCCCCGAAGTAGCTCACGCTCAGTGAAGCCACGCGTCTAATTCCCTGGAAAAGCGGGCGACAGATGTGTCTCATACGACTTTTCGTATAAAGCCGTTTGAGTTAGGATGTGGGCGTGAGTTTTTGGGCTCGCGCGGAGGTTTTTATGGCCATCAGTTTTACACTCAACGGAAAATCCGAATCGGTGGAAGTTGATCCCCAGATGCCGCTGCTGTGGGTGCTGCGCGACACGCTGAATATGACCGGCACCAAGTTTGGCTGCGGGATGGCGCTGTGCGGGGCATGTACCGTGCATATCAATGGCGAAGCTTCGCGGTCGTGCATCACGCCGATCTCGGCGGTGGCGGGAAAGAAAATCACCACGATTGAAGGGCTTTCGGCGGACGGCAGTCATCCGGTGCAGCAAGCTTGGATCGAAGTAGACGTTCCGCAGTGCGGATACTGCCAGTGCGGACAGATCATGTCGGCGGCGGCCCTGCTCTCGAAAAAGGCCAGCCCAACCGACGCGGAAATTGACGACTTTATGAGCGGCAACATTTGCCGTTGCGGCACCTACCAGCGCATCCGCAAGGCCATTCACCGGGCGGCGGAGATTCAGTCCGGGCACGGAAAGTCCGCGTAGCTTTTTGCAAATCCGATCTCAACAATAGAGGTGTCCTATGTCGACGCTGATTCTAAACCGTCGCGAGTTCTTGAAGACCGGGGCCGTGGCAGGCGCCGGGCTGTGGATCGGTTTTCGTGTAGACACAGCCGCTGCTCAAGATCCCGCGCACGAGCAGGAGAAGAAAACCCCCAACCCGTTTAATGCCTGGGTCCACATTTCGCCGGACAACCGCGTCACGCTAATCCTGGAAAAATCGGAGATGGGACAAGGGATCATGACCGCCGTGCCGATGGTTCTGGCCGAAGAGCTTTGCGTCGATTGGAAGAATATCGTCGTGCAGCAGGCGCCCACCAATCCCGAAATCTATGACCACGGTACCGGTGGCAGCGGCAGCGTTGCCGGGTGCTGGCTGCCCATGCGCCGCGCGGGAGCTGCCGCGCGCGAAATGCTCATCGCCGCGGCTGCCGCACGATGGAACGTGAATCCCAATACTTGCAAAGCCGTCAACGGCGGCGTGCTGCATGGCGCTCGCAACAATTTCCTCACCTACGGCCAGCTTGTCGAAGACGCCGCCAAGTTGCCCATTCCCAATCTCAATACGGTACCGCTGAAGAATTCCGGCGACTTCACCATCGTCGGCAAAGCCACGCCGCGATTCGAAGGAGCTTCGAAGACCAACGGCAGCGCGAAATTCGGAATTGATTCACGCGTTCCGGGCCTGCAATATGCGGTAGTTGCCCGCTGCCCGATTTTCGGCGGAAAAGTAAAATCATTCGACGCCAGCAAAGCCAAGAGCGTCGCTGGTGTTCGCGACGTGTTCGAAATCGAGCGCGTGGATGCTGGCGCGTTCACCGCGGGCGGCATCGCCGTGGTCGCTGACAATTCCTGGGCCGCCATGCAAGGCCGCAAAGCGCTGCAAATCACCTGGGACGAAGGCCCCAACGCTAACGAATCCTCGGCATCTCTCCACCAGCAAATGCTCGACAACGCCGCGAAACCAGGCAAAGTTTTTCGCAATGATGGCGACGCCGGCGCCGCACTGGCTTCCGCCGCCAAGAAAGTCGAAGCCACTTACGAATTCCCCTTCGCCGCGCACGCCACCATGGAACCGATGAACTGCACCGTGCACATCCGCCCGGATAGCGCCGAAGCCTGGATTCCCACGCAGGGCCCGCAGTGGGCGCTGGACATCATCGCCGGCGTCAGCAAGCTTCCCAAAGACAAAATCAAAGTAAACACTACGTTGATGGGCGGCGGATTTGGCCGCCGTTACATGGCTGACTTTGTGCTGGAAGCCGCGCAAGTTTCCAAGAAGACTGGCACGCCGGTGATGGTCCTGTGGACCCGCGAGGACGACATGCAGCACGATTTTTATCGCCCCGCTTCCTACCACCAATTTTCCGGCGCGCTCGACGACAAAGGAAACATCGCCGCCTGGAAACATTTCCAGACGTCTACTTCCATTGACTTCATGTGGAATCCCAAGGGTGCGGAAAATCCGGAGAGCTCCGAGTTCGCTACGGCGGCTTTCATTCCATACCAGACGCCGAATTATCGGGTGGAGTATACGCTGGCCACGTCCGGCGTGCCGCGCGCCTGGTGGCGCTCCGTCGAACATTCCACCAGCGGCTTTGTGGTTGAATGTTTCGTCGATGAACTTGCCGCCGCGGCTGGCGCCGACCCGCTCGAATTTCGATTGCGCTCGATCGGAGCTGACCGCAAGGTCACCGACTTCACTGATCCCAAGGAAGGCAAGCCGCTCGATACAGCGCGGCTCAAAGGCGTTCTGAAACTAGTGGCGGAAAAAGCCGGCTGGGGTTCGCCGCTCCCGAAGGGCGTCGCACGCGGCATCGCAGGCTACTATTCCTTCAACACTTACACCGCCGCCGTCGCGGAGGTCAGCTTGAAAGACGGCATGCCAAAAATTCAGCGCCTGGTCTACGCGGTCGATTGCGGACGTCCAGTCAATCCCGATGGTATCCGGGCGCAAGTGGAGGGCGCTGCGATCTATGGCCTTTCCGCTGCGATGCACGACGCCATCACCATTAAAGGCGGCGCCGTGGAACAAACCAATTTCCACCAGTACAAAATGCCCAAGATCGCCGACGCTCCCAAAACCGAAATTCACATCGTCAACAGCACTGAAGAACCCACTGGAATCGGCGAACCCGGATTGCCGGTCGTCGCAGCGTCGGTTTGCAATGCGATTTACGCGCTTACCAAAAAACGCGTGCGCCGTCTGCCAATTCGAAAAGAGGACCTGGCTTAGCCGCCTCGGTCTTGATGCTAGTTTCCATTTCTCTGCTGGTTTTCCTCATCTGGATCGTTCTGTTTTTTGCCTGGGGAAATTTCTGGCGCGTGTGGGAGTTTGATTCCGATCGTGCGCAATTCCCTGCTCCTGTCAGGTGGCCGCGCGTCGTCGCTGTAATCCCTGCGCGTAATGAGGCTGCGTCCATTGAATCCGTAGTGCAATCACTGGCCTTGCAGGACTATGCCGGTGAGTATTCTATTGTAGTTGTCGACGACCACAGCGACGACGATACAGCGGAACTCGCCGGTCGAGCCGCGCAACAAGCAGGCGCAGTGTCTCGGGTTCGCGTCATGGCTGCCCCAGCGTTGGCAAGTGGCTGGACCGGCAAACTATGGGCGTTAAACACGGGAGTTTCTGGGTCGAACGATTTTGCGCCTGAATTCTTCTGGTTCACTGATGCTGACGTTGTTCATGCGACCGACACCCTGCGGCTTCTAATTTCTCGCGCCGAAGCTGATTCGCTCGATCTGACTTCGTTGATGGTCTTGCTGCGAGCGGAAACATTCGCTGAGCGTCTGTTAATTCCCCCTTTTCTCTATTTTTTTTTGATGCTTTACCCTCCGAGCTGGATCGCACAATCCAGTTCGAAAACAGCCGGCGCCGCAGGAGGCTGCATGTTGCTTCGCCGAACCGCGCTGGAACGTATCGGCGGCATCGCTGCAATCCGTGGCGAAGTGATTGACGACTGCGCCTTAGCGCGCGGCGTGAAGAAATCCGGCGGAAAGATCTGGATGGGGCTCACGCGCGCGAGCCACAGCCTGCGCTCGTACCAAACGTTTTCTGAAATTCGCGACATGATCGCTCGCACCGCGTTCACCCAACTCCACTATTCAGCGTTTCAGCTTCTCGGCACTTTCCTCGGAATGACGCTGACGTTTCTGCTTCCCGTGGCGCTGACCTTTTCTCCAAACATTCACGTTTGGCCGTTCGCGCTGCTGGCCTGGTGCCTGATGACGGCGTCATTCCTGCCGACCGTAGCGTTTTACCGGTTGCGGCCAATTTGGGGATTGCTGCTGCCGCTGGCGTCGCTTTTCTACACCTACGCCACGCTGCTCTCCGCGGTTCGTTTCTGGCTTGGCCGCGGCGGCCAGTGGAAAGGCCGCGCTCAGGCTCGTCCTGATACGTCGATGCACTAGTTATCAGTGCGTAGACGATGGTGGCGGCGCGTAGCGACGGAATGCCCAAATCCCCACAACGACTACCGCAATTAAGGCAAGCCCCTCCAGAACGTTCAGCCAAACAGAACGCCGGAGCCACATCGGAGGACGCTCATTCTGATACCACGCCACGTGCCTCAGCCAACTAAGGAGTGCCAACCCGCCAACTACTGTTAGAGCCCTCTGTATCCCGTGCCATGTAAGCAACTGATTGGCTGCAAAGCGCAGCAGATCCGTCCCGCCAATTACGTACAGCAGAACGAGCGAGAGTAATGCGACACAAATAATGGGAATCCCTAGCAGCTTGAAGAGAAGGTGGGTCTGCTCGCGAAGGTAACGACCGGCTCTCGCCCAATACGTGTGTGTCATGTGCAAAGAGAAAGCGCTCGAATGGATTGTATCCCAGGTTCCATTCCGGCAGATGCGAACAAACGCATTTTCTGCTACGATTTCCCTTGGTACAGGGCTGCATCTCGCAGGCAGAGAGCGGCACCGGAGGCCAAGATGAGCGTTCCGACCAAATTCGGCGACGGCAAAATTACCGTGCCCTCGCTGCTCCTCAGAAAAACGCTAAGCCCGCAAGACACCACAAAAATTACCTGTCTCACTGCCTACGACTATCCGACCGCGCGCCTGCTGGATGAGGCAGGCGTCGAAGTCCTGCTGGTCGGCGATTCGCTGGGCATGGTGATGCTCGGCCACGAGACCACGCTGCCGGTGACCGTCGAGGAAATGCTGCATCACACGCGCGCCGTGCGCAAAGGCACTCGCCGCGCTCTCGTCGTGGCGGACATGCCGTTCGGCAGTTACCACGCTGAAATTTCAGAATCCGTGCGCAACGCGGTGCGCTTCGTGAAAGAAGCCGGAGCCGAAGCAGTCAAAGTGGAAGGCGGAGAGCGGCGTCTGGAATTGATCGTCAAGCTGACCGAAGCGGAAATTCCGGTGATGGGTCACGTCGGACTGACGCCGCAGTCGCTGCACGCCATGGGCGGCTTCAAAGTGCAGGGAAAAACGCCTGACGCCGCCGAGCAACTGATCCGCGATGCGCGCTCAGTGGAAGCGGCGGGAGCATTCGCGATTGTTCTCGAAGGAATTCCGCGCGAGCTCGCCGCGCTGATTACCCGCGAACTGCGCATCCCGACCATCGGCATCGGCGCCGGCCCCGATTGCGACGGGCAGATTCTGGTCATCAACGATCTGCTGGGCCTGACCTTTGGGCCGACACCAAAATTTGCCCGCCAGTATGCGAACCTGAGCGAAATTATCTCCAGCACCGTGCGCGAATATTGCGCCGACGTGCGCCGTGGGAATTTTCCGTCCGACGCCGAGTCCTACCACGTGCCGGAACTCAAGATCAGCCGCAAGGAAATCAACTTCGACGTTGAACTGACCGACTAAACCAAATTCATCGCGCGGAGAACTTTATGACGCCCGAAGATGTACGCCTCCTGTTTGACTACAACGCGTGGGCAAACCAAAGATCGCTCGAAGCCGCCGCGCAACTCTCCGACGAACAATTCATCCAGCCGCTCGGCTCCAGTTTTCCTTCGGTGCGGGACACACTGGTGCATATCTGCAGCGGAGAATGGGTGTGGCTCGAACGATGCAATGGCCGGACGCCTGCGTCTTTCCCCGATTTATCCAGCCTCCAGACGATTTCCGATCTGCACGAACACTGGACGCCGCAAGCGAAACAGTTGCTCGAATTTATCCAGGACTTAACGCAAAACGGTCTGGATCGCGTAATGGAGTACAAGACTTTCAATTTCGGCGTCTACAAAAATCCCGTGTGGCAATCCTTACAGCACCTCGCGAACCATGGCACCTATCATCGCGGCCAGATAACAACCATGCTTCGCCAGCTCGGCGCAAAGCCCGTCCTCACCGACCTCATGCACTTCTACCGCGAACGTTCCTCCGCAGCCTCCGCATGATCATTCCAAACACTCGCTCATCGCTCGACGCTCGACCTTGTCATCCTGAGTCCGCCGCAAGCGGGCGAAGGATCTCAACGTTTGCTTCATCGCCGATGCCTAATCGTCGCAACATAAGCTAAACTCCATCCGCTCATGGAAATCATTCGAACCATCTCCTGGATGAAGGAAACCGTCCGACAGGCGCGCGCAGAAAATCATGTCATCGGATTTATTCCGACCATGGGCGCGCTGCACGAAGGCCACATCTCGCTGATTCGCCGCGCCAAGGCGGATTGCTCGCGCGTCTACGCCTCGATTTTCTTGAATCCAGCGCAATTCGGCCCCAACGAAGATCTCTCGAAATACCCGCGCACCTTCGAGAAAGACGTCGAGCAACTCTCTGCCGCAGGCGTGGACGTGCTGTTTGCTCCGGATGCCAGCGAGATTTATCCCCCGGGATTTCACACCTATATCACCGTCGAGGGCCTGAGCGAAAAACTCGAAGGCAAATCGCGGCCCGGCCACTTTCGCGGAGTGGCCACCGTCGTTCTCAAGCTATTCGAAATCGTCCAGCCGCATTTCGCGTATTTCGGCAGAAAGGACGCGCAGCAGGTGCGCATCCTTCAGCAGATGGCTCACGATTTAAATCTGAACGTGGAGATTGTGGTCTGCCCAATCGTGCGCGAACCGGATGGGCTGGCTCTTTCATCGCGCAATACGTATCTGAGCTCAGACGAACGCCATGCCGCCACCGCGCTGCATCGAGCGCTCCAAGAAGCGCAACGCGCAATTTCAACAGGAACGCTCGATGCCTTCCAGCTGCAGACAATCGTTAGCGGACTTTTGTCAAACGAACCATTAGCGCGCGCCGACTACGTGGAAATTGTGGATGCGGAAACATTTGAGCCCGTCGCCAGGATTGGCGCTCGGCCGGCCTACGTGCTGCTCGCTGTTTGTGTTGGAAAAACTCGCCTGATTGACAATTTGCTCATCGAACCGGCGTCCGCAGAAAACTCTCTCATCTGCTCGCTGTAGCTAGCCACTCGGCTACCTTCAGGTTGCGGCGGCGCTGACTCGCTTCAGCACTTCGCTTACGTGACCTTTGACTCTGACTTCGTCCCAAATCTCTTCGATTTTGCCGTCCGTACCGATCAAAAAAGTGCTGCGCACAATTCCTTTGAAAATCCTGCCCATAAATTTCTTCGGGCGCCACACGCCGTAAGCTTCAATCATTTTGTGACTCGGATCGCCCACCAGCGTAAAGTTGAGCTTCTGCTTTTCCCGAAAACTAGCCAGCAATTTTGCCGGGTCCGCGCTCGCGCCAACAATTGCCACATTCTGCTTATCGAAACTTCTCTTTGCGTCGCGAAACTCGGACGCTTCGGTCGTTCAACCCGGTGTGTTGGCCTTGGGAAAGAAAAACAGCACCACCCGCTTCCCCTTGAAATCTTTGAGCGACACTTCTGCGCCGACGTCGTTCTTCAACGCGAAATCCGGCGCCTGATCTCCAATTTTCAGCATCTAGGTCCCTCTCTGAGGTCCCGCTCTTTCTTCTCTGCGTCCTCTGTGCCCTCTGTGTTAAAAATACCTGCTGCCTCACCGAGGCTTAGCCGTGCAAAAGTCTCTTCAATACTTCGTTCACCGCTTGCGGATTGGCCTGTCCCCGCGTCGCTTTGATCACCTGCCCGACAAAAAACTTGAATACGCCTTCATTGCCGGACTTAAACTTCGCCACATTCTCAGGATTTTTCTCAATGACCTCACGCGCGATCTGCTCCAGCGAATCGCTGCTGACCTGCGCGCCCAGCCCTTCCGACTCAACAATCTCCGCAGCGCCGCGGCCAGCCTCGAACATTTTCGCGAACACTTTTTTCCCGACTGCTGCGGTGATTTTTGCGCCTTCGACCAGCTTAATCAGTTCCGCCAGATTCGCCGCCGCAACTGGGCTCGCCGTGATCTCTTTGCCGCTATCATGCAACCGCCGCAAAAGCTCAGTCTGAATCCAGTTGGCGGCGTTCTTTCCCGGAGCGCCCGCCTTCGCTACCGCTTCGAAATAATCCGCGAGCTCTTGCGAACTGGTCAGCACACCGGCATCGTACGCTGAAATGCCATAGCTGGCGACGAAGCGGTTGCGCTTCGCTTCCGGCAACTCCGGCAGCGCATTCTTCACCGCGTCGCGCCACGCTGCGCTCACATGCACCGGCAACAAATCCGGCTCCGGAAAATACCGGTAATCGTGCGCCTTTTCTTTCGAACGCATCGAGACCGTATAGCTCTCCGCCTGATTCCACAGCCGCGTTTCCTGCGAAATCCTTCCGCCGCTTTCGATCACTCCGATGTGCCGCTCGATTTCGTACTCCAGCGCCTTTTGCAGGAATCGAAATGAATTTAGATTTTTTACTTCGACCTTGGTGCCGAATTCCTTCGCGCCACACAACCTCACGCTGACATTCGCGTCGCAGCGCAGCGATCCTTCTTCCATATTGCAATCGCTCACTCCGGCGTACAGCAGAATCTGCCGCAGCGTTGTGAGGTAAGCGTAAGCCTCCTCCGGAGTCCGCATGTCCGGCTCGCTGACAATTTCGCTCAGCGGCGAGCCGCAGCGGTTGTAGTCCACGTAGCCCTTGGTCGCAGAATCCTTAAACCCTTCGTGCAGATTCTTCGCCGCATCTTCTTCAAGATGCAGCCGCGTGATCCCAATGCGTTTACGAACGCCGCCAACTTCAATCTCAATATGTCCGCCAGTCGCCAGCGGCAATTCGTACTGCGAAATTTGGTAGCCCTTCGGCAAGTCCGGATAAAAATAATTCTTCCGCGCGAACCGAGAATGCTCGTGTACCGTGCAGTTCAACGCCAGCGCAGCCTGCATTCCCAGCTCCACCGCGCGTTTGTTCAACACCGGTAGCGTTCCGGGAAGTCCGAGACACACCGGACAGGTATTCGCATTCGGCGCATCGCCAAATTGCGTCGAGCACCCGCAGAAAATCTTCGTCTTCGTAAGAAGTTGCGCGTGCACTTCGAGGCCAATCACGGCCTCGTACTTGGCCATTACCTCGGGCGGCACGGCAGTCTCAGCGGCACTCTTCGAGCTCATGGTCTGGCAATTATAGCATCAGCGAACTGGCTGCTTTGGTCTCCGATATTCAGTTAGCGTGCCTGGTCCAACCGCTCGGCGGCCTCAATGCGGGAACCATTTTTTCGGCAAACGCGAATCCCCCAAATAAGACGCCTGCATACAACGCGTCTCCGGCAAGCGTATTCCAGAAGTACGGAATTCCTGCTACGAAGCAGCTTGCCAATCCCGCCGCCGTCTTCGGGTAGTAGCCGCCAATCGCCCACATCGCGAAGTTGGTGGCGACAAAGAATTGCAGCGCGCCCAGAAAAACTGCGCCGCCAATTCGCGCCACGCTGCGATTTTCTGGCAGCCACCGCCCAATCGCCACGCTGATCGCAAAGCTCGCGTACACGATCAGCATCAATTTGTAAAAGCCGACAAACAAATCTCCCGCCAGCAGGCAGGTCATCGGCACCACCAACGCAATCCACCACTTTCGGAACATCGCGCCGGAAAACAGCGCAATCGCGCCAATCGGCGTCAGGTTCCACGGATGCGGCACGATCCGCAGCGCCGCCGCCAAAACAATCATCGTCACGATCACCGCTACGCGAAGAATCGTCACCTGCTTCTCTTGCTCTGTGCTCATGCGGTTTTCTCCTTCAAATCGCAAAAATGGAATCCATCGCGCTCCACCACTTCTCCGCGCTCCACTCCAATCGCCTGCGAAAAAATCGGCCCCTCATACACAAACGTATGGAACTCACCGTTTTCGCCGCACGGATCTACGCCCTCCGGCAAATCCCGGAAAAACAATTCGTCCAGTTCCCTGCCGGCGAATTCGCGCCCCAGCTTCTTCGAGTCGATGCACACCGCTACCGCGCGGAAACCCAATTCACAAAATTCCCGCGCCAGCTCCCACGTATCGCGCCGCCAAATCGGGAAAACTGCAGTCATTCCCACCAACGCCAGATTCCGCTCGCGGTACTCGCGCAAATCCTGTAGAAAAATATCGCCAAACGCCACCTGCCGGACGCAATCCTCTTTTTGCGAAAGCAACGCCTCCCTCATCCGCGCCTCATAAACAGGATTCACGCACTGCGACGGGATTCGCACTTCCTGCAGCGGAAGCCCAACCGCCTCGGCTTGCCGTACCAGGAGCGTCCGCCTCACGCCGTGCATGCTGATGCGCTCGTAACCCTCGGTCACCGTCGTCAGCAACGCGGCAACGTGCACGTCGCTTTGCTGCCTCAATACATGCAACGCCATGGCGCTGTCTTTGCCGCCGCTCCAACAAAATAGGACTGACTCGCGCTTTTCTGTCATTTTTCGCTTGACTTTTTAGTATCCTGTAGTATAATTCACTGGTATGGAACTGTGCCTTCTAGTAGGCAGTATGCGCTATCCAGCATTAACCGCTTCCTTTTGATACTCTTACAAAACCAGGCGATCTAACCCCTTTCCTTTGATACTCTTCACTTTTCCATATTTTATCCGTCCTTTGTTTTCAACCTCTTAGGGACAGACAGGTGGGGGAGGGGGGCCTGCCTCCCCAATTTTCACTCAGTTTTTCCCGCCGAACCGGTACTTCATCCCAACCCGCGCCTCGCGCCCCAGTCCCGGATACCCGAGCGCGTCCTGGTAAGCCTTATCGAAGAGATTCGACACCCGCACGTACGTGGTCACTCCCCGCCCAAAGGAGTAGCTACCAGCCATATCGAACCGGGCATAGCCGGGGGTGCGCGTCAGCCCGAGGCCAAGGAAATCGCTGTCGGTTCGCTGCCCGGTAAAATAACTGGACAGCGTTACATTCCACCGCCGCCACCCGGCAATCGCCGACAGCGTTCCAGAATTCACCGGCCGCCGCGCCAGACGGTTGCCGGGTATCTCGCTGGGATCAAATGCGTTCGGCGCAGCCAGCACCCGGCTATTGTCGTAGGTGTAACTCCCCGCGGCCATCAGCCAGCGTGCGAGCTTCGCTTGCGCGGAAGTGTTTATCCCACGCGCGCGGCCTCGGTCGGTGTTGAAAAAATATCCGAAACTCGGCGGCGCTCCGGCAATCGTGACACCGCAAGTGTTGCCAGTCGCCGGCGGCAGCAGCGGAGTGCAAAACGCAAAACTGATGATGTTGTAGTAGCGATTGGAGAAATATTCACCGCTCAGCGTGACCCGGTTATCCCACAATTTCTGCTCGATGCCGGTGCTCCAGGTCTTGCTGGATTCCGGCTTCAGCAGCGGGTTGCCAAAATCGCCAAATTGATCGTTGAAGAGCTGATCGAAACGCGGCTCTTTGATTCCCTCTCCATAAAATATCCGGAATCGCGTCTCTCCCCAGAAACCACGGCCCTGCAGCAGCATCAGTGAAGCTCCAATGCGCGGCACCACCCGAGTGCCAAAATTTCCGTTGGCTTCCGCGCGCGCTCCGAAACTGATGGACGCACGCGGATGCGGCGCATAGCGGAAATCCAGAAAACCGCCCTGGTTGTTGCGGCGCACGTGCCCAACCGCAAGAAATGGAATGTAGGCATTCTCTACTTCGTATTGGTATCCGCCGGTTCCGGCGAAATTCGGCAGTAGGTAGCTGGATTGCGCGTTGATGCTGGCGCGATTGTATTGATAGCGGCTGCCCGGATCGGTAAAGTCGCAAGACTCGGCTGTTGCCACCGCGGCCGGATTGGTCTGCGGACACCCGATAGACGGATCGGTAGCGTAAAAACTTTGGATCGGATCGGCGCTGAACTGCCAGTTGTAAGATTCGGCGCCCATCAACTGATGGTGCCAATGCTTGCCGGTGGCAAAATCCCATCGCGCGTTTGCGCTGAAGAAATGGTAGTCGGTATGTTCATCGAGATTTGGTGGCAGCAGCAGCGTCTGGCCGGGCGTCTGCGCGTTACTGCTATTTTCGCGAAGGGTCAGCCTCAGTTGATTGTCTTCGCCGAGCCGGTAGCCAAAATTTCCCGAGATCGTTCGGTTGAGGAAATTGTTCTCGTTGTCGGGCCCGTCGGTCGCAAAATACGAGGCAGCCCCTGAATAGTCAAAACGTCCCACCAGCCCACTGAGCTGCATTCCGCCGCGGCCTGTGGCAAAAGTTCCACCTTCTGTGAACAAGCTCACTTCCGGAACGCGGGTTGTTCCGC
>Ga0210402_10000794_pt1 | contig 34247 bp, 35 predicted proteins | sample IncBWC7MmetaG_FD_161055 | JGI IMG/M metagenome (GOLD analysis project Ga0210402, IMG submission 161055) | Forest soil microbial communities from Barre Woods Harvard Forest LTER site, Petersham, Massachusetts, United States - Inc-BW-C-7-M | ecosystem: Environmental > Terrestrial > Soil >...
GAGGCCCCGCACAACACCCCAACACCCGTACCCCCGACCCAGCAGCACTCCCAGCCCATGCGGGCTCAAACCCGCCCCGCCGGCAATACCCAGACCCCCACAGCGCCCTCCAAGTTCCCACAGCTCCCGCAGCAAGCCTTTACCCCATCGCAAGGCCAAGCACCAGGCCCTTCACAAGGGCAAACGCAGGCCAATCGCCTCGAAGAACAGTTCGTTGAGGAGCAAGGCTTCGGCTTCTAACCCATGAGTTTCGAACTAATACTCCCGTTCTTAACGCCCATCGCCCACTTCCTCAAAGACGACGATGTTTCCGAAATTATGGTCAACGGCACCGGCCGCGTCTTCATAGAGCGCTGCGGCGTCATCGAAGCCCACGATGATATACACCTCACCAACGCCAATTTGGAAACCTCCGTCAAAAATATCGCCCGCGTCCTCGGTGACGAAATCTCCGCCCAGAAACCCCTTCTCGACGGCCGCCTGCCCGACGGCTCCCGCGTCGCCGCCGTCCTACCTCCCTGCTCCATCGGCGGCATCACCCTCACCATCCGCAAATTCCAAAACAAGCGCTGGACCCTCCAAGAGCTGGTCCGCACCGGCGCACTCCCCGAGGTTGTCCGCGATCGCGTCGCTACCGCGATCGCCAATCACAAAAATATCCTCATCGCCGGAGGAACCGGCACCGGCAAAACTACCATGTTGAATGCCCTTGCCTCCCTCATACCCCCCTCAGAACGCTTGGTAGTCATCGAAGACACCGCCGAAATCCAACTCACCGCCCCAAATCTCGTCCGCTTCGAAGCGCGCAAAGAGCAGGCCTCCGACAATCCCGGCGATCACGTCCCCGCCATTACCATCCGCGACCTATTGAAGGCCAGCTTGCGCCACCGCCCAGACCGCATCATCCTCGGGGAAATCCGCAGCGGCGAAGCCTTCGACCTCCTCCAAGCCCTCAATACGGGCCACTCCGGCTCCCTCTCAACCATTCACGCCAACTCAGCCGTCCAGTCTGTCTCCCGCTTCTCCAACTGTGTCCTCCAATCGGGTATCGAAATTCCCCACCGGGCAATCCAAGCCCAAATCGCCGACGCCCTCGACTTCTTGCTCTACATCGAACGCCGCCACGGCAGGCGTTACGTAGCCGAACTCGCCGAACTTCGCGGCTACAACCCCCAGACCGATACCTACGACATCGTCCCGGTTTACGAACGGGATTTCGCCGTTGCCAAAGACACCAAAACTACCGACTTGCTCGCCCTCGCCGCGGCCAACCTTCCCCCTCTCACTGGAGTCCGCCCGTGACAACATCACCGACCTATCCCAGTCCCCGCCAACACCCCGGCTCCCGGAACAAGCCTGGCCGCTCCCCTCCCAAGGGCCGCTTCGCTTTTCACCATCCTTGCCACTGCGCTTGCAGTCGCGCCCTTGGCATCTCCCCGCGAATACTGCCCGGCTCACAAACATAAAAACCATACAAAGGACGCAATCACCAACAACACGCGGTTCGGCATCTAGTAGCTAAGGGCAAAGCGGTCACCCTGCAAGCGATACGAGACGCTGTGAAAGCGCTCTTCAAAGTCTCGATCTCTACAAACACGATCCAGCGCAACGAAAACGCCTATGACATCTACCAGAAGCACAGGACAGCGCGCCGCGTCTCCCGAGGTGGCAGTGCTTTGCTCGCCGAACTGCAGCGGGCCACTCCGGTTCCTCAGCGCGTCGCTTTCAGGGCCAAGATCAACCGGCTCCGCCGTGAATGCAAAGACGCGCTGATCTTTCGCATCATCGGCCTCGAACAGAAACTTCAGGAGCAGGCCCGGCGAGAAAACAACCTTCGCGAAGAGATTCTGCGCCTGAGCCTCGGAAAGGGTGAACCGCGTAAATGACCAATAACTGGGTAGATTTTCGACAACTCAAAGAGCAAACATCTATCGAGTGCGTGGTGGCTCACTATGGTGTCTCTCTGCGTCGCGTGGCCAGCGAACTTCGTGGAAAGTGCCCTTTGCCCATGCACACTTCACACGAGAGTCACAACAGTTTCTCCGTCAATCCCGAGCGCAACGTTTGGTCTTGTCAATCTGCATCGTGCATGGCTGCACGCGAGGGCCACGCGGGCGGCACCGTGCTGGACTTTGTGGCGCTCATGGAGCATTGTTCGGTTCGTGACGCAGCAATCCGGATCATTAATATATTCGGCGCATCCGTCTCAATGCCGCTTCGGTTGCCAGCTTCTGAGCCGGCAATGCAAGAGCCTAACCGTCCGCTCGGCTTTGTCCTCCGCGATATTGATGCTTGCCATCCCTATCTCGGCGCTCGCTCCATCGAGCCATCCACAGCTCGAACCTTCGGCGTAGGATTCTATGCTGGCGCCGGATTGCTCAAGGGTCGTGTGGTGATCCCCATCCACAACGAAAGCAATGAATTGATCGCGTACGCCGGACGCGCGATTGACGGCTCTGAGCCGAAATATCGTTTCCCGGCAGGGTTTCGGAAGTCGCAGGTGCTCTTCAATCTGAACCGCGCACGGCGAGCTCAATACAATGCTGTCGTGGTCGTCGAGGGCTTCTTCGATACGATGAAGATCCACCAGGCAGGCTATCGCAATGTCATCGCCCTGATGGGAGCTACCATCACGTCGCCGCCGATCTGTCGTTCACCCTGGAATTGGTCCTAAACGGCCTTCTGGGCAGTGTAGGCCGACTGCACGGATCGCATCGTCTGCATCCGAATGCTGGCGTGCCGGCGAGGCCGTTTCCGGCCAAACTCCGAGCAGCCCTGATGTTGCCCCGGGGTCAACCGATATCGTGCCGGCTTCGATCGCCCGCGAGAACGTAATCCCGCAGCCTGACCGACAAATAGAAGCCACTCGCTTCCAACCGGGCCAGCGTCGACGGGAGATTGGAGAGGATGCCAACGACATCGGCTCTCTCCAGTACGCCTAAAGTGCCGGTGACCGGCAACTGGCGGCGTATCGCGAACGAGCGGCCTTCGCGGTCATCCATCAGCAGCAGATCCGCCTGCAATTCCGACGCCAGTTGGATTGCCTCCCGTTCCCCGGCATCTAGAGCGTCGAGAGCGGGGTCGTATGGGAGGTTTACGGTCGAAGAACGCACCTGCAGCCAGTCGGGAGGGTCCGCCAGTCAGGTCTTGACCACAAGAGGGGTCGCCTCCGCCTGTAATTCGGTCCAAACCGCGCCCGGCACAATCACAGTTCCGTACAGCTTGGAAAGGAGTTCCGCCTCGCCGATTGCAATCAAATGGCGTAGGGGCGTAGTGTCGGAGACGACGATCATCCGCGCTCGGACGAGCGCGAGTGGGCCAACTCCTGAACGACAGCCTCGCGATCAAGCTCAGATGGATCGAAGTCAAAAACACCGGTTCCATGCGAGCCGAGGAACTGCTGCGCTTCCCAACGGGTCGCAAACCCAAGTAACCGCCGGACCTGGGCGAGGCTGAGCAGTCCCTGTTGGTAGCCGTCGAGCGCCAGGTGCTCCCTGAGGTGCAGCGACAAATCTCCCCATCGCCCTTCCAGGGCCTTCCGCACATCCTCCGGCATGTCAATCGACAGCGGCACTCTACGTTCTCCTGCCACCATTATGCAATAGTTCCTCGATTTGATTTGCTTGCAACGGTCTAGCTCCCGGCCTGCCGGTTTCAACATGGGAACTCCGGTAATACAAGGGGGACTGGCAGCCGCGGAAACGCAGGCCGTCATCCTTGCTGGTTCCGCCTCCATCGCCGGTCACCGGGGAAGAGGCCCCAAACGGCCTTCGCGTCATCGCAATCCGCGGCCTCTCCCGCCATACTGGACTCGCGGCGTGGAGGCCGCCAGTATGGCGCGCAAGCAACAGATAGCAGAACGGCCCAAGCCCAAGACGGTACTTCGGCTCACGAAGGAACAATCGAAAGACGCGGTGTTGAATTCGCTCGCAGCGGCCAGTTCCAGGGATTCCTGCGGACACGCGATCGAAGAGTTCATCGGCTGGTACTGTTCTGAGCCCCGCCTTGCATTTCAACCGAACCGTGGTCCTGCGATACCGCTTTTTTCGGGAGCAGAAGAGCCTCGCGCCCGCCACAATCAACGTTCGCTTGGCCGCGGTGCGGAGGCTTGCCTACGAAGCTTCTGACACGGCCTCCTGAGCCCGGACCTGTCGGACCGCATCCGCCGCGTGAAAGGCGCGAAGAGGTTGGGTGTGAGGATTGGGAATTGCCTGAGCGTTCGACGAATCCAGGGCACTGCTGCGGGCTTCGCCCTCAGACGACCTCCGGGGTAAACGTGACAGGGCGATTCTGGCGATTCTGATCGGATGCGGGTTGCGACGGGCCGAACTCGTCGCGCTAAAACGGGAAGATTTCCAAGGCCGGGAGGACCACTGCCTCGTTGCGGACTTGATCGGAAAAGGAAAGCATATCCGCACAGTCCCAGTCCCGGCGTGGGTGAAGCAAAAGGTTGACGCCTGGACCGCCGCAGCCGGAATTAGCGCCGGCACCATCTTCCATGGGGTAAGCCGCTTAGGCAAGCTTTGGGGCGAGGGCTCACGCCGAAGGCGATATGGCACGTCGTGAAAGGCGCTGCGCAGCGCGCTGGCATCAAGAATCTTGCCCCGCACGATTTGCGTCGCACCTGCGCGCGGTTGTGTCATTTGGCGGGCGGAGAATTGGAGCAGATCCAATTCCTCCTCGGCCACGCGTCGGTTCAAACGACCGAGCGTTACCTGGGCTGCAAGCAGAAATTCCATCATGCAGTCACGACAACCTCGGCCTGGAAGACTCCTGACGGCCCGCTGGCCCCAGATGCGGAATTCCTGGGGCTTGCTAATCTAGGCGTGTTGTCGGTAATCATCTGATGGCCAGAGGTCCGCACGCGGGCCCGCTTTACTGAATCAACTTCGTCGCAAGCTCTTCGTATGGCGTCTGCTGGCCCTCGATCACTAATTTCTCCGCCAAAGCGGCAAGAAAGTACCATAGATCACCCACGTCATCGGGTGTGTTTTTGTATTGGGTCGCGACCGTTACACCCATCTGGTGGCTTACGTAGGCCGCACACATCCTCCGCGCTAACTCTTTGTCCACGTGGCTCTTGTCAACCATGCCTCAGTGCCTCTTCCCTCTACTAGTAACATGTCCAGTCGCGCCCCGCGACTGCGCCGTCGGGATTCTCTATACAGCCTGCTGATGTTCACTCCGGAAGTTGGCCCCCAACGGCAATCGAGGAGATCCGGTCTCGTCTGCGCCGGACAGAGGCCACCATGGATCAGAACGCGACTTCGGGCCAATCATCATGCCCTGTTTTCGCTCGGGCGGCCAAATGAGACGCGATAGTTGCGAGAGCCACTCTCTCCGAGTGGCGCGTAATCCAGACGGAGCAGTCACCTCGGATGCTCCAATCCACGAGATGGCGACAATACACTCATGTGGGTCGCTTCCGGCTTGGCGACGATCCACCCGGAGCGCACCGCCGCTTCAAAAGACGGTGTGTCTGCGAGGGTTGGCGACGCGGCCCTGGGCCTTTGACGACCGGCCGAGCCCCGATTCGACGGAACGGCGTTTCACAGGAATGTCGGGCGGGGCTGTCCACCGTGAGCGCCGGCTGCCAGTGGAAGGCGGCGGGGATGGTCAGCCCGGCCGTGCAGACGAGTTCGAGGATGCCGAGGGCCATCCAGGCTTCCCGCGGCAACGCACCAAAGGACGGGACCTGCTCGCTTACCTTGTCGAACATGAAGACCTTCATGACGCCCGACGCTCCGTACAGGAGCGCGGCGAGGACCTGCAGGACCCACAACAGCATGTTCATCGTGTGCCTCCTCCAGGTTTCCGGGTCGGCGGGCGCAGGGCGGTTTCTCCCCTCGCGATCCACGTTCTGAGCCTGATCAAGAGACCCAAAAAGACTCAGGCGTTTTTCCACAGCGATCAGCGTAACAGTTTTTCCGCCCCTCGCCTCGTCTCGTGATGGTGCATGTACGCATCAGGTCCGGCCCCGAAACTTACCCCTTTCCGGACGAGCTCCTGCGCCGCGATTCGCATCACGCCCCAGCTGTACATGCGGAGGTCCCCGCTCCGGGCAGATCGTCGCCGACTCGTAGAGAGCCTGCATCCTGCACTGTGTCACTACCTTTGTACGAGTGGCGCGTGATCCGGCCGAAGCGTCCGAATATTGTCCAAAAACCGTTCCGTAAACCGCTACGCGATCCAGGGACACGCGAAGATCGCCAACGCTTTCTTGCTGGGGATGCCGCACCGTCTGTCCCACTGCCTGTCCCACGAATGGGCCTGAGTTCGCTTGGTATACCGGCGGTGCGCCGCAGAAGAATGTTCTGGAGGGCGCGCTGGTCATCATGTGGAGGCGCGTTTGGTATCGGTGAATCAGAAAGGAAAGTGGCGAGTTCGTGCGCAAGGGCGTACAGCGGATTGTCGACGATGTAAGTCAGATTCTCCCGCTTAACAAGACCACAACCGCGGCCATCGAGATACACTCGCGTATCTCCGCTTGAGAGATTCTCGCACGCCCCGTGTCCTGCGGTGGCAAAATGTCGTGTTCTTACCGCAAACTCCGCAAGCCGCTTTTGGCGCTCACTCCCAGGACCATCATCCGGGCCTGGGGATCTTCAAACACACTCCGCACCCTTCGGCTCGGTCTGAAATCTTGACACTACGACTCGAAAAAGCTTGAGCATCCGAAATTTTGCGAAAACACCGTCCGAGGCATCGGCTTCCCTGGCCGGCCCCAAACGAGGGTCTCGCGACATCAGACTGGCTCCTTTTAGTGATATACAACTGAGCAGCAAGGTTTGTATCAGGCCGGAGAATATTTACTTTCAAGCGGTCAAGATTTGACATGTCAGTTCTCTGCTAAGGGCCTAGTTAGTGCGCCAGGTACCAGAAAACTCCAAAAGTTTCAGTACCGTGGTACTTAGCCTTAGGTCTATGCATTGAGACAGAATTTCTAGTGTTGTTAAATGTCTTGAAAGAATTGTCAAAAACCTGAAACCGTCTTGTAACGAGTCTGTAAACCGTGTATGGTTGCTGAAAGTGCATTTGGTCTCGCAATGCTGCACCGCTTGAACAGACATTGAATTGGGCAAATTGGTAGGAAGTGCGCGAACTGAATCGCGCACGGATACGACCAGCGGCAGCATCCACATCACGATAACGGAGAGTCCTTATGACAAAGATGCTGGTCTATTCGCACGATACCTATGGTTTGGGAAATATCCGCCGCATGCTTGCCATTTGTACTCATATGGCGGAGGTTTTGCCGAACTTATCCATCCTGCTGGAGTTATGTTGGGTTGGGGGTACCGGCGTTGGGGCATTGCTCGAACAGAATTGTTACAAAGTGTTAACAACTGACCGACATGTATCGCAGTAGTCTTAGTTCGGGTCACGGAGTTAGCTGAACGCGGAAGAGATCTTCGATGCGCGGCTCACGAAGGTGAAGCCAGGTTTCTTCTATTACTTGCGAGGGTATTCCACAGATGCCGGAACTTACATTTCCGCCACATGCATTCTTACAGGGACAGACTAACGTGGCAGCTTCAGCTTCGCCACCCAAAATCCTCCTCTACTCGCACGACACGTTCGGGATGGGCAACATTCGCCGTACCCTTCTCATCTCGGAGGAGCTAACGGCTCGTTATCCGGGCAGTTCCATCCTCATCATCACCGGCTCGCCGATGATTCACGCTTTTCGTATTCCCGAGGGGATTGATTACATCAAGCTGCCATGCCTTGACAGAGTGGAGGCTGAGCGATACGTCCCGCGCCATCTGACCGGTTGCCCTAAAGAAGTGAACGAGACGCGCGCAGCCATTCTCAAGGAATCCATTTTGCGGTTTGATCCCGACCTGATGATTGTCGATAAGAGGGCCGGAGGAGTAGGCGGGGAGCTTTTACCTGCACTGGCGGCGATACGCGGAAGCGGCCGGCAGACCAAGCTCGTGCTGGGCGTGCGCGACATTCTGGATGAGCCGGAGCGAACGCGAAAGGTGCTGGCCGAAGACGGCAGCTTCGGAACAATCGACAGGTTCTATGACGAGGTTTGGATTTATGGCTGCAGCGCCATTTTCGACACGGTGCGGGAATACGGATTCCCTGAATCGGTGGCTCGAAAAACCTACTACTGTGGATACCTGAAACGGCCCGTAGTTACGACTGAGCCCGCAGGAGGGCCGCCGCGCATTCTGGTGACAACCGGCGGCGGCGGTGACGGCAGCCCGATGATTGAGGCCTATCTCGCCGGGCTTTCGACTTTGCCGCGAAAAATCGCGCTGCGCACTACCGTAATCTTCGGGCCGCAAATGCCAGCTACCCGGCGGCACGATTTTCGGCAGAATTTCAGCTATCTCGCCGATGTCACTTTTCTCGATTTTGAAGCTGAGTTGTCGCAGCAATACGCGCAAGCAGATCTGGTGATTTCGCAGGCCGGATACAACACGGTCTGCGAGCTGCTGTCGTTTTCCCGACGCGCTATTCTGATCCCGCGGGCCTACCCGGTACGCGAACAACTGATTCGGGCGCGGCTGCTGAACGCACTCGGCTTGTTCGAACTCATCGAACCGGAGGATCTCAACTCCGAGTTTGTAATTTCGAAAGTGATGGCAGTGCTGAACTCTCATCCGGCAGCAGCAGGCACGCTGGATCTGGATGGTCTTCCGCGCCTGGGACAGCGTGTCGCCAGCCTGCTGGAACAGCAGCGGTGGGCGGCATGAGCAGCCGCGGGATTGTCATGATCCTCAGTGGTTTTCCCCGGCACTCGGAAACCTTCGCCGCCAATGAGATTCTGGCCCTTGAACAGCGTGGCGCGCTTGCCGCCATCTTCGCCACCAAGCAGGGCGAGCCGTTGGCTCTGCAGCCCTCGGGAAAAATGCTCAGCGCACGAGTCAGGATTCTGAGCGGCGCGAGCGCGTCCGAGCAGGCCGACGAAATCGTCCACTGGCTTGCCGGAAAAAACGTGAATGGCGTCCATGGATACTTTGCGCATTTTCCCGCGGAAGTCGCCGAACAAGTGGCCGCACGGATGGCAATACCTTACAGCTTCAGCATTCATGCCAGAGATGCGCGCAAGGTGGACCGGCAGATGCTTGCTGCCCGGGCCCGGCAAGCAGCTTGCGTGGTGGCCTGCAATCGCGATGTAGCCGGCGAGCTGAATGGCTCTGGCGCCAGGGTTGTTGTCGTTCCACACGGCGTCGACCTCGAACGATTCCACCCGGAATCTTTCCCCGGCACTCAAGTGCTCCACGTTCTTGCTGTTGGCAGGCTGGTAGAGAAGAAAGGCTTCCATGTTCTGCTGGAGGCCGCCGCGCGCCTTCGGATCCCTTTCGAGATGACGATTGCAGGAGAAGGCCCGGAACGAAAAAGGCTGGAGGACCTAATCCGGCAGCATGGGTTGGGACCACGCGTTCGGCTTTGCGGAGCAACGACACACGACGATCTGCCAGCGCTGTATAGCAGCGCGCATCTGCTGGCGGCGCCTTCGATTGTGGACCACACCGGCGACCGCGATGGATTGCCGAATGTCGTCCTCGAAGCGATGGCCTCCGGCCGACCTGTTATTGGCAGTACGGCGGGCGCGATTGCGAGCGCAGTCGTTCCTCAGGAAACCGGGCTGTTGGTCTCACCGAATGATGCTGCATCGTTAGCTGCCGCCATTGAGGAGTTGGGGCGGGATCCCGCGACGCTTCGGAGATTGGGAGAAAACGCTCGCCGGCGGGTAGAACGCGATTACGACATGCGACGCTGCACGGATGAGTTTTGCCATTTGCTGAGGAGTGTTTATGCGTGAGCCAGGCACGGGAACCGCGCAGGCCGTTGAGGGCACGATCGCCTACGTGCTGAAGGGATTTCCGCGCCTGACGGATACGTTTATCACCAGCGAAATTTACCGCCTCGAGCGGCAGGGGCTAAGGCTGCGGCTTTATATCGTGAAGCCGCCGGAAGAATCGGTGCGCTGCGAAACAGCCGACTTGATTGAAGCCAAGCGGTTCTACATGCCGGCAACGGCATCTCTGTCAGCCATTCCGCTTTTCAAGTGGCTCGCTCTTCATCTATCGGACTTTCTGCCCCCTCTCCGGCGCGTGTTGCGGCAGCGCCCGGCTGGAATTGCGAAAGCCGTCCGGGCAGCTTTTGCGCAGGCAGTTCGTGCCCGGCGCGAGTTCTGGGCCTGGCCGCGCAAAGTGTATCTCAAGGAATTTCTGCAAGCGGCCATTCTGGCCGATCAGTTGCGGCAGTCTCGCGATATAGTCCACATTCACGCTCACTATTGCCATGGCGCAACAACCATCGCGTGGCTGGCCTCCCTGATGACCGGCATTCCATTTTCTTTCACCGCGCATGCCAAGGACATCTATCTGCCGTCACTGAATCCGGCCGGATTGCTGCGCCGCAAGATGGATGCAGCCGAATTTGTGGTGACCTGCACCGATGCCAATCGCGAGTATCTGGAGCAACTGGGCAGCCGTACCCCGGTTCATTGCGTATATCACGGGCTAAGCACGGATTTTACCAATTTTCTGAAGCAGCACTCCGGATCCCGTTCCGCTCCGGCGGATCTCCGCATACTCGCAGTTGGCCGGCTGATCCCGAAAAAGGGTTTCGACATCCTGACGGAGGCGTGCGCGATTCTTCGTCAGCGCGGCATTTCTTTCGACCTGACAATTGTTGCGGAAAGCGGGGAACACGAGCCGAAAATCCGCGGCCTCATCTCGGAGCACCATCTGGAAGACTTCATCCATCTGCCGGGGCCAATGCCGCAGTCGCAGGTCTTCGAAGAATTTCGGCGTGCAAGCGTGTTCTGCCTGCCCTGCCGCATTCTGGACAACGGCGATCGCGACGGAATTCCCAATGTCCTGATCGAGGCCATGGCCGTTGGCCTGCCGGTAATCACAACCCCCGTATCCGGTATTCCGGAGCTCATCCAGCACGGAATCAATGGCATGTTAGCGCCTCCTGAGGATCCTTGCGAATTGGCGAATGCGTTACAGCGTCTGCAGGAAGACCCCGATCTGGCCGCGCGGCTGGGGCGCAATGCGCAGCGGACCATTGCGCAACGTTTCGATGGCGAGATATTTGCGGCTGAGTTGGCCGACTTGTTTCGGAAGCGTGCAGCCCTTGGGGAGCAGGCAGCATGATTGCCCGGCTGAATGCTGCGCTCAGGCCGAAGCCTGTATTTTGCGTAATTGAACACGCTCATCACAATCGCGCCCTTGCCGATGCGGTATGCGCGGGAGAGTTTACGGAGAATGGCGTTACGTTATCGCTGGGAGTTCCTCCGGATTGGGTGCGCGATGGATTGCCTCAGGATGAAGAATGGCGGATTGCCTGGAGCAAATTCTATTTCGGATTGGACCTGGCCGCAGCTTCCGCCGAAACTGGTGAGCCACGGTTTCTGCGAACGTGGGAAATCCTGGTAGATTCCTGGATGCGCCAGGTTCCGGTTGCTTGCGGACCAACCGATGCCATCGCACGGCGTATACAGAACTGGATTTACGCGTGGAACATATTTGCCGATGCGCCGCGTTTCAGCGGCCTTTCCGGCGGACTGGACGAGAACATAGTTGCCAGCCTGCGGCATCAGGCCTGCTATCTGCGGGAACACCTGACCGCGGCGCGCAATCATCGCACGCTGGAACTATATGCGCTGTTTCTGCTGGCATGCGCCTTGCCTGAAGCTGCAGATGCCGATCTGATCGACTTCTCAATGCAGGCGCTCTACCAGAACCTGGTGACCGATATTCGCGCTGACGGCGTGCATTGCGAGCACTCAACCCACTACCACATGATCGTGCTGCGGACTTTCCTGGCCGCCCGCGAAAATGCGCGCCGACTCGGGCTCGCGTTTCCTGCCGGGTACGACGAGCGGCTGGAACGTGCCTGCGAATATGCAATGCACTGTCACCGCCCCGATGGCGGAATTCCAACGCTTTCAGACAGCGATGCCGGAAGCTATGGCGATCTGTTGCAACTCGCCTCTTCGCTCCTGGGTAGGCGGGATTTCCTCTACGCCGCGACGGCCGGCGTTCACGGCACGCCGCCACGCAAGAGGTATGTCGATTTCCCCGATGCCGGCTACTACATCCAGCGAAGCGGCTGGGGAGAGAACGGCACGCCGTTTCAGGATGAACGCTTTCTGATCTTTGATTGCGGCACGCTGGGCGATGGAGGGCACGGGCACTATGACCTGCTCAGTATGGAAGCTGCCGCCGGCGGGAAGCCGTTAATTGTTGACCCTGGGCGCTACACCTATTCTGAACACCCGCCCAATCTGCGGCGCTGGTTCAAAGGTACTGCCGCTCATAACACCGTCCAGGTGGATCGTCTCGACCAGACCCCCTACCGGTGCGGGAAGCCGAAACAACCGCTGCCGGAAGCGCGACTGCTGGAGCGATGGAGCGCGCCAGGCCTCGACGTGCTCTGGGGAATGGCCGAGAGCCCGTGCTATGAAGTTCGCCACACTCGCCGTATTTTCTTTATCAACGACGAGTACTGGGTGATTTCCGACTCCTTGGCCGGAGATCTGCCGCACCGCTATGATTTGCGTTTTCATATGGCGCCCGAGGCGTCGGGCAACACCTGCATCGTTGGCAACACCGTTCGCGCTCCCGGTCTTGCGCTCACTTACAGTCCGGGAAGTGAACTGCAGTTGAACGAAGGGTGGGTAGCGCCGCAATACGGCCTGATGTTGCGCGCCCCGGTAATCAGCGCGTCCATTGACGGAGTCTGCAGTGCCGAATTTGTGACTGTGCTGGCGCCAGTCGATCTCTCGCGCCCGGCTCCTGGACTGGTGGTCCGTAGTTCGCATTCTTCTTCGGGAACGGCCGAGTTGGAAATTACGGGCGCCGGCGAGGACGGCCATATCACTGACGAACTGATCTGGAGTTCCTCGCCCGCAGGCCACGAGGCTGGGCCGTTCCAATGCCACGCCTCGGTTGTCTGGAGGCGTTTCAAGGACTCAGGAGACACTCTTTGCGTAGTTGCCTGCAACGCGCAGAGACTCAGCAGGCTGGGCGCGGCGTTGTTTGATGGAGGGCGTGAAGCCGGGTTTCATGCAGGCCAAGGCCTGGTCCCCTGGTTGCACTGGAACCCGGACGGTGGCTGTGTCACAAGTTTCGGGAGATTTGAATGATGGCCGGGCATCCCGCGATTCCTCTGGCGCAAGATCGCCGGCTCCTCCAGCGCGACCGGCTGCTTGATGCGGATTACATGGCCCGGATTTTCAGCCATAAGCTCGGGCTTGGCGGCCCTTCAGGTATTGAGCGCTGTCAAGTCATCCGTGTCGCGTACCGCCCCGGCAAGAGCCTGCGCGTAGCCTACCGCGTGCAGGCGGAGGAACACCAGTTCGTAATTGCCGGCCGTGCCGTGCCGCAGGGAGTCGATATGGCGGCCTACGAACGGCAGAGTACCGTCGCAAAGGAGGGTTGGCCATCGGGGCCCGTTGCTTGCCGGGAAGCCGGCATCCTCTTTTGGATTTTCCCGAGCGATCGCAAGATCGCGCATTTGGGCCTGCTCACCGATCCTCAGCGGTTAGCCTCAGAACTCGGCCGCCAGTGGGTCCGCTGCGATCTGGTGACGTATGCGCCGGAAAAATGCGCGACAGTACGTTGTCTGGGTGAGCAAGGCGATGTTTCGGCCTACATCAAGATCTATGCAGATGCGCGCAGTGAAACCTGTTGCCGTACGTATCTGGCTCTGCCACAGAACAACGGAAAAAGCGCCGACGCCTTTTTCCCGACAGTGGGTGGGCATTTGCCTCAGCATCACCTGCTGTTGTTTGAGCCTTTGCACGGCCCGCGTATCGCCGATCTGCAGCCACACGATATGGAGTTAGGTTTTCGGAAACTCGGTGCCGCGCTCGGCTGCCTGCATCAAATAACTGCGCCGCCGCACCTGCAGGAATTTCAGCGGACACAACCAGAGCAGTTACGGCGAGCCGCCACAACCATCGGCTTCGTCAGGCCCGAGCTGGAGGAATTGGCCTGGAGCGTTTGTGAGCAATTGTGCCAGACCCGCGATTCAAGCGAAGGAAGCGCGTTCCTGCACGGAGATGTGCATGCCAAGAACGGGATTCTGATGGGAAACCGCGTGGCAATAATCGATCTCGATCAGGCTGCGATCGGCTTGCCTGCAGCCGATCTGGGCAGTTTTTTGGCCGCGCTGCGCTATGAGCGCCTCACCGGCGGGTTGTCCGAATCCCGTGAGCGCCGTCTCGCCCAGGCATTCCTCGACGGATACGCCACACGCAGCCAGTTCCCCGAGACGGACTCTCTGCGCTGGCATACGGCTGCGGCGCTTCTGGCGGAGAGAACGATGCGGGCGGTTACTCGCCTGCGCGCGCCGGGATTATTGCACTTGCCGGAACTGCTTAACGAGGCGCGGCAGGTTTTGACGAGGGAGGCCGCATGATGACGCACCGCCAGGAACAACATCGTCTGCGGTACTTGCTTCGTGAGCATCTGCTGGAAGTGAAAGGCGGGCTGGCGGCGGCGGCTCTGTGCACCGTGCTGCTGGCGGCCACGGATTTATTGCGGCCCTGGCCGCTCAAGATCATCTTCGATTACGTTTTACTGAACAAGCCGATTCCCCGCTCTTTCGCTTTGCTGCAGGTGCTGCTTGCTCACGGAAAGGTTTGGACAATCATTGTTATTTCGTTCGGGATCATCGCCATCGCGGTTGTCAAAAGCTTCTCCGCTTATTGGCAAACGCATGTGGTTTCGAACCTCGGCTTCCGTTTCGCGCATACGCTGCGCCGTACATTGTTTGTTCACCTGCAAAGGCTGTCGCTTTCGTCTCATGCGCGCCTGAGATCGGGCGAACTGCTTACCAACATCACCTCGGACACAAGTGTCCTGCGCGATGTGCTGGTCGAGGTTGTGCTCACTTTCGCAGCCGAATTCCTGAGTCTGGCGGGCATGCTGGTGGTCATGGTTGGTATGAACTGGAGACTGAGCTTAATCGCCCTGGCCATTTCTCCCGTCCTGGTATTGCTCTCTCTGCTGCGCTACCGCAAGATCAGGGACTCGGCGCGCCGGCAGCGCAAGGCCGAAGGACAAATTGCTTCGCGGACCAGCGAGGTGCTGTCGTCAATGCAAGTGGTTCAGGCTTTTGGCCGCGAAGATTACGAACAGCAGCGGTTTGAAAGTCAAAGCTCCGAAGCGCTGAAAGAGAGCATGCGCACTGTCCGGCTGGAAGCGGTGGCCGCCCGCGCCCTGGATCTGGTTACCGCGTTGGGGACCTGGGCTGTTGTCCTGGTTGGATCGGTTGAGGCGATGAGGGGACGAATGCCGCCCGGCACTGTTCTGGTTTTTGCCTCTTACATGACCAGCATGGCCAGTCCTATTCGCAATCTGGCAAAGCTTTCGAGCCGCATGAGCCGGGCCTCCGTCACCGCTCAAAAAATCGGCAGCGTTCTGGATCTGGAGCCCGAGGTTGGCGACGTGCCCGGTGCGATTCCCGCTGACGGTATCAAGGGCGGCATTGCGTTTCAGGAAGTTTCATTCGCCTATCCCTACGGCGATTCCGTTCTGAAGAACGTCAGTTTCCGGATTGCACCCGGGAAACATGTGGCCCTGTTGGGCCGCTCGGGAGCAGGCAAGTCCACCCTGAGCGCGCTCCTGCTGCGGCTTTATGACCCGCAGTCCGGCTCCATTACGGTGGATGAGGTCGATATCCGGCAATACCAGCGTGAAAGCCTGCGCCGCGAGATTGGAATTGTCCTGCAGGACTCGCTGCTGTTCGGCACCACCGTTCACGAGAACATAGCTTACGGCAAGTTGAACGCCACCACGGAGGAGGTGATCGCCGCGGCCAAAGCGGCCAACGCCCACGAATTCATAGCGAGACTCGAGCGGGGATACGAAACTGTTATCGGGGAGCGCGGGGCCAGTCTCTCGGGCGGTGAGCGGCAAAGGATTGCGATTGCACGCACATTCATCCGCAATATGCCGATTCTGATTCTGGATGAGCCGATGACCGGCCTTGACGTGGAGAGTGAGTCGGCGGTGCGCGATGCCTTGCGCCGCCTGATGGCGGCCAGGACCTCTATTTTGATCACGCACGATCTCGATGTCGCAGCGGAGGCCGATCTGATTTTGCTGCTGGCGGATGGTGAAATCGTCGCGCAGGGTTCTCATGCCGATCTGCTGGCGTGCAGCCAGACTTATCGGGACCTGTGGAGCTACAAAGCCATTCCCGATGTTCCCGCCGAGGTCGGAACCGTTGGTTGAGTTGAGCGTACCAATGCGACGCACTATGCCAGGAAAGCTTCGTGCCCTTCTCGTCAGCATCTGCTTCTGTGCCGGTGTGGCCAGCGCGCAGGACGGAGTGACCATTACGGGATCGACGCAGGATCCGTCCGGCGCCGCCATTGCAGGAGAAGCGCTCACGCTAACCAGCAAGGCTACCAGCCAGAGCCGCCACACTGCGACCGATCGCGAAGGACGATTCAGCTTCGCCGATGTGGTCCCTGGCGAATATACGCTGCGTGGCGAAGCCGAAGGCTTCAGGCGCGCCGAGATCAAGCTTTCGGTCGGAAATGAGCGGATGAACGATATCACGCTTCCGATGCTCCTCGGCCGCAACAGAGAGGAAGTCTCTGTAAGTGCCCGGCTCTCGCAACTGGATGCGCCGGAAAATAATGCAGGTGCGTTTAATGTGAACGCCGATTTCTTTGCGGCGCTCCCGTCCCAGAGTCAGGACATTGTCGGAGTCGTCAGCAACTATCTTGCTCCCGCCGCGCAGGGAAGCGAAGGAGTTTCCGTCGTTGTGGACGGCATGGAAAGCTCGGCCATGGATTTACCGGCGAACGCGATCAAGAGAATCACCATCAACAGAGATCCCTACGCACCGGAGTTCAGGCGGCCTGGTTCGGGCCGGGTGGAGGTCACGACCCGCAACGGCTCCCGATCTTACTTTGACGGGAATGTGGCTTTTTATGAGCGCAACGACGTATTCGACGCGAGGAATGCGTTTGCTCTCGAGAAGCCCCATCTCGATCGCAATACGTGGGACGCGTCGCTGGGCGGCCCTTTGCCCTTCCGGCGCACCAGGTTCCTGTTAAGTGCCTCGCGGCTCACCGACAAAGAAGATGCAGTCGTCAATGCCACCACGCTCCAGGGGCCGCTGCTGAGAAACGCTCCGACGTCGCAAACCACGAACAACGTCCTGGGCCGGGTCGACTTTCGCCCGAGCGCCGAACGTAATTTCTCATTGGTGTACACCTTCAGCGACAGGCCCGCCGAAGACCGGGGTGTGGGCGGCCTGCGGCTTCCCGAAAACGGCATCCGGACCAATGACGTTCGCAATGCGCTGAAATTCTGGTACACCGACGTACTATCGCCGTCTCTCTTCAACACGCTGCGCTTCAGCGCCGAGCGCGAGAGCGAACGGGCTGGAACTACTGCTTTGGCGCCGGAGATTGAGGTCAGCGGCGCATTTATCGGCGGCCCCAATCCCAGTTCTTTTTCACAGCGCGCCAACCGCGTGGAAGTGCAGGATATCGTCGACTATGTTCGCGGCCCGAATACCTTCCGGTTCGGCGCCGGTGTTCTGCCGAAGTTTCTCACGGCCGACGATGCCACTAATTTCGGCGGGATCTTCCATTTTCCGAGCCTCGCCGCCCTTCAGGCAGGCTCCCCGGACTTGCTGCAGATCGTGCGGGGGAACCCTGACATTTCCTTTACCAAGCACGAGGCATACGGGTTTGCGCAGGATGTAATCCGCATCAGGCAACACATTACGCTGATGCTGGGTTCGCGTTACGAGTGGCAGGAGAGCCTGGGCCGCCAGGGAAGCTTTGCCCCCCGGTTGGCTTTCGCCTGGGCGCCTGGACAGGGAAAGACAGTGTTTCGCGCCGGCGCGGGGATTTTTCGAGACCGGCTTTCCGATCGTGTTCTGGAACAGGTGCACTTGCTGAATAACATTCAGGAGTCGGAGTTCATTGTTCGCCGCCCGCTTTTTCCGGTTCCCTCACTCTCCGGAGCAGAGCCCAGCATCTGGCAGCTCGCGCCCGATATCCGAATGCCCTATCTTTTTCAGGGGACCTTTGGCGTTGAACGCACAATGGCAGCCATGCGGGGGTCTTTGGAATACCGGTATTTGCGGGGAGTTCACCTCTTTCGCGCTGTAGACGTGAATGCGCCGGCTACCAACGGCGTGCGTCCCGATCCCACTCTGTTTCTCGACCGGCAGATACAGTCGGTCGGATTGCTGCGCAGCAATGCGGTAATCGCCACCCTGCAGGGCAATATCGCGAAGGCCGTCAAATTCAAAATGCAATACACGTTCTCGCATAGTGACGACAATACCGGCGGGCCATTCGACCTCCCGGCCAACAGTCGCCAACTCGGCCCCGAGTGGGGCCGCTCCTCATTTGATGCGCGGCACAGAGTAGTGCTCTCGGGGACCTCCGATTTACCCGCGAATTTCCGCATCGGACTGCTGCTGGTTGCCAGCTCGGGGCGGCCATTCAACATCACGACAGGTTCAGACGACAATGGCGACGGAATTGACAATGACCGCCCGTCCGGCGTGACACGCAATACCGGCAACGGACCGGGGCTTTTCCAGACAGATTTGCGCCTGAGCAAGATTTTCAAAGTGTATACGGGCGCCTTGAATAAAGACGGCGACGTGAGCGCGTTCCGCAGAATCGAGCTGAATGTGGATGCTTTTAATTTATTTAATCGCACTAACCTGACCGACATCATCGGTGAGACCTCTTCGCCGCGCTTCGGTCAGGCCATTGCCGCACTGGCGCCCAGAACGATTCAGCTTTCTCTAAAATTTAGTTTTCGCGCCGACAGGGACTAACTCTTGATGAACTCGCGTCCAAAGCTTCTGTTTTACTGCCAGCATGCACTGGGAATCGGGCACCTCGTGCGCGCACTCGCGCTGGCGCGCGGCCTGGGAGCACATTTCGAAGTAACTTTCCTGAATGGCGGCTTGCTGCCGCACCAGTTGAGTATCCCGAAAGGGGAGGTGGAACTCGTCAACCTCCCTCCACTTGGATTCGATCCGGAAATGCGGCTCTGCAGCCGCGATCCGCGATACAGCGTCGAGCAGGCGCAGGAGCTTCGCCCGAAACTCATCTTAGACACCTTTGACGCACTGCAACCTCAAGTCATCCTGATAGAGCTGTTCCCGTTCGGACGAAAGAAGTTTGCCTTCGAACTGCTTCCTTTATTGGAAACAGCCCGCTCAGCAAGGCCGCAAACGACGATTGCCTGCAGCCTTCGCGACATCCTGGTCAACCGCAGCCCGAGCCACGATCAGCTCGCCGCCGAGCGGGCAAACCGCTATTTCGATGCCGTGCTGGTTCATGCCGATCCGCGGTTTGCACGGCTCGAAGAATCGTTCCGTCCCGCCACTCCATTGCGGGCGCCGGTTTTTTACACTGGCTTCGTTCCCAGAAATCAGGATGGTGAATCGGCGGCGCCATCGCCACGCGAGCCGCGCATTGTGGTTTCCGCGGGCGGAGGAATAGTGGGCGAGCCTCTCCTGCGCAACGCTGTGCTTGCGTATGACATGATCCGCGAGCATCTGCCCGTGGAAATGAAGCTTATTGCGGGGCCGTTTTTGCCTGAGGAGCAGTGGAAGACTTTGCAGCAGATCTCAGATGGCAAACCTGGGTTATCCCTGCACAGATTTGTACCAGACCTGGCTTCGGAACTGCGGCGGGCCGCCGCTTCGGTCAGTCAGTGCGGGTACAACACCGCTCTGGAGGTGGTAGGTTCGCGCGTTCCTGCTCTGGTGGTCCCCTACGCCACGGAAGAGGAAGACGAACAGATGAACCGCGCGCGCCGGCTGGAGCGTTTGGGCGCAGTCCATGTGCTGGATCCAGAGCAGCTCACCCCGCGGCGATTGGGGTCCGCGATTCTCTCTCTTTTTGACTTCCAGCCCCGCACCCTCGATTTGGATATGAAAGGGCCTGAGAACAGCACGCGCATTCTTCGGGAGCTTACAAACCGCTCCCAATCTTCGATATCAAAAGAAGTCCCCGCTCCGAAGCCCCTGATGAAAGGACCGCCGGGCTGGTTGCGGCCCGTGTGCGAGGCGCTCGATACTCTGGAGCAGCCCGTACATTTGTTCTTTCGCGACGATGATGCGGGTTGGGCCCATGAACGGCTCGTCCAGCTTCTGGATATCTTCGCCGATTCTGCGGTCCCTGTCGATATAGCCGTCATTCCTGTCGAACTGAACGCGGAGATGGCGCGCGATCTGGCGCGGCGCAAAGCGGAAAATCCCGCCCGCATGCATCTCCATCAGCATGGCTACAAGCACATCAATTACGAACCGGCGGGCAAGAAGTGCGAGTTTGGTCCGGCCCGAAGTTATGCGCAACAGCGCGGAGATTTGCTTAAGGGCCGGGAGCGCCTTACCGCTCTGCTCGGGTTTCCACCTGACTCAATATTTACGCCTCCCTGGAACCGCTGTTCAGAAATTACGGCACGTTGCCTTTCCGATCTGGGCTTCGCGGGCTTGTCGCGCGATACGGGAGCAATTCGTTTTGCAGACCCGCGGCTTTTGGAACTGCCCATCACGATTGACTGGTTTGCACGTAAACGGGGAATTGCGGTACCGCGCGACGAATGGGCAACGATACTGGCCTCGATGCTGGCTCCCACGATATCCGGCAAAAGCCCCGTTGGGATCATGCTCCATCACGCATTAATGGAACCTCAGGAAAGAGATGCTCTGGGGCAGTTGCTGGGCGTGCTTGCCGGCCATCGCAAGGTCCGATGCCGGACGATGCCGGGCTTGATTTCATCTCCAGCTACGGCCGGAGAGCCGGGTATGGAAGGCATTGGTATGGAAGGCATTGAGGAGGCGCAAAAGGCATCATGACGAAGCTTGGAATTGGAATTGTTGGCGCTGGACGCATTTTCGGGCAACATGCGTCTGCCTGCCTGGAACTGGCGGATCGCGCGCAGCTTATTGCGGTTGCCGATCCGGACGAACCGCGGCGGCAAAAGGCCACAACCCAGCATTTCATCCCGTTCGCTTATTCCGATTATCAAAGGTTGCTGGAAAACAACCAGGTAGATGTCGTGATTGTGTGTACGCCGCCGGTTATGCATGAGCGTATTGTTGTGGACGCGCTGGAGGCCGGCAAATTCGTGGTCTCAGAAAAACCGTTGGCGCACACGCTTCGTTCTGCCGATAACATCCTTGCGACAGCGGAAAAGCATCCTGGAAAGCTCTCGACCGTTCATCAATTTCGCTACCTTCCCGAAGTGCAGCGAACCTGCTGGCTTCGCGACCACGGCCACCTCGGCCGACTGATGTTTGGCCGGTTCAGCCGCTTCGCGCGCTGGGAAAAGCCCGCGAAAGGAAAGGACGGTGCGAAGCCGGCAAAAAAACGCACCGCCTGGTGGGGAGAATGGGCCACCGCAGGCGGAGGCATGGCCATGACACAACTCATCCATGAACTCGACCTGATGCTGCACATCTTTGGCCGGGCGACGGAGGTGACAGCCACGATGGAGACACTGCGCGAGCCGATCGAGTCGGAAGATACCTGTGCAGCTACGGTCCGGTTTGCAAGCGGCGCCCTCGCGTGTTGTTACGGAACCATGGCGGCGCAGCGTCCGGCCCACGGTTTCGATGTCATTGGGGAGCGAGCCTCCGCTCACTTTCCCTGGTCCCTCGAATCAATGGACCAGAACGGGCGTGAGGAGTCGTTGCGCGAGGTTCTGGAGATTTATCCAGACCCCTCCGAGCCGCAAAAGTTTAACCCTCATACGCCTTATTTGTCCGCGGTTTTCGATGCCATTTTGCAGGGGCTGCCCTTGCCGGTTGCTCCGGAAGAGGCCCGTGCGGCAGTCGAGATCTGTACCGCAATTTACGCTTCAGCGCTGAGCCGCCAGAGCATTGTCCTGCCGCTCAATCAGAAGGGCAGTTGCTACGGAGGACTGACCGCCGCCGACTACAACGGCGGGTCGCGTCTGAAGCCAATGCCGAACGACCAGCCAACAGCCGGGCAGATGTCGGCCGGAGCAAGCTCATGAACCCTGACACACTGGCTATTAACGGCGGCGCGCCGTCCGTTCGGACGAAGTACCGCGAATCCTGGCGGCAGATTCGTTCTACCGATCTGTTGCCGATCCTTGCCGCGGCACGCCGCGACATCAGTACCCTGGCAAAGGGTGAAGGCGAGATTGCTGAGTTCGAGCAGCGCTTTGCCCGTTTGACCGGAAGCAGCCATGCCCTGGCCATGAACAGCGGCACCGCCGCGCTTCACAGCGCCTACTTTGCAGTGGGCGTCAGACCGGGCACAGAAGTCATTGTTCCTGGATACACCTTCTTCGCTACGGCTGCCCCCATCCTGCAATGCGGGGGGCGGCCCGTGTTTTGCGATATCGATCCGGAGACATTGCTGGCCGACCCCGGTGCGGCGGAACGCTGCATCACACCATTCACGCGCGCCATCTGCGTCGTCCACTTGTGGGGCAATCCCGCGCCTATGGACCGTTTCGTGGAAATTGCGCGCCGGCATAAACTCGCGTTGATCGAGGATTGCTCCCACGCCCACGGCGCTCTCTACTGCGGCAGACCGGTCGGCTCATGGGCCGACATTGGATGCTTCAGCCTGCAAGGTCCGAAAGCTGTTTCGGGCGGCGAGGCCGGAATTGCCGTCACCGACGATCCGGTGCTCTTCGACCGTATGCTTGTCCTTGGCCACTACGGACGACTGAAGAAGGGTCAGGCCGCAAATACCTTCGATACCGACTATCTCAGCCTGGGCGTCAAATACCGGCCGCACCTTTATGCGATTCAGCTTGCGCTGGGCAGCCTGTCGCGACTCGACGAGCTGAACCGGCGGCGTCAGCGTAACTATGAAATCCTCTGTAACGAGTTGACAAGCTGCCGGGCAGTGGAGCCAATCAAAACCACACCGGAGGGCGTTCGCGGCGGATTCCTGGAGTTCATCCTGCGCTACACGCCTGAGTATGCGGGTAACTGGAAGCGCAAGGCATTCGTGGAGGCTCTGGACGCCGAAGGTGTACCGATCGGGGTGGAGCGCTACGCACGGATCGGCGACCGCAAACGCCTGCTTCATGAATCTCCCATCTTCAGCGCTTCAGACGGCTCGCAGTTCGGGGGAGTGGTGCCGTCAGCCGCAAGTCATCCCGTGTCAACACCTGAGCTGCCCGGCGTCCTGAGCGTAGCCGATCGCCTGCTGACCCTGCCGGCTTTTACCAGGGTTCCGGAAAAATTCATTCGGGAGTGCGCGCTGGCGATCCGGAAAGTTGCCGAGTGTGCCGCCATGACAGGCAATGCATCTCAACCGGCACAATTGAAACCCACACCAATGAAACCGAAGGAGCAGGAAGATGGAATGGCCGTTGCCGAATCCCGCCGCGGTGCGTGACGCAATCCGGGGCCTCTGTGATGCTGACGTAGACCTCAACCGGTTCGAGTTGTCCTGGCTGCAGGCCGGGCAGAAGGGTCCCACGCGCTTGCTGTATCAGGCACCGCGCCGGGATGGCGATGTGTCGCTCATTATGGCCCGCCGCGTTAAACCGGCTGACGGACCCCGGCTGGAGCAGCAGCTCAACCTGAGCTACCCGACTCCATCTCCTGCAAACGGCGCAATCCGGATTGCATTCTATTCCCCGGAGCTCCATTTGCTGTTTCAGGCATTCCCAGCCGATCGGCGCCTCCCGGGGCTGCCGGTTGCAGTGGATGGAGCTCGCATGCTTCCAATTCTGCAATCGATGCTTGGCAGGCGCGCCGCGGGCCGTCAGCTGCGCACCGTTCACGCGAAGGCAATGCGATACAAACCTGAGCAGAAATGTTTGTTGCGTTACGACCTTTGCTGGGATTCGAGTCCGGCCGGCGATGCTCCGGAAGTGGTATGGGCTCGCATGACGCGTGCTGCCAGGTTCGAGGAGACGCGAAACATCTTGGCTGCTTTGTACGCCGCGTCTGGCGGCGTGGGCTTCGAATTCCCAGAACCGCTGGGCGTCATCGAAGACCTGAATTTGGAACTCTTCGGTCACGTGCCTGGCGTAGTTCTTTTTTCGATGGTGCAGAGCGCCGGGTTTCCAGTACTGTGCCGCCAGACCGGTAAAGCTCTGGCTTGTTTTCACAGTCTCCCCAGCGTGGCGCCCCTGCACATGGGAACGGATGCGCAGATCGGCCGGATGGCGGAAAATGCGGATTCGTTCGCCTGCATTTTGCCCGGCGAACAGTCCCGGATTGCAGATATCAAGCAGGAAATAACAAGACGTTTGCGGGAGGACTCACCATCACCGCCAGGCCTGATCCACGGTGATTTCCACGGCGACAATATCCTGGTTGCCGGGGAGCGGTTGGCCTTGCTTGATATGGAGGACTGTGCGACGGGCGAACCAGCCGAGGATGTTGGCTCCCAATGGACGCAACTCGCCTGGCACCAGCACAGGGCCAGGGCCACGAGCAGGCTGCCCGCGGCCGGGTCTATTGCTTTTCTGGAAGGCTACCTTGAAAATGCGGGTTCTGCCGTCGAAAAGCGCTTGCCTCTGTATGCAGCCATGCATTGCTTTCTCTATGCGCATCAATGTCTCCGCCACCCCCAGGACCCAATGCGCTTCAAGGATGCGCGAATGATGCTGGAGGTTTCTGAAGCTGTTCTAAATGAAGATTCTCTGTTGCGTGTGGATGTGGCCAGGTTATGATCTCATGTTCGGAAAATATATTGATCACCGGCGGCGCCGGCTTCATCGGATCGCATCTGGCCGAAGCGCTCCTTCGCGCCGGCGCTTGCGTGGCGGTGATGGACAACTTCGATTCGTTCTATCCGCCCGCCTGCAAGCGCCGCAATCTTCAGGAGGTGATGCAGTCAGGCCAGGTGATGCTGTTTGAATGCGACATTCGCGATGTGGACGGAGTCGATCGAGCATTTTCGCAGTTTCGTCCGACCACTGTCATCCACCTGGCCGCTCGCGCAGGGGTCCGGCCCTCAATCGAAGAGCCGGTACTCTATGAACAGGTGAACGTTGGCGGCACGTACATCCTGCTGGAGGCGGCCCGCCGCCGCGGAATCCGGAACTTCGTCCTGGCATCCTCCAGCTCCGTGTATGGAGAAGGCGCTCCAGCTCCGTTTCGCGAAGACAATCATTTTCTGCGTCCGATCTCGCCATACGCAGCCAGCAAACTGGCGACTGAATCCATTGCGTATACGTATGCGCATTTGTTTGGGATGAACATCGCCTGCCTTCGCTTCTTCACGGTCTATGGACCTCGACAACGGCCCGATCTTGCCATTCACAAATTCACCCGGCTTCTGGAAAGTGGTTGCGAGATCCCGATGTTTGGCGACGGAACCGCGGGAAGAGATTACACATACATTGATGACATTGTGAACGGAATCTGCGCGGCAGCCCAGTGGTGCTCCGGGCATCCCGGTGGTGTGTGTGAAATTTTCAACCTGGGCAATTCCAGCCCGGTCACCCTGAACGCGTTGTTGTCTGCTCTCGAAAACGCCACTGGGAATTCTGCGATTCGAAAACGCCTCCCGCCGCAACCGGGCGACGTTTCGCTTACCTGGGCTGACATTGACAAGGCGAGCAGTATTCTGGGCTATCAGCCCCGGACCAGGCTGAGTGACGGCCTTTCGCGCTTTGTGCATTGGTATCGCACCCAGGCTCGGAAGCCCTTACTTACAACTGCAGGCCGGTAATCCATTCGCAGCGCCTTGGTGGTGCAGTGCAGGCCATGCCTCTACGCCATCTCCACGGCCGCCTCCCAGATCGACTCGGGCAGCCGGGTTCGCCGCGGGTTCGCGCTCCGCCACTCTTCTAATCGCTGGCTCAGTTTCAATAAATCATCGGGTACCGCTGTCTTTTCGTGGGCCATGCCCCACGCTACTACTCACCGCCGCATCGGCCGCGAGATCCACGTGGGGCCGCTGTCGCTCGAAGTGGTTCGCTACATACCGGAACACGGCTGCACGGTGAAGCTGACGGCGTACCCGGATGGCGGAGGCAGCCCGCTGGTCTTCTACGGCAAGACCTATTGCGGTGAAGAGGGCGAACGGACCTACCACACCATGAGCGCGCTTTGGAACAGCGAGGCGCGTACCGGTGGCACGTTGCGGATGGCGCAACCGCTGGCTTACGAGCCTGCCCATTTCATCCTGTGGCAATCCGCGGTGGAAGGGCCAACGTTAGCCAGTTTCGAAAAATCCGGGCCCGAGCTCCTCCCTTATCTGCGGGCAGCCGGGCAAGCGGCGATGGCGCTGCATTCACAATTCGTGCATGGCCTGCCCCGCATGACCGCGGCCCAAATGGGCTTCGATTTGCAAGTAGCGGAGCTGCACCTGCGGCGCGTGCCGACGCTCGCCGGACGCGTCTCCCGGCTTACGTCGCAGTTGCTCGAACAGGCGCCCGAGTGGAGCGCCGGGCGGACGGCGACGCTCCATGGCGATCTGCATGCGAAGAACATGCCCTTCGGCGGTGAAGGAGATGTCGTACGGCGAATAATCCATTTGTGCTTGCACTCCTGGACCGGTCTCGAAGCGCCGCACGGGCAGTTCGGCGCGTGCGGCCGGAGCACACGCAGCCGCTCCCGCACGATCGTGTAGCGACCTTGGAAACCAAGCCGGCACAACTCTTCGTGCAGGCGGACCGCCGTGATGTTTGGATACCGCTCCAGCAGTTGGGCGATGTGATCGGCGAATGGGTCCAGCACGCTTGTTCGTCGCGGGCGCTCCACTTCCACCGCACTGGCCCTGCCTTGTTCGGAATCCGCCAACACGCGGCCCACGCTCTTGCGGGCGACTCCCAAGAGTTGGGCGATGCGGCGTTGCGATGCACCGCCGTAGTGCAAGCGGATGATCTCGTTGCGCGTCGACTCCTACATGCGCGCTCCAATTCGCCGACGAAGTCCTGGCTCAGCGTGGCCACCGATCCGGCATCCCGCGCCAGCCTTTGGAAACGAGGCAACAGGATCGCTCGATCCTCCAGCGTCAGCCCGGTGCGCCCCTGGTGTGCCAACCACACTTCCATGCGCCCCAGCACATCCAGCAGCATTCCGACACGCTTCCACACCTGGTTGCCGGCTTCGCTCAGCCGCGGATCGCGCACGGAGGGAAGTACTCCCTTGGCTTGCGAGCGCGCTTCGCGCGGATGCGCCAGGAGATACTCCTGCTGGCGACGTTCGGAACATCGCAGCCACAGGTCCACCACGCCGCCCAACTCCGCGCTCGACAGCGCCTCGCGCCGTCGCTTCCAGCACTTCCGTCTGGTTGCCCTGCGGCAACCGCACAATCTGCCGCGCTGCCGTGGGCGTCAACAGTTCGTCTTTCGCCTTTGGTCCCAAACGCTCGATCAGCGCCAGCCGCCGGCACACCCAACTCTTGTGGCGGCCCAACAGCTCTGCCACCTCCACCTGGCTCAAGCCGTCTTCCCGCACCAGCGCCTGGATGATCCAGGCTTCTTCCAGTTCCCGCGTGCGGCCCCCGGCACGATTCAGACCGTAGATCGCCGCTTTCGCCTGACGCTCATCGGCCATCCATGAGCCGGGCCGACAGACGCGGGATCTGCACCAGACCGCGTACGACGCCCAAGCGTTTGAAACCGTCGATCAGTTCGTAGCGGTCCTGGCGCCGGCACACGACCACCGGCGACAACTGCCCGTAGCGCTCCAGCGAACGCGCCATGGCGCGTTCGGCTTCCGGCAGGTGTAACCGATAGCGTCCGTAGTGTTCGCCGATCTCCTCCCACTTCAGATCCAGCAGATGGTTGTCAGCCCAGTGCAGCACTCCGTCCCCTTCCTTGCGGGACAGGTTGAATGTAAGCCAGTGGCCGGCGGCGATCAATACCTCACGGTTAACTGGCGGTGCCATTCCCACCGCCTGGACACCACACCGCGCGCGGGATTTCGCTCAACCGGCGCGTGTCTTTTGCCAGTGCCGCTCGCGTTCCCAGACGCGCTCCATCGCACGCCGGCACTCGTGCGAGTAGAAGTGTTGCGACGGCGAGCGCCGCTGACGCACGAAGCCCACGTAGCAGCCGGGCCGGTCACAACAGGCGTCGAAAAAACTTCTTAGGGATTACCCTCGCGACCTCTGGAACGGCTTCCTCTGCTGGTGGTTTTCGGTTTTTGACGCGCTCCCGATAGCGCTGGCTTTGCCCGTTCCGTTGCTGTTTGCCGGTCGCAGTCCCGGTATCTCTCCTGGGCTTTCCACCGCGACCAGGCCCGCGCCGCACTTCCGGCACGGCTCGCTGCAATAGCGCTGCCGCGCATGCGCGCACGAAAGTGCTGCTCAAATCCTTTGAGCAGACACTGCAGGGAGCGGGGCCGGCGCACCAGCCGTTGGCGTCGGCCGCCCTCTTGATTTTCAAGATGGCTTGTAGGACTCTCGGGAGGGCCCAAGGGAGGTCATTGCTCCCAGAAGCTCTGCCCCGGAGGGGTCCCTCTCCTCTCTCCGTCAAGCTAGCTTTGTACGTAGTGTCAATAGGATAGCTTAGAAACAGCATCAATGTGTCCGATCCGTGTCCGCGCAGCGGGCCCCAAGACAGATTGAACGGTTCCGATTTGCTACAGGGATGGGCCGTTGTAGTAAGCCGCAAGCGCGGCAGGGGCCTCCGGGGCGGGCGTAGTCTACCGGGGGGACTTGACAGGTTTGAGACGATGGAGACAGATCCCCAGCGAATCAAGCGGCCGTTTATCCGTTTGGAAGCCCGTACTTGAATCTGGTCAGGATGCGCTTGCTGGAACCCGCAACTGTTGTCATCCGCTCGATCGAATGAACACTGCGTAGGAAAGTCTTCTACACGGCTACGATGCGTCCGTCGCTCGGCGATCAAAAGAAGAACGTTCACAAAGGCGAGATCGCCGTGAGCAACTCTTGCCCCAACTGACGGTCCACCGAAGCACCGCCAAAGCCAATGCAATACTGCCCGCCGTCGTCATAGTCTCCCTTGCATAGATAACGGGCATGGGTCCCCCGTCCACCCCAGTAGCGCACGTGAAGCTTGCGACCACAGTGGCCGCACCGGAGAAGTCCCACAAGCAGACCTTGCCCGGCACGCATTGCAGGCATGGATTCGTCAGCCCGCCAAGTTCACGGAGTTGCGCCGAGTCATACGTCGTTCTCTTCGTAGGTTGCCCAGTCAATATACCTACGTGATGATCGCGGATAAAGACCCGGCACCCGGCACCCGGCACCCGGCACTCTTCGGCGGTGCGGGTTCCACTCTGGCGCTTCTCCAGCCTACCCTCGACCAGCAAGGTCGCGACCGGTCGGCGTCCCCAAACATAGGCGCCGGCATAGAAGGGATTGCATAGAATGTCGCGGATCAAGCTCTGCGAAGGAATCTTCCAGACCAGCCCCGTTCCCTGGATCGGTTGGCTGGCAGTTCTACGTCATGATCACGAAACCACTGGAAAGTCTGACCCACGCTCCAGCATTCACGAAACTTCGTGAATACGAGTTGAATGGCTTCGCACACCCGTGGAATCGGAGTCAACCACAACCTTACCCATAGCGTCCAGGATATAGCCGACCGGAAGCCTCTTGAACAGCTCGCCGCGACGCGCTTTGGACTCTTGGCCCGCCTGCATTCGTTGGCGAAGGACCTTCAACTCGACGACGCTGAGCGTCCCCTTGATGCCAAGCACCAGTTGGTCATCGAGAAAACTCAAATCATAGACCTGTTGCTCGTCGGCGATGAGCGTCTCAAAAAATCTGGCACACTTCGAGCAGCCGGCACAAGTCTTTATCCGTGCGGGATAGCCGGGAGACCTCTCGGCTGCCGACGATTGCCACCTCCCCTAAGGCCACCGAGCTGACGACGCGCTCGAATCTTCTCGGCGCGCGGCAGCGATGGCCGCACTCGATCCAAGGTCGTCGGCGATGATCTCCACCGCCTGCCAGCCCAGGGCACGCATGCGCTCGGCGAAGTCATACTGAAGCCGCTGGCTTTCCTTGTTCTGCCGCACCTGCTTTTCGCTGGATTGCCGTAAGTAGACGATGGCTTTGCGAGCCACGTGCTCCGGCTTGATCTTGGGACTGTACTGAAGCTCCGGCATCAACTCTTTCTCCTTGAAAGACCACAACTATCATGCGGGCCATGAGATCGATCAGTTCAGTCTGTGCCGTTGCGTCGACTAGCACGGTGACGTCTTCTTTTAGGATCATCAGGTCCCGTAATTCTAATTGCAGCACGCTGGCCTCCCTTGCATCCGTCAACAACCGTTTGCAGCAGGTTATCGCGAACGCGGTCGTCTAGTCGTGTGGCTAGCAATGACGTGAGAGACAGAAGAGCTTTTTTACTCAGATGTGGTCGCTCCACGATCTTGATCTCGGCGGACTCAGACAAAAGCATCCATACTGGAATCTTCAGACGCCTTCCCGTTGGGTCGATGACGGAGACCGCACCGTCACCCGCTTCAGTCTGCGGACAATCTGAAGGGTCGAACCATGGAGCGGATGAAACGGGTAGAAGACTTGGACGTGAGTACTCTCGGCACTCAGGGTATTGTGGGCGGGTGGCATCATCCCCATGTCCACTGTGTCGTACCGGCCGGTGGATTGTCTCCCGACGGGTCTCGATGGATTCCCTGCCGGCCGAAGTTCTTTCTGCCCGTGCGGGTCTTGAGCAGGCTGTTTCGTGGGAAATTGCTGGCCTGGTTGCGACAGGCTTTCGCCGAAGGCACGCTGAGATTCTTCGGGCAGTTGGCCGATCTCGCCCGGCCTGCTCGATTCCATGCGTGGCTTCGGAAATCAAAGAAGACAGAATGGGTGGTCTACGCCAAACCGCCGTTCGGCGGACCGGTGCACGTCTTGAAGTACCTCGCCCGCTATACGCACCGAGTGGCCATCTCCAGCAGTCGCCTGCTGTCGCTAGACCATGGCCGGGTCACTTTTCGGTGGCGCGACTCCAGACACGGCAATCACACCAAGTCGATGACACTTGATGCCGCAGAGTTCATCCGGCGCTTCCTGTTACACATCCTGTCTTCGGGGTTCGTGAAGATTCGCCATTTCGGGTCGATGACATTCAGCCCCGACGGGCGCCGCATGATCGTCGCCTCGTGGGACTATGACCATGCCTTCGAGCTCTGGGCGCTGGAGAACTTCGTCCCCACGCCAAGTAAGCGCTGAATGGCTGCGGGTATCTCCGGCCCGGGTAGCATATGATCGCGGAGTGGCGAGTCGCCGCGCCGTTTCTTTTCTCTCTTGTGTCACTAGCGATTCCGGCAGCGCACATTCTGGTGGGGACCTGCATGATGGTTTACGGCATCGTCTGGCAGCCACTGGCATCGCTTACCGCGCTGGCGACGGTGGGCGCCGGCGCCCTGGTCTACCGTTACGGGGTGAGGGCGCGCGGGGTGTGAGGAGCGGGAGCGAGGACCGGGCATGAGTCCTGTATTGCTCCAAAGCTGACGCAACGGCGCACGAGATGGCGCTTCACCGTTCGCGCCTGATGGTTGAAGGCTGCCCTTGGGCAGCGCGAGGCACTGCGCGGCTCGGCATCGCTCCAGAACGCGCCGACGACTGCACCAGCGAGTTCGCAAGTCTCCCGTCTCCAGTGCCCCAGCGCGCCGTCCAATTGCCGCCAGGCGGTATGCCGTCCAACTGGCGCGTTCTTGCGGCCATGGCGAAATGGCCTCGGCCGGCAAGGAGAGGCCCGGCCACCTGCAATACCGCCGCCGCTCAGATCTGCACGCTTCCCGGCTCACGGAGGTTGTCGACGCCTATCAGGCGATATTCGAGGAAGCTCAGCGCCTCATCGGCGGCCGGGCGGCGAAGTAACCATTCCGCGGGGTTGCTTCTCTTCTACTCAGAGGCTGCCTTCGTTTACGGCACTCAAAAGGAGAACTAAAATGAGATTCCGAACCGCCAGTGTCCGCCGCCACATGATCGCAGTCGTGGCCGGCGTCAGCTTGCTGATTGTCAACAACGCTGCTTTTGCCCAACGCGAAAGAGCAATACGCAACCCCATCAACGAGAGCGACGTAGTCCGCCGCCAGGCAGACGTGGACCCTTTGGCTCGTCCGGAATTCGACCAGGGTCTGGCCGACATGAACTATCGGATGGATAAGATGGTGCTGGTTCTAGGTTTGCGCCCTGGGGCCGAGAAAGAAGTGGACGCGCTCATCGAACAGCAGCATGACCCAGAGTCGCCCGCGTTCCACCAGTGGCTGACGCCGGACGAGTTTGAGACTCGTTTCGGCATGAGCGACGACGATCTGAACGCGGTCACCGGTTGGCTCACGTCGCACGGTTTTACCCTGGACGAGGTCGGAAAGGATAGGCGCTGGGTGAACTTCAGCGGCAACGCCCAGCAGGTGGAAAGGGCCTTCCATACCGAGATGCACAAGTATCTGGTCAACGGTGAAATTCACTATGCCAATGCCACACCGCCGGCCATTCCGCGGGCCTTGGCCGGAGCCGTGATCGGAGTTGTGTCGCTTCATGATTTTCGACCCCAGGCCAATGCCAGCTTTCTCACTCCATCCGGTTTTGCGCTCGCTCCCGCCGATTTTGCCAAGATCTACAATGTGCAGCCGCTTTATGACGCCGGAATTAAGGGTACAGGCATTTCCATTGCGATCGCAGGCGCCTACAAACTCGGTGTATCCGATGTAAGCGATGCTCATTTTTTTTGGAGTCAATACCTGCCCCTCCCCGTTGGGCCAAATCCATGCGTTTTTACCGGAAGCTGTGGCCCGACGCTCAAGACCATTCCGGTTCCCGGCTATGCAGATTCTCTTTTTCTGCCGACGTCGAACTGTGTCGATCCGTATCCGTATTCGTATCTGCAGACGCAGCCCTGTCTAGATAAGGTTGAGGCCATGACGGATGTGCAGTTGGCGGGCGCGGTCGCCCGGAACGCCACTATCGACTATGTCTATGCTCCACACACGAGTGCTATTGACGGAATGACTATTGCCGCTCAATATATCGTCCAAAATAAGACGGCTCCGATTGTAAGCATCAGCTACAGTAAGTGCGAAGCAGCCTCGTCCACGTTTGCCAAGTTTTACAATGATTTATGGCAGACAGCCGTGTTGAAAGGTATGACTGTTTTTGTAAGTTCCGGCGACAGCGGCTCTGCTGGCTGCAATTTACCTACAGATCCGTGGGCAACAGAAGGTTTGAATCCACAACTACCGAAGTCCGGAGTCAATGCCATATGCAGTACGCCTTATAGCATTTGTGTCGGAGGAACGCAGTTCGCCTATGACGCAACCGATAGCGTAACGTACTGGAATGTTTTCGACAGACAACAAGCAAAATCGTATATTCCGGAGCATGCTTGGAATGAGAGTGCATACGGCGATCTCCCGTACACCACAGGTCTGTGGGCGACCGGCGGAGGACCAAGCATCTTGTACCCGGAGCCAATCTTTCAGACCGGAACATTGCGTTACGTACTCGTCGGCGGCGTTGTTAAGAGTACTATTGTGCCCACACCGGGAATGCCGGCGGGTGGTATTCGCCGGGTTCCGGATGTCTCGTTGAACGCCTCCTTCCACACGCCGTACTTGATGTATCTAAACGGCACACTTACAGGGGCTGTTGGCACTTCAGCCGCTGCCCCCTCTTTCGCCGGTCTGATGGCCCTGGTCGAACAAAAAAACGGACAGTGGCTGGGAAATGCGAATTACAACTTGTACGGATTGGCGATCAGGCAGTTCACTGGGGTTGCTGCGCCACCCGTATTCCACGATGTTACGGCAGGAAACAATAGCGAACTTTATCTCCTTGGACCAATTGGCGGTGAGCACTACGGTTTTCTCGCCGGTCCAGGTTATGATCAGGCGACCGGACTGGGTTCCGTGGACGCCACCCAGTTGGTGAACGGGTGGCCTCGATCCCTTAACGCTCACTGGTAACGCGGTTCGGACGCCATGGTAAGCGAGAAACACTTGGCCCGGGCTCAGATGCCCGGGCCGTTTCGTCTTGCCGGCGATGCCAATCTGATCCCGAATAGCCGGCGCTGGCCATCAGCCGCTCTTCCTGGCCCGGTCGCCCCCGTCTGACCTTGCGTCCGCCGCCCTCTCTACTCATTCCCCGGCATTGCTTCAGTGCCACACCGGCGGACTTCTTCGCCGACGCGGTTGCGGCGGCACCCGCGTTCGAGTATTCTAAATTGCCATGTCGCCCGCGGAAAAGCATCCGGCTGCTTCCCGTTTCCCCACTACTGAATGGAGCATGGTCGTCAAGGCCGGAGACTGTCTCACCAGGGAATATCAAGAAGCGCTCTCGCGTCTTTGCAACAGCTACTGGCAGCCGGTTTACGCATTTATCCAGCGCAAGG
>Ga0210402_10000796_pt1 | contig 34217 bp, 26 predicted proteins | sample IncBWC7MmetaG_FD_161055 | JGI IMG/M metagenome (GOLD analysis project Ga0210402, IMG submission 161055) | Forest soil microbial communities from Barre Woods Harvard Forest LTER site, Petersham, Massachusetts, United States - Inc-BW-C-7-M | ecosystem: Environmental > Terrestrial > Soil >...
CAAACACAAGGATAAACAAGACCGAAGGCGGGCCCCCTGGTCCCACACCCCCAAAACCCCCGAGAAGCGTCCCGGGGGTGGACACGATCTGAAGACGCCGCCGCTCAATGGCAGCTTGCCCCACCATGCCTTCACCAATAGCGAATTCTCGAGGCTCCGTCGAGGCTTCGGTCGCGAAGGCGCCGACCCGAGTGAGCCGCGTGAGGCCTTCGTCGGTGAGGTAGAACGCGCCGTACAGCAAATTCAACCCTTCCGAGATCCGCGACAGAAGTATCGTGGCAAATGCCGGAAAGTCTTCCGCTGACTGCAAGCGCTCAGTAGTCGTTGCCACTTCGGCTTTGACCCAACCCACTGCCTTCTGACCGCGGGCAGCAACCTGCAGCGTCTGGAGCGCACGGCTCATTTCTCCAATTTCGTTGGGGCGCTCGAGATTTCCGATGGGCTGGTCCAGTCGCCCTTCCGCCACCTCGAGAATTCGGGTGCGGAACGACGAGACAACCTGTACGACTCCAAATTGCACCAGAGAAAGCGCAATGACCACCGATGCAACTAAGCCCAGTGCGATCGCAATCCATGTAATCAAAATCATGCGTTGCGTCTGGGCCGTGAGTTCTGCGGACTGCCGGTCGACTCTTGCGTCCAATTCTTCGGTCAGCGTGATCAATGCCAGTCGAACTTTCGCCATCTCGGGGTCAACGGTCTCGCGCATCAGCTTCATGGCCTTGGCATTGTTGTTGTTCAAGGTTGCAGCCCGGATCGAGAGTGAGTCAGAAACCGCGTGGTCGAACATGGCGGCGGCCGATTTGATCGCCGGCGCCATGCTGGGACTATCGCGTTTCGCGTGCTCGACGGCGGAGTGAAATTGAGCGACAGTCTCGTCGAGATCGGCGTCGATCATTCGCATTTTGTCAGCGTCGAGCTCGGCAATCTCCTTATAGAGGAAGAGACCGAATCGGTTGTCCGATGCCCGGGCGACACTCAGGTTTTGCAAGGCTTTTACATCTCTGGCAATCAGGTCGCTGTATAAGGTGTCGACTTTTTTCATCTCGATCGACGAGTAGAGCGCGGCCACAAGGACCATGAGGACCAGCGGGAAAAGAGCAGCGAGTACCTTGGTTCGAATTTTGAAATTCGCCAGGAGACCCATTTCAACCGTTTCCCCCAATCGACAGTTGGCCTCGCGGAACAAGGGGCAATGCCGCTGTCAAGGCTCGCGTCTCGAGAGGAGAGCCACAGATCATAGGCGATTGACGGGCCAATTGAAGGGCTACCGGGAATAATTGTTGAAGTGAGGCGTTTACACCAGCTGCGACTCCCGGCCTACCTCCCGGGTGGGGTTCTGAGTGAAAAGGCAATGTTTCGTCGAATATCCTTAGCCAGCGCCAAAGCCGTAGCACCGTCAATGAACAAACCAAGAGCTCTCCCCATGCAGAAGGAAGTGTGGAGTATTGCGTTGGCGGAGAGAACTGTCACTTTTGTCAGTGAATCGACGGCTGTTTGTTCCCTTTACAATTCGAGCGACGTCAAACCAACGGCCTGAGAGAGTCAGGTTGAAATCCACATAACCAGTTTCTTTCCGTGTCTTCCTACTCACCGTGCGAGAAATGACCCAAAAAAAAGGGTTCGAGTATGTGTACAAAACGAGCAATCTCGAACCCGATAGGCGATCAAAAGATGCTGCGTATCACTCTCAGGCCGAACGAGGACATAAGAGAGAAGCTGCCGAGCAGTCCGATAAGCGGCAGGAGGCTTGCAGTCTTTGGCAGTTCCGTAGGAGCTGCCGGAGCAGGTGGGGGTGTTGCCTCGGCGATTAGGATCGGCACATCCGCTGGCGGCGCAGGTGGAGGAGGCGGCATCGTGCCAGTAAGCTGCCGCTGGTGCTCTACCTCGGTCTGGGGAACTTCCACGATCTTAGTGGCCGAGACGTTCATTCCCTTCTTCAGTCCCCAAGCGTCGGTTTGCTGGCCGTCAACCATGAACTTCTGGCCTTTCGGGATCTTGAACTGCTGGTTGGTCCCGTCCTCCAGAGTGAGGATGACTGAGTTTGGCGGACTGATGTGCCAGACTTTGCCCGTCACCGTTTGCACCGTGGTGATGGTTTTTGGAGTGGTCGTTACGGTTATTTGGCGCTGGAGTTTCATGCCCGGTTTCAAATCATGAATCCCGAGTTGTTGACCGTCGACCGTAACCTTGGCGCTTTCGGGCACATTGGGGAAATGCCGAATCGAGCCATCCTCCATCTTAACCACCAGGTCATTACCATTCACGAGCACGACTTCGGCACGCTCAATGGTGACGTCTTTGGTGGATTGTCCGGCTGTTGTAGTGGTTTCTGTCCTCACTTGTGCGCTCACACTCAATGCGAAGGCCAAACACGACGCCCCCACCGCAAGCATCAGCCACACCCGTGTCCATCGGGTTTTTGATTTCATCGGGTTTCTCCTTGTTGTTCAGCTTTGGCAGCCATGAATTTGAGTCCGTTACCGCTGTTGCTTCAAACGATTTCATCTCGTGCTCTGCTGCAGCCCGTTTCTGGGCTCGGAACGTGCTTGCTTGCTAACCTGGGAAAACGGCACTTCCGACCCTGTGACCGAGGCTTCAACGATGTAGCGTTGTGGCGCACTCCCCACGAAATAGAACGGGTAACAGGTCACTAACGTGAGGGACGGACGCGACCGCGGTCGTAACACCGAAACGTCGTCGGGGCGCACGACGACAATCTGATCCACCACGTAGTTCACTACGCGCTTTGTGGTTACCAGTTCGATGGTGTCTCCGGGACCGACGTCTTTGAGCACCCGAAAGAATCCATCGCGGTGGCCCGCAATTCCGATGTTTCCGTCTTCGCCCGGGAGGCCCGTGCCGACTATGTGACCTACGCCACGGTTGAGCGTTAGGTCGTCTGTACCGTCCAGCACCGGCACCTCAAGATGGACTTTGGGAATACGCAGCACGGCCGCCGGCGGATCAAAATGTTCTGCCAGACTCTGGTCAAATGCAGCGATCCGCTTTTCCGACCAGAGGCTAACGTCCAATTTGATTTGGGTACCGGGGAGGAAACGAACGGCCGCCTCAGCGGGCTGATTCCCTTGAACATCCCGGAAGCGTCTCAATTCCACACGGGACAAAATCGCCCGATGCACATACGCTGCTACGTAGATCGCGATCAGCAGTAATCCGAGGATTAGTAACAGGCGCTCGATCCTGCTTATGACTCTCATTTCCAACGCGTCCTTGTGTGTCGCCGGTCGTGGACAAACACTACGTATCGGAAACGAACCGCAACAAGAAAAGAGCGTAGGAGCCCGCCAAGACCAACATCAGGAGTCTAGGCAAAACACACGATCGTCGTAACTGTCAGTAGTGACAGCCCCCGAGCGCCAGGACCAAGAACGGCGAATCTACGATCCAAACGGAAAGTGCAGGCCGCACAACCAGTTGCGGAGCCATTTATCTGTCAAGACTGCCAGTTGGAAACTTCTCGAATCTTCGTGAAGGTGGTTTAAGTTAGCTAGAAATCCTGGTGAAGAGGCAGCGACTATGGGCAACCTGGCGGATCACCGGCGAATGGGCGGGGAAGGTGTTCATATCGGAGATTGCTACGTTTGGGCAGAAATCTACTATCTGGATTCACCGACCGACTACCGTGAGTACCTTCCGCAAAACCACGCCCAGGGACCGCGCTCCGTTCCTCTTGACGGCTGGGTCCTTCTTGAATCTTCAGAAAGCTCGCTTGGAAGAGGCGCCAAAATCTTGTCGGGCTTGATGGTATTTCTGTTTGTTTTCCTGATCTCCGGCTAGCCTCTTACGGTGTCTTCGAAATCTGCGAGCGGCTGTGGTTCGAATCAATACAGTGGCCGGATAGTCAGAAGCAACATTCTTCAATGACGGCATCGAACGCAGCGATTGAGAAAGTCAGTGCTGTTCAGCTTGGTGGGGTGAGGGCAAGTTGGGTACTGACGCGAACGTCTCATACTGCGATTCCCCGATGTTGCTTGTCCTCCGCGAAGGGCACGCAAGCCCAGATTGTTGCGCCCCGGCCGGCCTCCGACTTGATGGAAAACTCGCCCTTCACCAGTTGGAGCCTCTCTCTCATGCTGATCAACCCCAGGCCCCGCCCCTGCATCGCAGCTTGCCAGTCAAAACCTACTCCTGAGTCACTCACGCTCAGGCGGATCTCCTCCGTCTTTCCGCTCAGATCAACCCTAAAGTGTTGAGCGCCGCTATGCTTAACCGCATTCTGCAATGCTTCCTGTAAGACTCGAAACAGGCAAAGCGAGATTTCCATCGGGAGGGTGCGGGGGATATCCGAGTGACTGAATTCAACCCGTACCTTGTGCTGCTCCGACAGCTCTTTGCAGTAGCTATTGGCTGCCGCCACAACGCCCAGATATTCGAGCTTCGAGGAATGGAGACGGTGAGACAGGGCTTGAATGTCCTTGCTAATGTCCGAAAGACGCTGACGGGCGTGATGGATGTGATCGTGAAGGTCAACTGCCGACTCGGGAAGATGTTGGCTCCAACGTTCCAACTCAATCGCCACCAGCGCGATGCGTTGATTGACATCGTCATGCAACTCTCTGGCGATCCAGGTGCGCTCCTCCTCGTGCGCCTCGATTAACTTACGGCCGATGGTGGCAAGGCTTTCCTCGGCTAGTTTGCGATCGGTGACGTCGACACACGAGCCAATATAACCGGCGAAAGAACCGTCCGCGTTGAATCGTGGCACGCCGAGGTCGGACATCCAGCGGTACTCTCCGTCGTGCCGCAGCAGCCGATACTGCATCTTGAACGACTCCCTCCGATCGAATGCCTGGACGTAGGTGTCCATGCAGCTGTTCAAATCCTCAGGATGGACCAACTCTGTCCAGCCATTGCCAAGCTCTGCCTCTAGCGGCCGACCAGTGAACTCCAACCAGGGCTGATTGAAATAGTTGCAGAGCATGTCCAGGCCGGACATCCAGAGCATTACCGGAGCTGTATTCGCGACCAGACGAAAACGCTGTTCGCTCTCGCGAATCGCATTCTCTGCTCGTTCTCGTTCGGTAAGGTCGATCGCCGAGGCAATCATCCCGACCACATCCCCCTCCGCGCTCTTGAGTAAAGCTAGGGAAAGGTGAATTGGAAACTTCCTCCCGGCCTTGCTGCGCACTCGCGCTTCGGTTTCGTGCCAGCCCTTCTCCTGGACCGGCGCTACGATCTCTTGTGCGAGAAATGCATGCTGGTCCTCCGGGTATAGGAATGACATCGGCTTGCCCAGCGCCTCTTCGGCCGAATACCCAAACACCCTTGTCGCGCCCGCGTTCCAAAACGTAACGGAACCTTCCAAATCCGTGGTGAGGAGCGCGTCATGAACCTCACCTATCAGTTGAGCCTGTCGCTGCAGCGCATCCTCCGCGCGCTTTCGCTCGGTAATGTCCGCGATCACCGCGAGGACGCAGTGCTCGTTCTCGATTTCGATCGCCTCCGCGGAGCCCAGGCCCACTCTTTCCTCGCCGTCCTTGCAACGAAAGCGGAACTCCAGGTTGCGCACGGTGCCTTCGGTCTGAATAACTGTCGACAATTCCATCCTCTGGACAGGCTCTACCCAAAGGTCGAGATCGAAAGGAGTCCGTCCGATTATCTCGTCACGTTGCCAACCGGTCATTCGTTCGAAAGTGTCGTTGATATCGATATAGCGATGGTCTTTCGCACTGGTAAGGGCGAGCGCCATCGGGCTTTCCCGAAAGGCCTTGGAGAACTTCTCCTCTGATTTCTGCAACGCCTCTTCCACCTGCTTGCGCTCGGTAATGTCCACCGCCATGCCGAGCATGCGCTCTGGGTCACCGTTCTCTGCATACTGGAATTCTCCCCTAGCGGTGATCCAGCGCGTGGTTCCGTCATTGCGAACAACCCGAAACTCCGCGATGTACGGTTTGCGGTTTAGTCTGGCATCATTGACTGCCTTCCAGACGAGCTCTCGATCTGGGGTGTATACCCGACGGCGAAAGTCGTCAACGTGTCCTGAATAGGTGTCCGATTGGATTCCAAATATGGTCTGCAGATCGCCGAACCAATTGTCCCGTCCGGTCTTGATGTCCCAGTCCCATCCCACAGACTTCCCAGCCTCCACCGCACGGCGAAGCCTGTCGTAGGTAATGGCTAACTCTTTTTCCGCCCTTCTTCGTCCTGTCCGCTGCCACAGGAGGGCAAAGATGAGGAACGTCTCCAGCACGAACAAGGCAATGCCACCGATGATGTACCGCTTGTAGGATTCCCAGACGGTGAGTTGTCGATTCACCACGACGCTGCCTGACGGAAGGTTCCCTTCTCTCAATTTCCAATGCTCAAGGGCTCGCCAATCGAACATGTAGGTGGTCTTGGCTTTCACCCTGGGGATGTCCTGTGGCTTCTCCCCAGTGAGAATCCTGAGCGCCATATCTCCAGCAATCCTGCCCTGTTCGCCGATGCTGGAAACATCGCCTCCCACCTCACCGTGATTCAGGAAAAGATCGAATAGGATAAAAACGGGCGCATTCGCCGCAGTTGCAACCATCGGGCCTGTTTCGCTTGATTTGAACCGGGTTCCTGCTGCATCCTGCCCTACTGACACGAGGAGGACGACCGTATGATTCGGCAGGTACCTGAGACGGTCGAGCAGATCAGGCATAGCAAAGTCCGTCAGGTACATAATATTGACCCGATCTGTAAAAGGCCTCAGGTGCTGCTTGACCGCCGCTAAGCCCTGTTTGTCGAAATACGATACGCCCCCTACCACAACCACGTTCTTGGTGCCGGGCTGGAGCCGCAACGCTGTCTCCAGTGTCTCAGCCGGGGCCATATCAGCCTCGACCCCCGTAAAATCGGAATCCAGTGCGGGGGCGCCCGGTACATCTCCGTGAGGCAGACAGAAAATAATTGGAACGCCCGGAAAAGCTCTTCGGTGCACCTCTTCCATGAATTTAAGCGGGGAGGGCCCGACCGTGATAATCACATCGGGTCTGCGATGCTGATATTTGCGAATGTAGAAATCGCGGAACCATTGCTGGGTGTCTGGATCCGGGAACAATGTGGTGTCCAAGTACTCGGAATAGAATTCAAGTCGGTAGGGTGAATTTTGGAGGGCAGTTTGTATCGCCTGATCGATGAGGGTGATCGCCGGATACGAAGTGCCCACTTCGTTCAAAATCAGAACCCGTCGGGTTTCCTTCACGGGTGCCCCTGCAACTGAGTGGGACAGGAAAATAGCTACAAGAGCCGCAAAGCGAAGCAAGAGGTGAAGTTTCGCTCTGCTTCCTTCGTCTTGTTCTCCAGACGCACGGGGACGATAATGCAGCGGCGATGCGACGATTCTATGGTCCGAGGTTGTTAGCACAATGACCCCTAGACGTGAGGGCAGACTACTCCGATAGGAAAACGAGTGCAATATTTATCAAACTACTGATGTCCGGATGACTGGTAAAACTGACAGATGCCACTTGGTGAAAGTACGAGAGAATAACCGCTCGAATGCTGCCCTCCGATATCAGAGTCTTAACGTCACTCTGTTCGGGCCAAAGCGTTCAATCGGGAGAAGCGAGGACGGGAGTTTCTGGTCTGCAATCAGCGGCGGGTCGTGCAATTCATAAGTTGAACGGAGTTCGTACGGCAAAGGTCCCTTATGAGCCATGCTTCCCATAAGCGCGGACCTATTAGCCGTCACTGCTGGTCTCTCATCTTGCTGGGCCTAACCATGGCGCCGCTGTCCTCCAGAAACATGTACAGCCAGACAGCCTCTACCGGCGCACTGACCGGGATAACAATCGATCCCTCTGGCGCGGCCCTCCCGCACGTAAGTCTTCACCTCGAGAAGTTGGATGGGACGGAGACACGGGCGATCGACTCGGACGAGAACGGAGCATTCGGGTTCTTCTTACTGCCTCCTGGAACGTATGAGGTACGAGCAAGCAAGACTGACTTCAAATCCGTGAGTCAACCGGATATTCACGTTCATGTAACCGAGACACTTCGGCTGCAACTTCATCTTGAATTGGCAACCCGCATGGAGAAGGCACAAGTATTTTCCGATCCGCTAATGGTTCAACTGGACACATCCGCGCTTGGAAGAATCGTCGACAAAGAGACAGTCAGCCGTTTGCCACTCGTCACGCGGAATTTCGCGCAAATAGCTGGCCTGTCTCCCGGTGTTGTGGTCGGAGTCTACAACGCAGGAGAACTTGGAACTGGGGGAACGGCGTTTTCACAAATTGGGAAGTCCAACGATGGGATGTTCGTGCACGGAGCACGATCCTATGACAATAACTGGCAATTGGACGGAATCAGCGTCAGTGATGTGCAGAGTTCAGGCTCAATAAGCGGGGGAATCCCGATTCCCAGTCCCGACACTCTGGAAGAGTTCAAGGTGCAAACCGGAGTTTACGATGCAGCGTTTGGGCGCGCTGCGGGAGCCAATGTCAGCGTCATCACAAAAGGGGGTAGCAACGGGTACCACGGCACCGTTTTCGAATTCCTGCGAAACGATGTTCTCAATGCGAACGACTTCTTCTCCAACCGAACCGGGCAGAATAGGCCGGTCCTCAAGCAGAACCAGTTCGGATTTGCTCTCGGAGGACCAATCAAGAAAGACAAATTGTTTTTCTTTGGATCGTACCAGGGGACGCGACAGGTCAATGGAACGGCCGCTGGTCAGTCCAGGCTCGCTTGCACCGCCACCTTGAACGAACCACCGCTCACGAGTGATCGGAGCACCGAAACTCTCGGGACAATGTTTGCGGGCAGGAGCGGTGCGCAGGGAGGCGTGACCATCGACCCCGACGGTTCCAACATCAATCCCGTGGCACTGGCCCTCTTAAACCTGAAACTCCCTGATGGCACGTTCCTGATCCCGACGCCGCAAACTGTGGACCCTACAAAGAAATTTGTGGAACAGCAGGGCTTTTCAGCTTTCACACAACCTTGTCACTTCGAGGAAGATCAGGGATCAGGGAATATCGACTACATCATGTCGCAGAGGAGCAAACTCGCGGCGCGATCGTTCATTTCTTACAGTGATCAGTTGGTTACTTTCCCGGGCGGCGCCCTGAATCCTATGGGTAACACTCACGGGTTCAACAGCCCAGGCAACTCCACGTTTATTGTTTTCTCCCTTGCTCACACATACGTGCTGACTAATTCCGTGCTCAATGAGGCCAGGGTTGGATTCGTTCGCACAAAGACCACAATGGAGGCTCAAGCCCCGTTCAAATGGTCCGACGTCGGAGTTTCTGAGAGCGAAATGAACAACAATAACGCGCTGCCCAGCTTAGGTATTGTTGGGTCGGTCAGCATGGCTAGCGTACTTCCTCGAACTTATACGCAAAATAGTTTTGTCTTCAGTGATGTTTTTAGCATAGTGAGTGGGGCCCATGCTGTGAGATTGGGAGGGTCACTTACCCGACTGGGAGATGACCTTGACTTTGCCGGGTTTGGTTCATTCGTACAGTTTCTAAGCTGGCCGGATTTTTTACTTGGCCTGGATGGCAACAGCAACGGCAGCGGTTTTAGTAATGTCTCTCAATCGGCTGATGCATTTGGGTTATTGAATCGTGAGTTTAGAGTCTGGGAAGGTTCGGGATTCGTGCAGGATGACTATCGGATCAAGCGGTCGTTGACGCTAAATCTCGGAGTGCGTTATGAACGAATGGGGCAATTCGGCGACAAGCTGGGCCGCAACTCGAGCTTCGATGTCAGCAGGGCCGATGCAACCCCACCGCCGAGTGGAAGTCTCGATGGCTACATCGTAGCCTCCAATTTTCCGGCTGCTCTCCCGCCGGGCGTAACACGTGCAAACAATACATTTGGAAATCATGGCGACGGACAAAACACGATCGCCCCGCGAATAGGTTTTGCGTGGCAGATCCTGCCCATGACCAGTCGGCTGGTGCTGCGAGGAGGGTACGGCATTTACTACTCTCGCCCGACTGGCCAGGCCTCTACTCAATCCGTGCTCGCCGCGCCGTTTTCCTTGACCCGAATCATCAACGGGCTGTCGAATGCGGCCGCGACATTTCAAGCACCCTTTGCACAGCCATTTCCTACGCCGTCTTTGTTTCCAATGTTTCAACCCTATTCTCCGACCACAAAGTCTTCGGTCAATGCTCTGTCTCCCAATTTCCGGCCGGCAATAGTCCAGCAGTTCTCTCTGAACCTCCAGGCGGAATTGCATAAGGATTGGTTGCTAGAGACCGGATACGTAGGCACGCGGGGAACCCATCTGCAACGCTTCCGTTCCCTGAATCAGGCGCGGGACGCACCTCCAAACACGCTGGATAACATTGGGTCGCGAGTTCCCATCCCTGGAATACGCCCCGACTCTCTTCGCGAGATGGAATCCGAGGGCAGTTCCTGGTACAACGGGCTTGAGGTGAGCCTTACCAAGCGGTTAAGCCACCACCTTCAGTTCCTCGCTTCGTACACTTTTTCCAAGACATTGGACACCGATGGCGCCGACATTAGCTCAACATCGTCAGGAAACGCGCTGACATTGGGAGACCAAAACTCTCCCAGACAACGATGGGGACGGGCCAGCTTTGACCGCACTCATCGGTTCGTTTTCAGCACGACGTGGACGCTTCCAAGCCCCCCTCGCGGCGTGCCGCGGGCTGTCCTGGGTAACTGGTCTTTAGCTGCAATTGCAACCATTCAATCCGGGAGCGCACTTACCATCGCCGAAACAAATTCCACCAATGTCTTCGGAATCAGCGAAGATCGGGCTCAACTCAGCGGTCAATGCACAAAGAGCCAGCTGGTGAATGGTGGGGCGGTCGAGTCGAAACTAAACGGCTATTTCAACGCATCCTGTTTCACAACTCCGCCAATTATCGGCGCGGATGGCATTGGGACGGCATTCGGAAATAGCGGGACCGGGATCGTAAACGGTCCCGGGCAAGCCAACCTGGATCTCGCGTTCTCAAAGGCTATCGCGCTGAACTGGCCCCTTGAGAACAGCCGACTTCAATTTCGTGCCGAGTTCTACAACGCGCTGAACCATCCGCAGTTCTCCAACCCAGACAGCACCTTCAAATCACCGACGTTCGGTTTTATCACCAGCACAGCCGTGAATCCGAGGGTTGGACAGTTGGCTCTGAGGTTTGATTTCTAGTCGGGTGGACTATGCTGCAGTTGTTGGGAGAGGATCAACAGAAGAGTGTGCCATTTGCGGGGTGATTACGCTTCGAACGCCATCGCAGACCCTACACCGGGTTGAGGTCGCGGTGTCCGTCCAAACCGTTGCTGCAAAACTGCTTGCCCTGCATGACTGATTCCACCGCACTCAACAGTTCGTCTCCCGCCAGTACCTTAACCACATAACCCCATGCGCCAAGGCTAAAGGCTTCTCGTACCAAGTCAGGAGAGGATTCCTGAGTCAGGAAAATAATTCTTGCATTGGGAACAAGTTCGCCGATTCGGCGAGCGGCCTCGATTCCGTTCAGTCTTGGTAGTCCGATATCGAGCAAGATCAAGTCGGGTCGAAGCGCTTCGGCTTGATGGACTGCTTCCAGCCCATCCTGGCCTTCACCGATTACCTTCAAATTCGTTTGCTCGCTTATCGTTGAAGAGACAAACCGCCGAAACGGTTCGTGATCATCCACCACGAGAATCCGGACCTGCGCACTTGCGCCATTGGTTTTCAATGAGCACCGTCCACTTTCGTTACGCTGTCGAAACCTCACAACCAACGCCAAAGAATCAACCTCAACGACAACTTGGCACGTCGGTGTAAGAGGAGAAGGGACGTCTCAGACCGCTGAAAGTGAGGCGCTCCTGAGCAGAGTTCCTCGAACCCGTTCACTTGCGAACGTACAGTGAACGGCGCCATCTCCACAATAGCACGAAAGGGCCTTACGAAGGTGCAGCACGGATGGGCCATACCCACTTCGGGAATCAATGCCCCGATGCCGGATTGCGCGTGGCAGAACGGCCAGTTACATCTTGGGAACAAAACGGGCCAGAATGGCCGCTGTTTCAGTAATTCTCGGGAACATAGCGAAAGTTCCAGTCAGGAGCCTTGTACCCTTTCGGCTTCTGCCGTTTCGGCAGAGTAACTTTTTCCTGCGCGATCGGTTTCCACGGCACCGCGCTGAGCAGGTGGGAAATACAGTTGAGTCGAGCCCGCTCTTTGTCGTCGGCTTGGACTACGTTCCAGGGAGACTGCGGGATATCCGTGGCTGCAAACATTGCGTCGCGAGCGCGCGAATAGTCATACCATCGCCGATGTGATTCCAGATCCATGGGGCTGAGTTTCCATCTCCGCATGCGGTCTTCAATGCGCCGGAGGAATCGCCTGTGCTGCTCTTTCTCACTGACCTCAAACCAGTACTTCACCAGGATGACGCCGTTGTTCTTGAGGAGCGATTCAAATCCCGGGCATAAGCGGAGAAAATCTGCGTATTGCTTGTCCGAGCAAAAACCCATCACGTGCTCGACCAGCGCACGGTTGTACCAGCTCCGGTCGAAGACAGTAACCTCGCCCCCAGCCGGCATTTCCTTCAGGTAACGCTGAATGTACAACTGCGACCTCTCCCGTTCCGTTGGGGCTGGCAAGGCGACGTGGCGGAAGACGCGGGGGCTGACGCGCTCCATGATGCGATGAATCACTCCTCCCTTGCCCGCAGCGTCACGACCTTCGAACACAACCACGACCTTGGCGCGCGCTGCCGTAACCCATTCCTGCATTTCGACCAGCTTGGTCTGGAGTTTGCGTAATTCACCCTCGTATTCCTTTTTCCCGAGCTCAGGTATTTTCAGCTCTTTTCCGTTCTTCTTTTTTTTGTCAGGCACACAGTCCTCCATTATCAGTTATCAGTGCATAGGAGTTGCAAAGACATCAGAGTCAGGCCCTAGTTTGCAATTCCCGGCGCAGCCCCCGGAACTGGCAGTTCTCTCAGTTCAAGGAAGTTGTATTCCCGAGGAAGATTGCGGCGTAGGCACACTAATGGTCAGGAAAGTGGGTTGCGATGGGCGTGCCAAAGAATTGCGTGAAGAGTCTGAGGAAAGCTGCGGCACTTGCTTTCTTCTTGCTGGTTTGTCCAACCCTCTGGCCCCAGGCATCAACTGGCAAACCTGCCGTACCCGAAGCGCAGCCCGAGGCGCCCAAAGACACACTCGGTCGCATCAGCCCTAAAGCTGCAGTAGTGGGTTTTATGACTGTCGCACACAAAGGCAACTCTCAGATCGCTGCCCTGTACCTGAACACGCCTCTGCGTGGCGAGGATGCCGAGGAGTTGGCACGACAACTTACGGTGGTCCTCGACCAACGCCTTCCCGCTCGGTTGAACCTCCTCAGCGATCAACCCGAGGGTTCAATTCCAGATCCTCTCAGGCCAGATGAAGACATAATCGGAACAATCCCTACCGCAAATGGCGATCTCGACATTGTGATGGAACGGATAGATCGCGGAAAGGCGGGAAAGGTCTGGCTTTTCTCGCGGAAAACCCTCACCTCGATTCCGGATGTTTATCGGGAGTTGAGTACACCGGGGGTGGAGAGATTTCTTCCGGAATTTCTGGTTAAAACTCGCGTGGCATCGGTTCAACTCTTTGAATGGCTGACCCTTTTTGTGGGCCTCCCGGCTCTCTATCTACTCACCGGATTATTGGACCGCCTCCTAGGCTTAGGTGTCGGCGCGTTACGTCGTCGGGTGCGACGAGATGCCAAACTGAAGAACCCCCGGGTCTTGCCGCAACCGCTTCGACTCCTGCTTCTCGCAATCATTATTCGCTGGTTGCTATCCAGGATTGGCCTTCCACTTTTGGCGCGGCAATTCTGGTCTACAACCGCGCTGATTATTGCGATGGGCGGCTGTGTGTGGCTGCTAATCATGTTGAACGGCTGGTGGGAAAACTACCTTCTTGCGCGGCGGCGCAACCGCAATCTGAGCGGATCCGCCTCGGTATTGCGTCTCCTGCGCAGGATGCTGGATGGGCTGGTTTTCTTTGCCGGCTTGATGTTTACGCTTTACCACTTCGGCATAAACCCAACTGCCGCATTAGCTGGACTGGGCGTCGGTGGCATTGCGGTTGCGCTTGCAGCCCAGAAGACACTCGAAAACGTGATTGGCGGCATCTCTCTTATCGCCGATCAGGCGGTGCGCGCGGGAGACGCTCTGAAAGTGGGCGAGATCTCGGGTACGGTCGAAGATGTGGGCCTTCGGTCGACACGCATCCGCACTTTAGATCGTACGTTAATCAGTGTCCCCAACAGTCAAGTCGCAAGCATGAGCCTGGAAACACTGTCGGCGCGCGACAAATTCTGGTTCCACCCGCTGCTGGGTCTACGTTATGAGACAACTCCCGCCCAACTCCGATCAGTCATAAGTGGACTGCGCAAACTGCTTAACGAGCATGGCAATGTTGACTCGGATTCAGTGCGTATTCGGTTTGTGCGTCTTGGCGGTTTTTCTCTTGACGTGGACATTTTTGCTTATGTGTTCGGTGCTGACTGGAACCATTTCCTCGCTGTCCAGGAAGAATTGCTTTTCGGCATTATGGATGTCGTGCAGCAGGCTGGAACCGAGTTTGCATTCCCATCGCAGACTATGTATCTCGCGGCAGACTCCACGAACAAGCTAACGCTACTGGCTTCCGTTCACGCAGCGGATGCCACGCCATCCACGGGCGAAGCGGCAGTGGCCAAATCCGCGTGAAGGTTGGGCCATTCTTCTGTTAGTAATGACAGTTCCTACGGTCAATCTCCGCCCCTAGCATCAGCACTGGTTTTGGTCCAGAGATTCAAGAGTGGTTTTTCTAACCGATTGGCAATACGAATAGCCGAACTCGGGCCCTTGGTCTGAAACCCGATCTGCGGGTTGGAGATTGTGATGAAAAAACTCCTGTCATTCTCTTTGGTCGGGATCCTGTTGGCTGCGGGTTTCGCTCTAGGCCAGGATGTTCGATACAACTTTGACAAGAATACGGATTTCTCCAAATTAAGAACCTACAAATGGGTAACCATCAAAGGTGCAGCCCCGGTCAACGATATCACCGACAAACAGATCATAGCCGCTGTGGATGCCGAACTGGCAACTAAAGGGCTGACCAAGGTTGGCGATGATAGTGCAAACCTTTATATCGGGTATCAGGCGGCTATTGGCCAAGAAAAGCAGTTCACATCCTACAACTCGGACTGGGGATACGGCGGAGGTTGGTATCGAGGCGGTTGGTATGGCGGGATGGGCGGAATGAGCACCACGACGGGACAAACCTCGACTATCTACGTTGGTCAGCTGGCCGTGGATATGTACGATTCCGCAAACAAGGACCTGGTATGGCGAGGCGTGGCAAGCAAGACTCTCGACCCCAAGGCCAAACCCGACAAACAGGAGAAGAACCTGAAGAAGGCAGTCGCGAAGCTCCTCAAGAACTATCCGCCAAAGGTGAACAACTAGTGTCGGTTCACGGTTGATTCACCGTTCTTAGTTCCTTTGGCGGGCGATCAGACCTTTAGAACAGAACGAGTCACCGCTTCTCACGCGGCACTCGTACCAAGGATAGTTCGCATGAGAGTGCGTGGTCAGCGACGAGTCATACCGCTCTTTTTGATCGCGGCCTTGATCAGCCTAACTGCCAGCCTAACTGGAACCCTAAGAGCGGAATCGAAAACAATTTCAGAGATCTCGGAACAGACGCCAGTTGGAGCGATCACCGAACCGGCGGAGCACGGGTTGTCGACAAAGGCGGTAGAGATCGCGCGGCCTTTCAATTTTCCCATCACTAATTCGATGGTTGTCAGCTGGATTGTAGCCCTGGGGCTGATCATATTTGCGCAAGTGGCCACACGGCGTATGAAGCAAGTTCCCAGGGGCACACAAAATTTCCTGGAATGGCTCGTTGAGGGCCTCTACAACTTCCTGGTCGGAATTATTGGCCCGCACCTGGCCCAGCGGACTTTCTGGTTTTTTGCGACTATTTTCCTTTTCATTCTTTCCGCCAATTGGGTGGGACTCATACCTGGAGTGGGCTCCATTGGCTGGGGCCACCAAACCGCTCATGGTTTCCTGATCGGCCAACCTTTGTTCCGCGGTGCCAACGCAGATGTCAACATGACGCTCGCCATGGCGCTAGTCTTCTTCGCCTCCTGGATCGTCTGGGCGTTGCGGGAAGTTGGTCCAATGGGATTCGTAAAGGAGTTGTTTGCGCCCAAAGGCGAGAGTACTGGCGTCTTGAGAGTGCTGATGGTAGTAGTGTTTTTCGCAGCGGGCTGCCTGGAGGTTGTCTCGATTCTGTTTCGCCCGGTCTCCCTGAGTTTCCGTCTCTACGGCAACATCTTTGCCGGCGAGAATCTCTTGGAAGCTATGTCAAAGCTGGTGCCTGGCTTTGGCTGGCTGGTGCCCATTCCGTTTTATTTCCTGGAGCTAGTCATGGGACTGGTTCAGGCATTGGTCTTCATGTTGCTAACGGCTGTGTTCACGATGTTGATTTGCCAGCATGAGACAGAGGGGCCGGTAATTGCGCACGGTTAAATCAATTAATTTCGACGGCTTGGCCGTGTTCAATCGCGGGAGCCGACGGGAAGGTAAAGGACACAAATCATATGATCGGAAGCCTGCATGTTGGTCTGGCGGCACTGGGTGCGGCCATCGCCGTGGGTCTCATCGGTATGAAAGCTTCGGATGCGGTAGGACGCAATCCGGTGGCCTCTACAAAGATCCTGGTTCAGTCCATTCTATCGATTGCCTTTGCGGAAGCGATTGTGTTCTATGCGCTGTTTCTCGTCAAGTAACAAGAAACCAGGTTCCGACTTGAACACGGTCGAGCCTTCATTTGCATGAGAGACGACTTATGACCGTTCTATTTTTGCTGCCGGAAGCAGAGACCGGAGGGCAGATCCAGCAGATCGCCAATACCTTCGGCGTCGACTGGCCGCATCTGGTTGGCCAGATTATCAGCTTCTCTATCGTCTGTTTTCTTCTTCATCGGTTTGCCTATAAGCCTGTCCTTCAAATGCTGGAGGAGCGGCGGCGACAAATTGCCCAGGGAATTGCTGACACGGAGAAGATCAAGTCCGAACTGGCCCAGACTGAAACCCAGCGCCAACAAGTGATGATGCAGGCCAACACGCAGGCGACCAAACTGATCGAGGAAGCCCAAGTTGCGGCCGCCCGGGTACAAGAACGGGAAACACAAAAGGCCATTGCTACTGCCGAACAAATCATCGTGAAGGCGCGTGAGGTCGCTGTGCAGGAACACGCCTTTATGCTCGCCGAACTTAAGCGCGAGGTGGGCCGATTGGTTCTCCAGGCCACCGCCACGGTTACCGGCAAGATTCTCACTCCGGATGATCAGCGGCGCCTGGCAGAGGAAACCACCAGGCAATTGGCGGCGTAGTTAGAAAGGAAGCTGCACCAGGATGAAGACGACCAAACAAGCGATGCGCGAGGCTCACCAACTGTTCCGTTTGTGCCTCGTCAATGGAGGGTTGGATGAAGCTCGTGTCCGTCAGGTCGTGCAGCTGGTCCTTCAATCCGGTCGCCGTGGTTACCTGGCTCTGCTAAGTCACTTCGTGCGGTTGGTGAAGCTGGACTATGACCGGCACACGGCGAAGGTCGAAAGCGCCCTGGCTCTGCCGGACGATTTGCAAGCGGGCGTCCAAGCTGGATTGACAGGGATTTACGGGCCAGGGATCACTGCGCAATTCGCACGCAACCCAGCCCTGATCGGGGGAATGCGTATTCAGGTGGGCAGTGATGTTTATGACGGCAGCGTGCAGTCTGGGCTGGCCGCACTGGGGAAGAGCTTTGGAATTACAAACTCCAACGGACACACGCTAAGCGCTGATCGACACTGAAACTCGATTATTAGTGCAGTTAGGGTGAAAGCTATATGGCCAACCTACTACAGGAAATTGAAGCTCAAATCGCAGGCGTCAAGGCGACGACACTCAGGCAGAACGTAGGCGTCATCCGCGAAATCGGAGACGGCGTGGCCAAAGTCGAGGGCCTTACCGATGCGATGCTCAACGAGATGCTCGACCTGGGCCACGGGATCACCGGACTGGCGCTGAACCTCGAAGAGACTGAAGTCGGGGTCATCATTTTAGGTGACTACACAAAGCTTGAAGAGGGCGGCGAGGTCCGCACCACCGGCAAACTGCTACAAGTGCCCGTGGGCATGGGCCTCCTGGGGCGGGTTGTGAATACGCTCGGAGAGCCTCTGGATGGCAAAGGCCCCGTTAAGAGTGACGTCGCATATCCGATCGAGAAAATTGCCCCCGGCATCATCCGGCGCAGCCCCGTCCGCCAACCGGTGCAGACCGGCATCATGGCAATCGACGCAATGATTCCGATCGGGCGTGGCCAGCGCGAATTGATCATCGGCGACCGGTCCACCGGTAAAACGACCATTTGCATCGACACCATCATCAGCCAGGCGCGTCTCAACCGAGCCGCGGAGGCTGCGCACGAGAAAGACTATCGTCCGCTCTATTGCATCTACGTTGCGATCGGTCAGAAGCAATCGAATATCGCACGCCTCATCACCATTCTCGAAGAAGCCGGGGCCATGCCTTACACCATCATCGTCGCTTCTCCTGCTTCCGATTCGGCTACGAATCAGTATTTGGCTCCATTCGCTGGGGTGGCGATGGGTGAGTGGTTCATGGCGAACGGTATGGACGCGTTGATTATCTTTGACGATTTGTCCAAGCATGCTGTGGCCTACCGGCAAGTTTCTCTCGTACTCAAGAGACCCTCGGGTCGTGAAGCTTATCCCGGCGACGTGTTTTATCTGCACAGCCGATTGCTCGAACGCGCAGCTCGCGTCTCAGAAGAATACGGAAATGGTTCGCTCACTGCCCTGCCCATTATTGAGACCCAGGCGGGCGACGTTTCCGCTTACATCCCCACCAACGTCATCTCGATAACGGACGGACAAATTTATTTGGAGACGGATTTGTTCTACCAGGGTGTGCGTCCGGCGATTTCCGTTGGTCTCTCGGTGTCCCGGGTCGGTTCGGCGGCACAGCTCAAAGCCATGAAACAAGTTGCCGGACAGCTCAAGGGAGATCTCGCGCAGTTTCGGGAACTGGCGGCTTTCGCGCAATTCGGCTCGGAACTGGACGCCAAGACTCAGGCCCAGATCGACCGTGGCAAGCGCATCATCGAGGTTTTCAAGCAGCCTCAGTACAGCCCGATCGCAGTCGAAGTGCAGGTTGCTGTTATCTGGGCAGTGCAAAACGGGTACGTGGATGACGTGCCGGTGGACCGGATCAAAGAGTTTCAGACCAAACTGACAGATTTCCTGAGCACGCGTAAGGCGGAGCTGCTAAGCAAGATTTCGAAAGAAAAGACACTCAGCGCGGCCTTAACCGCCGAGATTAAAGCCGCGACCGAGCAGTTCAAAGAGACCTGGAGATGAAGTCCGCAGTGCCCCGCCGCCGGCGTGCAGCGCTTGCGATTTTGGCCGCGGGACTTTTGGAACTTAGGAATATTAACAATGCATAGCCCACGCGATTTGCGTCGTAGGATCCGCTCGATCAGCAGCACTGCGCAGATCACCAAAGCGATGCAGATGGTTGCGGCGTCGAAGATGCGCAAGGCACAACAGGCTGCGCTTGCCGGACGTCCGTTCGTTCGGGTGTTGTACCGAATCCAGCGTGAGGCGACGACACGGATGGGCGAGTTTGCCCACCCACTGCTTGAAGTTCGTGAAGTCCGCAAACGCGCTGTGGTTCTCATCGGCGCGGACAAAGGTTTGTGCGGGGCGCTCAACGGCAACCTGTTTCGCCTGGCTGCCGAGTTTGACAGCCAATCCACAGTTTTCATCACAGCTGGACGCAGAGCCGCGCAGTTCGTTGCCCGCACTGGCCGTCAGCTGGTCGCCGAGTTCACCTACGCAGATACGCCGCGAATCGCTGAGGCCAGAGCCATTGCCGCCTGTGCTCGCGACCTCTTTCTGAAAAAGGAAGTCGACGAGGTTCGGATCATCGCCACCCGTTTTGTTAACACGCTCACCCAGCAAGCCCTCTGCCTCGAGTTCCTTCCGGTGGGGCAAATCAAAGCGCTCAAGATTCCAGGCGTCAGGTCCGAAGAGGAACTCGCTGCCGATACCACTGAGTCAGTCTTTGAACCCAGTCCCGAGGTAGTCCTGCGCTATCTTCTTTCGCACTATCTCGACATTTTTGTCTATCAAGTCCTGCTGAACGCCAAGGCCAGCGAGCAGAGCGCTCGCATGGTCTCCATGAAGAACGCAACCGAGAGTGCCGAAGGGCTGATCAAGGATTTGACTCTCGAGTACAACAAACTGCGGCAAGGCAATATCACGAAGGAATTGCTGGAGATTGCTGGTGGCCAGTCTGAGTGAGACGGCGCCGTCGCGGCAACCGATCATTACAAGCAAGGTGTGAATATGAACACAGGCAGAATCGTTAAAGTCCTCGGGCCGGTAGTGGACGTCGAGTTTCCGGGAGCACTCCCCGGCATTTACAACGCCCTGACCGTCGAATACAAAGTCCAGAACGAACCCACAAAACTGACGCTCGAGGTACAGCAGCATCTCGGGGACAGGTGGGTACGGACGATTTCGATGTCGGGCACCGAAGGCCTCAAGCGCGGCTTTGAGGTTGAGGACAGCGGCGCACCGATATCCATGCCGGTGGGAGAAGGTGTTATGGGCCGGGTGTTCGATGTAACCGGCAATCCCGTGGACGAGCGCGGGCCAGTGGAGGCCGAGAAGTACTATCCGATCCATCGCCCGCCACCGCCACTTGTGGACCAATCCACGTCTCCGCAAGTGCTGCAGACAGGCATCAAAGTCATCGATCTGGTCTGCCCCTTTTTGAAGGGTGGCAAGATCGGTGCGTTCGGCGGCGCTGGGGTGGGCAAGACGGTCGTCATCATGGAACTGATCAACAATATCGCCAAGCTCCATGGCGGCGTGTCTGTGTTCGCCGGAGTCGGCGAGCGCACCCGGGAAGGTAACGATCTTTATCATGAAATGTCCGAAGCGGGAGTCATCAGGCAAGACAACCTGCGCGAATCGAAAATCGCGCTGGTGTACGGCCAGATGAACGAGCCACCGGGCGCCCGGCTGCGCGTCGCCCTGTCCGGTTTGGCCATCACCGAATATTTCCGTGACGAAAAACACCAGGATGTGCTGCTCTTCATTGACAACATTTTTCGGTTTTCTCAGGCCGGCTCCGAGGTGTCTGCCTTGCTCGGGCGCACCGCCAGCGCTGTCGGTTACCAGCCAACTCTCGCCGCCGAGATGGGAGCCCTGCAAGAGCGGATCACGTCCACCAAGAACGGTTCGATTACCTCGTTTCAAGCGGTCTATGTTCCGGCCGACGACTTGACCGACCCGGCGCCAGCCACCACCTTCGCGCACTTGGACGCGACCATCGTACTAGAGCGATCGATTGCCGAATTGGGTATCTATCCGGCGGTGGATCCCCTGGCTTCGACCTCCCGCGCCCTGGCGCCAGAGACCGTAGGCCAAGAGCACTACGATGTGGCGCGGGGTGTGCAGAAAATACTTCAGCGGTACAAAGACCTGCAGGACATCATTTCCATTCTGGGTATGGATGAACTTTCGCCAGAAGACAAATTGGCCGTACTTCGCGCCCGCAAGATTCAACGCTTCTTGAGTCAGCCTTTCAGTGTCGCGCAAGTGTTTACCGGCCGCGAAGGGAAACAGGTTCCCGTGGCGGAGACGGTTCGCGGTTTCAAGGAGATCATGGAAGGCAAACATGACGACGTGCCAGAAGGCAACTTCTATATGAAAGGCCCGATTGAGGAGATCAGACAAAACTAACGGTTATATCAGCGTTGAAAGCTTAGAAGCCTCACGGTGGACAAGTCACATATGGCCAACACTATAAGATTGGAAATCGCGACACCGGAGGCGATGGTTTACTCCGAAGACGTGGACATGGTAACGCTGCCCGGTGTCGAGGGTCAGATGGGGGTTCTACCACAGCACGTGCGCCTCATAACGCAGCTAGTCCCGGGAGAATTGATTGTCCACCAAGGCGGACACGACGATTTCATGGCCGTCGGCGAAGGACTGGTCGAGGTAACGAATAAACGCGTGTCCATCGTGACAAATATGGCAGTTGCTGTCGATAAGATCGACGAGGCAGCAGTCGAAGAAGCGCGGCAACGTGCCGCTGCCCGTCTTCGCGAAAAGATCTCCTCAGAAGAAGTCGCGTCCGTAAACGCTTCTCTGGCTCGGTCGCTGGCACAACTGAATGTCAAGCGACGTCATCGCTGATCCCATCACTATCTCGTCTTGAAGGACAAATTACACAACCCGAGTTTGCCATCAACATCATCTGCGCCTCGTCTCAAGACTGTTTCGACTTTTTCCGCACAGTCCCGGAGCCATTGACCTGTTGAATTTCAAATACAGGGTTCTTGTAATCATCAGGCAGATAGCTCGCCGGAATCGTGGTGAGATTGCCATCCCGCAAGGACGTGTAGTGCGGTGAGTTGATCTCCACCCCCGCCTCATTGAATTTATCCTGGATATTTTGGTGCAGACCAGAATACGCGTCCAGCATATTGCGCGGCTTGTCGGTATAGACATTCAATTCGTAGGCGACATAAAAGTCATTGAGCGCCGTTTGCAGTACGAAGGGTGGGGGGTCGTGCAGAATATCTTCGGTCGCGAGAGCCGCCGTGATGAGCAGTTCGTGAACCTGCCGCCAGGGCGCCGCGTAGCCAATCGTCACCGTGGTATGGAATATCAATCCTTCGTTTTTCGCCTCGGCACTGTAATTCACTACGACGCCGCCCAGAACCGTACCGTTTGGAATCGTCACGATTTCGTTCTTCTGGGTGCGGATGCGTGTGACGAGGAGGGTCCTCTCAACCACATCTCCTGTGTCATTCCCAATCCTCACAAAATCTCCGACTTGGAAGGCGCGCATATAAGTGAGGATGGTTCCCGCCACGCCGTGCGCCATCGCTGAAGTGGAGCCAAGCGACAGCAAGACACCGAGGAATACGGAAATGCCCTTAAACGCAGGGCTCTCCGAGCCCGGAAGATAGGGAAAAGCAACGACCGCAGCGGCGGCTATGATCAACACTCGTACCAACTTAGCCGTGGGTTCTGCCCAGTCTGGGTAAAAACCGCGGATCGCGACCCTCTGGTCCCTGATTTCTCCGAAGATGTGTTCACTGAGCTTGATGAGATAGGAAGTGACCAGGCAGATCAACACAACCAGTATCAGATTCGGGATGTAGTTGATCACCACCTTCCCGAAGGCCGCCAGCTCCGAAAAGAGCCAGTTCGTGATCTGATAGGAGGTGTACCTTGTGGCTGGAAAGAAACGCAGCACCAATGTGACGTAGGCTTGTACAAGAGTTAGAACTACGAGCCAGAAAGTGGCTCGACTGAGTGCAAGCAAGGGCCGGCCGAGGTAGCGTATGAATCGAGCCCGAAGCGACTGGGTCTGAGCTTCCGTCTCGAATCGAGTGAGCCATTTTTCAACTCTCGATCGCGCACGATGCCGGATCAAAAACAAGAGAGCGAGGAAAGCTGCAACTGCGGCCGTGGCGAGAAGCGCATAGAGGATTCCCCACAAAGTCTTGCGCCAGGTATGGTCCTCCCGGTATTGCTTTACTACCTGGCGGATAATTTCTGCATACTCGGCTGCGAGCTCTGGACGTGTTCGTTCTGCACCTTTGGCATCGCCCGGCGTTATGCCCATGATGCGATCGGTGCCGGCCATGATTTCGGTCCACGTGCCACGCTCTTCTGCATGAATCGCCTCGGGCGCGATGTCCCATCTCTTACCTAGTGCGACGATGCGGCGCTGTATCCCTTCGGCCCGCTCTTGGGCAGTGAATCCACCAATTGGCGCATAGATGACGAGGACCGGCCTGCCGTCGACTTCAACCGGTGCTCCAGCGTTTTCGATGGCGACGGAGTCAGTTCCCTCCATGGGATCACCCGAATTGTCGCGGTGGGCCTGCGCAAGACTCAGCAAACACGCAATGACTATCAGGCCGCATGTCGCGATAATTCGCTGAAAGGCCGATAACCGTCGGGCGGCCGATCCACCGACAGTTTGTGCTGAGGAGTACTGATGAGGCGACAACAGTCCAGTTGTGGAAGTCGTCATGGCGTACCGGGCGTATCACGTGCAGCTTATAGCGCACTCTTGGTCCGTAGGCACTGTTAGTTCTGCTAGTTTGAGAGCGACACTCGAAGAACTATCGCCCGCGTCAGTGGACCTCGGAACGCTGAGCCTCTCTTGCCGCTTGTGATGAAGGTTTGGAGCAACAAAGGTTAGCCAATCAGATGATGCTTGAGGGCGTACTGAATCAATTCCGCATTGGTCTTCAAACCGAGCGTCGACATGATTCTGTATTTGTGAAAGGCGACAGTACCCGGTTTCACATCCAAGACATCTGCAATTTCCTTCATCGACTTGCCTTCCGCAAGCAACTGTAGAATCTCGCTCTGCCGCCGGGTGATTCTCTTTTCTGCAACATATTGATGACGGCTTCTCAAGAGGAAGTCCACCGTTTCTTTAGTAATGAGTGGAGAGAGGTACGATTCCGACTTCAGAGCGCGTCGAATGGCTGTAAGCAATTCCGCCGCCGCCGAAGTCTTCACAACGTATCCCGATGCGCCACGCCGAAACGCTTCCGCCGCCACCTCCGGCGACATGTTGACGGTCAAGTAAACCAATTTCGTCCTTGGCAGCAAATGTTTAATCTGATCGCCCGCATCCAGCCCATTCAGCTGTGGCATAGCAATGTCAAGGATCACAACCTCGGGTTGCATCTCGCTTGCCATTCGAAGCAGCGCCCGTCCGTTATCGACAATGCCTACGACCTCGAATTCGGGCTCGAGAAGGTTTTTGCAGGCCTCAGCTAAGAGTGTGTGGTCATCGGCAATCAGCAGTCGGGCTCTGTGACGCTGTTCCATTCAAATTCCTGCCTACAGTCGAATAGCTGCTGTTCCCAAAGTTCTCAGACAGCATGCGTACAGCGCGTTAACTGTAACTTGCGCGAAGCCGTCGCCTTAACTGTCAGTAGTGTCAGTCAAGATCCGCAAACAATACCATTCGAAGATCACCCTTGATAGCCCGCTGCTTCACCACGTGCGGTTGGTTCTTCCACTGAGCGTTTTGCCAGTTGGCGTCATGGATCGAGGCCTCTAGCATTTTTTTAGTTTGTCTTCATAACGCGACTCAGGCGGGCTGTGCTGTCGCCTTGGCGCCCGTCGAAGAGTCAAGAGGTTGCAGGCGCCTAAAGATAATCGGCTGGGGACTCCCTTGACGGGAGTTCTGAAGACAAATCAAGAGGAGGCAAAGATTATGACCCGTGTCAATCTACCCAGAATCGCGTACGTTGCAGCCGTGTCGCTGATCGGTCTGGCATTGCTGAGCACGACGGTGGCCGCCCAGTCTTTAAAGGTTGAAGGCCTTATCAAAGCACGCAACGGCGAAACCATGATTGTGCAAACATCGGAGTCTCCCAAGCTCGTCGTTCTTCTGACTGATCACACGGAAGTTGAGCAGGTCCAGGGTGTGTTGAAGGCCCGAAGGAAGGCAATGTCGATGGCTGCCCTCATTCCGGGACTTGCAGTCAACGTAGAAGGTACGTACAACAATGAAAACCAACTGGTCGCGAAATCCGTTTCGTTCAAAGGCAATGATCTGGAACGAGCTCAAGCGATCCAGGCCGGCGTGCACGAAACCCAGCAGCAGGCGCAGCAAAACAAAGAGGAGTTAGAAAAGCACAATGCTGAGCTGAAGGCACAGAACGAAGCCTTGCAGCAGCACCAGGAGCAGATTTCGGCAAACAAGGCGGGCATTGATGCTGCGATCGCGCGCTTCGGGCAGCTCGACGATTACTACATCTTTGATGAGGTAACCGTCTATTTCGACAACGGTAAGGTCAAAGTCGATCCCAAATACACCTCCCAACTGCTGGCTTTGGCAGAAAAAGCCAAGACGATCAACGGATACATGATCGAAGTGAAAGGCTATGCCTCGTCTAGTGGAAGCGTGCAGTTAAACCAAAAACTCAGCGAGGACCGTGCCAATAGTGTGACCCGGATCCTGCTTCAGCAGAGCCACGTTCCCCTCACCCGAATGCTGGCACCCGGCGCCATGGGGGAGTCCACCCAGGTCGGCAACGACAAGACGGCCGAAGGGCAAGCAGAGAATCGTCGCGTAGTAGTGCGCGTTTTACAGAACAAAGCAATCGCTGGTATATAGAGCCCTTGCGAGCAAGGGTCTCAGAGATGGGAGCGGAACTTCCGCGACTTCACGTACTCTTCTCCTAAAGATTAGTTGTGCGCGGTTATTGAGAGGGATGTTAGGAGACATCCTGACTAACAGCAACTGAGAATAGTGACAGTGTGGCGCCTCGACAATAACCCCTCTTCTTGTACTTGCCCCGGCCCTAGATAGGTATGACTATCATGGTGACGAGTGCGCTGCTATTCAGGCTTTCGCCTAGCGGACTCGCCGAGACCGAGAGTACATCGGAGCAGGCCTGAGTGAGCCTCCTACTGATATCGCGAGGCCATTGCATGAGGTCCGTTAGGCGCCGCTACTCTGCGGGGCATTCGGTGAATGCAGTTCGTGGGTGTAAGCGGATTGCCAATCGCTTTTTAGCCCTGGCGACAGCCGCTATGCCAGGTAAATGGAGGGGGAAACGAAGGTGATACCCGCCAAGGCCAGCCATATGGCGTGAACCAAGTCAGTGGCAAGACAGGACTTGACGACATACCCAAGAGCCCCCATGGACATCGCGCCTTCGACCATGTCTCTGTCCTCGTGTGCCGTGAGGAAGACAACTCTCGCTGATGAACAGCCGTCTCTCAGGCCTCTAGCAGCATCAAATCCGTTCATTCCCGGCATGGAAATGTCGAGTACGACGACATCGGGAGCAAGGCTGGGGGCCATCTCGAGCACACGGATTCCATTTTCAGCGGTGCCGACAATCCTGAATTCGTCTTTGAGCATTTCCACCAGCGTCTGCAGCATTTCCTCTTGATCGTCAGCCAGAAGGATACGTGGTGGTGCAGTGGTGGCAACCTTCTCCGTGGAACAAGTTGACGTTTTTCCTGCCGTCGACCTCTGCCGGTCGGTCTCAAATATTTGTGACACGAGCATAGCCTAGTTGATGACAGCTGTCGCGTCTGCTAGCAACGCACCTAGTATTTGTGTCATTAATAGTTAGTGCTGCAACTGTATACAGATGTAATTGTTGGGATAGTCAGACGCTAATTTACGCACTAACGCCGTTCCCACGACGCCGCCGCCTTTGCTGGCGACGCAAGGCTCAAGGGGGAGTGACTGTTGGAAAATGAGTCGCCTTCAGGACCCCGCCGTTAGCGGGGCTAACTGTAACTTCTGCCAGTTTTCCACCCACCCTGCGCACTCTACCATTTTCTCGATTCGTGCGAGAAATCCGTGTCATAGCCCGATTAGGGGAGAGCGTCCAACTCGACAGTCGCAAAACTCGTTTGGTCACTTTCCTGTTGCTCTCTAACCGGCTGTAGGGAGCAATGGTCGCATGTTCTTTGCAGGTCCCGCCTCAGGAGTTTTATATGCGAGTTGAGCCCGAGCCACATCGTTTCCAATTCCATATCGAGAATCCGAATTCCCACCGCTCGCCAACCTTAGGACTTTGGCACGTCAGCCAATACCTCATCCTAGCTTGCTTGCTCGCGGTGTCGCTGACCGGATGCTCGAAGAAAGCAGCCACGGCGGCCGCACCGCCTCCTGAGGTCGAGGTCGCGGGGGTTGTTCAACAAGATGTGCCCCTCTATACCGAATGCATTTCGACTCTCGACGGCTACGTGAATGCCGAAATTCGGCCGCAGGTATCCGGCTACCTGATGAAACAGAACTACCAGGAAGGTACCGTCGTTCACAAAGGTCAAACGCTTTTTGAGGTTGATCCGCGTCCGTTCGAGGCCGCGTTGGAACAAGCCAAAGGGCAGCTGGCTCAAGCCCAGGCGCAACTGGGCAAGACCAAACTCGATGTGGCACGAGATACCCCTCTAGCCCAACAGAGCGCCATACCGCAAGCCCAACTGGATAACGACATTCAGGCGAATGAGTCAGCAGAGGCCGTTGTTGCCGCCGCAAAAGCCCAGGTAGACCAGGCGGAGCTGAATTTGAGCTTCACTATTGTGCGCTCATTGGTAGACGGTATCGCAGGCGTGGCCAAGGGGCAAATCGGGGATCTGGTCGGCCCCACCACTGTTCTCACAACTGTCTCGCAGGTTGATCCAATCAAAGCTTACTTCGCGATCAGCGAAGGGGAATACATGAAGTTCGCCCAGAAAATTAGCGCTTTTGCATCGACTGGAAGGCGAGTGGGTGAGCAAAAGATCCTTGAACTTGTTCTGTCGGATGGCACTGTCTACCCGCGGAAAGGCTGGGTAGTGCTGGCCGACCGGCAGGTGGATGTAAAGACGGGAACCATCCGCATGGCCGGCGCATTTGATAATCCGGGTAGCATCTTGCGTCCGGGAATGTTCGGACGAATACGCGCGGTCACAGGAACCGCGAAGGATGCCTTGCTGGTGCCGCAACGTTCCGTTGTCGAAACGCAGGGCAGCTACAGCGTGGCTGTAGTTGACGCGGTAAAAAGGGTCAGCATCCGCTCGGTCAAGACCGGTGAACGCGTGGGCCAGAATTGGATCATCACCGAGGGTGTGCAACCGGGGGAAGAGGTCATTGCCGACGGCATACAAAAGGCCAAGCAAGGGGGCGAGGTTCGCACCAAGCAGTATAAACCTGCCGGACAAGGAGACTGATCTATGGCCAAATTCTTCATTGGACGCCCTATCGTAGCCATGGTGATCGCCATTCTTATGGTGATCATCGGCTTCGTGTCCATGGCTGGCTTACCCACGGCACAGTTTCCCAACATTGCGCCCCCTGAAATTCAGGTGAAAGCGACCTATCCTGGAGCCGATGCCCAGACCGTCGAGCAATCCGTGGCCACACCGATCGAACAGCAGATGAGCGGCGTGGACAACATGAACTACATGTACTCCAACAACGCCAACAACGGTCAAATGACGCTGACCGCCAACTTCGACATCAAGACCGATCCGAGCACCGATCAGATCCTGGCTCAGATGCGTACCAACCAGGCGAATTCGCAGTTGCCCATTGACGTTGTCAACTTCGGAGTCACGGTACAGAAATCCACATCAGCTCCCCTCATGCTGATTGATCTCTTTTCACCCAAAGGAACTTACGACAACGTCTTCCTGGCCAACTATTCTTATATCAATCTGAATGACCAGTTGACCCGCGTACCGGGTATTGCCAGCGTGACGGTGTTCGGAGCCGGCCAGTACTCCATGCGCTGCTGGGTAAAACCCGACCAATTGGCCAAGCTTGGCGTTACTGTTCCCGAAATCATCAAAGCCATACAAACACAGAATACGGTTAATCCCGCCGGGCAGATCGGTGCCGAACCGGTTCCAAAAGGTCAGGAATTCACCTATGCGGTGCGGGCACAGGGCCGGCTGCTCTCTGCGGAGGAGTTTGGACAGATCGTCGTACGCGCTAATACCGATGGTTCAATTCTGCGGCTGAAAGATGTGGCCCGGATGGAATTGGGGGCGCAAACCTACAACATCATAGGCCGCTATAGCGGCAAGCCAGCAGCGGTCGTTGCCGTCTACCAACTCCCCGGGTCCAATGCCGTGGAGGCCGCGGCCGGCGTTCGAAAGCTGATGCTGCAAGCCAAAGAGCGTTTCCCGCAGGATCTTGACTATGACATCGCCCTGGACACAACGCTGGCGGTCACGGAAGGATTAAGCGAGATCAAGCACACGTTGTTCGAGGCGATCCTGCTCGTCATCCTTGTGGTCTATATCTTCCTGCAAGGATGGCGGACAACACTGATTCCTCTGCTGGCCGTTCCGGTATCTCTGATTGGCACCTTCGTAGTTTTCCCCCTCCTGGGGTTCTCGATCAATACCCTGTCACTATTTGGATTGGTGCTCGCGATCGGCATTGTGGTGGACGATGCCATCGTCGTAGTGGAGGCTGTGGAACACCACATTGAGCACGGCATGTCTCCTAAGGATGCCGCGTACAAGGCGATGGAAGAAGTTTCCGGGCCGGTCGTCGCGATCGCGCTCATCCTCTCGGCGGTGTTCATACCCACGGCCTTCATTCCCGGCATCACCGGCCGACTGTACCAGCAGTTCGCCATTACCATCGCCATTTCGGTGATCTTTTCCGCGTTCAACGCACTCTCGTTGAGCCCTGCCCTTGCTGCTCTGTTGCTGAAACCAAAAAAGGAATCCAGGGGACCTCTGGGCGCGTTCTTCCGTTGGTTCAACCGCGCATTCGGGAGAGCTACCGACGGCTATGTCAGTTTGTGCGGGACGCTGATTCGCAAGGCTGCATTCAGCATGCTTCTGCTCCTGGGTGTCGCGGTTGGGGCCGGCTGGTTCGGGTCGCGTCTGCCGCAGAGTTTCCTGCCGGATGAAGATCAGGGATACGTCTTCGCGGGCTTGCAGTTGCCGGATGCGGCCTCGCTCCAACGCAACGACGACGCATCAAAAAAGATTGAAGACATGATCCTTAAAACCCCCGGCGTTCACTCTGTAACCTCGGTGCTCGGCTTCAGTATGTTGAGTGGCGCTCAGAATACTTACAGTTCCTTCTTCTGGATCACGCTTAAGGAGTGGGGCGAACGCAAGGCTCCGGAAGAACAGTATGCAGCGATCAAGAAGCACCTGAACCAGGAGCTCACCAAGATCACGCAAGGGGTTGCCTTTTCTTTCCCGCCGCCCGCGATTCCGGGCGTGGGAGCGTCTGGCGGCTTCACCTTTATGCTTGAGGACCGCGCCGGAAAGGAGCCACAGTTTCTGAATCAAAACCTTGCGAAATTCATGGTCGCGGCACGCAAACGTCCGGAACTGGGGTCGATCTCCACCACTGCCCTGCCTTCGGCCCCTCAGGTTTACATCGACGTAGACCGACCGAAAGTGATTGCCCAGGGTGTTCAGCTCTCGGACGTGTACAAGACCATGCAAACCTTCATGGGTGGAGTGCTCGTGAACTACTTCAACCAGTTCGGGCGGCAATGGCAAGTCTATGTCCAGGCTGAAGGCGATTACCGAACCAAGGCTGAGAACGTTGGGCAGTTCTACGTCACCAATGATGCCGGACAGCCCGTGCCGATGAGCGCTCTGACTACTGTTAAGCCCAGCTCGGGCCCGGAATTCACAATGCGCTACAACCTCTTCCGTTGTGTGCAACTCAACGGGAACGCCGCCCCGGGCTACAGTTCCTCACAAGCGATGAAGGCGCTGGAAGAGACCTTCGCCGAGACGATGCCCAGCGAGATGGGATACGACTACATGGGCATGTCGTATCAGGAAAAGAAAGCTGCGGAGGGAGTGTCACCAGCCGTCATCTTCGGCATGTCCCTGCTCTTTGTGTTCTTGATCCTGGCGGCGCAATACGAGAGTTGGTCATTGCCCTTCAGCGTACTGCTGGGGACACCTATCGCCGTTTTCGGAGCGTTTCTGTTTCTCCGAATGCGCGGCCTGGAAAATAACGTGTACGCGCAGATCGGGCTGGTGATGCTGATCGGCCTGGCGGCAAAGAACGCGATTCTGATTGTCGAGTTCGCGAAGATGGAATTTGACAAGGGCAAGTCCGCCGAAGAAGCGGCCCTAATCGCGGCAAAACTGCGACTGCGGCCGATTCTGATGACCGCATTTGCGTTCATTCTGGGATGCGTTCCTCTGTGGACGGCGTCCGGCGCCGGCGCCATCTCGCGACGCGTGCTGGGGACCGCCGTAATCGGAGGCATGCTTGCTGCGTCCATCCTGGCAATCTTCCTGATCCCGGTGAGCTTCGACGTTGTAGAGCGACTCGCGCACCGAAAGAAGCAGGAATCTCACTCACCGACAACACCGACTATCGCGCCAGCAGAGGGAGACTAGCCATGATCGGCAGGCTTTGGATCGTCGCAAACGCGTTGCTGATGCTGACTGCGTGCGCCGTTGGCCCCAACTACAAGCGACCTCCGGTAACGGTCCCAGGTGGCTACCGTGGCCTTGCCCCAGAAAGTGGCCAGGAAACCGCCGCTTCAATTGGAGATGAGAAGTGGTGGACCGTCTACCAAGATGAGCAGTTGCAGGCACTGATCCGGGAAGCGCTCGCGCAGAACTTCGACATGCGCATTGCTGCAGCGCGTGTGCTCCAGGCGCAGGCCGTGCTGGGCATCACGCGTGCGGATCAGTTCCCCACCGTTACAGGCGGAGCTTCCGCGAGCAGTGCGAGCTTCCCTCGAACAAAAACTCTTCCGGGTTTTGAGAGCAGTTCCAACCAGGTCAACCTTTCTCTGTTCTGGGAGCTGGACTTTTGGGGTAAGTACCGCCGCGCAACCGAAGCGGCCCGGGCAAATCTGCTGGGGACGGAATGGGGACAGAAGGCAGTGGTTTCGAGCCTCGTCAGCAATGTGGCGTCCGCATATTTTCAGTTACTGGAGCTGGATACAGAGATGGAGATCTCCCGGCGCACACTTGCCACGCGAAGGGACTCACTACGCTTGACGGAGATCCGTGCCAAAGGCGGGAACACTTCCCTACTCGACGTACGCCAATCCGAGCAACTGGTTTACACGGCCGCGGCTAGCATCCCCGATCTGGAACGGCGAACCGAGCAACAGGAGAACCTGATCAGCATACTGCTAGGTAGGAATCCCGGACCTGTTACCCGCGGCAAACCATTGGTGGAAAATCCGATCCTACCCATTGTTCCCGCGGGATTGCCTTCATCTCTGCTGGCCAGGCGCCCGGATATTCAGTCAGTCGAGCAACAATTGATCGCGGCCAATGCCAGAATCGGCGTAGCGAAAGCGGCGTATTTTCCGGAGATCACTCTAACCGCAACGGGCGGCTACCAGAGTTCGGCGCTCACCAATCTGTTCAGCGGGCCAGCCGGCTTTTGGAGTTTTGGTGGCCAACTACTACAACCTATTTTCACGGGCGGACGCATCCGTTCCAATGTGAGGTTGACGGAAGCGCAACAGCAGGAAGCGGTCCTCGTCTACCAGCAGTCCATTCAACAAGCCTTCCGCGAGGTCTCGGATTCGCTGGTTGCTTACGGCAAGAACCAGGAGTTCCGTGCCCAGCAGCAATTGGTCACGACTGCGGCCCAGGATGCCACCAGGCTCTCAGGCGTACGGTACCAGGGTGGAGTCACGAGTTACCTTGAAGTCCTCGACAGCGATACGCGCTACTTCGACGCCCAACTCACACTGGCGCAAGCCCAACTCAATGAACGGTTAGCCCTGGTGCAGCTTTACAACGCGTTAGGGGGTGGGTGGCAACAGCAGTAAGAAATGCCTGACCACCATGTTTGAGAGCCTAATCAACCCGTCCGAGCGTCTGCTGGACCCGATGGAAAGAATCTCGGAAGTCTTATTCGGGTTGATAATGGTTCTTACCTTCACCTGTTCACTTAGTGTCGCAGAAGCAGGCCGGGACGAAATCCGTACCATGCTGATTGGCGCGCTGGGCTGCAATCTGGCCTGGGGAATTATTGATGCGGTCTTTTACCTGATGGGCTGTTTCAGTGCGCAAGGGCGGGGCATCCTTCAACTGAAGGCGGTGCGCACACTCGCAGACCCCAGTGCCGCACACCGTGTGATTGCCGACGCTTTGCCGCCGCGAGTGGCATCTGTATTGTCTTCGGCAGAGTTAGAAGACATTCGACAGAAGTTGAATCAACAGCCCGCGCCTCCGTCGCGCCCAAGGCTTGGCCGCGATCAGTGGCTGGCCGCGTTCGGTGTGTTCCTAATTGTATTTCTGTCCACGCTTCCCGTGGTGCTTCCGTTTACTTTCGTTGACCCTCCAAGATCGGCTTTGCGCATCTCGAATGCAGTTGCGATCGCTCTGCTTTTCCTGGTGGGCTATCGCTTTGGACACTACGCTGGGCATCGACCGTTGGGGATGGGCTTTACGATGGTGATCATGGGCGGCATCCTGGTCGGCATCACCATTTCTCTTGGAGGATGACGCCACGCGACTTCTGGCGATTTTCGGGATGACGGTTCTCCTGCTGAGTCAGGGATTGGCCCAAATGGCGGACAAAACGACGAGCAGTCAGCCCAATCCGTCCAATGATCCGTGGGCGCTTTCCCTCAACATCTCCGGCTATATCGTGCCGCACGACCAATCTTATGCCTCTCCAACGTTCTTGGCAGACCGCGGATGGCTTCATCTCGGAGCGCGCTACAACTACG